>JAABUS010007853.1_pt1 | contig 11992 bp, 13 predicted proteins | sample 5560161 | NCBI WGS metagenome assembly JAABUS01 (sample SAMN10711885, study PRJNA513376) | rock metagenome | isolation source: Antarctica rocks | place: Antarctica: Victoria Land, Trio Nunatak nord | collected 2016-01-04 | reverse complement strand
CGATCGATCGTCAAGGACTTCAAGCACCCTCAACGATCCCGGTCCAGGCCGTGCCCGCCCCGCTTCTACATCTCCAACGGCGTGTCGCCCCGACGCCACGCCGTCAACCGACTTTGAACAGGCCCTGACCCTAAAGGGGCCACTGTCTGGAACCTATCGGGCACCTCAGCGTGTAGTACTGCGGGTTGCCGAACACGGCGGGCAGGTCCCGAGGTTCGACGTGGGCGACGATCGACATGTCGTAGTCGTGGTTGGCGAAGACTTGGGGCAGCCATCCACCCTTGAACTCCAGCGTTTCCAGGTTGACGGTGACACCGACTTGCTCGAGCTGGCTCTTAACGACTTGTCCGCAGAGACGGCGTAAGGCAGGTCCGGAACGCGCAGCCGCAGCGTCGGCGTCGCGTTGCCGGACTCGGCGAGCAGAGCCTTGGCCTGGTCGAACGGGAAGTCGCCGGTGCGGTCCTCGTACGACGGGTCCGTCGGCGGCACCATGCTGCCGATCAGGGTCCCCTTGCCCGCCCAGCAGGTGTCGATCAGCGCCTTGTGGTCGATGGCGCTGCGGACGGCTTGGCGCACCTTGACGTCATTGAGCGGCGCCTTGGCGTTGTTGAAGGACAGGACGACCTCGCCGTTGCTCGTCCCCTCGATGACCTGGTACTTGGCGTTGCCCTCGAACTGGACGAGCGACTCCGGGGCCTGCACGGTGCCGATGACGCTGATCGTGCCGGTCAACAGTGCGTTGTTCAGGGCGGTCGCATCCTTGAAGTACTTCAGCACGACGGTCGAGTACGCCGGCTTGGTCCCCCAGTAGTGCGGGTTGGTCTTGATGGTGATCGAGTCACCGCGGTTCCAGGTGTCGAACAGGTAAGGCCCGGTGCCGACCGGCTTCGTCGCGAGCGAGTCGACGCCCTTGGGGTCCATCATCGCGCCGATCCGGGTGGTCATCCGGAACAGCCAGTCGTTGCTCGGCTTGCTCAGCGTCACCTGCAGCTGGTTCGGGCTGAACGCCTTGGCGGGTCGCGCTCCAACAGGAGCCCTTTGGGGATCACATTGGCGGCGGTGTCATAGCGTCGTAGCAACGGCCCTGGTCAGCGGGCTCCGATGAGCGAGGGCGAGGGTGGGTCTGTGATGCGGCGGATGTTGACGGCCGGTGACCGGTGGGAGATCTCGGCGGGGTTGGAGCCTGCCTAGTCGATCCGAGCAATCGCTGCGGACCGGGGTGGGGCGCCGCCGGTGATCTCGCGAGAATGAGCCTCTGCTTGGCCCGCTCGGAAGGGACTGTCCGTGAAGGTGACCGCCCATTCCAGCGTCCTCGACCGAGCAACAGCGCGCCGTCGGGACAATCTGGTGCGACTGCCGAGTGTGACAGGCTGGCGGCGGCCGCCCAGCCGATCCCGGCTCCGGACCGACGGCCGGTCGGAAGGGATGCCGTGCCGTGACCGACGAGAACCGTGCACTGCCTGTGGTCGCCTGGCTGGGGTTGGGGGCGATGGGCCTACCGATGGTGCAGCGGGTCGTTGCCGCGAGCTACCGGGTCCGCGCCTACGACCCACACCGCGAGCGCCTCGACGCGGCCGGTCCCGACTACGCCGCCGCCGACCCGGCGGACGCTGCGCGGGGTGCGCAGGTCCTCGTCGTCATGGTGGCCACCCCCCAGCAGGCCGATGAGGCCCTGGTCGGTCGTGGGGCGCTCGAGGCCCTCGATCCGGGGGCCCGCGTCGTGGTGCTCTCGACGGTGGGGACGGCCTGGGTCAAAGAGCTGGCCGGCCGTGTCCCGCCTGGTACCCGTGTTGTTGACGCGCCGGTGAGCGGGGGCGTCGTGCGCGCCCGCGACGGCAGCCTGCTCGTGATGGCCTCGGGGCTGGACGCGGTGTCCGGCGCCCTGCTCGACACGCTCGGTGACGTCGTCGAGGTGGGTCCCGACCCGGGGCAGGGTCAGGCCATGAAGATGGTCAACCAGGTGCTCTGTGGGGTCCACATCGCCGCGGCTGCCGAGGCGCTGGCCTTGGCCGAGGCGCTCGGCCTCGATCCCGCACGGGCCCTCGAGACCGTACGACGCGGCGCAGGCGCCTCGTTCATGCTCGACGACCGTGGACGGCGGATGGTCGATCCCGGCAGCGAGGTACGCAGCAGCCTCGCCCTGTTTGTCAAGGACCTCGGTCTGGTGGCCGACGAGTCACGTCGTACGGGCCTCAACAGTGGGGTGGCCGCCGCGGCCGCCCGGCTGTTCTCCGAGGCGGCCGCGGCCCGGGGTGCCGACCACGACGACACCGAGCTCTACGACTACCTGCGGGCGCGGCCCGACTGGTCGAGGTAGTCGCGCCAGGAGCGCTTGGGCGTCCAGCCGAGTAGGTTCATCGCCTTGCGTGAGGAGATGCCGGACGCGTCGACGCGCTCGAGGGCCCGCAGTTCGATCTGGTCGCCGTAGTGCTCCTTGAGCACCGCCGCGAAGTCGTGGCCACCGACGTTGTCGGGTGAGGCGATGTAGAAGACTTCGTGGCCGGGCAGGTCGGACTCGGCCGCCAGGGCGATGGCGTCGGCGAGGTCGTAGGCGTCGATGTAGCTCCAGAGGTTCGGGCTGGTCACTGCGTGGTCCCGGACCTGCGGTCCGAGGTTCTGCTCGTAGTTGCCCTCGAACTGCACCCAGCTGGGTCGGATCGAGATGCAGCGGATGTCGGAGCGGGCGACGGCGGCGTCCATGAGCTGCTCGCCGAACGACTTCGACAGGGCGTAAGGGTCCTGGGGTCGGATGGGGTGCAGCTCGTCGACCGGGGCGTAGTCGGGGAGGAAGTCGCGCTCGGGGAAGAAGAAGCCCGGCACGGTCTCGCTCGAGATGTTGACGAAGCGTGGGACGCCGAAGCGCACGGCTGCCTCGATCATGTTGAAGGTGGCCATGAGGTTCGAGCGGAAGACCACCTGTGGCGGGTTGCCGGTGGGCTCGGGGATCGCCGCGGCGTGGACGACCGCGTCGGCTCCCCGGGTGACCTCGAACGCCTCGCCGAGGTCGGTGAGGTCGGCCATCTGGTAGCGGGCCGTGCCTGACTCCTTGCGCTCGAACCCCGGGCGGGTGAGGTCGACGGCCAGCACGTCGTGGCCTCGGGCCAACAGGGCCTCGGTGGTGAAGCGGCCGACCTTGCCGTGCGCTCCGGTGACGACGATCTTCATACGATGCTCCTTGACAGCAGTGGGGTGTTCAGGGACTGCGGCGCACCAGGGGACGCGCGGCGAGGTCGCCGGCGCGCAGGGCCAGGAGGGCCGACGCGGGGTCTTTGACGTAGTGGTCCATGTCGCGCTCGGTCTGGAGCATGTGTTGCTGCATCGCGGCGCCGGCCTGGGCCGGGTCGCCGGTCCGGATCGCGTCGAGGATCCGCTGGTGGTGCGCGATGGCGTGGGAGCGCACCGGGGAGTGCGACGAGGTCTGGTGCCGTGTGAGGCGCAGGATGCGCGCCAGCGGGTCGAACAGCGAGGTGACGAAGCTGTTGTCGGCGGCGTCCATCACCTGCTGGTGGAAGAGGATGTCGGCCTCGACGAACGCGGTCACGTCCTTGACCCGGGCGGCCGAACGCATGCCGAGCAGGCTGCTGGCCATCTCGTCGACCTGCTCGGGCGTACGACGCTCCGCGGCGAGCTGGGCAACGGCCACCTCGACCAGCCGTCTGGCCTCGATCAGCTTGCGTGGTAACGCCATCCGGTCGGCCTCGTGCGACGAGCGCGCGATGAGCAGAACCGGGTCGAGGACGGACCAGCTCGAGGTCGGGTTGACGAAGGTGCCGCGACCGTGCTCGACCCGGACGACGCCTTTGGCGGCGAGCGCCTTGACGGCCTCGCGGACCGTCAGCCGGCTCACCCCGGTGAGCTCGGCCAGCTCGGTCTCGCTCGGCAGGGGGCTGTTGGGCGGGTAGCGACCGGCCAGCACGTCGTTGACGATGTCGTCGGCCAGGGCCTCGGCCAACGAGGGGCGGGTGCCCATGGGCGGTGTCCTGTCGTTCGACGTCTGAAGAGTGAGCGAGCCCAGCGTACGTTTCGGGACCCGGGGTCACGAACGCTGCCCCCCCTTCTGGCGCCAGATGTTGAGGGCCACTGCGGCGACGATGATCGTGCCGCTGAAGACCTGCTGCCAGTAGGCGGAGATGCCCAGCAGGATGAGGCCGTTCTGGATCAGGGCGAGCAGCAGCGTCCCGAGGACCGTGCCGAGGATGCTGCCCTCGCCGCCGAACAGGCTGGTGCCGCCGATGACGACCGCGCCGATGGCGACCAGCTCGTAGCCGTTGCCGGCCGACGGCTGTCCGACGCTGAGCCGGGCGGTCTCGATGACTGCTTCCAGGCCGGCCAGGCCCGCGGCGATGGCGAAGATGGCGATCTTCGTGCGCCGTACGCGGATGCCCGACAGGACGGCAGCTTGCTCGTTGGAACCGATGAAGAAGACGTTGCGACCGAAGCGGGTCCGTGTGAGCAGGACGTGGGCCGCCGCCGCGAGGACCGCCGCGATCCACACGGGTATCGGCACGCCTGCGAGGGACCCCTGGCCGAGCACGAGGAACGACGGCTCGAACCCGCTGAGGGTCTGGCCCTGGGTGATACCGAGGGCGAGGCCCCGCGCGACAGCCAGCATCCCCAGGGTCACGACGAAGGGCGGGATCGAGCTCATGGCCACGATCAGGCCGTTGACGAGCCCGACCACCACCCCGCTCAGCACGGCTACGACAACCCCCAACACCGGGTTGAGGTGCAGGGTGACGAGCAGCTCTCCCGTCACCACGCTCACGAGGGCCACGGTCGAGCCGACCGACAGGTCGATTCCGCCGGCGAGGATGACGACGGTCATCCCGATGGCGATGAGCAGCGACAGGGCGGCCTGCCGGCCGACGACTATTAGGTTGCCGGTCGTGAGGAAGTATGGGGAGCGCCAGGCCAGGAGGATGACGAGGAGCACGAGCACCCCGGCGAGTCCCCCCTCACGAGCGGCGAGGATCCGGCGCAGCCGGTCTCCAGCGGAGCGGCGGTTAGCCGGCCTCGGGGCCCGTTGGGGCGTCGTACCGGTGGACCCGGTGGTTGTTGTGGTGCGGTCAGACATCGTCGTCTCCATTTCGTGCACGGTCGATCACGCGAGGACCTCGACCCCGGTCGCCAGGGCCATGACCTGCTCCTCGCTCGCGGTGGGCCCGTCGAGCTCGCCGACGAGGCGCCCCTCGCGCATGACGAGGATCCGGTCGCTCAGGCCGAGCACCTCGGGGAGCTCGGAGGAGATCATCAGGATGGCGACTCCCTGGGCGGCGACCTCACGCACGAGGCGGTAGATCTCGGCCTTGGCCCCGACGTCGACCCCGCGGGTCGGTTCGTCGAGGATGAGCACCTTGGGCAGGTGGGCCAGCCACCGGGCGAGCACGACCTTCTGTTGGTTGCCTCCCGAGAGGGTCCCGACCGTGGTCTCGACCGAGCTGGTCTTGACCGTGAGGTCGTGCACGAGGCGCCGGGCGAGGTCGTCCTCGCGGACCCTGGAGACCACTCCGGCTCGGCAGACGAGGTCGAGGCGGGCGGAGGAGATGTTGGCGCGGACCGGCAGGCCGAGGAACAGCCCGTGGGCCTTGCGGTCCTCCGGTACGTAGGCCACGCCGGCCTCGATCGCCGCCCGGGGACTGCCGAGGGTGACCTGTCGTCCGTCGAGGTGCAGCTCCCCCGCCGTGCGCGACAGGGAGCCGAAGACGCAGAGGGCGGTCTCGGTGCGTCCCGCCCCGATCAGCCCCGCCATGCCGACGATCTCCCCGGCGCGCACCGAGAAGCCCACGTCGATGACCCGCGGTTCGGCGCGCAGGCCGGTCACCCGGAGCACCTCGGGGGCGTCCGCTGCCAGCGGCTGCTCGCGGCGGCCGTACATGTCGACGAGGTCGCGTCCGACCATGTGGCGGACGACGGCGTCGGGTGTGAGGGACGCGATGGGGGCGGCCGTCACGAGCGCGCCGTCCCGCAGGACGGTCACGTCGGTGGCGATGTCGAAGACCTCCCGCATCCGGTGCGAGACGTAGACGACGCCGACGCCGTCGGCGCTCAGCTGGCGGACCACTCCCATCAGGGAGTCAACCTCGTCCTCGGTAAGGGACGAGGTCGGCTCGTCCATGACGATCAGCCGGGCCTGCATCGACAACGCCTTGGCGATCTCGACCATCTGCCGGCGGGCCACGTTGAGGCGGCCCACCCGCTCGGTCGGCGCCACCCTGACCCCCAGTCGGGCCAGGAGGGCCGCGGTGGCCGCGTTCATGGCTCGGAAGTCGATCCCCCTTCCGCGTCGTGACGGCTCTCGACCGGCGAAGACGTTCTCCGCGACGCTGAGGTGCTCGGCCAGCATGAGCTCCTGGTAGATGACGGCGATCCCGGCCTTCTGGCTGTCGCGGGGGCTGCGCAGCGTCGTCGCCGCCCCGTCCACCTCGATCGTCCCCGCGTCGGGTGCGATCGCCCCGGCGAGGATCTTAAGCAGCGTGCTCTTGCCGGCGCCGTTCTCGCCGACCAGGCCCATCACCTGCCCGGCGTGGACCGTGAGGTCCACGCCGCGCAAGGCCTTGACGCCGGGATAGCTCTTCTCGATGCCGCTCATCCGCACCAGCGGCAAGGTGTCACCGGTGGTCTCGCCGGGGTCACCCGGCTCGCTCGACACCACAGTCAGTGGGGGGTCGAGATGAAGGTCTCGAGGTTCGCGGGCGTGACCACGTCGACCCCGGTGTCGACCGCGAAGTTGCTCGGCAGCTTCGAGGCCTTGGCGTGGAAGTCGACGAGGATCTGCAGCGCCTGGCCGGTCATGCCGTACGGCTTCTGCGAGATGAGGGCGTTGACGCAGCCGTCCTTCATTCCCTGGATGCCCTGGGGCACGACGTCGAAGCCGACAGCCTTGATCTTGCCGCACGACCCGGCCGACTTCAGAGCCCCGGCGATGCCGGGGAGGTCGGATCCGCCGATGCCGACCATGGCGTTGAGGTCGGGATGGGCCTGGAGGATGGTCTCGGCCTTGCCCTGGGCGTCGGCCACCGACTCACCGGACTGCTCCGTGGCGACGATCTGGATGCCCGGGTGGGCCGCTAGACCCTCCTTGAGGCCCTGGAGGCGCTGGTTGAGGTTGGGGGCCGACAGCGAGCCGATGACGACGGCGACCTTTCCGGTCTCTCCCATCGCGGCCACGAGGGCCTCGGCCTGCTTCTTGCCGGCGGTGACGTTGTCGGTGCCGATGTAGCCGAGGACCTCGCTCTTCGGCACCGGTCCGTCCCACGCGATGACGGGGATGCCGGCGGCGCGGGCCTTGGCGATGATGCTGGTCACGCTGGCCGGGTCGTTGGGGGACACGGCGATGCCCGCCGGCTTCTTGGAGAGCACCGACTCGAAGATCGCGACCTGCTTGCCGGCGTCGTCGGTGTCGGGGCCGAGGAACTGGGCCTTCACGCCGAGCTTGGCCGCCTCGGCCTCCATGCCCTTGCGGGCGTCGACCCAGTAGGGGTTGTTGAGCGACTTGGGCAGGAAGACGTAGGTGTCGCCGGAGACCGAGTCGGCTCCGGCAGCACCGGCTGCCGCGGTTGCTCCCTCTGCGACGGGGCCCGTTCCGGGGCTGTTGGCTCCTGAGCTGCAGGCAGCCAGGGGGAGGGCGAGGGTGAGGGCGAGAGCTCCGCCGAGGGCAACGCTGCGCATGACGTCTCCTGATATCTACTTCGAGGGTTCTAGCGGGACAGAGGGGGTGGGGAGTCGAGAGTGGCAAGGGGCGCGAGGGCGGCGGTCGGTGGGCCGCTGAGCTCGCGGATCGTCGCGAGCACCACCGCTCGCACGGCGTCGCGCGCCGCGCCGAGCAGGGCCGCGAGGTCGACCGACGGCAGGCAGCTCGGCAGCCCACGCTCGAGCGCTCCGACAAAGGCGGCCCGCAGCTCGGTGTTAACGTTCACCTTGGCCACGCCGAGCGAACGCGCCGCGTGCAGCTCGTGAGCCGGCAGACCCGAGGCACCGTGGAGCACGAGGGGGCAGTCGACCACGGCGTGCAGACGCCGCAGCAGCTCGAGGTCAAGGGGTCGGGCCACGTCAGCGGTGCCGTGGACGTTGCCGACCGCGACCGCCAGGGCCTGCACCCCGGTGCGAGCGACGAACTGCTCGGCCAGAGCGGGGTCAGTGAGGTCAACCGCGGCCCCCGACGCGGTGGCGACCGACCTGTCCTCGTGGCCGGGGACGGCGCCGAGCTCGGCCTCGACCCAGGCGCCGTGGATCCGGGCGGCCACGACCGCAGCCGAGGTCATCGCGACGTTGTCCTCGAACGGCAGGTGGGAGCCGTCCACCATGACCGACGTGTAGCCCGCCTCGAGGGCGGCCCGCACCTGGGCCAGGTCACGGGAGTGGTCGAGGTGCACCCCAACGCGGACCCGGGCGAGGTCGGCGGCCAGCAGGGCCTGCGGACCGAGTTCGGCCAGCCGTGAGTGGGCGAAGGCGCTGGCGCCGGCCTGGATGATCACCGGCTGGCCCGCCTCCTCGGCCGCGAGGCAGATGGCCTGGGTCTGCTCCATCGTGTACGTCGAGAAGGCGCCGACCGCGCGCCCGTCGCGGGCGGCGTCGTACAGGCTCTGGGGTCCGAGGTCACGCACGGGTCGACCCACGCAGGGTGAGCACGCTGTCGCGCAGGCTGTCCGCGTCGCCGACGTTGCCGGCGAAGACGACGTACGGCAGGCCCTCGAGCAGCGGCCGGTGGCCCTCCCGCCCGGTCTCGGCCTCGCTGCGCCACACCGACACCAGACCGGGGAAGAGCTGGCCGAGGACGATGGCGCGGTGGATGCCCAGGCCGCCCGTCGCGACCTCGTGCGAGGTGATCCCGCCCTTGGCCACCACCCACGCTGGCACCCAGGCCGAGGTCAGCTCTCGCACGAGCGTGACGAGCACCGAAGCGACCAGCCGCGACAGGGTGAGGCTCGACTGGCCGGCCGCGGTGACGAGCACCTCGCGGCTGGTGAGGAGCACGACGTCTGCGTAGAGCGCCGCGTCGCGGCATGCCTCCAGGCAGCGCTGCACCTCGACCGCGCGCTGGCCGGGGTCGACGAGCGAGACGACGTCGACCTCGACGGCGCGGGTGCCGGTGGTGGCGAGCAGCCGCTCCACCTGGCGGGTGCTCAGCTCCACGTGGGAGCCGACGACGACGAGGCCGTGGCCGCCGGAGTGCCGCGGGTCGACGATCTCGTCGTGACGTAGCGGCGCGCTGGGCCGCAGTCCGAGCAGCGCGGCGACCATGCTCGGGCCGGTGCGGTAGGCCGCGCGCCAGCCGGCGTCCTCAGCCCGCCGTAGGGCAGCGCACACGACATCGAGGTCGCTGTCGAGCACCGCGTTGACGACGACCACGGCGCCGTTACGGGCCCCCAGCAGGCGCCGGGAGACCGCGTCGGCACCCCCGACGCGAATGTCGTGGAGCGACAGGCTGACGACGTCGTCGCGGCGGATGCGGCTTCCGGTCTTCTCCTCCACCCAGTCGCGCAGGTCGGAGCTGGCGTAACCGAAGGCCTCGTCGCGGGCGTAGTCGGTGAGGCCGACAGGGAGGGCCTCGTCGCCGCTGCGGGCGTAGTGCACGTCGTCGACCGTCACCCGACCGGCCTCGAGGTAGGCCGGCACCACGACGACGGCGTCGAGCGGGGTACTCCGCTCGGCCGCGCCCCGGGCGAGGACGTCGGTCTCGAGCGGGAAGTGGCCGCGCAGGGTGGAGTCGCTGCGGCTGACCACAACGGCCTCGGTGCCGACCTGGGCCGCCACCCGCGCGACGGCGCGGTCAAGGTCGGTGAGTACCTGCTCGGCCTCGGCCGACGGTAGGCTGCGCGAGTTGGTGAGGACGAAGAAGGCGCGACCGGGGTGCTCGAAGGCCCACCGGAGGTCGTCGTCAGACCAGCTGGTGAGGACCGGGACGTCGTGGACGGCCTGGCTGCCGGTGGGGTCGTCGTCGAGGACGACGAGGTGACGTCGGGAGGCGAGGTGCCATGAGCGCTGCGCGTCGCGGGCGTCGTCGGCCGCGGACGGGGTCGGTAGCGACTTGACGAGGTCCGACCAGGCGATCGCGGTCGCCGCGAGGCGTGGGGCCGTCACGACACCTTCTCGGTGACGACCGCGGCGAGGTCGGCAATCCCTAGGCGGGGGCTGGAGAGCACGGTCAGCCCGGTCTCCTCGGAGAGCCGGCCGACGAGGCGCTGCATCGACGCCTGCGCGAGCACGAGGACGTCGACGGCGACGGCGACGGCGAGGTCGCGGGCCTGCTCGACGACCATCGCGTCGTGCGCCGCGCGATCACCGGCCATGAGGACGTCGAAGGCGCCCGGGCACAGGCGCTGGGTGATCGCCGGGGCGCGGTCGTGGTCGGCGGCGCGGGCGGCGATGAGGTCGCACGTCGGACCTAGGGTCGTGGGCACGGTGGCGAGAACCCCGATGCGATCGTACGTCGCCGCCTGGCGGGCCATCGCCTCATCGATCTTCACGACGGGCACACCGACCGCGCGCTGGGCCGCGTCGAGGGTCGGCCCGAGGGAGGAGCACGCCGAGAAGATCGCGTCGGCTCCAGCGGCCTCGGCGGCCAGAGCCAGGTGCACCATCCGAGCCTCGCTCGCGGGCGAGATGCCGTTCTCGCGGACCACGGTGGCAAGAACGTCGGAGTCGACGAAGTGGAGGATCTCGGCGCCCGGGAGCAGCTCGGTGATCAGGTCGGTGATCACCGGCTCGACCGTGACAAACACGAAGCTGGTGTGCAGGACGGCCACTTTGGTCACGTTAACTCCTCTGATGAGTTCTGCTGACATCTGAGGACTATACGCCCTAATGCCACGCCGTCAAGGGGTGACTTCGCACGGAAGGGGCGCCGATCCGGCCAAGTGGCGTCGACGCGGGGCTTTCAGGTTCGTCTGGCGGTGCTTACGGGGAGCGAGCCGACGACACGTCACCTCGTGAAGTGCCGCACGACCCGGACGTCGCCTTGGCCACCGCGCGGCGTGGTGCCGGGTGAGGTACTTGCGAGCATCGTCGCGCGAGGGATCGTGCGCCCCGGACCACGGCGCGGACGCCGGCAGTCCGCTGATCGTGGACCTGGACGCGACGCTGGTGACCTCCCACTCAAGGACAAGGAAAAGGCCGCCGCGACGTTCAAGCGGGGGTATGGCTTCCACCCGTTGTGCGCGTTCGTCGACCACGGCGCCGAGGGCACCGGTGAACCGCTGGCGATGTTGCTGCGCCGGGGAAACGCCGGCTCGAACACCGCGGCCGATCACATCGCCGTGATCAAGCAGGCCCTGGCTCAGCTGCCGGGCCACCGGCCCGGGACCCGCGCCGGGCGCAAGGTCCTGGTCCGCGCCGACGCGGCCGGGTGTACCCACGACGTCCTGGCCTGGATGGCGGGCCAGCGCCTGTCGTACTCGGTGGGTTCCCGTTGCCGCACAATACTGCTGACCTGCTGGCGTTGATTCCCAAGGAAGTGTGGACCCCGGCGTACGACGCCCACGACGAGATCCGTGACGGGGCCTGGGTCGCCGAGCTGACCGGGCTGATGGACCTGTCCGGGTGGCCGCCCGGGATGCGCGTCATCGCCCGTAAGGAACGGCCCCACCCCGGCGCGCAGCTGCGGATCACCGACGTCGAACCGCCGAGCCAGAGAGGCGCGGCGGTTCAGCGCGTGCGACGACGGCTTGCATGGTCCGGCCCGATCCGTTGACAGAGCAGGTTGTCGCATCCATGCTCAAGCACCGGGACTTCGTTCAGCGCGGATGCGCCGTGCACCAGGACGTACCCAAACCGGTGCGCGATGACGCACAACTCCCGCTCACCCTGCCCTGCATCATCAGCGCTGTCGCCGACATCAGCCACGGTGCCGACATAGAAGCGTCCGTGACCTAGCGGGAGTTTCCTGGCTATTCGGATTCTGAGCGGGTCGGGTGACGTTGGCAGCGGCTGAAAACCATTGTTGACCTGCGCGTTTGCGCGTGTCGGTGCTGGACATGATCTACCGAATAGTGTA
>JAABUS010007851.1_pt1 | contig 11993 bp, 8 predicted proteins | sample 5560161 | NCBI WGS metagenome assembly JAABUS01 (sample SAMN10711885, study PRJNA513376) | rock metagenome | isolation source: Antarctica rocks | place: Antarctica: Victoria Land, Trio Nunatak nord | collected 2016-01-04 | reverse complement strand
CTCGGTCCGGGTCTCCTGGACGCCGTCCCGCACCGGTTCCCGCTCGACGACGGTCCGCTCGGTCGTCACCTGGTTCGCGGCGCTATTCCGGCGCGATCGCTCCTGCTCGAGCTCGCGCTCCAGCCGGGTCTTCTCCGCGGACAACGAGGCCTGCTGCTCGCGGGTCTCCCGCACGATCTGACGACGCTCCACGCTGCGCCGGCGAGAGCGGGACAAACCGCGCAGCAGCATCCACAGCCCGAGCGCGAAGGCGAGCGCGGTCGCCAGGCCGGCCAGGAAGAGGCCGGTCGTCGACACGTCGCCGAGCGAGATGCCGAAGATTTCCGGAGTGGGCGAGATCCTCCGTGAGTTGCTCGTTAGGACGCCGGCCGTCAGTCCGCCGGCGACCAGCATCAGCAGCAGCCCGAGAAACACCATCGCGGGGTTCCTTCCGTCAGGGGCGGGGCCGGTAACGCGGCTCCTGCCTCGTCCCGGCGTACCCGATCTTCGCGCGGACTACGCCGGACCCTTCCCGAGCTCGTCCAGCAGCGCCCGCAGCAGCCGGCATGCCCCGGTCTTGTCCAGCGGGAGGTTGCCGTTGCCGCACTTGGGTGACTGCACGCAGGAGGGGCAGCCGCTCTCGCATCCGCAGGAACCGATCGCCGCCAAGGTGGCGCGCAGCCAGGATCGACCGGCTCGGTAGCCGCGCTCGGCGAAGCCGGCGCCGCCGGGCGAACCGTCGTAGACGAAGACCGTCGGACGACCGGTGTCAGGGTGCGCCGCGGTGGAGACCCCGCCGATGTCCCACCGGTCGCAGGTGGCGAACAGCGGGAGCAGGCCGATCGAGGCGTGCTCCGCGGCATGGGCGGCGCCGGACACGTCGGCCCAGCCGAGGCCGGCTCGTTCCAGCAGCGCGGGTGAGACCGTCCACCAGACCGCGCGGGTGCGCAGCTGTCGCGGGGGCAGGTCCAGCGCCACCTCACCGAGGATCTCGCCCGTGTGCAGGCGGCGGCGCAGGTACCCCACGACCAGGTTGGTGACGTCGACCACGCCGAAGTGCAGCGAGGCCTCCGGACAGGACTGGACCTGCAGGGTCTGCACAACCGCGATGTCGGTGAGATCGCGCGCCGAGGTGAAGTAGTCCGGGTTCGCGCGCTCGACCAGCGCGACTCCGGAGGCCAGGTCGAGCAAGGCGACGACGTAGGAATCGCCCTGGTGGAGGTAGACGGCGCCGTCGTGCACCGTGGGGTGGGCTGCGGCGGCGTCCACGGTGCCCAGCAGCCGGCCGGTCGAGGTCTCGACCAGCCGGACCGGCGGGCCGCTGACCCCCCGGAGATCGGCCAGGTCGCAGGCCCGCTCGCCGCGCGTCCAGAACCAGCCGGCCGGCCGGCGACGCAGCAGGCCGCGGGTGACCAGGTCGGCCAGCACCCCCTCCGCCGCCGGCCCGAAGCGGTCGAGGTCCGCCTCGGTGAGGGGCAGCTCCGCCGCGGCGGCGCACAGATGAGGGGCCAGCACGTAGGGGTTGTCCGGGTCGAGCACGGTGGCCTCGACCGGGCGCCCGAACAGCGCCTGCGGGTGGTGCACGAGATAGGTGTCCAGCGGGTCGTCGGAGGCGACCAGCACGGCCAGCGCCGGCTGCCCGGCCCGGCCGGCCCGGCCGGCCTGCTGCCAGACGGAGGCGACCCGGCCCGGGAACCCGGCGAGCACCACCGCGTCGAGGCCGGCCACGTCGACCCCCAGCTCGAGCGCCGAGGTGGCGGCCAGCCCGAGCAGGTCGCCTCGCTGCAGGGCCGCCTCCAGCGCCCTTCTCTCCTCCGGCAGGTAGCCGGCGCGGTACGCCGCCACCCGGCCCGCCAGCTCGGGTGCCGCTTCCAGCAGTGTCCGCCGCGCCGAGAGCGCCACCGCCTCCGCGCCACGGCGCGACCGCACGAAGGCCAGCGTTCGGGTGCCCTCCACGACCAGGTCGGCGAGCAGGTCGGCGGCCTCCGCGTTGGCGGACCGGCGTACCGGCGCGCCGGCCTCGCCGGCGAGGTCGAGCAGGGGCGGTTCCCAGAGCGCGAAGTCGGCGGCACCGCGCGGGGACGCGTCCTCGGTCACCGCCTCGACCGGTACGCCGACCAGCCGGCTCGCCGAGGTGGCCGGCTCGGAGACCGTCGCCGAGGCCAGCACGAACGTGGGCGTCGCGCCGTAGCGATCACAGATCCGACGTAGCCGCCTGAACACCTGGGCCACGTGCGAGCCGAAGACCCCCCGGTAGCCGTGGCACTCGTCCACGACGACATAACGCAGCCGCCGCAGGTAGGGCGCCCACCGGACGTGGCCGGGCAGCAGGCTCCGGTGCAGCATGTCCGGGTTGGTGAGCACGAGGTTGGCGTGCGCCCGCACCCAGTCCCGCTCGGCGAGCGGGGTGTCGCCGTCGTAGGTGGCGGCTCGTACGGCGGGCAGGTTCAGCGCCTGCACGGCCCGGAGCTGGTCGGCCGCCAGCGCCTTGGTCGGCGCCAGGTAGAGGGTCGTGCTGGGCTCGCCGTCGACCAGTGCCGACAGCACCGGCAGCAGGTAGGCCAGGGACTTGCCGGAAGCGGTGCCGGTCGAGAGCACGACCGAGCGGCGGGCGACAGCGAGCTCAGCAGCCACGGCCTGGTGCTCCCACAGGGCGGGGATGCCGGCCCCGGCCAGCCGCTCGCGGAGCAGCGGCGGCACCCAGGCCGGCCAGTCGGCGGTGCGGCCCGCCCGCGCGGGGATCGACTCGACGTGGGTCAGCCGGCCCCGCCGGGCCGGGTCGCGCAGCAGCCGGCGCAGCGGCGTACCGCTGGCCGCGTGCTCCGGCCCGAGAGCCGGTGCGATGGAGGTCGGCACGGGTACCGAGTCTCGCACCGCCCGCCGACATCGAGCGTCGCCGAAACCGCACATGATTAGATCTGGAGCCGACGATCCGGCATACGCCGTACGCCGCTGGAGGAACCGCGTGGACCTGTCCCTGTCGACCAGAACCGAGGGCGACCGCACCATCGTGGTCGTCGGCGGTGAGATCGACGTCTACACCGCGCCCAAGCTCCGCGAGCAGCTGATCGATCTGGTGTCGAGCGGCAGCTACCACATCGTCGTGGACATGGAGAGCGTGGAGTTCCTCGACTCGACCGGTCTGGGCGTGCTCGTCGGCGGCCTCAAGCGGGTCCGCGCGCACGACGGATCACTGCGGCTGGTCTGCACCCAGGAGCGCATTCTCAAGATCTTCCGGATCACCGGACTGACCAAGGTGTTCCCCATCCACACCTCGGTGCAGGAAGCGGTCTCCGCGGCCGACTGACAGCGTCCGGCCTGGCCAGCGCACCGCTCCGCCGTTCCCAGCGCTGCGATCCCGTACACTCTGCGCGCCGGGCGGCGCTCGTCACGTTGGGTGTGCCGTAGCCACACCCGGTTGTCCCCCTGGCGCGGCGTCTGCGGCCTGCTGGCGCGCCTGGGCCATCCCGCGCTCGTTCAGGAGGACGTATGCCCCGGCTCACCCTCGCCGCCGCCGGCGATGGGCCGCTCACCCACGTCGGTGGCGGTGACTACGCGCTCGTCGTCGTCGTGGCGGCGGTCGCCGTACTGGCCCTCTTCGTCGCCTTCGGTCTGGTCCGGGAGGTCCTCGCCGCCGACGAGGGCAGCGCGAAGATGGTCGAGATCGCCCGGGCCATCCAGGTGGGGGCCGAGGCCTACCTGCGCCGCCAGTTCCTCACCCTGTCCGTCTTCGTCGTGGGCGTCTTCTTCGTGCTGCTGCTGCTGCCGGCCGAGGACGGCAGCGTCCGCATCGGCCGGTCGGTGTTCTTCGTCGTCGGCGCGGTCTTCTCAGCGCTGGTGGGCTTCGTCGGGATGAGCCTCGCGGTGCGCGGCAACGTGCGGGTGGCCGCCGCGGCCCAGGCGTCCGGCCTCAAGCGGGCGCTGCGGATCGCCTTCCGCACCGGCGGCGTCGCCGGCATGTTCACCGTCGGCCTCGGCCTGCTGGGCGCTGCCGGCGTACTGCTCATCTACAACGACAAGGCGCCGGAGGTGCTCGAGGGCTTCGGCCTCGGTGGCGCCCTGCTCGCGATGTTCATGCGGGTCGGCGGCGGGATCTTCACCAAGGCCGCCGACGTCGGTGCCGACCTGGTCGGCAAGGTCGAGCAGGGCATCCCCGAGGACGACCCGCGCAACGCGGCGACCATCGCCGACAACGTCGGCGACAACGTGGGCGACTGCGCCGGCATGGCCGCGGACCTCTTCGAGTCCTACGCCGTCACGCTGGTTGCCGCGCTGATCCTCGGCAAGGCGGCGTTCGGCTTCCACGGGCTGGTCTTTCCGCTGATCGTGCCGGCGATCGGCGTACTGACCGCGATCATCGGCATCTTCGCGGTGGCGCCGCGCGACCGTGACCGCAACGGCATGGCCGCCATCAACCGCGGCTTCTTCCTCTCCGCCGTGGTCTCCGCCGTGCTGGTGGCGATCGCCGCGTTCGCCTACCTGCCGTCGTCCTTCGCCGACTTCCCGGGCGGTGTCGTCGAGGGTGCCAAGGGCAACCCACGCGTGATCGCGATCGTCGCGGTGCTCATCGGGCTGGTGCTCGCCAGTGCCATCCAGCTGCTGACCGGCTACTTCACCGAGACCAACCGCAAGCCGGTGAAGGACATCGCGCGGTCCTCGCTGACCGGCCCGGCCACCACCATCCTGGCCGGCGTCTGGGTCGGCCTGGAGAGCGCGGTCTACTCCGCGCTGCTCATCGCCGCGGCCGTGTACGGCGCCTTCTTGCTCGGCAGCGGCTCGGTGGTCGTGGCGCTGTTCGCGGTGGCACTGGCCGGCACCGGCCTGCTGACCACCGTCGGCGTCATCGTCTCGATGGACACCTACGGCCCCGTGTCCGACAACGCCCACGGCATCGCCGAGATGTCGGGCGGCCTCGGGCACGAGGCAGACGAGATCATGGCCTCGCTCGACGCGGTGGGAAACACCACCAAGGCGATCACCAAGGGCATCGCGATCGCCACCGCGGTGCTGGCCGCGACCGCGCTGTTCGGCTCGTTCCGTACGGCGGTCGAGGACGCGCTGCCGAGCGGCCTGCGGGACACGTTCTCGCTCTCGATCGACAAGCCCAACCTGCTGGTGGGCCTGATCATCGGGGCGGCGGTCGTCTTCCTGTTCTCCGGACTGGCGATCAACGCGGTCTCGCGTGCCGCCGGCCGGGTGGTCTTCGAGGTCCGCAAGCAGTTCCGCGAGCACCCGGGGATCATGGACTACACCGAGAAGCCCGACTACGGCCGGGTGGTCGACATCTGCACTCGCGACTCGCTGCGCGAGCTGCTCACCCCCGGCCTGCTGGCGATCCTGACCCCGGTGGCGGTCGGCTTCGGGCTCGGCTACGCGCCGCTCGGGGCCTTCCTCGCCGGCGCCATCGCGGCCGGCGTACTGATGGCTGTCTTCCTGTCCAACTCCGGTGGCGCGTGGGACAACGCGAAGAAGCTCGTCGAGGAGGGAATCCACGGCGGCAAGGGCTCCAAGGCGCACGAGGCCACGGTCATCGGCGACACCGTCGGCGACCCGTTCAAGGACACGGCGGGGCCGGCGCTGAACCCGCTGCTCAAGGTGATGAACCTGGTCGCGCTGCTGATCGCGCCCAGCGTGGTGCGCTACGCGACCGGCGACGACAAGAACACCCCGTTGCGGATGCTGATCGCCCTCGCCGCCGCCGCGGTCATCGCGGCGGCCGTGGTCTACTCCAAGCGGCGGCCGGTCGCCGGGCCCGACGTGACGGAGGGCGCCGCGGTGGGCGTGGACCGGGTCTCAGCCTGACGCGCGATGTCCGGGCAGCTGTCGGTCTTCTCGGCGGGCACCCGTCCGCCGGCGTACGACGACCTGGCCGGCTTGCTGGCCGGGCCGGCCCAGGTCGTACGCCGTGGAGCCACCGCCCGGCTGAGCGTGGTGCTGCCGACGGCAGAGGCCTGGCGGGTGACGGCGCTGACCGCCGAGCTCGCCGCGCTGGGGCTGGTGGCGGAGGCGGCGTCGAGCGGCGGGCGGGCCGCGACCGTGGTCCGGACGCCGTTCGCGGCCGAGCTGGCCCCGCTCGCCCAGCGCTGGACCGTCGGCGCGACCAAGCGGGCCCCGGTCGGTCTCCGGCTGGACGGCGCCCGGTTGCGCTGGTGGTTCCTCGCCGCCGGCCGTCCGGACCCGATCGGCTTCCTGCTGACCCTGGACCCGACCGTCGACGCGTCCTGGCCGACCGTCGGGGCGGCGCTTGCCGACGCCGGCGTACCGGGCGTCCTGCTCGGGCCGCGAGCGGACGGGCCGGCGTACCGGATTGTCGGTGCCCGGCGGCTGGCCAGGCTCCGCGAGCTGGTGGGCGAGCCGCCGGTCGGGGCCGGCCCTCGGAGCTGGCCGCCGGCTGACCGGCACCCACAGCCCGCACCGAGTCGCGGTTGACATGGCCGGCCCGGCTCCGGCCACACTCGAAGCGTGGCCGCCAGGCCGACAGCCCAGGTACGACGACGACAGGAGCAGCGTGGCAACCGCAACCGGCACCACCGGCCGCGGGCGACGGCTTGTCGTCGTCGAGTCGCCGGCCAAGGCGCGCACCATCGCCGGCTACCTCGGCGGCGACTACGTCGTGGAGTCGAGCATCGGTCACATCCGCGACCTGCCGCGCAACGCCGCCGACGTGCCGGCGAGCCACAAGGGGCAGCCCTGGGCGCGGCTCGGTGTCGACGTCGACCACGGCTTCGCCCCGCTCTACGTCGTCAGCCCGGACAAGAAGAGCCAGGTCGCCAAGCTCAAGGCGCTGCTGAAGGGGGCTGCGGAGCTCTACCTCGCCACGGACGAGGACCGCGAGGGCGAGGCCATCGCCTGGCACCTGCTCGAGGTTCTGGACCCCAAGGTGCCGGTACGCCGGATGGTCTTCCACGAGATCACCCCGGCGGCGATCCGCTCGGCGGTCGAGTCGCCGCGCGACATCAACCGCTCCCTGGTCGACGCGCAGGAGACCCGCCGGATCCTCGACCGGCTCTACGGCTACGAGGTCTCGCCGGTGCTGTGGAAGAAGGTCATGCCGAAGCTCTCGGCGGGCCGGGTCCAGTCGGTGGCGACCCGCATCCTGGTCGAGCGTGAGCGCGCCCGGATGGCCTTCCGCAGCGCCGGCTACTGGGACGTCGAGGGGACCTTCGACTCCGGCCGCCAGCCGGCCGACCCCGCCGACCCGCGCACGCTGACCGCCGCACTGGTGGCGGTCGACGGGCTGCGGGTTGCCACCGGGCGGGACTTCGGCGATGACGGCGCGCTGCGGCCGGGCAGCGCCGCACTGGTCCTCGACGAGGAGCGCACCGGCGCTCTCACGGCCGGCCTGCGCACCGCCGACTTCGCCGTCCGGTCGGTCGAGCGCAGGCCCTACCGGCGATCGCCGTACCCGCCCTTCATGACATCGACGCTGCAGCAGGAGGCCGCCCGCAAGCTGCGGATGACCAGCGCGACCGCGATGCGGGTGGCTCAGCGGCTCTACGAGAACGGCCACATCACCTACATGCGCACCGACTCCACGACGCTGTCGGAGACCGCACTCGCGGCTGCCCGGGAGTCGGCCCGCCGGCTCTACGGCGACCGCTACGTTCCCGAGGCGCCGAGGCGCTACGAGAAGAAGGTCAAGAACGCCCAGGAGGCGCACGAGGCGATCCGTCCCTCCGGCGACGTCTTCCGTACGCCGGCCGAGCTGGCGGGCTCGGTTAGTGGCGACGAGCTGCGGCTCTACGAGCTGGTCTGGCAGCGCACGGTGGCCAGCCAGATGGCCGACGCGACCGGCTCCTCGGTGGCCGTGCGGCTGGGCGCGAGCGCGAGCAGCGGCGAGGACGTGGAGTTTGCAGCCTCCGGCAAGGTGATCGACTTTCCGGGCTTCCTGCGGGCCTACGTCGAGGGCAGCGACGACCCGGAGGCCGACCTCGAGGACCGTGAGCGGCGGCTCCCCCCCGTCGAGCAGGGCGACCGGCTGACCGCGACCGCGCTGACGCCACGCGGTCACACCACGTCCCCACCGGCCCGCTTCACCGAGGCCAGCCTGGTCAAGCGGCTCGAAGAGCTCGGAGTCGGCCGCCCCTCGACGTACGCCGCGATCCTCGGGACCATCCAGGACCGCGGCTACGTGTTCAAGAAGGGCACCGCACTGGTGCCGTCGTTCACTGCCTTTGCCGTCATCGGGCTGCTCGAGCGGCACTTCGGCCGGCTGGTCGACTACGCCTTCACCGCCTCGCTCGAGGACGACCTCGACGCGATCGCGGCCGGCGATGGCGACTCGACCGGCTGGCTGTCCCGGTTCTGGTTCGGCTCGCCAGACGGCAAGGAGGGCGGTATCGCCCGCGAAGGCGGCCTCAAGGCCATGGTCGAGGACCGCCTCGGCGAAATCGACGCGCGGGAGATCAACTCCATTCAGCTCGGTACGGACGCGGCGGGCAACGAGGTCGTCGTGCGGGTCGGGCGATACGGCCCCTACCTGCAGCGCGGCGAGGACCGCGCGAGCCTGCCGGACGATCTGCCGCCGGACGAGCTCACCGTGGCCCGGGCAGAGGAGCTGCTCTCGGCACCCAGCGGCGACAGGGTGCTCGGCGTCGACCCGGACACGGGCACCGAGGTGGTCGCCAAGGCCGGCCGCTACGGCCCCTACGTCACCTCGGCCGGTGCGGACGGATCCGCCCGTACGGCGTCGCTGCTCTCGACCATGTCGCTCGAGACGATCACGCTGGATGATGCCCTGCCGCTGCTCCGGCTGCCTCGGCTGCTCGGGACCGACCCGGCCGACCGCGCGGAGGTCGTGGCCGGCAACGGCCGGTACGGCCCCTACGTGAAGAAGGGCACCGACTTCCGCTCGCTGGAGCGTGAGGACCAGCTGTTCACGGTCTCGCTCGAGGAGGCCCTCGCGATCCTGGCCGCCCCCAAGACCCGGCGAGGGCAGCGCAGCGCCGCCGCCACCCCGCTGCGCGAGCTCGGGGCAGATCCGGTGACCGGTAAGCCGATGGTGGTCCGGGAGGGCCGGTTCGGCCCTTACGTCACGGACGGGGAGACCAACGCCAGCCTGCGCAAGGGCGACGACGTCGAGACGCTCACCGAGGAGCGCGGCGCCGAGCTGCTGGCCGAGCGGCGCGCCCGCGGTCCGGCCCAGCCCAAGGCGGCGAAGGCCCGACGTACGGCGGCGACGAAGCCGCGTCCCGCCAAGCGCGCAGCGGGTTAGCAGGTCGCCGGCCCGATGTAACTAGTGTGGTGTCCTTATCGGTTAGTCAGAGACAGCCGACTGGGCGAGGTGAGCGGCGGTGCCGACTACGGAGCACCGGCAGCCGCCGCGGGAGGTCGCCGCCCTGCTGGCCTTTGTGAACACCGTCGACGTCGAGGACCAGACGGACAGCTTGACGACGCCGGCTGAGCTGACCCGTTGGCTGTGGCAGCACGCCGGCCTTGCTCAGGAAGCCGCCGCCGGGGCGGCTCACCTGCGGCTTGCGCGAGACCTGCGGCGGGGGATGCGAGCCTTGCTTCTGCTGAACAACGGCGGCTCACCGCGAGATGCGGACCTGGTCGCGGGCGCGCGCGCCGCCGGGAAGCTCCCGCTGCGCCTGGAGCTGACCCGCGGAAAGGAGCTCGTTGCGCCCGCTGACCTGTTGCGGTCGACCTCACCCGATCCCGTTCTCGCCGCGCTCGCCGGGCTGGCGGCAAACTACGCGGTTGCCCGGCTGACCGGCAGGTGGCACCGACTGCGCCGATGCCCGAGGGAGGACTGCGCCTGGGTGTTCTGGGACTCCTCTCCGCGCGGTGACCGGCGCTGGTGCACCATGCGGGTCTGTGGCAATCGGGCGAAGGCCCGCTCCTACGCGCAACGCCGTCGTACCGGCGAGCGCGAAGCGGAGGCGTGACATGCGCCCAGCTTCGCCGCAACGACGACCACGAGACGTTGTCGTCGTGGATGCGCCGTCCAACCTCGGTCTCCGGATGCCGGAGCCGGGGGTGGTTCCGGGGTGCTACAAGCTCGCCGGCGCGCTGCGCGACCAGGGCCTGGTGCCCCGCCTCGGCGCCCGGGACGGCGGTGTCGTGGTGCCGCCCCGCTACCTCTCGCTGGGGTGGCGGCCCGGGGACGGCGTGTTCAACGCGACCGCCATGGCGGGATACACGCTCCGACTCGCCGACCGGGTCGACCAGCTCTCCTCCGCAGACACCGTCCTCCTCGTGCTGGGCGGCGACTGCAGCATCCTGCTCGGTCCGGCGCTGGCACTACGTCGTCGCGGCCGCTATGGCTTGGTTTTCATCGACGGCCACACCGACTTCCGACACCTCGGGAACTCTCCGCACGTGGGCGCCGCCGCCGGTGAGGACCTCGCGTTGGTCACCGGCCGCGGCCAGCCCGACCTGGCCGACCTCGACGGCCTCGCCCCGTATTTCCGCGACGAGGACGTGGTGCTGCTCGGCCCGCACGACGAGGATGACCCAACGCTGGCGGAGGCCCGGGGGCTGTTCCCTCTGGTCCGCACCGCTCGGGAGCTCCGTGCGACCGGGATCGAGAACGCCGCCGCCGAGGCCCTGGGTCGGCTGGACCCTGCCCAGCTGGACGGCATCTGGGTGCATCTCGACCTCGACGTTCTGGACCCCGACTGCATGCCTGCGGTGGACAGCCCCGACGCCGGTGGCCTTGACTTCGCCGAGCTCGCCGGTCTGCTGGGCGTGTTGCTCTCGGATCCGCGCACCGTCGGCATGGACGTCACGGTCTTCGATCCCGATCTCGATGGCACCGGCGTCCTCGCGGCCGCAATCAGCGACACCTTGGTCACCGGGGTGCAAGTCGGCCAGGTGAAATCCTCGCCGGGTCGAGGGATTCGAGATTACGGAGGTGATGCCTAGAGGTCGGGGTGGATTGTCCCGAGGTGGGGCAGCGGCCGATCTTTAAATCCATAAGGGAACACGAGAGGAGAACATGAGCGACGTTACCCAAGTACCACTCGCCGGCCTCTTCTGGGCGGAGCGTCCACGCCCGGAGTGCACCGACCAGCTGGCTGCGTTCGCCCCCCTCATCGGCAGCTGGGATCTACAGGTCACCAACTACCGTGAGGACGGGACGTCGTCAACCGTCGACGGCGAGTGGCACTTCGGGTGGGCTTTGGACGGACGCGCCGTGGCCGATGTCTGGATCGTGCCCAGCCGCCGCTCTCGGCCACCCGATGGGGATGGCGAATGGGGCGTCACGATACGGTTCTTCGACCCGGGCATCGATGCGTGGCGGTCGACGTGGCACGGCCCGGCCCACGGCAGCGTCCTACCGTTTACCGCCCGCCGCATCGGCGACGAGCTGGTGCTGGAAGCTCGGTTCAGCGATGACGTCACAACACGGTGGATATTCAGTGAGATCTCCTCGGACTCCTTTCGATGGCGAGCCGAGGAGACGCCAGACGCCGGCCCGAGCTTTCTCAAACAGGAGTTCGCAGCGACCCGCTCCGGATGAAAGGCGCTAGTGCACCGCTCGGCCAGACAGCGTCATCGTCGACGAGTTGAGTGCAACACAGGCCGCGAGAGACGGCGTTCCTGGCCGCCACCCCGGTCAGCTCGACCTCCTTTGTCACCGGGCTGGTCGACTTGCGGCCCGCGACCGGCGGACCGGCTCGGTTGCTCGACGTCGTGCCGGGCCGGAGCGGGAAGGTGGTCACCGACTGGCTGGATGACCGCGGGCCGGACTGGTGCGCCTCGGTGCAGGTGGCGGAGTTCGACCCGTTCCGTGGCTACGGCGTGGTACTGCGCACGGGGCTGCCTTCGGCCCCGTGGTACTGGACGCCTTCCCTGCGGGTGCGGCTGGCTGCTGGCCGGAGCCTCTCGGTACCGTTGCAAGCCCGCACCGGCCTGGCCGCCGGTGGTCGCGCGGACGCCGCCCGGCTCCGACACGAGCGCTGCGCGTCCCCGCCCGGGCTCCGCCACGCCCGCGGCCAACCGTCCGGCTACCCTATATCGGGAGTCACCGCACCTGCCTTTGGCGAAAGGAATAGCACGATGAGCGCCCC
>JAABUS010007850.1_pt1 | contig 11994 bp, 11 predicted proteins | sample 5560161 | NCBI WGS metagenome assembly JAABUS01 (sample SAMN10711885, study PRJNA513376) | rock metagenome | isolation source: Antarctica rocks | place: Antarctica: Victoria Land, Trio Nunatak nord | collected 2016-01-04 | reverse complement strand
CGCTCGCCATGCTCACTGCGATCACTCCTGATCCGAGCGATCAGAGCGATCATTCCGAGACCCTGATTACCTAATGATTACCTAATCATTGCTGTTATGTAATCACACGCGGGAGAGTCCTAACAACAATGAGTCAATCAGAAAGTTGAACGAAGTTTTGCTTTCAAAGCTCACTTTCAACGAGAGTCTTCTACTCTATATGAAAATGAAAACAATCATCACAAGTTCATCAAGCTTTTGAATTCACTCATCTTCATCAAAACAGATGACTCTACTTGAGAGATATGAAACATCAAGATAGCTGACAAGCTCGATGTTAACGCGAATCATTATTCTACTGAAAAGATTCATATTGTTTATGTGATTTTCAGACTAGAAGACGATGCTGATCAGCAAATTTATGCAAAACATCATGTTGATGTCTTTTCATTCTATCAGTCATTATCAGAGCTACTGAAACATCTGAAAGAAATTTATGAAGATCAGAATTTGATTTGAAAATGTTGTTGCAAATACATCATTCTGAAGCAGCTCAACAAGTTCTTCAGCTCTTTTTATTCAGAATTCACTAGAATATTCAGCTTTCTGAACTATGATGATATCATTCTGATGAACAACATTCAGAACAAAATCAACAATTATCTTCAGAATGCGTTGTCAGTTTGCTTTATAGAGTTTAGCTCGCTGAATAAGCTCAAGATCTTTCTTCAAGATGTGAATAACAAACAATGAGTCAATTATCAGCTACGTGATGAGCAATGAATAGTCAAATCAATAGCAGCTTCGAAAAAATGTTTTGTTTCTTCATTGACATCAGCTTCGACTACTAGCTATGTTCAACTTGCTACTTTTTTCACTCTCGAATCTGAATGATCAAGAATGTCAATCATCTGCTTCAACTGCAAAGTGTTGAATCATCTTTCAAAGAATTATTCTCAGCTGAAGACTAGTACTTTGACATCTTGTGCATTCACTTCTTGTCTCAATGAGATCATCATGTCAAAAGAAGAGAAGAAATTATTTACAGAGAAATCAAAGAATGAGACAAAAAACTAGTGACTTTCATCAAAGATGCGATAAAAGATGTGTTAATTTCTTCAATAATGAACAGCTCAAATGATCTTTTTGCTTCGAAATCTTTGACTACTGAATGCATACTATTTAGCAATGAAATTAGTTACTCATTAAAGTCATTGATTGACACTGAAGCAGCTGACTATTCGTTCATTGATGAATTAATCGCGCAGAATGTTTGTGATCATTTGCAAATTGAATCATTATTTTTAATCAAGCTCAAGTCAATAAGAAAATTCGATGATCATTATGCAAAAAAGCTCATTATTCATGCAATTTATTCAAATTTGACTGTTCAAGATTATATGAAACATTTCGCTTCTATGCTGATTATTTGATTGAGTTAGCATCAGATGATTCTTGAAAAAACATGAATGAATAAGATCAAAGTAACGATTGATATGAGAAATGATCGTTTTCAATTTTCTGATTCAAAGACTCATATTAATGCTAGTTCAACTCTTCTTTCTGTCATCAAGAAAATCGCGATAGAACAGAAGAGTTCAATTTCTACTCAAATATTAAAGAGATTTACTTTTTCTGTTGTCACTCAACTCAGCGAGAAGTCATCTTCATTCAGTAAAATCGTGAAATCATTTAATTCAATCAACTTCGCTTCATCTTTCGATTCAATGAATATAGCAATGATAGAGACTGCAGCATATAAATCACTAGTTAAATGATTGAATGTGACTACTTTCGCGATCATCATCACGAAAATCGATCGACTTCTAAAAACAGCTAGAAATAAATCAGAAGACGTAAATCTACAAGAGCTTTTACACGAAGAGACTTTGAAAGAAGTCAAAGCTAAGCTTTCTTTGAAATATCATGACTATCTAGACGTGTTTGATTGAGCGATGACTGATCAACTATCATCTCATCATCTCTATAATCATAAAATTGAGTTGATCGACAAGAAAACATCTTCTTGAAGTCATCTCTATCATATGTCTGATTACAAGCTTCAAAAGATGAAGAATTATTTGATTGAACATCTGAATAAGAGCTTTATATCTTTCAGCTCAATCTCATACGCTTCACTCATACTATTCATCGAAAAGAAAAACGATAGTTTGCGTTTCTGCATCGATTATAGAAAGCTCAATGCTTTGATCAAACAAGATCGCTACTCTCTACTCTTAATAGACGAAACTCTCACTTGCATTCAAGATAGCAAGTATCTGACTCGATTGAATATAATAGTCGTCTTCAACAAATTACACATGCATTCGAGAAGCAAAGATTTGACTATCTTTATTATCTTTTTTGACTTCTACAAATATCACGTGATGTCTTTTGAATTAATCAACGATTCGACTTTCTATCAACACTATATGAACGACGTGCTATTTGACTATCTTCATCAGTTTTGTCAGATCTATCTAGATGACATTATCATCTACAGCAAAACATTGAAGAAACATAAGCAACATGTACGATTAGTTCTACATAAATTACGAGAGACTGATCTTCAGATGAATATAAACAAATGCAAGTTTCATGTTCAGAAGATCTTCTTTCTGAAACTATTGCTATTCATTAAAGAACTAAAGATGAATCTCAGAAAAGTACAAGCAGTAGTCGAATGATCTATTTCTACAAATCTCACTCAGATGCAGTTCTTCGTTGACTTCTGCAATTTCTATCAACGTTTTATAAAGAACTTTTCGAAGATTGTTCATTTTCTGATTCAACTAACTTAAAAAGAGATGATATTTGAATGAAATCAAGCTTGTCAAACGATCTTTGATCATATAAAGAAATGAATGACTGAAGCTTCTATTCTTCGTCATTTTGATCAGAATAGAAAGACTATTCTTGAAACAAACTCATTCAACTACGTCAACGATGACATACTTTCTCAGTATGACGATGAAGAAACATTGCATTCAATGATCTACTACAGCAAGAATCTGAGCTTTGCTGAGTGCAATTACGAGATCTATGACAAGAAACTACTAACAATCATTTGTGTCTTCAAGCATTGATGATCTGAGCTGAAATTGACTGAACTACTCATCAAGATGTTCACTGATCATCAAGCTTTGACGTCATTAATGAAAGATAAAGAGCTAAGTAGACGTCAAATGCGCTGAGTACAAAAGCTCGTTGACTTCAACTTCAAAATCATGTATCGCTCAGACAAATAAAACATCAAAGTCGATGCATTGACTCGTCAAGTCAATTCAGTTTCTAGAAGTTTCGAGAATGAACAATGTCGCTATCAGCGAACTACAATTCTCACGTCAGATCGAATGAAAATCGCTGATCTAGAGAAGAACATCAATGAATTAATCTATAAACAGATTCTTGAGATTAATGAAATCGACGAGAATTGTACGTTACTTCGCGAAGTAATAGCAAGAGACGAGACACAATATGAAGATATCAAATTGAAGAATTGTTGAATTCAGAATGAAATCTTGTATCATGATAGTCAGTTATGAGTCTCGTTCAACGAGCTTCTACAAATGAATCTGATTCGTGAGATACATGATCAACTGTCAGTTGATCATTCTGATATTCTTAGAACTGTGAAGATCATAAAGCGAAACTACTATTGATCATTCATGCGAAAAACGATAGATCAATATATTCAAAACTGCTATATCTGTCAACGTTCAAAGACATCTAGAGATAAATCAAATAACTTGCTTCAATCTCTATCTATATCTGAACAGCAATGACAAGACATAGCAATGAACTTCATTATCAATCTATTTGATTCAAGCAAGTACAACGCTATTCTGATGATCATCTGCAGATTGTCAAAAGAAAGACATTATATTTCTTGCATCACTGAGAATGAAGATATCACTGTCAAAAAGACAGCTGAAATGCTGATTCAATGAGTATATTGAATTCATGATCTATTAAGCTTCATAGTATCTGATCGAAATTCGCAATTTATCTTCATTCTATGAAAGTCGCTTTGCAAAAGACTAAACATTAATCTTCAACTTTCTACAGTCTATCACTCTCAGATCGATGATCAAAGTGAATGAGTCAATCAGAACATTGAAAGATATCTTTGATTCTTCTGTTCATATATGCAAGACGATTGATCTAAGTGACTACTCATGATCGAGTTTGTCAACAATAACGCTTTGTTCTCAATCATCTTCTTGACTCTCTTCTTTATGAACAAGAGCTTTCATTCTCGTATGAGCTTCGACTCTGACATCATCGAGTATGAAAGCATTCGCGAATGCTTACAGATTGATCGAGTCAAGAATATATCTGAACAAATGAACAAGACATTGATCTTCGCTCATGAAGCTCTGATCAAAACACGAAAACAAATGATGAATCAAGCTAACAAGCATAGAAAGAAGATCAATTACAAGATCAAATCAAAGATGTTTCTGAATGAAAGAAACATCATTACAGCGAGATCTTTCAAGAAGCTAGATGACAAAATGCTCGATTCTTTCATCAATCTAGATCTCGTCAACTCTTCATATAAACTGAAATTATCAGAGTCTATGCATGTTCATGATGTATTTCATTCTGATCTGCTTTGCTCTGTTGTCAACGATTTCTTATCTGATCAAAAGAACGAACTCTCAGATTCAATAGTGATAAACGACGAAGATGAATGAAAAATCGACGATATATTAAATTTTCGTCGATATCGAAGACGACTTCAGTATAGAGTCAAATGAAATGACTATGACAATGATCTCAATTGATACAACACTGATGACGACGAATTTATGAATGCTCAGAAGATAGTTGATAATTTTCATACTCAATATTTGAACAAATCGCGTTAGAAGCGCTTTCAACTATTCAGTCAATCAGAATTTAATGAGTTTGAGTCTGTGAAATCATGATTGAGCAATCAATCGAGTCGAGCAGAAAATACATTCATGCGAACATGAATCGTCGAAGAAGAGAAGTAATATCACGATTCTAGTCTTGTCAGATTTATTCTCACTTCATCATCTTGACTAGTTTCTATTGAGTCTAGCGTCGACTAAGAAACACATATATGTAGTTAGCTTCTTTTCTGTAGTTATCTTTCTTTCTTAGCATTTATCTTCTAGTTAAATGACATTCATATTGACTCGCTCTATGCTGATTTCTAACAAGATTGATTAAAGTGATTCAACTGACTATGATGATCATCTTGCTGAGATTCATATGAAGATTTAGTTCTGATACAATGACTTCTAGAAAGACAGTCTCTTCTACATCAAATTCATACTTTCAAATATTTATTTGCAGTTCAACTTCATGTAGTTAACTCAATACTAGTTTGACGTGATCTTTATGTTTCTTTCTCATTTTGCTATAGATGAGAATGTCATTTAAATAGACTTGACAAAAGTCATTCAGAAAGTTTCATAAAACATCATTCATATATTGCTGAAAGAAGATTGATTCATTAGTCAGTTTGAATGATAACATCTTGTATTTATATGCTTTTAAAGCAGTGATAAAAATGATGTAATTCTCATTATTAAAATGCATTCAAAGTTTGTTGAATGCTGATATGATGTTCAATCTAGTCAGATGCTTGCAATTCACTATTTTATCAATGATCTCGTCTATCAATGATAGAGAATATTTATTTCTTTTGAAAATGACATTTAACTTTTAATAGTTCATGCAGAATCAAAGATCTTCATTTGCTTTAAAAGCGAATAGAATTGAAGAGAAATAGAAGATCTGACTGAAAGTGATGAATCTCTTTGATAGATTCTCATTCAGATACTTTTTTACTTTCAGAAGTTTGACAGAAAACATTTAATATGCTCAACAACAAGAGAGCGTTGAATCACTAGTAAGCTCGATTTTATGATCATAGAAGTGATGAGAGAGTAGTTTATTTAATTGAGTTCAATCAAAAACATCTAGAAACTTGTGATATTTTGAAAGCAGCTTCGCTTTAATATCTTTTAAATTTTGAGTTATTTCATTGATTAAAGAGATGTTTAAAGCATTCAAATTGCATTGAGTATTGTACGTGATTTTTCTATTGATGTTCATCATGAATAGAGCAAAGACTTTAATTTTGTTCTTCTTTGAATGATTCAACAATGTTTTAAATGAAGTGATGTTTATGCTTTGAATCAAGAATGACTCTTTCTGAGCAGTGATTGAAACAAGTCATTTGAGCATTATAGAGATTTTAGTCTGAGTGATTATAAAGAACAAAGTTGATCATGATCAATTTGAGTGCTTTGAATTGAGCAAAATTGAAAAAATCGAAATAGAAGTATTCAATTGATTCAAAAAAACAATGATGTTGTTTCACATATTCAGTAATATTTCGTTTTTATTCATTCAAAGTTTACTCAATATAACTTCATGATGATTGATATCAACTATCAACATTGATACAGTCAATTTCTTATGACTTTCAATGATGAGATTAAATAGAATTTTATGAGTGATTGTCTTTTTAAATATCTTCTCATTATAATCTTTTATTAGCTTTTCTTTTGTCAGTGATATAAATTGAATTTTCAGTTTCTTGCATACTTTATTGACTAGATTGAAATGTATGATTGTATAAATGACTGAATCACTGTCTATTAGAAAATGAAGACTGAAAGATCATTTTTGAAAGATGAGATGAACATCAATTAAAAACAACTTTTCAAAGTAATTCTCTTTCAATAAAATTTCATTTAGTTTGCATAAAAATATAATTTCTATTTCTTTGATGACTTTTGAAAAGATGACTAGTTTTTTGAATTGAAATCAAAATCAAAATTAAAATTGAAGCAATCATATTCTTTGTTCACTGCATTAATTTTAGTAGATCAATTCAAGCATTCTTTAAAGCTATGATTTGATTTATGATATATAAAACAGATTTCGACTAAAACATTTGCTTTCTTGACGTTAGTTAAAATCGCATCATGTGACTTTGACTGATCAGACTTTGAATAATCAACTAACTAAGTGACAATAGTCACTTTATGAAAGATAGTCTTTAAAAGATCATTAATGCATTTGATTTTATTCTTGATCTTTTGAATGACTTGCTGATCATTATTTAAATAAATCAGATAGAAATGAATTTCTTTTAGAGAATCAGATTGAACTAGTTGATCTACTCAAATGAATCTCAAACAAGAGTGTATTTTATCTTTCAGATCAATAATCAGTTGCTTTTCGTGATAGTTTAGATAGAAAGATAGTCGTTGAAACTGAGTATAAAACTCGCTGAATTTCTTTGATTCTTGAATCAAGTTGTAGTATTTTCTACAAAAGTTAACTTTCTTATTCAAGTCATCAAACAACTGAGCTAACTTTTTCAAAAGATCTTCGATGATTTTATAAAGATTGACACAATCACATTTGCATTTAGCTTGAGTGATCTTTGCTGCATCATTGAATAATCTAGAATGTACATAGCTCAATTTGAATCATTCATTAAAAAAGAGATTGACGTTGATCTCTAGTTTATTCTGAATTTTTTCATATCAATTCTTTCAAGTAGAGTTCTTTTCATCAGTAAACAGTGAAGAATCAGATATTTTTTGAGATCTAGAACGCTCAGAGTAAATGAAATCAGAAGAAGTGTTTTCTTTAGCTTGAAGTTTAATTTTCAACTTTTTGATTTCATCTTCTTGTTATTTATTTAACTTGTAGAGTTGATCTGTTTCTTTATCAAGAACTAGACTTTAAGTCTTTCAGATTTCATAAAATATGAGAAGTATTATTGTTTCAGCGAATAATTCATCATCTTTATGAAGAAATGATGCAGCACTTGATGATTTTGATGAATCAGCATCAGAGATTTGAAAGAAATGATTTCAAAATTTTTCAGAATGCTCTTCAGTAAATGAATGATTAAACATGATGAGATTTGTTTGAAAGAAAATCAAATGAATGATGATGCTTAATGATTGAAAAAGAAAGATGTATGAAATGATGTTTAATCTTTAATAAAGAAAATGAGATTTGTTTATTGATTGATTTGATTGATTTTCTAACAAACAACGAAGATTCTTTATCATTGAATCTATCAATTGATTTGATTCTTAAGCAATTCAGAAAGATTCTTTATCATGATTCTCATAATTGAGTGAGCTTTACATACTTAATGAGCAATAAGTAGTTTAGCAATTCAAACAGTCTTGTCGTTGATTCTATTCAACTCTCTAGTGTTATTTTATCTTTCAATTATCATTGATCATCAGATAAACAAATTTCTTTAGACTTGTTCTGTTTAAATAAGTATGTTGAATGAATAATGAGATCAGTATCATGTGATTAATGAATTCTTAATATAATGTCAGAATCGTGTCTAAATGATACAATCAATGAAGATCAGAATTGATAGTGCTTGATCTTTAGAAATAGCTATAACTGAATATTAAGAATACAGAAGAAGATTGATACAAAAGCTTGTATTTATGTAATATTCAAAAACTGTGCTAAACTTAAAAAAAATGTGTTTATGACATGAAAAGAAAATGATGTAGATGAACAAGATGTTGATGAAAGAAAAGAGTGTTGAGAAAGAAAACAAATGTTGAGTCATATTTGAATTAAATCTGAGTCAGATCTCGATCAGATCATTGACTAGCTCTAATCATTACACAGAATACTCGCTAGCATGCATTGCAAATTGATTAAAGCTTCAGTCTTGTTCAGTCTTATCAATCTTAATACACTTGTAACACTTGAGTGCTATCACAGTTCTTTAATGTTTAGCGTGAAGAAGATCTTGTCAAGTCAATAATCAATGTTACAATACTCTCAAAAGATCTCTGCTTCTGAATCTTTCTTTAAAAAGCGTGCTTTTCTGTGTTCATTGTTTTATACTCATCTCTCATCAAAACTATATTGTTAATTGCATGAATGTTTCTCTCTTCAATGCTGATTTTGCTCTTACGAGTACTGCTTTTCTTCATGATGATGATAAAATAAAGCAGAATTAAGTTTCATTGTACTGTTCACATTGCTTCTCTGCTTGCAAAGCTTTATTTAGTCATTAATCAATTTGCAATGACTGTATATAAAACAATGAAATACACATGTCTTGCTGAAACTCTATGATATAGTATAAGAATGTAAGATTTAAGCAAGCTATCTGTTATGATTCTAGCTACGCATTTTCGTTGATAGCTATGTTGATAACTATGTTGATGACTATGTTGATGACTATGTTGATGATTATTCTGAAAACTATCGTTGATCACTCGTCACTAGAACATAGACTTGTTTTGAAGTCAATTCTATTCAGAGTTAGCTTATGTTCTTCTGAGTCATATAGATAGTCGATTCTTTTCTTCTAGATACTTTTCTTTCTTAGCATTTATATACTTGTTACATTACACTCATATGACTCACTCTATGCTGACTTCTAACACTATCTTAGATAGCGACGCAGAAGCAAAAGTGCAACATACTAAATTTATCATCATGTATGTATTTGTATCAACTTAATCTAGTTTTCGTCTAAAATCATGCACAGTTCAAGAAAAACTTTCATGCAGACAAATATACTTTCATTTTAGTGCGCTTTCTCATAAACTTTCAGCTGTCTCTTACGCGACATATACTCATAAAAGAAAAGTCATGATCGTAAATTTGCAAGCAGATGCTCGCAAAATCTTGCAGCATCATTCTTTTCAACGTCTCTTCTCTTTCTCTCAAGACATCTTCTTTATATTTCACATAATTAGCACACTCACTTACTATATAAAAACTTTCATAACTAAGATCTTTTGCAGACAGCGAGTGTATTCAGTCTTTGTCACAATCTTCAAATAGTACAGACATTCAAGTCAATACTTAATATATCAGAATGATAACATGCTAACATCATTCAATTTTGTTAATTGACTGAACTTGATGCAAGTTCAAGCTATTACATCAATACAGTTCTGAAGATCAAATTGATCATATTAAACAGAAATGACTTCTACAACTGACACTTTCAATATCTCATCATCATTGATCTTATGCTTGCAATGCTGATGTTTATTTTCAACTCGCTCGTTGATATTCTTGTGTCACGACGACTGTTTATCATCAAGAACGCGCTTTCTGTGTGTAGCATTTTGTTGAAGATTCTAATTCAATGAGTAGTTATTTTTGTGTTTTTATCTGAACTTATTTCAGATAGAAAGAAGATGCACGACTTTCAAGACAAGTGTTGAAACAGAGAGTTGAACTCATACTGATCACTTCTACTCTTGTGTTTTGATTCTTCAGAGTCTACATATAATGAACATCGTGCTTTCTATTGAGCTAGTTAGCATATGCTATAAAGCATGTATGAAGCATACTATAAAGTAGATCATGAAGCGAATGATGCGTGTTTGAACACGTTGCATGAAGCATGTTATGAGACATATTTTGAAGCGAGTAGACGAATGAGTAGACTGTAGATGAACGAGTAGATAGCTGAGTTGATAGCTAAACTTGTAGAATGACGAGTAGGTAGAATGATGAGTAGATAGGCGAGTAGGTAGAATGATGAGTAGAATGATGACTAAGTAAAGTGAATCGACTGTCAAATTTCGTCAAAGCAAGATTTCAAGAGTTCAATTCAAGCAAGATTCGCTCAAAGATGCTAATGTGACTCGAGACTACTTGTAGTCTCGAGTCAGAAATCAGTTCACAATGTTGCTGAGAGCTGTTTCAGCAACATGATCAATCTTCTCGAAATGTCGATGTATAAAAAACTTGAACATAATTAAACTGTAAAAAAATAAACAATTATAAAGTAAGACTTTGAAGAATGAGTGATGATGAGTGATTTTCTGAGGTTGAAAAAGTGATGCTGAGAGATCAAGAAGACATGGTGCAGCTGTTCTGCCCTTGGGTAGAATAATGACTTCAAACTTCTTTTTCTTACAAGTCTTCATCTACTACTTACTAGGTTTGAGAAGAAGGACTGACTATGCTGCATAATCGTGAACAGCGCGATGATAATAAGGGAAGCGACGAAGATTGGCTGGAAGGTGTGCTAATCTGGTCTGAGGGAGGTTCTCGAATTGAAAGCAAGCGCTGAATTTTTGTAGTGTTCTCATTGTGCTTCCATATGAAGTATTAAGGCTGACTAGGCTGCAGGAAGAATACTTCGCAATGATATGAAAGACTGCATGATACTGCTCATGGCAAGAGCAGACGTGCTTATGTCGGAGAATCTTGTTGAGAGAGGGGAAAGCTTGAAAGACTTTGGAATGTGGCCAATGATATTAGGGGACAAGGGTGAACTAGAAACACGTGTGATGCTGCTAATAGGTCTATTCATTGTTATATTCTCTCATCATCGACTGTAACTCGAAAGAAATGAAAGAACGCACAAGTCAACCCAGACATGTTTTGCCGATATCTTTTTGTCTTTCACATTGATGATTTTATCTTTGCATTCTGATGTTCATTCATCTGTCTCGTTAATTGTCATCATCTCTTCAGCAAACGTCTATCGAAATGTGTAACTCGCTTCTCAATCCGAAAAAGCAGGTCTTCGACACAGTTGCCAGTCTTATTCGGCCCTTCCGACGATCATGTGGCTAGCAAAGCCACCAGATCAACCAGGTCTCTCTTTCTAGGTCACTTTGAACATCACTATCATTCTGGAAAGTTTGGCGAATTCACTACGGGCACCCGTGTTCCGCTGATGGCTGCCGATCTGAGATACCTCCAGCATTTCGCATACTATCATGCTGGTTCTTTGCAAGGTTTTGAGCATAGATCTGTATAGACTTCTGCTGCACTGATGGATTTTTTTGTGAAAACGACATGAACTGTGAGTCGAAATCATTGCCGGAGTGAATGCCGTTGTTTATTCAAAGTTGGTTCGCTTGCTGAACTGTCGTATTCGACATCACCTGCTGCTGCCCTATCATTGTCTGTGAAGCCGGCGCGGAAAACGAGGGAGAACTAGCAAATGAAGACGAGGGACCCTGGTAATAAGGGTTTTATGGGTTTTGAGCCATC
>JAABUS010007848.1_pt1 | contig 11995 bp, 5 predicted proteins | sample 5560161 | NCBI WGS metagenome assembly JAABUS01 (sample SAMN10711885, study PRJNA513376) | rock metagenome | isolation source: Antarctica rocks | place: Antarctica: Victoria Land, Trio Nunatak nord | collected 2016-01-04 | reverse complement strand
CGCCGGGCACCTCGACCGCCTTCCGCGCCCCGGCCCGCTCGGCCATGAACGCGTGGACCGCCGCCGGGATGTTCCGGTCCAGCTCGCCGTAGATGAACCACGACGGGATCGCCCGCCACGCCGGTGGGCCCGACGGGTCGTTGAGCGCGGCGTCGGTCGCCGGGCGCTGGGTGGCGGCCATCAGCGCCGCCTCGTCCGCCGGCAGGTCGGCGGCGAACTGGGCGTGAAACTTCGCCTGGTCGATGTAGAGGTCCGACCCGCCGCCGGGCAGCGGGACCGGCACCAGCGTCTCCCCGAGCGTGCTGCCCGGGAAGCGGCCCGAGGCGACTGCCGCGCTCTCCCCTTCGTCGAGGGCGAATCCGGCCACGTAGACCAGGGCCTTGACGTTCGGGTTGCCGGCGGCGGCGGTGGTGATCACCGCCCCGCCGTAGGAGTGGCCGACGAGCACGATCGGGCCGGGGGTGCCGGCGAGGAGTCCGGCGATGTAGTCCGCATCGATCTGGACGCTGCGCAGCGGGTTGGCGGCGGCGATGACCGGGTAGCCCTGGGTCAGAAGGGCGGGGATGACGCCATTCCAGCTGGCGGACTCGGCGAAGGCGCCATGGACGAGGACGATGGTCGGGGTCGATCCGGAGGCGGGGGTCGCGGCGACGGGGGTCGCGTCCGTCATGGGCGTTCCTCTCTGGGCGTGGGCGGCGGCTCCGGAGGCGGAGCCGGTCGTGACGAGGGCGAGTGCCGCCCCGGTGCCGACGAGGCGCTGGAGAGCACCACGGCGGGTGAGCCGGGATGGGCCTGGGGCGGGTCGCGGGGCAGTGGGCTTCTGCGGATTCATGGTGGCCCTTTCCTGAGGGGATGCGGAGCCGAAGGGAGGCCGGGCCGGGGCGGTGGCCGCTTCCCGGCCGGCCGCTCGTCTAGCTGACCGCGGCCAGCGCCGTCAGGATCACGTCGGTGACCTTCTGGGGCTGGGAGACCATGACCAGGTGCGAGGCCTCGATCTTCGTGATCGTCGCCCCACCCCGCTCGGCGTTGGCGAGGATGACGTCGGCGCCGGCCGCCTTGTCGCCCGTCGCCACCACGGCCCAGGACGGCAGGGTCTTCCAGGCCGGGTTGGTCGTCGGCTCCGAGAAGACGGTCGCGGCGGCCGGGCGCTGCACGGCCGCCAGCACCCTGGCCTGGGCCGCCGGCAGGTCGCCGGCGAAGACCTCGGGAAATTTGGCGCGGTCGACCGTCAGCTCTGGCGCGGTCTCCGTCCCGGTCCCGGTCGGGTAGGTCGTCTGGACGAGGGCGGTGGCGAGGATGCTGTCCCGCGAGTCCGCCTCGATGTCCAGCAACGACTCGCCGTCCTCGGGCAGGAAGCCGGCGATGTAGACCAGCCCGGCGACGTTGTCGACCAGGCTGCCGACGTTGGAGATGATCGCGCCCCCGGAGGAGTGGCCGCCGAGGAGGACCGGGCCGGGGATCTGGCTCACGACGCTGGCGATGTAGGCGGAATCGGCCGTCATGCCGCGGAGGGGGTTGGACGGGACGATGATCGCGACGCCGGCTTCCTGGAGCAGTTCGACGACCCCGGAGAAGCTGGAGCCGTCGGCGAAGGCGCCGTGGACGAGGACGACTGTAGCGGCGCTGGAACTGGACGGGGTGGCGTCGGGGGTTGCCTGGCTCATGGGAACTCCTGGGGCAGTGGCACCGACAGACGGACGAGGCAGGTGGGCGGCGTAGGCGAGAGCGGCGCCCGCACCAGCTGCTCCACCAAGGACCGTGCGGCGTGACAGACGGCTTCCCGGGCCGGGCCGTGAATGCTTGTCGCTGCGATTGCTCATACATGCTCCTTTCGCGAGCGGGCACCGTGACCGCCAGCAAGACGACGTGGTGAGCTCCGCCGATCGGCGATGCTCCGGCCATAACTCGAGGGCCGTTCGTGATCCGGGTATCCGATGGCGAACCCAGGCGTGCGCACCCCTGAGTCGACGCGGATCGTCATGCCGGACCACAGGCCCCGCGTCAGACTGATGGAGGGCCCGATCACCATGATGCGACTGCGACTCTGATGGCACACCGTGAGGACCCCCTGATTGCCTGGACACGGCATCAAGAGGAAAGCAGGTAGTTTTGCGCGGTCATGGCGGCAGGAGGGTGTCGGTGTCAGGCGAGGCCATGCCGAATGGCGAATGCGGCAGCCGCGGTCCGGGAGGTGACCCCAAGCTTGGCGAGCAGGTTCGTCACGTGGCCACCGACCGTGCGCGGGCTGATCGAGAGCGACTCGGCGATCTCGCGGTCCGAGAGCCCATCGGCGAGGAGACGCAGCACCGCGCGCTCGCGGCCGGTCAACGAGGTCAGGTGGTCGGGCAGGCCCAGGTCGGCCGGCGTGTCGGCCCATTCCTCGGGCTGGTCCGTGGCCAGCCCCTCCGTGATCGCATCGTCCACCGTCGTCGTCCGCCCGAGAGTCCATTGGGCCTCGAAGTCGGCCTCGTTCAGGTGGTCCCGGATGACGGCGATGAAGTGTTCGTTCATCTTCCGGTTGAATGGACGGGACACGATCCCACTGGTTTCGCTCAAGCGCGCGGCCGCGCCGTACAGGCGTGCCGCGCGCTCCCATCGACCCTGACCAGTGGCGGCGCCGGCGAGTCCTTCCAGCGATGCGGCGATATAGCCGCTATTGCTCAGATGTCTGCTGAGCGCCAGCCCTTCCCTCAGTCGGATCGTCGCCCGGGTGTAATCGCCCTGCCTGACCAGGGTCCGGCCAACGGTCGCCAGCATGCTGGCAGTGCCGTGCGCACTATTGAGTGCCCGATAGATCGCCAGACTCTCCTCGGATCGAGTAAGGGCCAGAGCCAGGTCGCCCCGCATCAACGCGACGTATCCCGTGTTTCCGAGCAATGCCGCCACACCGTCCTGGTCGCCCACCTCGCGCAGGCAGGCGAGCCCTTCCTCGTGGTGGGCCGCGGCCCTGACGAGATCGCCGGTGTGGAGGGCGACGGTCCCCAGGCCGTTGTGGGCAAAGCCCGTCCAGTAGCGATCGCCCGCCCTCTGGGCCATCCTCAGACTCTCCGTCAGCGCGCGCTCCGCCGCGACATAGTCGCCCTGATGGATGGCCAGGATCCCATTGCCCCAGAGTGCCTTGGCGCGGGGACCCGGTGGGAGGCCCTCGCTGCCCGCCAGCGCGGCGTCCAGCCAGATCCGCCCCTCGCTGACATGCCCATGGTGATCCCAGAAACGGACCAGTGCTCCCGCCATTCGGACACCAGCTTCGCGTTCGGCCTCCCGCTCGACCAGCCACCCCAGCGCCGCCAGCAGGTTGGCATGTTCGAGTTCCAGCCGATCGAACCATTCGAGTTGCCGGGAGGACGTCAGTTCCGCCTCGGCCTGCTCGGCCAGAAGCGCGAAGAACCTGGCATGGGCGCGACCGGTGGCCTCGTCTTCGTCGACCGATCGGAGTTGCTCCGTGCCGAACTCTCGCACCGTCTCGAGCATCTGATAGCGTGGTTCGCCCGAATCCAGATCGTTGACCTGACGCAACAGGCTCTGGTCCATCAGGGAGCTGACCCCGTCCAGTACCCTGTCCGGCAGCTCGCCACGCGACGAATCGACAGAGGCCAGCCTGGGCTGAAGCGCGGGCCGGTCACGGCTCTCGTTGGTAGCCGTGGCCATGATGGCTTCCGCCGCCGCCAACCCGAAGCCGCCGACGAAGACGCTGAGCCGACGGAAGAGGGCTTGATCGCCCCGATCGAGCAGGTCGTAGCTCCAGGCGATCGCGTTGCGCATGGATTTCAGCCGGCCCGGGTGATCGCGGGCACCTCCGGTCAGGAGCGGCAGAGCGCGCTCCAGGCGGGCGAGCATGGCGGTCGGCGGGAGCACCGGAACCCGGGCCGCGGCCAGTTCGATCGCCAGTGGCAGACCGTCCAGCCGCGTACAGATCGCCGCGACGGTCCCAGCGCTCGCCGTGGTTAGCGCGAAGGATGGGTTGGTCGCCTGGACCCGGGTCACGAACAACTGGACCGACTCCGCGACCGCCAGCGGGCTGACCGGCACCTCGCGCTCGACGGACACCCGTAACGCGACCCGACTGGTGGCGAGCACCTTGAGCCGTGGGCAATACGGCAGAAGGTGGGCGATCGCCGGTGCGGCCTCGATGACTTGCTCGACGTTATCCAGCACGAGCAGGATCTGGCGCGTCTGGAGGTGCTCGATGAGTTGATCGAGCAGCGGCCGTGCCCGGTTCTCGCTCAGGACGAGGGCACGGGCAATGGTCGGCAGTACCAGCTCTGGATCGCGAATCGTATCCAGTGCGACGAAGCGGACGCCGTCGGCAAACGCGGGGGACAGGTCGGTGGCCACCTGGAGCGCAAGTCGCGTCTTGCCGACGCCCCCCGGACCAGTCAGGGTGACGAGCGGGACATCGTCGCTCAGCAGCAGGGCGCGGATCGTCTCCACGTCGGGCCGCCGCCCGATGAGCGGCGTGCGCGGACGGGGCACGGAGGCACGGAAGCCGGCGGCGTCGGGGCTGGCCGGTGGCCCTGGGAACGGCCGAATGTTGGGTTGATCTGCCCAGGGTTCGTCTTGCACAGCGAGCCTCATTCCGTTGGGATCGCAACCTCGCCGTTCTCGATAGGGCGATGCTCCTCGCGTCTGGGTGACGGGTTGGCCTTCGGGAACGACCGAACTCAGCGAGACGGCGGGGCGGCCGCGGCGCTGGCCACGTCGGACCGGTGGGCTTCGCGGGGTCGGTGGCGACCCTCGACCAGCCAGGCGGCGGCCAGCGCGCTGGCGACGGCCATCCCGGCCGCGATCAGCATGGCGACCCGGAACGCCCGCAGGAACGACTGGTCGATGGCATCGTCGACGGAGATCCGCGTCGCCTCGTCGAGGTTGGCCGGCGCCTGGGCGGCCGAGAGCTGGTCGTCCTGCGCGTCGACGGCCGCCCGGGCCTCGGGCGCCAGCGGGATCTCGTCGAGGCGGCTGTCCAGGTCCGAGGTGAAGGCGCCGGCGACGATGATTCCGAAGACGGCGATGGCGAGCAGCGAGGCCGTCCGGGCGACGGCGTTGTTGATCCCAGAGGCGATTCCGGTCCGGCTGGCCGAGACGGCGCCCATGACCGCCGTCGTCAGCGGAGCGACCGTGACGGCCATCCCCAGGCCGAGGACCAGCACCGCCGGGAGGTAGCTCGTCCAGTATGACCCGCCCAGCCCGGGAACGGCGAACAGGGCGAAGCCAGCGGCGGCGATGACTGGCCCGACGACCAGCGGCAGCTTGGCTCCGAACCGCCCGATCAGCCCGCCGGCCCAGCGCGACAGCCCGAACAGCAGCAGGACGAACGGGAGCAGGGCGGCGCCCGCCTCGGTCGAGGTGTAGCCCTGGACCTGGATTAGCAGGAACGGGAAGAAGTAGAGCGCGCCACCCAGCGCGGCGTAGAGCAGCAGCGTCAGGAGGTTGGTCCCGCTGAAGGTCCGGGAGCGGAACAGGCCGAGTGGCATCATCGGAGCCGGGCTGCGGGCTTCCACGACGATGAACAGGGCCAGCGCGACGACGCCGACGGCCAGCGCCAGCAGGACGCGGGAGTCCGTCCAGCCCCGGGCCGAGGCCTCGATCAGGCCGTAGACCACACCGCCCAGCCCGACCGTCGCCAGCGTCGCGCCGAGCCAGTCAAGCCGGCCGGCGTTGGGGTCGCGGCTCTCGGGCAGGTAGCGCAGGGTAATCAGCAGCACGGCGACGGCGAAGGGAATGTTGATCAGGAAGATCCAGCGCCAGCTCGCCTGTTCGACGAGGAAGCCGCCGAGGACTGGCCCGCCGGCCGACGTGATCGAGGTGAAGCCGGACCACGTCCCGATCGCCCGGCCCCGGCCGGTCTCGTCCGCGAAGGTCGCGCTGATCAGGGCCAGCGAGGCCGGCGTCAACAGCGCCCCGCCGATCCCCTGCGCCGCCCGGGCGACGATCAGGTTGCCGATGTCCGGGGCCAGCGCGCACCAGATGGAGGTCGCCGCGAAGATCACCGTCCCGAGGACGAACAGCCGCCGGCGCCCGAACTTGTCGCCCAGGGCGCCGCCGACCAGGATCAGGGCGGCGAGGAACAGGGCGTAGGCCTCGACGACCCACTGGGTGCTGGCGGCGGTCGCGCCGAGGTCCTCCTGCAGGGTGGGCAGGGCGACGTTCACGACCGAGCTGTCGATGAAGACCATGCTCGACCCAAGGATGGTCGCGATCAGGACCCAGCGCGGGACGCTGCCGGACACGTCGGGCGCGGTGGCAGAGGCGTTCGTGGCGGGCCTCCAGTCGAAGCATGCGGTGAGCGACCGTCGCTGGTGGTGAGCCATGAGGATTCTTTGCGCATGGTACGTGGCCGTGGATCGTCTGTCACCGCCCGACTGGATCCCGGCCCCCTGCCCGAATGAGTTGATTGGAGCAACCGGCGGGACTGTGGGCTACGCCGGCTGAGGAGGTCGCGCTAACTCAGGATGGCGTGGAGGTCGACGAGGCGATGGGCATCCCCGGAGCCAGGCAGCTCGCCGTGGAGCGCCTCGCGGGGCGGGATGATCTCGGCCGCCGGCCGGCAAGTCCCGGCCGGCGGCCGTCGTGTGCGGCGGACTGACCTGCCGGTAGTAGTGGCATAGGGTGAGCGGGCCGGCTCAGCCAGCCAGGCATCCTTGAGGGGTCAGGAGATGGTCAACGGGCCGGGACTGGCGTCGCAGCCGGACGCCCGGCTGGTTGGTCGAGCCGGGCCTGGGCCACGGCGGTCGCGAGATCGCTGTCACGGGTTGGGTCGACCGAGACCCGCGTCATCAGGTAGGCGGTCGGTTGGGCTGGCGTCACGACGTCGAAGGTCGCGCCGGCGCTGGTGACGATGCTGGTGCCGGGAGAGATGGTCGCTGGTTCGGATAGTGGTGTGCCATCCGCGCCACCGTCACTGGCCATCAGCTGGACCCCGTCGGTGTTCGGCCGGATCTCGAAGTCGCCGGTCAGCGGAGTGAAGATCGTCACCGTCCCGTCGTCCCCAAAGGTGCGTGTCGAGTTGGCGACCGGTCCGGTGCTGATCTCCTGAACGACCATCCCGGCCGTGATGTCGACGGCGCCGTCGCCAGCGGCCGCGGGATTGATGAGGTCGGCGATCGTGGTTCCGGCGAGGAGTTCCGAGGTCGTGGTGCCCGGTGCGAAGCCGGACCAGCCGCTGCCGCCGACGACGAGCTGATAGAGCGTGGCGCCGTCAGCGCCCGCCCGAACCGTGAGCGCGTCCGTGAACAGACTGGTCGCCGTCGTGTGATCCGGCGACCCAGCCGTGATCTCGTTCTCTCGTGGAAGGTCGTCGGTGAGTGAGGCGCTACCGGCCTCGATGTAGGTGATGGCTGAGACCCGTTCCCCGCCGGACGCCGGTATCTGCAGCTCCGCGTTCGGCAACAGGGTGTAGCGGTAGAGGTCGACGGTGGTCGGTGCGTCATCCGCCCGGACCTGGAGGAGACCCAGCGAGGGATTCAATGGTCCCGTGCCGACTACCGGAGGAGCGGTGGGGTTTATGGCGGTTGCGGCACTCGTTGTCTCGCTGGTCGATGTGGTGGTTTCCGTGACCGGCGTTGCGTTGGGCGGTGTCGCGTTGGGCGGCGTGGCGGTCATCGGCGTGGCGACTGGCGTGCCGAAGACGTTCTCGCCGGAGGTGATCTCGATCTCGGCCCAGAGGTAGCTCAATGGATCTTCGATCGGCGCGACCCGGAACTGTCCGCCTGGTCTAGCGATCACACTGCCCTCCAGGGCGAGGTTCCAGGGCGCGGTGATCGCCGCCCCGCTCCGGTCGGCCGCGCCCGGATCGGCGGCGCGCACGTCACCAACGCCCGGCACGATCAACGCATTGCCATCCAGCGGCGTCAGGAGCGTGATCGTCTCGTCGCGGCCGAGGTTCTGGCTGGAGTCCACCCCCATGCCGATGGCCGCGCGGAACATCGCGCGAACGTGGATGGTGCTGGTCAGGTCGATTGGCCCAGCCGCCTGGCTCTCCATTCGGTAGGTACCGAGTTCGACCGATTCCACGTCCCCGGAGCTGTCGAGTCCGGCACGCCCGGAGCCGATGATGAGCTGGAAGACCGTTAGCCCGTCGCTCCCGGCGGAGACGGTCAGGGCTTCGCCCGTCGTGGCCGACTGCATAGCGAGTTCCGACGATCGGGTGGCGAGGTCGGTTCTGGGCTGGCCGGAAGCGGTCACGGTGCCGTCACCACGGGCGACATAGGTGAGCACCGTGACGGGATAGGTGAGCTCACCCCTGGTCGTCAGCGTGCCGTCACCGGGGAACACGGTCAGTTCGGCCCCCGGCCCGAGCGTATGGCGAAGCAGCGTGATGTCCAGGGGCAGGTCGGCGGGGAGGTCCGCCACCGTATCGACGCTGGCGGGTGTGAGACCGGTCAGCGCCACCGGCGTGCCCGCATTCGGCTGGTTTGCGAGAGGATCAGTGATGGGCGAGACGATCACGACCGTGTAGCCGGCCGGTGTCCCGTCGGTCGGCCCACTAATCGTCGCGTCGAGCAGATCGTCGACGCGGACCGTCTCGTGCGGCTGGATCAGCTCGCCGGCCGCGATCTCCGTCGCCTCGCGCCCGTCGACGATCCGCGTCGCTGGCCGGTTGAGGGTGATTGGGCCGTCCTCGGACCGGATCAGCGCATAGCTGTCGTCAATGCTTCGGCTCGTGTTGAGACCGAGTCCGAAGTCGATCTCGACCGGGAACGCTTCGGCGGCCATAGCGGAGAAGATGATCTGAAGCTCAGTCGCGTTGGACGGGTTGGTCGCTGCGTACGCCGTCAGCCGCTCGCTGGTTACACCGTCCTGCCCGGCAGCGACGGTCTCGGACGGCGCACCGGTTGGCAGGTAGGACATCAGGGTCAGCGTCACCGCCGCGTCGCCAGTCGCGACGAGCGAGAAGCCTTGGTCCTGGAATGAGCCACTCAGCATGGGATTCGGAAGCGTGAACGGGGTCTGCCCACCACCACTGACGGTCATGACCACACCGCCCCCGCCGGTCCATTGAACCGCCCGGAACGTACCTGGGATGAACTTCGCGATCGCTCCAGGTTGGAGCGTCAGCCGGTCAAGCACGACCCGGTAGTCGTTGCCGTCGGCGGGCACTGTGATCGGACCCTGGTTCTGGCTGAAACCGGCCCCGTTCGTGTTCGGGTAGGTCTGCCCCGGTGTCCGATCGAGGGCTGGCGGTGAGAGGAACGCCACAGTGTAGACGGCCCCTTGGCCCGGTACTGTCTGCTGGATACGCGCCTGGCTGGGGTTGCTTACGACCGCCGCCTCACCCTGCGTGATCGTTAGGTTGGCAACGGAGTCCGACGGATCGTCGCCCGAGGAGTTCGCTCGTCGCACCAACGGATTGGGTGAGGTAATCGTGATCGAGCCTTGTTCGGCGTAGAGCAGCATCAACGTGCCAGGATTGGCGAAGTTCTGCGGGTCATCGGTATTCGTGCTGGGCGGTACAGGTTCCGGATCGACTGGCACAGGCCCATTCCCGAATAACACATTCTGCTGGGAATCGAACCGGAAGTAGCCGGAACGAAAGTTCGTAAGCGGGTAAATGGTGACGCCATCCGATGATGCCAGCGACGCGGTTCCCTCCGGCGCGATCGTCAGGACGGTGATTGTCACGTCCTCGCCCTGGTCGGCGCTGACCGATCCGCCGGCCAGCCCAACGTCGATCTGGCTGGGCTGTTCGACGGTGAGGGGCGCTGAGCCGTTGCCGCGATCGGCCGTGAACGCTCCGGTGACCGAACTCACCATCCGCGCCACGCCCGGTGGCAGGGTCAACGTCGTGCTATCGGCCAGGACCACCCGGTCGAGACTGACCGTGTGGCCCGTCGCGCTGGGCGGCAGATCGACCAGAGAGCCACTGCCGGTGAAGTCCTGCGGGTACCCGATCGACGGTGCTGTCATCGAGGCGGTGGTCGTCGGCGTCGAATCGACCCCGCCGAACAGTCCGACCCGGTCGTCGTCCATCGGGGCGAGCAGCGTGGCGAACAGGCCGAGGATCAGGACGGCCGCGACGGCGAACTGGAGCCGGGGCCACAGGGCGCGGCCGGTCGGCTGCGAGGGTCGGCCGCCACCGGGGACGATGGCGTGGCCACCCGAAGACGCGGACCAGGGCACGTTCCCGCGCCTGCTGGCGGGCAGGGTCAGGCTGGAGGTGGCAAGGCCACCCGCTGGAGGTGATGAGGATGTCATTGGTGACTCCTGTCGCGTGGGGATGCCGGCCTGGGTCGCCGTCGCCCGCCAGATGCGGGCGCGGGCGTCCGCCGGGATCCCGTCGGAGTGGTCGTCGGAGAGGCGATGGAGCCGGTCGACCATGCGGGCGCGGGTCGGGTCGACGGCGATCGCCTCGGCCCGCTGGTAGCCGTTGCCCGTCACGGCGTCCCAGTAGCGGTCGAGCAGGTCGACCCGGGCTGGGTCGGTCGCGCCATTGGTCGGCTGAGTCTCGGCCGTGGGGGAGGCCCGTCGCGTCGCGTGGCGCTCATCGCTGGTCATCGGGCGCCTCCGTGGCCGGTCCCGCCCCGAGGCGGTCCGCGAGCAGCTCCCGGAGCCGGTCGATGGCGCGGAACTGGAGCATCTTGACGGCACCGTGGCTGCGGCCGAGGACCGCGGCGATCTCCGGGCCGCTCAGCCCGGCCAGCCGGAGCTCGACCACGCGCCGCTGGTCATCGGACAGCCGGGCGACGGCGACGCGCAGGGTGTCCCGGCGCTCGGCCGCGATCGCCTGCTCGTCCGGCGTCGGGTCCAGGTCGACGAGGAGCTCGGCGTCGACCAGTGGGATCGTCGGGCGGTGGTCCCGGTAGCCGCTCACCACCACGTTGTGGGCGATGGTGAACAGCCACGACCGGACGCCGCCACCATTGAGGTCCGACCGCGCCCGGAACCCCGGCAGCGCCCCGAAGGCCCGGGCAAAGGTCTGGCTGGTCGCGTCCTCGGCGTCGGCCGTGGAGCCGACGCGACTAGCGCAGTAGCGGTAGATCGCGTCGACGTAGCGCTCGTAGAGGGCGGCAAAGGCGGCCGGGTCGGCCTGGGCCGCCCGGATCAGGTCACCATCGCTGCCCGCTGCCGTGGCCAGACGATTCGTCGTCGGTTCAGCCGAACGATGTTCGGCCGCGGCTGGTCGGCCTGAGGGGACGGCGGCCGGTCGGTCGGGCCGGGCAGGCGGGTCGCCGGGCGTCCGGCCGGCGGACGCCCAGACGCCCGAGCGACTCGCGAGGGTAATGGGGAGCCGGCTGAAAAGACCCCTCCCCAACCCCTCCCCATCTCGGTCACGCTCTCGCTGCATCCCGGCAGTCTTCACTGGATGGAGAGGGGCTCCAGGCTGGTTGCGCTTCAGCGCTCTGAGCGTGGCGATTCCGACCGGCAGCGGAACGGACAGCCAGTCGTCGCACCAGAAGAGGTTCGCGAGGGGCTGCACGGCCCGGTGATCGGACGTGGCCGGGCGATCGCTCGGCTGACCCGACCTGATCCGGTGTCGTCGTCGCCACCGCATGCTCGCTCCCTGTCCGCGATGATCCGTGGCGGGTCCGGGTGGGGAAACCGGCCCGCCTGTTCGTGAATGCGCATCCACCTTCGTAAACCCGGTTCCCTGGGAAAGGTCACGCACGCGAGGCCACGAATCCTGGTGAGTGTCAGGGCCGTGCCCTGGTGTGGGCGCGGCGAGGCTCCCGGCAGCGGCGGGCCGGGCAGCACGCGGCGCGTCTGGCCGATACACTACCGCGATCAGTGAACCGTCCGTCAGGTGAATGGGATGGCCGTGCCGGAGCGCGGCCGGGAGGTCATCATGGCCGTTGCCGTCGATCGGGTCGAAGCGCTGGCGCCGTCGGCCGAATCGTTGCGGACGCTGTTCCAGCTCGATCCGGAGGTCGCGTTCCTCAACCACGGCTCGTTCGGCGCGACGCCGCGGACCGTGTTCGAGCGGAGCCTCGACTGGCAGCGGGAGCTGGAACGCGAGCCGGTCCAGTTCATCTCCCGGCGGCTCGACGGCCTGCTCGATGCG
>JAABUS010007847.1_pt1 | contig 11999 bp, 8 predicted proteins | sample 5560161 | NCBI WGS metagenome assembly JAABUS01 (sample SAMN10711885, study PRJNA513376) | rock metagenome | isolation source: Antarctica rocks | place: Antarctica: Victoria Land, Trio Nunatak nord | collected 2016-01-04 | reverse complement strand
CCGCGAGAGCGCGAGGACCTCACGTCGTCAGTGTTCACCTGTAGCCCGGACGGGGCTGGCCTGGCCTTCGTCGCCGGGAAGGGCCTCTCCTGCGGCAGTCCACAGTGGACGCCGGACGGCGAGTTGATCGTCTTCCTGGGCGGTCAGCTGGGCGAGAGCGGACTCGACTTCGTCGCCCGGAACACCAGCTTGTACGTCGTACCGGCGGCCGCCGAATCAACCGCAGACGCGACATCCGCGCGCTGCCTAACCGACGCTGCGACGATCGATCTCGGCGAGGTCGGCAGTCACCTGTCCGTGAGCGCGCGGGGCGTCATCGTGCAGGACCGCCGACGTGGGAGCGTTCGGTTGCTGGAGATCGATCCACGGGCCGACCCGGTCGATGCCGGCTCTGCGACCGAGATCGCCGGCGGCCCGGTCTGGCACCAGGACCACGCCGTCACACCGTCCGGGGACACCGTCGTAGCCACGGTCTCGTCGGCCCAGCGGCCGAGCGAACTCGTGCTCGTCCGCGGGGTCGCCGGCGAGGTGCCGCGCCAGCTGACCGACGTGAGCCGTCGGCTGCTCGAGAAAGCTCCGCCCCGGCCGATCCTGGAGCAGGAGGTGGCTGGCGCGGACGGCTATGCCGTGCACGGTTGGGCGGTCCTGCCGGACCCGGACCTGCACGGGCCGGGCCCGTACCCCGTCCTCCTGAACATCCATGGTGGGCCCTACGCGTCGTACGTGTCGTCCTTCTTCGACGAGGCACAGGTCTATGCCGGAGCCGGCTACGCGGTCGTGATGTGCAATCCGCGCGGGTCAGCGGGATACGGGCAGGCGCACGGCCTCGCGATCAAAGGCGCCATGGGCGGAGTGGACACCGACGACATCCTCGCCTTCCTGGACGGCTGCCTGGCCAATGCTGAGCTGAGCCTGGATGCCGGTCGGGTCGGGGTGATGGGCGGCTCGTACGGCGGTTACATGACTGCCTGGCTGACCACCCGGACCGACCGCTTCGCAGCGGCCATCGTCGAGCGGGGTTACCTCGCTGCGGAGTCGTTCGTGGGTTCGTCGGACATCGGCTGGTTCTTCGTCGACGAGTACCACGGCACCGACCGCGCGAGCGCCTCCGGCGGGCAAGGCAGGGCCGGCGAGCAAGGCACGGCCGAGGGCGGCAGCAACGCTCTGCGCGACCAGACCCCGATGGCCTACGTGGATCGGGTCACCACACCGACGCTGGTGATCCACTCCGATGCGGACTGGCGGACGCCGGTCGAACAGGGCCAGCGCTGGTTCACGGCGCTCCGGCGCAACGGCGTTCCGACCCAGCTGCTCGTCTTCCCGGGCGAGGGGCACGAGCTATCCCGGTCCGGCCGCCCGACGCACCGTCGGGACCGGTTCATCCACATCCTGCGCTGGTGGTCCGAGCACCTCCCGGTCAAGCCCAGCGACTGACCCGTACCTGCGGTTATGCGCATAACCGTCGCCCAGGGGCCTCAGGTCGTGCGGTTATGCGCATAACCGCACGGGGATGCGGGACTAGCGCCGCTCGGATATTCGGTTGACGGATGTAGCCAGCGGAGTACCGTCTTCGCCTCGTGCCTGCCGTTGACGAATTGACCTCCGCAGCCGCTGACCAAGACCCCGTCCTCGCCGCTGAGCGGGCCCACCTCGATCGCGCCCGGGAGTGTCTCGGGCTGATGCGGCTGACCGCCGGGACGCTCAGCGATGCCGGTGGCGACGCCTTCGCGAGCGAGATGCTCGGCCGCTCGAAGGCCATCCGGCTCAAGTCGCTGGCCGACGACGGCCGGACTCCGCCGTTCTTCGGCCGTACCGACCGGATCCGTGACCCCGACGACACCGCCGCCGCCGGCCTCGAGGAGTTCCACATCGGCCGGCGACACATCCGCGACGACGCGGGTGACCCGGTGGTCATCGACTGGCGGGCGCCGATGTCGCGACCCTTCTACCAAGCCACTCCCGCACAACCGCAGGGCGTGGCTCTGCGGCGACGGTTCGGCTTCGCCGGCGGGCTGCTGACCTCGTACGAGGACGAGGCGCTCATCTCAGCGAGCCAGGCCGACGCCGACCCGGACGTCAACACCGACGCGCAGCTTGCGCATCTGGTCGTCGAGGAGATCGAGCGGCCGCGGGCCGGGCCGATGCGCGACATCGTCGCCACCATCGCGCCCGATCAGGACGACATCGTCCGGGCACCGCTGGAGACGTCGCTGTGCATCCAGGGATCACCGGGCACCGGCAAGACAGCGGTCGGACTGCACCGCGCCGCGTACCTGCTCTACACCTACCCGGACCAGCTGCATCGCTCGGGCGTCCTCGTGATCGGGCCGAACGCCGCCTTCCTCCGCTACATCGGCGCGGTCCTCCCGGCACTCGGTGAACTCGACGTCAGCCAGACCACGGTCGACGAGCTTACTGCGCGGGTTCCGGTGCGCGCCAAGGACTCTGCGGAACTCGCCCAGCTCAAGGGCGACGAGCGCTGGGCCGACGTACTCCGCCGGGCCGTGTACGGCGCGATCACCAAGCCAGAGGATTCGATCCAGATCCCGCTCAGCGGCCGCCGCTACCGGGTGCCGGTCGAGCGGCTACGCCGCTATGTCGATGACGTACGGCGAAGCGGGGTCCCGTACGCCATCGGCCGCGATCGACTGGCGATGACCGTGGCCGAGGACGCCCGCCGGCAGAAGGAGCACGCCGGAGGGGCGCCGACCGATCCCGAGACTCGGCGGACCGCGCGCAGCTCGGAACTGCGGGAATGGCTGGCCGGGGTCTGGCCCGAGGTCGATGCCCGCTCGACCGTGCACCGGCTGCTGTCCGATCCCGCCGCACTGACCGCGGCAAGCCGTTCAAGCTGGACCGAGGACGAACTCGCCCTGCTGGTGGACAACAGCCGGCCGAACAATCCACGGTCGGTGCGCTGGAGCCTTGCCGACGCGGTGCTGATCGACGAGGTGGAGGGTTTGCTCCGCCGAACCGAGCTGTTCGGCCACGTCATTCTGGACGAGGCCCAGGATCTGTCGGCGATGCAACTGCGCGCGATCGCCCGCCGCGCACAGGCTGGATCGGTGACCGTGCTGGGCGACATCGCGCAAGGGACCAGCCCGTGGTCGACGACGGACTGGGCGACCTCGCTTGCCTCGCTGGGCAAGCCGGAGGCGGTCGTACGCGTACTGACCCGCGGGTACCGGGTACCTGGGGAGATCCTCGACGTGGCGAACCGGTTGCTGCCCGACCTGGCTGCGCTGCTGCCACCGGCCACTTCGGTACGGCCCGGGCACGGGTCGGTCTCGGTACACCGGGTCGCGGATGTGGCGCCGGCGCTGCCCGCGATCGTGACCGGGGTGCTTGACCGGCCGGGCTCGGTGGGTGTGATCGTGAGCGACGCCGACGTCCCAGTGATCGCCGCGGCACTGGAAGCAGCCGGGGTCAGCGCGGCGCGGCTCTCCACCGCCGACCCCGATCAGGTCGCCGACGAGGCCGACGTTCCGCAGCGGGTCACCGTGCTCCCGGCCAGCCTGGCCAAGGGACTCGAGTACGACCACGTTGTCCTGGTCGAGCCGGCAGCCATCGTCGCAGCCGAGGCCCGCGGCCTGCACCGACTCTACGTCGCCCTGACCCGCGCGGTCACCAGCCTCACCGTTGTCCACGCCCAGCCCCTGCCCCACCAACTGGACCGCGCCGCCTGACCCGAGTTGATCTTGACCTTATGGTGGCGACACGCCGAGAAATTCCGCCGAAAACCGCAACAAGGTCAAGATCAACTCGAATCGGCCGGGGGTCAGGGGACCATCCAGCCGAGCACCGGGGTCGACTGCAGCACGACGATGATGCACATGAACAGCACCAGCAGCACGCTCCAGCCGAACACCTTCCGGAAGATGTCGCCCTCCTTGCCCGCCATGCCCACGGCGGCGGCGGCGATGGCGAGGTTCTGCGGGCTGATCATCTTGCCCAGCACACCGCCCGAGGAGTTCGCGGCCGCGAGCAGGACCACATCCAGGCCGGCGTCGTTCGCGGTCGTCACCTGCAGCGCACCGAACAGGGCATTAGCCGAGGTGTCCGAACCGGTGACCGCCACCCCGAGCCAGCCGAGCAGTGGCGACAGGAACGCGAAGAACGCTCCGGTCCCGGCCAGGAACGCTCCGAGCGTCGTCGTCTGCCCCGACTGGTTCATCACGTAGGCCAGCGCCAGGACGGCCATAACGGTGAGGATGGCCCAGCGAAGTTCGTAGTACGTGGCCGCGTAGGCCTTGAGTGCCCGGGACGGCGAGATCCGCAGCATGATCGCGGTCAGGATCCCGGCGATGATCATGAGCGTGCCCGCGGCCGGGAGCCAGTTGAAGTTGTACATCGTGGACGCGATCGGCTCGCCCTTCCCGTTCAGGACATTCAGACCGGGCCAGGAGAACATGTACGTCCACGGCTCCTTGGCGAAGAATGCTTTGACCGGACCGATGTTGGCGATCGAGAAGATCACGATGATGATCAGGTATGGCGCGTACGCCTTGAATGTCTCGGCGCCGGAGTCTCGCGGCGGATCCCCTTCCCCACCAACGGCCGTCGTAGTTCCCCCCGAGCCGCGCCCGCGATCGGACTGCCCGCGATCGGACTGCCCGCGATCGGACTGCCCGCGATCGGACTGCCCGTGATCGGCCTGCCCGTGATCGGCCTGCTCGCTGTCGGGCCGCTCGCCCAGCCCTTCACCCACCGCGTCGTCCACTGAACTGGCCGACGCGGCACCCGGGGCGCTGCTGCGTGGCGGCTCGGCCAATTGCGGGGACTCCGAGGGCGTCCAGACCCGCAGCAGGGCGATCACCGCAGCGGCCGAGACGAGCGAGGCGACGATGTCGGTCAGCGGCACCGAGATGTAGTTCGACGCGACGAACTGGGCGATGGCGAAGGCCACGCCGCAGACGATCGCCGGCAACCAGGTCTGGCGTACCCCGCGCCGGCCGTCGACCACGAACACCAGTACCAGCGGTATGACCAGGGCCAGGATCGGAGTCTGGCGACCGACCATCGCACCGAGGGTCTCCACGGTCAGCCGGGCGTCGTCGTTGACACCCGAGGTGACCGCCGACAGCGTGACGATCGGCGTCGCCAGCGCACCGAACGCGACCGGCGCGGTGTTCGCGATCAGCGCCACCGCGGCGGCCTTGATCGGCTTGAAGCCCATCGCCATCAGCATGACAACGGTGATCGCCACCGGCGTACCGAACCCCGCCAGCGCCTCGAGCAGGGCACCGAAGCAGAACGCGATGATGATGGCCTGGATCCGCTGATCCGGGCTCACCTTCTCGAACGAGCGCCGCAGTACGTCGAAATGCCCGCTGGCGACGGTGAGGTTGTAGACCCAGATCGCGTTCAGCACGATCCACAGGATCGGGAAGAAGCCGAACGCCGCGCCCTCAGTGGCCGACAAGAGCGTCTGGTCGACGGGCATCCCGTAAAACACGATGGCGACCAGGATCGCGACGACCAGGGACACGACCCCGGCGATCCAGGCCTTCACCTTCAGGACACCGAGCAGGACGAACAGGGTGAGCAGCGGCAGCAGAGCGCAGAGGGCGCTGAGCCCGAGTGAATCTGCGACCGGGTCGAGGACTTGCTGGAACATGGAATTCACCTTGTCTTCGCAGGGGCCTGCTGGGTCAGGGATTGCCTGGAGCGGATTGCCGTGAACGAGAGGGTCGGGTCGGTACGCCAATGCTGCTGGCGGGAAGTCCGCGGATTGAGGCGTCGAGCACCTCGATCGTGTGTGCCATGCGCACCCGGGCGCCGCGGTCCTCCAGCGCCGAGGTCACCTGCATCAGGCAACCCGGGTTCGCGGTGACCAGTAGGTCGGCACCGGTCGCGATGATGTTGACGGCCTTGCGGTCCCCGAGGTCGCGGGCCGGCTCCGGGTTGAGAATGTTGTAGATCCCCGCCGACCCGCAGCAGATCTCGGAGTCGGCGATCTCGCGCACCTCCAGCCCGGGGATCTCGCGCAGTAGGGCCCGCGGCTGCGCGCGTACGCCCTGGGCGTGACCCAGGTGACAAGCGTCGTGGTAGGCCGCGCTGAGCTCTAGGGGGTGCCGGGTCGCGACCGTGCCCAGCTCGGCCAGGATCTCCGACACGTCGCGGACCTTTGCCGAGAATTCCGCCGCGCGCTCGCCGTACTTGTCATCGTCTTTGAGCAGTTCGGCGTACTCCTTCATGCTCGAGCCGCAGCCGGCCGCGTTGACCACCACGAACTCCACGCCCGCGGTCTCGAACGCGTCGATGGTCGCCCGGGCGAACCGCTGCGCCTCGGGCTCCCGGCCGTTGTGCACCGAGAGCGCACCGCAACAGCCCTGACCGTTCGGTACGACGACCTCGCACCCCTCGGCCGCCAACACCCGCGCGGTGGCGGCGTTGACGCCGGGGAAGAACTCGCCCTGCACGCAGCCGGTCAGCAGTCCGACGACGGCCCGCCGCTGCCCGACCGGTGGCACCCGATCCGGTACCCGCTGGGGCTTGCCCAGCCGCGGGGCCAGCCGCTCCATGGCCGCCAGGCGTGGAAAGAACCGCTCCAGTAGACCGGTACGGCGGACGAGTCGCTGCAGACCGCTTCGCTGGTAGAGGCGCAACGGCCCGCGTACGGCGCGCAGCCGCCGCTTGTGCGGGAACAGCGCGAAGATCGCCGCCCGCAGTGCCCGATCGCGCGGGCTGCGGCGGTGCCGTCGCTCGACCTGGGCTCGGGTCGCCTCGATCAGCTTGTCGTACTGCACCCCGGACGGGCAGGCCGTGACGCAGGCCATGCAGCCCAGGCAGGCGTCGATGTGCTCCACCATGGAGTCGGTCATCGGCTCGCCCTCGAGACCGGACTTCATCAGGTAGATGCGCCCGCGCGGAGAGTCCATCTCCTCGCCCCAAAGCACGTACGTCGGGCACGTGGTTAGGCAGAAGCCGCAATGCACGCAGTCGCCGACCAGCGCTGCTGACGGCGGGTGGTGGTCATCGAAGGCATCGACGACCGACGGCAGCCCGAGCGTGATCGGCGCGTCGGGCAAGGCCGCTGGCTCCGGTGCGGCCGGTTGGCGTACGCCGTCCATCAGATGCCTCCCACGAAACGGCCCGGCGCCAACCGATGCTCCGGATCGAACTCGTCCTTGACCCGGCGCATCATGTCGATCGCCGGCACCGGCCCCCAGGTATCGACCGCGGCCTTGACCTCCGGCGCCGCGTCCAGCACTACCAGCGCTCCGCCGAGTTCGGTGCTCGTACGGCGAAGCCGGTCCACGAGTGCCGCGACCGCAGCGGCATCGGCGTCGGTGGCAACCGATCCGTATATAACACCGGCACCTGCAGAACCCTTGAGCCGCAGGCCGATGCCGCTCGCCAGCTCCGTAGCAGCCGCGTCCGCGTCACGCAGGAACCGCTCCAGTCCGGAGATCGCAAATGTCGCCTTGAGCGCGGTAGCCCGCTCCTGGCCCGCCCATGGGTAAGAAGTCCAGTCGGCGGGCAGTTCTTCGGCGACCGTCGATCCCTGGCCGAGCAGGCCGACCGCCGTGGCCGTGCGCCCCTCCACTCCCGGCCCAGTGCCCTCGATCAGGACCGTAAGCGTGCCCGATCCTCCTGCCGCCCAGTCGATCTCGACAGCGGCGGGGACGACCTGCGCGTGGATCACCGACTGGACGAGCCGCTGCGCCTGTGCCGGGTCGGCAGCCTCGACGCTTACCGCGCGGCGAGCCGCCGGCAGCGGGTGCAGCCGAAACACTGCCTGGGTGATCACCGCGAGGGTGCCGAACGACCCGGTAACCAGCTTGCCCAGGTCGTAGCCGGCGACGTTCTTGACGACCCGGCCGCCTGCCTTGGCCACGACGCCGTCAGCCCGGACCACCGTCACCCCGATCAGCAGGTCGCGCACCGTGCCGGCGGCAACCCGGCCGGGGCCGCTGGTCGAGGTGGCGATGGTACCGCCGATGCTCGCGCCCGGCACGGTCTCGTCAACCGACAGCCGTTGGCCCGCGCTGGAAACCACGCTCTGAAGGTCGGCCAGCCGTACCCCGGCCTGAGTGTCGACGATGAGATCGCCTGCGGCGTGCTCGAGGACGGCGTCCATCCGCGAGAGGTCGACTACCAGGTCGGCCCGGGACGGCGGCCGGCCCCAGCTCATCTTGGTGCCGCTACCCCTGGCCACCACGGTCATGCCGTGAGCGGCGGCGGCGCACATGACCTCGGAGACCTGCTCGGTGGACTCGGCCCAGGCCACAAACGCGGGCTGCACACCGTCCACTGCATCGTCAGGTGAAGCCTCGGTCACCTGGTCGCAGGCCGACTCCAGCACCGAGCGAGCCGCGTCCAGGGTTCCGGTGGTCATCAGAAGGCCTCCGCGAGCCCGGCCTCGACGAGCGGATGTGCGCGCTTCTTCCGTCCGGGTACCTCGCCGCACAGCCGCGGGGTCGGGAAGACCTTGCCCGGGTTTGCGATCGCATTCGGGTCGAAGGCGCAGCGTACGAGCTGCATGGTGTCCAGGTCCTCGTCGGTGAACATCTTCGGCATGTACGCGGCCTTGTCGATCCCGACGCCGTGTTCCCCGGTGATGGATCCGCCGTGCGAGATGCAGAGGTCGAGAATCGCGCCGCTGACCTTCTCGGCCGCATCGCCGGCACCTTCGACCGAGTCGTCGAACAGCACGAGCGGATGCAGGTTCCCGTCACCGGCATGGAAGACGTTGGCCACCCGTACACCGGAGGATGAGGACAGCTCGGCGATGGCGCGCAGGACCTCGGGCAGCGCGGTACGGGGGATCACGCCGTCCTGCACGATGTAGTCGGGGCTGATCCGGCCGACCGCGGCGAATGCGGACTTGCGGCCGCGCCAGATCAGGGCCCGCTCCGTGGCATCCGTGGCGACCCGGAGCTCGAACGCGCCGTGCTCGTTGCAGTGCCGCTCGACCTCGCGGAACTCGTGCTCCACCTCGATCGAGGCGCCGTCGAGCTCGATCACGAGAACCGCGCCGGCGCCGTCAGGGTAGTTGCAGTGCACCGCTGCCTCGGCAGCCTCGATCGCCAGGGCGTCCATCATCTCGATCGCCGCGGGGACGATCCCGGCGCCGATGATCGCCGAGGTCGCGCCGCCGGCGTCGTCGGTGGAGGCGAAGCCGGCGAGCAAGGTGCGTACTTCTTCGGGCTGCCGTACCAGCCGTACCGTCACTGACGTCGCGACGCCGAGCGTTCCCTCGGATCCTACGACGACCCCGAGCAGGTCGTATCCCGGCGCATCCGTGGCCAACCCGCCGAGCTGCACGACGTCGCCGGCTGGTGTGACGAACTCAGCGCCTACTACGTGATTGGTGGTGAACCCATACTTCAGGCAATGCGCCCCGCCGGAGTTCTCGGCGAGGTTGCCGCCAATGGAACAGATTTGCTGGCTGCTCGGGTCGGGGGCGTAGTAGTAGCCCGACGAGGTCGCGGCCTTGGTGACGTCGAGATTGATCACTCCGGGCTCCACGATGGCGCGCTGGTCCGCGCGGCGGATCTCGCGGATCGCCCGCATTCGTGAGGTCACGACCAGGACTCCGTCGGCGCGGGGGAGGGCGCCACCGGACAGTCCCGTACCCGAGCCGCGGGCGACGAACGGCACGAGATGCTCGGCACAGGCCCGGACGACGGCGGCCAATTGTTCGGTGGTTTCCGGGAGTACGACCAGGGCGGGGGTCACCCGGTAGTTGGCCAGCCCGTCGCACTCGTACGTACGCAACCGAGTGCGGTCGGTGATCACGTTGGTTGGTGCGAGAACCTCGCGGGCACGCCGGGTAACCGCGGCCATGCCTTCCGGATTGGCGCCGCGCTCACCGGTAGCGGTGGTGTCCTCGGGTGCGACGTTGCCCGGAATCGGACCAGCCGTGGTCTCGGTCCCGTGTGCGCTGGTCATGGGGTCGTTCCCCTCGGCACCTGGTCCCGGCTCCATGTGGTTCCCTTCCCGTGCCCGGCCCGCGGACAGACTCACGGCATCCTCCCATAAGCCGGCAGGGTGAGGAAGTCGGCGTACTCCTCGGCCAGGGCCATCTCGGCGAAGGTCGCCCGGGCCTCGTCCCAGCGCCCGTCGGCATACGCGTCGCCCTTGGCCTCGGCGATCTTGGCCATCTCCTCGTCCACGATCTTCTCGACCAGCTCTCGGGTCACCGTGTCCCCGTTCGACAGCGTGAAGCCGCCCTGGATCCACTGCCACACCTGGGAGCGCGAGATCTCGCAGTGGCCGCGTCTCCATCAGGTTGTTGATGCCCACCGCACCGTCGAACCCGTCGTTGGCCTCGCGGGTCTTGTCGTCTTTGACCTTGGCGAAGGCGACCTCGTTCACCTCCGGGTCCTTGCTCGGGATGAAGGCCGCCATGCCGCCGATCGCGTGCGCGCCCTGAATTGAGGCCGGCTGAGTGGCCGCGCAGCTCGTAGAGGATCTCCTCCATCTCGAAGGCCGCGGGGAAGGTCTCGATCAGGACGGTCGCCCGGATCGTGCCCTGCGGGATCCCGAGGCGGTCCTGGGCGAGGGTGAAAGCGTCGTTCCACAGCCGCGCCTCGAGATGGCTCTCCATCTTCGGCAGGTAAAAGTACGGGCCCAGACCGCGGTCGATCTGTTTCTGCCCGCTACTGGCCAGGTACAGCGCGAAGTCGACCAGGCTGCCGGACGTACCAACCCCGTGGCCGTACGACGATGGTCGCGAGTTCGTCGTCGGGCTTGAGCGGTGGAGACGACGAACTCGGTCCCGCCTCTGCACTGAGTGAGCGGCACGACCTCGTATGGGCAATACGGCCCGCTCATCGCCATGCGCCCCATTCTCGTGGGCGCCGATGCCGATCGGGATCCTGGAGTACCAGGATCCGCACGCACCGTACGGCCAGCACATCACCCTGCACCTGGTCGCCGCAGGGTGGGTGTGATGTCAAACGCCGCTCGGGAATCCTTCGCGCATCTGCACGGCGGCCTCCTGGAGCACCGGTGCGATGACCGAGGTCTGTCCAACGCTGACCCGGCTGCTCGGCCCGGACACCGACAGCGCTGCCTTGAACGGCAGTCCGGGGATCGGTACGGCCACGCAGCGCACCCCGAGCTCCTGCTCTCCGTCGTCGATCGTGTAGCCGATCCGGCGGGCCCGCTCCACCGAGGCCAGCAACTCAGATAGCGAGGTGATCGTGTGCTCGGTGACTGCGGGCAGGCCGGTTCGCGCCACGATGGCCCGGGTCTCGTCGTCGCTGAGCATGCTGAGCAGTGCCTTGCCGACGCCGGTGCTGTGCAGTTGGACCACCCGACCGACCTCGGTGAACATCCGGACCGTGTTCCGGGAGGGCACCTGTGCGACGTAGACGGCTCCGTCGCCATCGAGCAGCGCCATGTTGGCGGTCTCGCCGACGCGCTGCACGAGCTCGGTCAGAAACGGCGTCGCCCAGGCACCGAGCATGCGCGAGGCCGCCTCGCCGATCCGGATCAGGCGGGGGCCGATCGCATATCGACGCGAGGAATCCTGACGTACGTAGCCCTGACTGACCAGCGAACGAAGGAGCCGGTGGATCGTCGGCGGCGGCAGCCCGGAGACCGTAGCCATCTCGGTCACGCCGAGCGCTCCGCCAGCATCGGCGAGATGCTCCAGCAAGCTGAACGCCCGGGCGACGGACTGCACGCGGTCGGAACTCACGGCTGCAATTATCCATCATGCGGATAGGACTTTCCAAGCACCGGAATGGCTCCACCCGTGGCGCACGGGGTCCCGACCGCCGGTCCAGCAGGCACGACGGTTTGACGAGCTGACAGCACGACGCTACGATTTCCGTTGGTCAGAATCAAAATTCCACGATACGAAATGAGAATCGGGGAACCCATGACTCACACTCTGCGCTACCTGGCCAACTGCTCTCTGCTGTTCACCGAGGCGGATCTGCTGCGCCGTCCGCACGCGGCCAAGGACGCCGGCTTCGACGCGATCGAGTTCTGGTGGCCTTGGCCGGACCGGCCGGTGCCCTCCGACGCCGAGGTCGACGGCT
>JAABUS010007846.1_pt1 | contig 12000 bp, 6 predicted proteins | sample 5560161 | NCBI WGS metagenome assembly JAABUS01 (sample SAMN10711885, study PRJNA513376) | rock metagenome | isolation source: Antarctica rocks | place: Antarctica: Victoria Land, Trio Nunatak nord | collected 2016-01-04 | reverse complement strand
ACGCCCTTGCCGAGCAGGTTGGCTGGCGCAATGTCCTCCATCACCTCGGCGATGGTCAGTGACTGGTCGGGGTTCCCGGTGATCGAGATCCGTCCGTCGCTGATCGTGAGGCGCTCAGCGGCGACCTCCATCTTCGTAGCGGCCAGCTGGAGGAGTTGCCGACGAACGTCACCCACCGCACCGCGGACCGCCGGACCGATCGAGGCCAGGGTCGATGAGCCAGAGCTGACCGGGGAGTACGGCCCGGTGGCGGTATCACCGAGTTCGAGGCGGACCTGCCCAAGACCAACGCCGAGTTCTTCCGCGGCGAGTTGCGCGAGCCCGGTTCGGGTCCCGGTACCGATGTCCTGCGTCCCGGTGATCACGTCGATCCCGCCGTCCGGGTTCAGCTTGGCAAAGGCGTAAGCCGGTGGCTGCCCGGAACCCGCTGCCCAGTCGTGCGCCGCGAAGCCACGGCCTCGTCGCTTCGGGCCGATCGTGGGAGGGCGCTGCCAGGAATCCCAGCCAAAATCCTCGGTCACCTTGTCGTAGCAAAGCCGAAGACCATCGGGGAGGGTGTAGGCCTTGTCCTCGACCTGGTCCCGACCGGAATAGTTCCGCCGTCGGAATTCAACGGGATCGAGGTTCAGCTTTCGGGCGAGTTCATCCATGATCTGCTCGATCGCCCAGGCCGACTCGACATGGCCCGGAGCCCGGAAGGCGACGGCCGGGCCGGCGTTGGTCAGGACGGTGCGCGATTCCGTGTGGACGTTGTCGCAACGGTACAGCGTCTGGTACATCCCGGAGACATTGCTTGCCTCGCCGCCGACCTGATAGGCTCCCTGGTCGACGTGAATATCCGCCCAGATTCCGACCAGCGTGCCATCTGACATCGCGCCGAAGCGGGCGTGCTGCCACGTCGCGCTCCGATTTCCACTGGCGAGGTTCTCTCCCCGTCGGTCGACCATGAGCTGAACTGGTCGGTTGGCCCGCCTGGCCAGAAGCGGAGCGATGATCGCGTCCTTCCAGGCGACCTGCTTGGCGCCGAATCCGCCCCCCATGTGGTGCTTGATGACACGGACGTCATGCTCGGGAATCCCAAGGCTCGAAGCGACCATCTGACGGACGGTGAACACGGACTGGGTCGATGCCCAGACCGTGAGCTTGTCGCCATCCCAGGCCACCGTACAGCCGTGGGGCTCGAGCGAGTTGTGGATGGCGGCCCTCGTCATGAAGACGGCATCGACCACGACGTCAGCGCCAGCCATGGCAGTGTCCGCGTCGCCCCGGTCGTAGATCTTGGGATCCTCGGCGAGGTTGCCTCCGTCGCGGACCTTTGGCGCATCGGGTCGGATGGCCTTCTCCAGGTCGCTGACGTGCGGCAGCACCTCGTACTCGATCTCGATCAGCCGGATGGCGTCGGCCGCGATGTCGTCACTCTCGGCGGCGACCGCCGCAACCTCGTCACCGACGTAGCGGACCGTCGTGTCGAAGATGAAGCTGTCGGTGTACCAGGGGATCTGCGGGGTGTTGGCTGAGCTGATGACGGCGTGGACACCAGGGAGTGCCTCGGCCTGGCTGGTGTCGATGCGGACGATCCGGGCGTGCGGGTGCGGGCTGCGCAGGACGGCCGCATAGAGCTGCCCTGGCAGTCGGACATCGTAGCTGTACTGGGCCCGGCCCGTGACCTTCTCGACGCCTTCGAGCCGGGTCGCTGGCTGTCCGACGACTGTCATCGGGCTGTCAGCGTCCCAGCGCTCGACGCCCTCGTGCTCGGTCAGACTGAGCTTGCCGTCCTCGATCCTGACGTCCATCCCCGCGCTCATCGGCCGGCCTCACCTTCGCGCCGTTCGCGCTGAAGGTCAGCGGCCAGCCGGCCAGCCCGGATGATGTTGCGGTAGGCGCCGCAGCGGCAGAGGTTGCCCGAGACCGCCCGCTGGATGTCGTCGTCGCTCGGGTCCGCGTTGTCGTCGAGCAGCGCCCGCAGGCTCATGATCTGGCCGGGCGTGCAGAAGCCGCACTGGAAGGCATCCATCCGGATGAACGCCTCCTGCACGGGGTCGAGCTCGGTCGGTCCCGCCAGCCCCTCGATCGTTCCGACGCGACGGCCATCGGCCTCGACGGCCAGGGTCAGGCAGGAATAGACGGTGTCGCCATCGAGGTGGACGGTGCAGGCGCCGCAGTTCCCCATGTCGCAGACCTTCTTGGTCCCGGTCAGGTGGAGATCCTCACGGAGGGTATCGAGGAGGGTGTGGCGAGGCTCGATCAGGAGGTGATGGTCGGACCCATTCACGTTCAACTGGACGGGTAGTCGCTGGTTGGCCATGTCTCCTCCAGGAGGTGAACCGGTCTGTTCGAATGGTCCCGCCGCCCAATCCGCTAGTGAGCTGTTCTCAGGTTGCGCAATGTCCAGACCATCCGTCCGCTTCAGCATGCGGCAGTGGCAGTGGTAACGGACTGGTTCCGGGAGCAGCCCGATCCGCCCTGGCCGACGGCGTCGAGCCGGCTTCAGGAGCCAGGACCGCGTCGGAGCGATGGTGCCACGGTGCCACGGTCGGAGGACCGATACGATCGTCCTCGATCCTACGGTCCCTGGATTCGGTATGGTGCTTCGGTATGGTGGTGGGAAACGGCTGGAGTCGTCGGGTCGGGCAAAGGTTGAAGGGAAGGATGACCAGGTGGGCCAGATGATGACCGGTCTCGCCGTGGACGGCTCTCCCCTCGCGGCCCGGCCGATCGGGCGGGAGGGCGAGATCGAGACGATCCGACGGTCCATCAGCGGCGGAGCCCGGCTGTTGACGCTCGCTGGTCCAGGCGGCGTCGGCAAGACCTGTCTGGCGTTGGCGGTCGCCGTCGAGCAACGCGATGAATTTGCCGGGGATGTGGCGTTCGTCGATTGCGCCGGCCTGCGATCCAGTTGGCAAATCGTCCCGGCCGTTCTGAGCGCGCTGCGTCTGGATCCCACGGGTGTCGTCGCCCTCGATCGTCTCACGGAACTGATCCGCGACCGGCGGGTCCTGCTGGTCCTCGACAACCTGGAGCAGATCGACGGCGCGCCGGAACTGGTCACGGCTCTGCTGGCCCGGACGCAGCGACCGGTCGTCCTCGTCACCACTCGCGTGCAGCTTGGGATCCCTGGAGAGGTGGTGCTGGCTGTCGCCCCACTCCCCAGCGGTCCGACCGGCGCGGACCCTGGCCATCGGGAACTGGCACCGGCGGTCGATCTGTTCACCGTCCGAGCCCAGGCGGTCTACCCTGATTTCCGGTTGACCGACGGAAATCTGCCGACCGTCAGGGCGATCTGTCAGAGGCTGGACGGGCTGCCCCTGGCGATCGAGCTGGCGGCCGCCCGGATCGAGGTGCTTGCACCGGCGGCGATGCTGAGCCGAATCGAACGGCAGCTCTCCGTGATCGAAGGCGGCCGGCGCGATCTGCCCGACCGCCACCGCTCGCTGCGGGCGACGCTGGAGTGGAGCTACGGCCTGCTTGCACCCGTCGAGCAACGCCGTTTCCGCCACCTGGCGGTCTTCGACGGGTCCTTCGACCGGGCCGCGGCCGATGCCGTCCTGATCGGCGGGGACCTGGAGGTGACGACGGGCAATCAGCGTGCCCGTGAGGTGAGCCGGTGGCTCTCCTCGCTGGAGCGTCAGAACCTCCTCGTTCGGCAGCCCGGTCCCCGTGGCGGTAGGGCCCAGCGCTTTGCCATGCTCGTCACGATCCGTGGGCACGCCCGGTCGTTGCTCGACGAGGATCCGGAGTGGCCAGCTGTCGAGGAGCGCCACGCGGGCTGGTTCCTGAGGCTGACGGCGGAGGCGGAGCCCGAACTCAATGGGCCAAGAGCTCGCCGATGGTTCGCGAAGCTGGATCGAGAGATCGCCAATATCCGCCATGCATTGCTCTACACGATCGATTCCGACAGCGCCGCGGAGGGGCTCACCATGGCCGTCAATCTCTGGCGCTACTGGGAGACACGTGGGTTGATCCAGGAAGGGGTCGTGACCCTCGACCGGTTGCTGGCTCTGGGATCGGCCGGGGCCGTGTCGCCAGCCCTTCGCGGTCGCGCCCTCAATCACCTGGCGAACCTTCTGACGGACCTCGGGTCGTATCGCCGGGCGGCCGGTCTCTACGAGGAAGGCCTGGCGCTGCGGCGGGCGGTCGGCGAGCCCGGCCCGATCGCGGACACGCTGAACAATCTCGGGCTGGTCAGCATGGCGCTCGCCGACCTGGACCTCGCTCGTCACCTGTTCCACGAGGGGCTGACCATGCGACAGTCCGCTTCCGACCCGTGGGGAGAGGCCCTGGCGCTCGGCAACCTCGGCGACGTCGATCTCGCGGCGGGTCGAGTGGAGTCGGCCGTCGACCTGCAAGAGCGGGCGTTAGCGATTCGAACCAGGATCGGGGATGAGCGCGGGATCGCCTTCTCGACCAGCAACCTGGCCGAGGCGGTTCGCGCCGCGGGCGACCACACCCGTGCCGGACGGTTGCTCACGCAGGCAAGCCGGCGGTTCCGCCGACTCGGTCTGCCATTCGGCGAGGCATTGGTCCATCGCAATCAGGGCGACCTCATGAGCGACGACGGCGACCAACGCGGAGCGCTGGTCGCCTGGCACGAGGCGCTCCTTCGCTTCGTCTCGATTGGCGACCGGGGACGAAGCGCCGAGGTCCTGGAACGGAGTGGATCTGCCCTCATCTCGCTCGGCTCTGACCGCGACGGCGTCGTCCTGCTTGGTGCGGCCGACCGTATCCGGGAGGAGACCGGAATCGTTCGGCTACCGGCTAGCCAGGCACCGGTGGATGTCACGATCGCCTCGGCCAAGTCAAGCCTGGGTGACACCATGTTCGCGGCAACGTGGTCGGTCGGTCGGACGATGACCGATCAGTCCCTGCTCGCTCTGTCGCGGACCGCCACGGCCCCCGTTCGGCGGCGGGAATCGGTCAAGCCGCCAATACCGTCCCTGACCGACCGTCAGGACGCGGATCTCGGCGCTGGGCTCACCGAGCGAGAGCGGGACGTCATGCGCCTGCTGACGGAAGGGTTGACCAACGCCGAGATCGCGCGGCGGCTCTACCTCAGCACCTACACGGTCAACGCGCACCTGCGCCGGATCTACCGGCACCTCGGTGTCCCAAACCGCACCGCCGCCGTTCAGCGCTGGGTCAGAGGCGACCAGTGACAGGCCGCCGGGCCGCCTCCCGCGAGGTCCAGCCCGGCCGCCGGTCCCGATGGGTTGCCTACGGCGTCACCTCGTGGCCCTCGCCGGAGCCACCCGTCGTGACCGGCGAGCCTGTCTCGCTGTCGCCGGTCGTGGTCGGCGGGATTCCGGCCATCGCCGTGACGATGCCCAGACCGGCCGCCGTAGCCTGCGCGTTGAGGGCGGGGACGGCGTCGGCGACGAGCCGATCGAACCGTCCGAGCTCGGCTTCGAGCGCCGCAATCAGCTCGTCGGTCAACTCGACGGCCGCGTCGGTCGGTCGGTAGTCGCCAAGTTGGACGGCGGGCGCGACGCCGGCGAGCTGAGCCATCAGCCGCGTGCCATCGTTGTTCCGGTCGCCCCAGCCGGGCCGCTGGTCCGGAACGGCGACCAGTTTCTCGATCTCCAGAACCTGGTCGCGCAGGCCGTCGGCGGCGGCAACGAAGTCCGCCGTACCCGGCTGCCCGGCGGCCCGCTTGCTCCAGCCGGACAGTTGGGTCCGGAGATCACGCATCCGGTTGATCGCCGTGACGGTCCGATCCAGCTGGTGATGGATCTTCAGCAGGAGCGCCTCCTGCGCGTCGAGGTCCGCCTGCGTCGCCGGGCGGTTCGATGGCTTGACGACCCCGAACGTCCGCGACAGCTCGGTTTCGCCGACCTTGAGGGTGACGACGAAGTCACCCGGCGCCACGAACGGCCCGGGAATCGTCTCGCTCGCGATCGGATCGTCGCCCTCGACCTTCGTGACCGGCGCCCACTGGAGATCCCAGACGAAGCGGTTCCAGCCGGCATCGGCCGGAGCACGGAGCTCCTTGGCGATCGTTGGGTCGTCCTCGGTTCGGCTCGTGAAGCGGCGAACTTCGGTGCCGGCGACGTTGGCGAAGGTCAGGGTGAGCGGCTGGTCGGGTTTCTCGGTCAGGAACCAGCTGATGATCGCGCCCTTCGGCGGGTTCTCGCCGACGTCGAGGTAGGTCCGGCTGGCTCGGCCGTTGGGGTCGACCGTGACCGTGTAGCCGCCCGGCGTCCGGCCGATGTAGTTGGTGCTGTTGGTTGAGTTACCAGTCCAGTCGATCCCCGGCAGGATGCGAAGCGTGTCACGAGGCTGCATCAGGAACGTCGTCGCGGCCGGGACGCCAGCCGCCAGCTGCCGGATCGGTGTCAGGTCGTCCAGGATCCAGATCGCTCGGCCGTGCGTGCCGGCGATGAGGTCGGTCCCCTTGACAATCAGGTCGTGGATGGGCGCGACCGGCAGGTTGAGCTGGAGCGGGGCCCAGGTCGAGCCGTCGTCGGTCGAGACATGGACGCCGAGCTCGGTTCCGGCGTAGAGCAGGCCCGGTGTGGTTGGGTCGGCCCGGATGACGCGGGTGAACTCAGCGTCGGGGATGCCGTCGTTGATCCGGGTCCAGCTCTCACCGTAGTCGCGCGTCGCGAACAGGTAGGGCTGGTAATCGTCGGTCTTGTAGCGCGTCGCGGCGACGTAGACCGTCGCCGGGTCGGTCGGTGACGGCTCGATCCCGCTGACCATCGTCCATTCGAGGAACTGCGGCGGCGTCACGTCCTGCCAGCTTGCCCCCGCGTCGCGGCTGAGGTGGATCAGCCCGTCGTCGGACCCCGCCCAGAGGACACCCTTCTCGTGGGGTGACTCGATCAGTGAGAAGACGGTCGCGTAGATCTCGGCACCGACCGCGTCCTTGTTGACCGGACCGCCGGACGGCTCCAGCGTCTCCGGAACGGCCCGGGTCAGGTCCGGGCTGATGGGCTCCCAGCTCTGACCCTCGTTGGTCGAGCGGTAGACCCGGTCGCCGCCGATGTAGATCGTGTTCACATCGTGCGGGGAGACGACGATTGGGTACGTCCAGGCGAAGCGCTGCTTCAGCGCACTGGCACCGAGGCCCGTCTTGGACTCCGGCCAGGAGGTGATCAGCCGGATCTGGTCGGTCTTGCGGTCGTAGCGCTGGAGAGCATTGCCACCGCCCGGCGAGGAGCCGATCGCGCCGACGTAGATGATGTCCGGGTCGTCCGGCTTGACGACGACGTAGCCGCTCTCGCCGCTGCCGGCATCGTAGGCGTGCTGCCAGGTGATCGACGAGGTGTTAGTCCAGGCCGGGATCGCCAGACTGCTGTTGTCCTGCTGGGTGCCGTAGATGTGATACGGCTCCTCGTTACTCACGCCGAGGTGATAGAACTGGGCGGTTGGCTGGTTGTAGATCGTGCTGAACGTCTGACCGCCGTCAGTCGAGACGTTGGCCCCGCCGTCGTTGCCCTGGACCATCCGGCACGGGTCCTTCGGGTCGATCCAGAGGTCGTGGTTATCGCCGTGCGGGGTGACGAGGTCGATGAAGGTCCGTCCGCCGTCGTCGCTGCGGTAGAAGTCGAGGTTGTTGACGTAGACCCGCTCCGGGTCGACCGGGTCGGCGGTCAGATGGACGTAATACCAGGCGCGGCTGACGAGGTTCTGGTTGTCGGAGACCTGCTCCCACGTCACGCCGTAGTCGTCGGAGCGGTAGAGCCCGCCCTCTTTCGTCTGCTCGATCAGCGCCCAAACCCGACCGGTCCGGGCCGGGGAGGCGGCAACGGCCAGCTTGCCCAATGTGCCCTTGGGCAGCCCCTGGTTGCGGCTGATGTCCTGCCAGGTCTCGCCGCCGTCGAGGCTGCGCCACAGACCGCTCTCCGGGCCGCCGCTGCTGATCTGCCAGAAGTTGCGGTAGGCCTCCCAGATCGTCGCGTAGACGATGCGCGGGTTGGACTCGTCGACGGAGAGGTCGACGGCGCCCGCCTTGTCGCTGACGAACAGGACGTGGCGCCAGGTCGTGCCGCCGTCCTCGGTCTTGAAGACACCGCGCTCGGGATTGGGGCCGAAGGCATGACCGAAGGCCGAGACCCAGGCGACGTCCGGGTTGGTCGGGTGGACCCGGATCTTGCCGATGTGTCGCGTCTCGGTCAGGCCGACGTGCGACCAGGTCGTGCCGGCGTCGGTGCTCTTGTAGACGCCGTCGCCGTGGGAGACGTCGATCCGGATCGTCGTCTCGCCGGTCCCGGCGTAGATGACGTTGGAGTCCGACGGCGCGACCGCGACCGCCCCGACCGAGGACGTCCGGAAGAAGCCATCGGAGACTGGCTTCCAGTAGAGTCCGGCATCCGTCGTCTTCCAGACGCCACCCGCGACGGCGCCGAAGTAGAAGGTGTTCTGGTCGTGATACGAGCCGGCGACGGTGACAACGCGTCCGCCCCGGAAGGGGCCAGCCTGTCGCCACCGCACGAGTCCGTCGATATCCTGAAGTCTGGTCATGGGGTCTCCTGATCGGCATGCTACCGGTTGCCCGGTCCATCAGCCGCCCACTGTCATGCGAACAACCCGCACCCTACCACCGTTGAGGAGCCTGTCAATCTGACCGGCTGCAGCCGGTTAGCCGCCCGTCGCTGAAGCCGGCGCAGAACCGGTCAGTTCGACGCAGAGCTGGAAGAGTCTTTCCAGTACCGCGCCGACCGTCGCCACGAACTGTGCAACGTCGTCATGGACCGACCGGAGCCCGAGCGCGAGCGCGCGGGGGCCGACCGACCACAGCGCCAGTTGGCGGTCTTTGGCCTTCGCGCCGCGCAGGGCGAGGGACATGATCGTCGGAGGCTGGTCGGTCAGGTCATACCGGAAGAGCAGGCCTCGAAGCCGGTCCGCGGGCCGGTATTCCGGAGCTCGGCCCGCGGATGCTGGCAGGGCATCTCCCCAGGCGCGTCGGCGGCGGCGGCGGCGGCCTCCGGCAGGACGATGATGGTCGCCTCAGGGTCGATCCGGCCTCGGATCAGTTAGATCATCGCGGCGCGGTCCAGCCTGGCACCCGTTCGGGCGATCCACGCCATCGGCCTCGATCCTCCTATCGGTCGACCGTGGGCGACGATCCGGTGGCGTCACGAGGGAAGCAGACGACATCACCCAGCACGTCCAGCGTGACGAAGGAGCCGACCGCCAGGGTGGTGTAGGACGAAGCCCGGACGGTGAGGAGCAGATCGTCCTCCACGGCCACCGTCACGGTCTGATCCCGGCCGTGGAACTTCCTCCCGACCACGGTACCGCCGACTGTACCGTCCATCCCGGCGCCGGCCGGTGTGACCTCCTCGATCCGCACCATCTCCGGACGGATCAGGACATCGACCGGTCCGGTGGCGGGTCGCTGCAGGCGGAGTCTGCCCAGCGCGGTGACGACCGAGCGGCCGTCAGCCGTCCCCTGCAGGAACCGGGCGTCGCCAACGAAGTCGGCAACGCGACGGTCGTTCGGATAGTGGTGGACCTCCTCGGGCGTGCCGACCTGGATGAGCTGACCGTCGATCATCACGCCGACACGGTCCGAGATGCTGAGCGCCTCCTCCTGGTCGTGGGTTACCAGAACGGCCGTCGCGTTGGCCGCTCGCAGGATGCGCTGGATCTCGTCCCGCAACTGGACACGCAGCGACTGGTCGAGGTTCGAGAACGGTTCGTCGAGCAGGAGGATCGCGGGCTCCGGGGCGAGGGCCCGGGCGACGGCCACGCGCTGCTGCTGGCCGCCGGACAGATCGCCGGGATACCGGTCACCGGATTCCTCCAGCCCTACCAGAGCCAGCATCCCGTCCACCAGGCCCTGGCGCTGCCGGCTCCGGGGCAGGCCAAACCCGACGTTCTGGGCTACCGTCAGGTGCGGGAACAACGCGTAGTCCTGGAAGACCATACCGACCCGGCGGCGCTCGGGCGCGATCCGCGTCTGGTCGTCGCTGACCACCGTGCCGTCGATCCGGATCGACCCCTGATCGGGCTGCTCGAAACCCGCGATCATTCGGAGGGTCGTCGTCTTGCCGCACCCGCTTGGCCCAAGCAGGGAGATCAGTTCACCAGGCCGCACATCGAGCGAGAGGTCTCGTACGACGGCGTCCTGACCGAAACGTTTGGAGAGGCCCCGTACCGCCAGGGCCGGTGGGACCGTGGACCAGACTGGACGAATCGCCGGGTCTTCGGGGGGAGTCGCTGCTGGGTGGGCCAAGGGTCCTCGGTTCCGGTCGCTGGAATCGCATGGCTGATCGCACGGGACATGCTACTTCGCGGCGATACCTCACGTCCCGGGGTCAGTCAGCGGAAAGCGGTCGCCCGGCGCCGGGACAGACGCCCGCCAAGCAGGAGCGTGGGCGGGATCGTCAGGAGGATCAGAACCATGGCCCCGGTCGCGGCGCGGCCGTACTGACCGGCCCCGGTCGCGCTCCAAATCCCCGTCGCGACCGTCCCGAAGCCGGTCGGTCCAAGGAGCAGCGTGATCGGCAACTCCTTGAGGACCGTGATCAGAACCAGCAACGCCCCGGAGGCGACGCCCGGCCAGACCAGTGGCAGCGTGACGTGCCGCAGGGTCGCCAGCGGCGACCGCCCCAACGCCCGGGCGGCTTCTTCCAGGCGCGGATTCACCTGGGCCAGGGCCGACTGGGTCGCACCGACGCTCTGGGCCAGGTGCCGGATCGTCAGCGCCAGGATCAGGAACGGCAAGGTCTGGTAGAGCGGCGTCAGATAGCGGGCACCCAGGAAGACGAAGGCGAGCCCGATCGCGATGCCGGGCACCGCGAAGCCGAGGTAGGTGAGGCGGCTGACGACAGCGGCGAGGCGAGCTTGGGAGCGAACGGCGAGGATGGCGATCGGGAGCGCGGCGGAGACCGTCGCGAGGGCGGCCAGCACCGAGAGCGCGACGGAGTTGGCCGCCAGCGATGGCAGACCGTCCAGGCCGGTTGCGGCCGACGAACCTGCCGTCGCCCACCAGCCGAGGGTGGCGAGGGGGACTCCCAGCGACAGGATCGCGATCAGGGCGCACCATGCCGCGGCCAGCCAGCGCCACCGCCCGAGCTGGACGGTCGGCTGGCGGCGGGCGGCCCCACTGCCGAGGCGGTAGAAGGAGCCCCGGCGGCGCAACCGGTATTCGCCCCAGAGCACGGCGGCGGCCAGGACGATCAGCATCACCCCGAGAGCCGAGGCCAGCGACCGGTCGAAGGCGGACCGGTACTGGGTGTAGATCACCCGCGTGAAGACGTCGAAGCGCATCAGCGTCACGACGCCGAAGTCTGACATCGCGTAGAGGACCGCCAGGAGCGCTCCGGCCCCAATCGACGGCTGGAGCTGGGGCAGCGTGCAGGTCAGCAGTGTCCGCCACCGTCCGCGGCCCAGGCTGCGGCTCGCCTCCTCGGTGCCCGGGTCCAGGCCGAGCAGGGCCGCGCGGGCCGTCAGGTAGACGTACGGGTAGGTGAACAGGATCAGCGTCATCGCGGCGCCGGGGAACCCGTAGATGCTCGGCAGGCGCTCGATGCCAAGCGGCTCCAGCCAGTGCTGGACGAGCCCCCGTGGTCCGAGCGTGCCAATGACCGCCAGCGCCCCCGCGTAGGAGGGGATCACGAGGGGGAGGGGCGCGACGACCGACCAGAACCGGCGGAACGGGAGGTCGGTCCGCGTGGTCAGCCAGGCGAGCGGGACCGCGATGAGGATCCCGCCGATGCCGACCGCAAGGCCGAGCCCGACGGTATTCCGGAGGATCAGGAGCGTCCGCTCGCGGAAGACGAGCGGCCACAGGTCCGACCCGGCGTCGAGCGAGCGCAGCAGGAGGTACCCCGGCGGAACCAGCACCAGCAACGACGTGCTGAGGGCCAGCAGCCAGAGGATGGTCAAATACGGCGAACCGAAAACCGCGCCGAACGAGCGTCCGAACGCGCTCCGTGGGAATCCCGCCGTGTGGCCAGATCCCCTCGTCTGCCGGTACCGGGAGGTTGAGACGGCCAAGGCACCGCTCCCCGTAATCGTCGGCCTAGATCAGGCCGACCTCGGTCAGCAGGCCGA
>JAABUS010007844.1_pt1 | contig 12002 bp, 8 predicted proteins | sample 5560161 | NCBI WGS metagenome assembly JAABUS01 (sample SAMN10711885, study PRJNA513376) | rock metagenome | isolation source: Antarctica rocks | place: Antarctica: Victoria Land, Trio Nunatak nord | collected 2016-01-04 | reverse complement strand
AACTCTTGCTTTGCTTATTAAATGTTTACGATTTTCAGCAGGCCAACTGAAATGTATCAATACGTTGTGGTGTAAGAGTATTGTGTTTAGTTTTTTGGCTAAAGCCTGTTATTTATTATTCTTTATCCTTTCCACGACCTTCAGGTCGTGGCAACTGCAGCTTAATAATAATACCGACACTACCCGTAATAGAACATAGAAAATATCAACTTTAATAAACTTATTTTAAATAATAATGTTTATTCGGTTAAAATCAATATTTCAACTATTTTTTATGCCGCTTGCTTTAAAAACCAGTTCCCGGTTACGGTATTTCACTTTTTTCTATTTATATCTTATGCAAGGTATACCTGCAGGCTTCGCTCTTACTGCGATAGCCAATTACCTTGTCGGTAAAGGGGTATCGTCTTCGTCTGTTGGCACATTTGTAAGTGTAGTCGGTTTGCCATGGATAATGCAATTTATTTGGGGACCATTAATTGACCGTTACCAATATTCAGTAATTGGTCACCGGAAACATTGGGTAGTACTTACCCAGGTTGCGGCTTTTCTCGCTTCACTTACTTTATTGTTTGTAAAAGATCCTGCCTCCCAGTTATCTCTTATGTCGCTGGTATTTTTTACACACAGCATTTTTGCTTCCGTGCAGGATGCAAGTGTAGACGCAATGGCTATTTCCCTGGTGCCGGAGCAGGAAAAGGGTCGGCTAAATGCATTTATGCGGGGCGGTTTCCTTATAGGCATGTCCTTTGGTGCTGCTTTTTTAGCATATGTGCTGCACAAATCAGGTTTTCATCTTGCTTCCCTTATTCAATCTGTTACGCTGCTGCTTTTTACCATTATCACCTTTTTTATCAAACTGGAAGAAACTGATCCTCTTTTACCTTCTTTTTCCCATAAAAACATGCTGCCGCCTGATGAAAAAAATCCTTCTGTTAAGAAAGTCTTCAAAGATTTATGGAATGCTATGACAGGAAAATATAGTTTACAAACTTTTGGTATTATCGCTCTCGTATATACCTGTTCGAGTATTTTTGTAAGGTCATACAGCTATCATTTAATACATGTCTTACAGTGGCCTTCGCATGAGGTCTCTATTTTACAGGGGAGCTATGGGAGTATTATAACTTTAGCAGTCATCCTTGCTGGTGGTATCATTGCAGATCGCATAGGTGCCGGTAAGATGCAGGTAAAGGTAATGTGGAGCGTTGCTTTATTCCTTCTTCTTTTTAATGGGATATATGTGTTCTGGCATTTAAAGTCGGTAGCTACCACCGGCCTGCTGTTGTGGAGTCTTGCTGACCCTTTGTTTAGTGTAGCTGCTTTCCCGGTGTTAATGAATCTCTGTGCTGACCATATCGAAGGTTCTCAATTCACCGCCTATATGGCACTGATTAATTTTTGTGATGTTGTCGGCTCTTATCTTACCGGATGGGCTCTGCATGTAATTGCTGCACCTTTGCTTGGCTTTGCGTGCGGAATAATTATACTCACCGCTATTTTCATATTATATAGAACCCAACGCCAAAAAATATTGTATGCACGATTGGAAAATAGTTTTTAGCAAACAATTTTTCCCGTAAATATTTTAAAATGATGAAGTAAGACTTATTTATAAAATACCTGGGACTGTATGGGTTTGGTTTTAACCTCTTATAAGTACTTATTATATTTTAAAAGAAGTAAATTTGCCAGCTATGGATTGGAATGAAAAAAATAAAATAAGCATTGCTATTCTTGATTTGAATAATGGGCATGAAAATCAGGGAATGCGTTGTCTTCGTGATATCACCAGTCATTGGGGAGTGGCAAATGATTATGATCTTAGAGTAGAAGAATTTAATGTACGGGTAAAAAATGAAGTTCCAGGAACTGATTTCGATATATATATTTCTTCAGGCGGCCCCGGTTCGCCCCTTGATAGCGCAGAAAGTGAATGGGAAAAGCTGTATTTTAACTGGCTTCATAAAATTGAAAAATGGAATAATGACGAAAGCAATTTTCAGAAAAAACATGTTTTTTTTATTTGCCATAGTTTTCAGCTGATATGTCGTCATTATAATATTGCAACAGTCAGCAAACGGAAATCTACTTCTTTTGGTGTTTTCCCGGTACATTTTATTCAAAATGGAAATGAGGAAGTTGTTTTTGAGGGATTAAGAAATCCTTTCTATGCTGTTGACAGCAGAGATTACCAGGTAACATCACCCAATCATAACAAAATACATGAAATGGGAGGAAGAATTTTAGCTCTTGAAAAAGAAAGGCCGCACGTGCCTTTCGAACGGGCAGTTATGGCTTTACGCTTCAATGAATATTTCGTCGGCACGCAATTTCATCCCGAGGCGGACCCTTGCGGTATGACTTTGCATTTGCAAAAAGAAGACAAAAAGAAAATAGTGATAGAAAACCACGGTGAGGAAAAATGGAAGAATATGATAGATCATCTGAATGATCCTGAAAAAATTTTATCTACCTACAGTCATGTTTTACCAAACTTTCTCAACAATGCGGTTAATAACCTTGTAGAAGCATAAAAAGGTTTCAGATAAATACAAATCCCTGCTCCTTTATTGGCAGGGATTTTTTATTTTACATGATTATCAAAACTATTACTATGGTTTCGACTGTAAGAAATGCATTTAACCCTTCCTTTACCTGGGAAAAATACCAGGAATATTTACATCAATTAAATTTCCCCCATCCTGGTCAGCTCGATTTTAGGATTGCTGAAACTCCTGTTTTCTGCGACAAGGTCTTTACTGATAAAATGATTGCTGCATGTGAAAGTATCGTAGATGTAATTGTATCGCCGGGCTTTAATGAAGAATCGGAAAAAGCTATTCCCAAAGCATTGAATGTGCCAGGTAAAAATAAAATAAGTAATTTTATTGCCTTTGATTTTGGCGTTTGTGAAAATGAACAAGGTGAGTTGGAACCGCAGCTTATAGAAATGCAGGGCTTCCCTACCCTGTTTGCTTTCCAGGTGTGGCAAGCAGAGTGTGCCCGAAAAGTATATTCAATTCCGGAGGGGTACGACAATTATTTAAACGGATTTAATAAAGAAAGCTATTTGCAACTGTTAAGAGAAATCATTCTGGGTGAGCATAGTCCTGAAAACGTAATACTGCTTGAGATTTTTCCTGAGAAACAGAAAACCAGGATAGATTTTTTCTTTACCAAAGATTATACAGGCATTGAACAAATTTGCATAACTAAGTTAATTAAAAAAGGAAGGAAGCTTTACTACATGAAGGATGGAAATGAAACTGAAGTTAAACGAATATATAACCGGGTAATTTTTGATGATCTGCAACAACAGACACCGGAAGTGCAGGAAAAAGGAAAAGTTTTGCTGGAAGATATAGATGCAGAATGGGTGCCTCATCCCAACTGGTTTTTTCGTATCAGTAAATACACCCTTCCCTTTATTAAACACCGTTATGTACCTGAAACCAGGTTTTTGAGTGAAATAAACGAAATACCTGCAGATCTGGAAAATTACGTATTAAAGCCATTATTTTCTTTTGCAGGACAAGGCGTTATTATCGATGTTACCGCGGAAGATATTGATAAAGTAGCAGAGCCTCACAACTGGATATTACAACGCAAAGTAAACTATGCCAATGCAATTAAAACACCTGATGGCCTTGCCAAAGCAGAAGTTCGCATTTTTTATTTTTGGAAAGACGGCGAAGCACGACCTGTTGCTACAAATAACCTTGCCAGAATAAGCAAAGGAAAAATGATTGGTGTAAGATATAACCAGGATAAAACATGGGTAGGCAGTTCACTTGCATTTTTTGAAAAATAATAGCTGTTTACTGCTGACCGGCTACAGCAATTTTTTCAACCACTTTTCCAATTCTTCTTTTTCAGGAGAAACAGCAACAATCCTCCCTTGCTTGTCTATAAGAAAAGCAGATGGAATGTATTGCAGGTTCCACGTTTGTGTTAATTCATTTCCCGTTCCTGCCCGGGTATCTATTACCTGTAACCATGACATATTATCCTGCTTTATTGCATTAGTCCATGCATGCGTGCTCGCATCTATAGAAACCCCATAAACTTCAAAACCTTTGTCTTTATACTGATTATATAACGGGGCCATCCCGCGATTACTCCTGCGGCACGGTCCGCACCATGATGCCCAAAAGTCAAGAAGCACCACCTTTCCCTGTAGTGATGAAAGCTTAATAATTTGTCCATTGGCGTCGGGAAGTGAAATATCAGGAGCCTTACTTCCAACGGCTGGCTGAGAATAAACTCCTGAAGTAATTAATACGAATGCAATACCTGCGAAAATGTGTTTCATTATGCTCATGTATAAATAATCTGCTTTTTGCCTGACTGATATAAATCGTTAATTGACTGAAATACCGAAGTTTCGAAAATAACAATTTAAAATTGTTTCTGTACCATTCAAATTGCTAATTGAGGTTTTTTTATCATATGCAAAAAGACATTAATTTACAGGTTTTTCTATTCATGTTTAGATCAGAAGGAAGGTATGATAAGGCATACTGTATTGCATTGTATCAAAACTTATGTATCGTAACAAAATAATTACGGAAAGAATATTTTCAAACTTAGCTTTAGATCTAAATTGTTCTTATAATTAGAAACAGACAGTGTCATGCCAGAAACTACAGTTGGAAATAAACGGGGACGTGTACGCTTTCGTATTCTCGCTTTTATATTTGTCAGCGTTGTTATCAATTACATGGACCGCAGTAATATTTCAGTTGCAGCCTCTGCTATCAGCAACGATCTGCAGTTAAACTCTGTTCAGTTAGGTCTCATTTTCTCTGCTTTTGGCTGGACGTATGCTGCACTTCAAATTCCCGGCGGCATTATGGTTGATCGTTTTGGCCCGCGTCTTTTATACACGGTCAGCTTAATTGCCTGGTCAATAGTAACTCTTATGCAAGGGTTTATAAACGGCTTTGCGGGTCTATTCGGACTTCGTCTTGCCACCGGCACTTTTGAAGCCCCTGCTTATCCTGCCAATAACCGCATTGTTACAAGCTGGTTTCCTGATAATGAAAGAGCTTCAGCAATTGCAGTTTATACTTCAGGGCAGTTTATCGGCTTAGCTTTTTTAACACCCGCTCTTGCAGCTATAGAACATTTTACAGGTTGGAGAGGTTTGTTTATCATTACAGGTTTGGTTGGAATAATTTGGGGGATTATCTGGTATTTTATTTATCGCAACCCGGCAGAACATCCGCAAGTAACCGAAGCAGAACTTGATTATATTGAAAAAGGAGGAGGGTTAGTGAACCGGCTAACTGAAAATAAATCTATCGGCATTGAAAAGTTTCAATGGAGAAATTTAAAAGAAGTATTCATGCACCGAAAGCTATGGGGAATTTATATAGGTCAGTTTGCAATCAATTCAACTCTCTGGTTTTTTCTTACCTGGTTTCCCACTTATCTTGTAAAATATCGCGGATTAAATTTTCTTAAATCAGGATTTTTAGCTTCTGCTCCATTTCTTGCAGCGTTTGCAGGTCTGTTGCTCTCCGGATTTTTATCAGACTTTTTAATAAAGAAAGGAGTGGCTGTTAGTGTTGCACGCAAAACCCCTGTAATTGCCGGACTGCTGCTTTCTGTTTCAATCGTTGGTGCTAATTATGTAGACAGTCCCGCACTCATCATTTTTTTTATGGCTATAGCATTCTTTGGCAACGGCTTTGCTTCCATTACCTGGGTCTTTGTTTCAACGCTTGCTCCTAAGCATTTAATAGGATTGACTGGCGGTGTGTTTAATTTTATCGGCGGCCTGGCATCTATTATTGTTCCTGTTGTTATTGGTTTTTTAGCCCGCGGAGTCAGCTTTGCACCCGCACTTATTTTCATAGGTATACTAGCATTTCTTGGTGCTTGTTCTTACATTTTTATTGTAGGCAAGGTGGAGAGAATTACATTGAGAAATGAAGCTTTAGTTGAAGACTTTTAATGCAGGTTAATTTTTTAAAAAGGAGAAATGAACAATTTTCTTAGTTGCGATTGGGGCACTACAGCTTTCAGATTACGGCTTATTGATGCTTCATCCTGTAAAATAATCGAAGAGGAAAAAACCGATCAGGGAATAGCAGAAACCTTTCAACTCTGGAAAAAAGAAGGTAAAAGTGAAGAAGTCAGGTTATATTTTTATCTTGATATTATTGATCAATGTATAAAAAAAATTGAGGAAAAAACAGGTACATCTTTAAATAATTTACCATTAATTATTTCAGGGATGGCTTCCTCAACTATTGGAATGATTGACCTTCCCTATAAAGATATTCCTTTCAAAATAGATGGTTCTGATTTAATGATTGAAAGCATCAGTGCATCTGAAAGTTTCAATCATAAGGTGTCAATCATTTCTGGTGTGAGAACAGAAGATGATGTAATGCGGGGTGAAGAAACAAAATTGATAGGTTGTACTGATGCTGCTTCTGATGAAAGTCAGCATTTATTTATTTTCCCCGGAACTCATCCTAAACATGTAAATGTAAAAAATAGTAAAGCAATAGCCTTTAAAACATATATGACAGGCGAGTTTTTCGACTTATTATGGAGAAAAAGCATTTTATCTGTTTCAGTCGAAGAAGATGAAGACCTTCAAAATACAAACAATCTTAAAGCATTCAAAAAAGGTGTAAAGGATAGTATTGACTCAAACATTTTGCACACCTGTTTTCTTGTAAGAACCAATAATGTATTTAACAAACTTACAAAACACGAAAATTACTATTATCTCAGCGGATTATTGATTGGCACAGAACTAAAGGATGTAAAAAATTTAACCAATACCAATCTGACTATAGTTGGTAATGAAGCAATAACACCATATTATACTACAGCCTTTAACGTTATTGGTTTGCCTGCGGGTGCAGCTTCACCCGCAACTCAACAGGCAGATGGAGCATTGATAAAAGGACAACTTAAAATTTACCTTAATACTTAAACCACAGTGGCTATAGTTAGTCATCATCATACTGAACCTTAATAAAAGAGGCTCATTATTTTTCCATCAAGATAAAAGTATTCCCCGTTACTATCGTATTAATATAATATCACATCATGTACCACTTAGATAAGAAGGTTGGCCATCATCATCAACATTACTTCAGATTTACCTTTCAGGCTTATTTTGCTATCTTTATCTACAGAAACTCCCGGGGCTTTTTTCCAGCACTTCCAGTGCAGTTGAACCTACATTAGTTACCGATGCATCAAGATTCACCACCACCATTCGGTCAATCTTTTGTTCTATCAATGTTTTTTTGGCTGTTACAGTTACTGTACTGAGAATCTTTGTGTTTGCCTGTAAAACAATTGCATCAAAATCTTTTGTAAGTGATGCCTCGTTTAATTCAAACACTTTTGAGTTCAGCTTCACATAGTTGATTGTGGATGCATTTGCATAATAATTTCCAAAAGGAATGTTTTGGAAAGAAAATTTTCCGGCTTTATCAGGAACAGAAATCTTAAACACTGAAGAATCTGCTGCTTTCATTAAAGAAATTATTGCTGCTTCAACTGGTTTCTTTTTATAATCCGCGACACCCCCGGAATCAACGTTTATGGTGTTGTGCAAAGATTTGAACTGATATAATACTTTGTATCAGTAATGCTGTGATGACCTTTTTCATATACAATTTTGTTTGAGGCACAAACTTATTTTATCAAAAAAGGCAAATTTTTTAAATGATGTAAACAAGGGAAAGTTTGCTGTAAACACGCGAATTTGCAAACCCAGAAAAGGTTGGCGGAAATATTTATGATGCCCACTTTGGTTTTGTATAGCATCATCCATTGCGATCGCAATCACTTTATCGTTCGAGAACTTTGCTGAGCAAATATTACTATGCAGTAGCTCTGTGAACGGCAGTGAAAGATCGGCTTTTGATTTTAGCTCCATAGCGCCTTGAAGAATGCTCGCAGAGGAAGGAAAAGAAAAATTTTGCTATAGTTTCAGTATGGGTAAGTACTCACTTCAATTTTTAATATTTTTACCGGATGAGAATACTCCATACAGCCGACTGGCATTTGGGAATCAAGCTTCATAAGAAAGATTTATCCGAAGACCATAAGATTTTTTTTGAGTGGCTTATATGTCTCATCAAAGAAAGAGAGATTGAGGTACTTTTAATCTCAGGAGATATTTTTGACCATGCTAACCCTGCATCTGATGCCCGACATCTTTACTATTCATTTCTCAGGAAACTTATTCACGTTAATTGCAAGGTTATTATGACAGCAGGTAATCATGATTCTCCTGCTGTTTTAAACGGTCCAAAAGACATTCTTGCCATGCTTAATATTGATATTGTAGCAAACACCAACGCTGCAATGGATGAAGGTATTATTGAGTTGAAAAACAGAAGCGGCAAAACAGAATGTGTTGTTTGCGCTGTACCCTATTTGCGTGATTCAGATATAAGAACATCAATGGAAAGTGAAACTTATAAGAACAGGGTCGAACAGAAATTTTTGGGTATGAAAACATATTTTGATGCGGCGGTTAATCATGCATTGCAAAAATATGGAGAGCATATTCCGGTGATATTAATGGGACATTTATTTACTTCGGGGGTTGCTACTTCCGATAGTGAAAGAGATATTCAACGCGGCGGTTTGGAAATGTTCAGTGCAAATGATTTTCCAAAAAACTGCCAGTACATTGCTTTGGGGCATATTCACAAGCCTCAAAGAGTTGGTAATAGTGAAACCATCCGGTACTCAGGCTCGCCAATTCCGCTTAGCTTTAGCGAGAAGAATGATAAAAAAATTGTTTTGGAGTTAGATGTATCCGATGGCTGCATTCAAGAGGTATTAATTGATGAGGTGCCTCCGGCGAGAACACTTCGCAGATTTTCCGGAAGCTTTAAAGAGGTGCAGGCAAGTTTAGGCGCTTTTAAAAATGATAAAGCACTGAAGTGCTTTGCGGAATTAGAAATAATTGAAAAAAATTCTGACCCATTACTTTGGGTACATCTTCACAAATTTATCACAGAATTCCAGAGTAGTGAAGTAGAGATATTAGGAACACCTAGACTCAACTTCTTAGATAGAACATCTAATCTGCAGGGACTTTACGAGGAGAAAAATATTGAAGATTTAACTCCAAAAGATATCTTATTGAAGAAACTGGAGACAGATAAAGTTGAAGAAGACAAAAAAAATTTAATAATTGAAGCCTTTGATGAGCTGTTAAATGAAATTGTTGAGAAAGATTAACGATGAAGATTTTAAAAATTAAGATTAAAAATATCAATTGCCTCAGGTCTGAATGGGAAATTAATTTTCAGTTACCACCGCTTTCTGAGGCAGGACTTTTTGCCATTACAGGTCCCACGGGCTCCGGGAAATCTACCATTCTTGATGCCATCACCTTAGCATTGTTCAACAAGATACCACGCTTTGAGTCGGATGCAATTTCGAAGATCTTTATAGAAAAATCGGGGTCTGTAATTACAAGGAATGAAACAGACTCTTTTGTGGAAGTGGATTACAGTTGCAGCAAAGGTGTCTTTCGCTCAAAATGGTCTATAGCAACAAATAAGAGAGGCGGCCTTAGAGATACTGATATGGAACTCATAGATGTCTCAACAGAAAAGCCCATACTTTCCGGCAAAAAAGAAGTTCCAAAAAGAAATACCGAATTAATTGGTTTAACCTATGACCAGTTCATCAAATCAATATTGCTGTCGCAGGGTGAATTTGCCAGATTTTTAAAATCAAAAAAAGATGAACGCGGAAAACTTTTGGAAGATATCACAGGAATGACCATTTACCGGGAACTTGGAAAACGTGCATTTGAAAGATTTAAAGAAAAGAATGAAGCCATCAAATCAAAAGCTGATATCATAGATTCAGAAGAAGTTCAGTTATTGTCTCAGGAAAAAGAGGATGAGTTAAATGAGTTAATTCTAACTATAAACCAAGAACTTCATAATAGAGAATCTCATCATGCTACAGTTGAAAAAGCAATTGGCGTTAAAAATAATATTGAGTTAATAGAAAATGAAATCGGAAAATATGGTCAGGAAGAAGAGCAAATAAATAAAAAACTTCAAGTCTTTAATGAGGGAAATGCCCAACGCATACTCAGGCATGAGCGACTTCTGCCACATTTAAATGAAATAAAAAGTTATTCCACTAATCATGAATCCTTGAAAAAATTGAATGAAGACATCAAGAGAGAGGAAGGTGAATTAGTAAAAAAAAGGCAAGAAGAAAATGAAACTTTAAACTCCATAAGTAAATTTATACGTTTTGAAGTCAAATCACATCATGCAATCAAAGCTCTAACAGATTTCGGTATTAAAGTATCACATCACATTACAAATAAACTCAATGCTGATAAAGCTTTGAACCATCAAAAATTAAAAATCTCAAACCATCTAAAAAAACCAACACTCATTCATTATAAATCTTATGAAACCAGCAATAAGATTGATGAATTAAATTTAAAAGTATGTGCGGAGCTATCTGACATTACACTTAAAAGTGAAGATTTAATAAAACAAACTAAAGTAAAATCAGATAAAATAAATGAGCAGAAAGAAACGCTTAACGTACGTTTGAAAGCAATGGAGGATTTAAAAGTCCAGGTGAAGAATTATACCGAAAACAGAGAAAAATTAACAACGAAAGATGTTGAAATCAGAAAAGAATTTGAATTTATCGAGGCTGCTAAACCTCAGCTTGAAAAAGTATTCACATCAAAAAAAGTTAGCACTTCAAAAATAAATGAAGTTAGAAATCAGCGTGAAAAGAAACTGAGAGAAAAGAATTTGGAAGAGGATAGAAATTTATTGAAACAGGGCGAACCTTGCCCCTTATGTGGCTCTCTTCATCATCCATATATTCACGAGTATTTCAATAACGTTTCAGAACTTACAAAAAAGTTGGAGAATTTAGAAGGTGATGAAAGAAAATATGAAACGGAGATCCAAAACCTGGAAAGGGAAATGAACGTGCATTCAGGAACTTTGGAAGCACTGCAGAAAGAAAAGATTGGAATTGAAAGAGAGATGAAAGAACAGGAATTTAAGATTGCAGCTCGTAAAAAGCAGCTTGATATAGAAAAAGTTGGAAAGTTGAGCATGATTGACGTTGCTATAGAGGAGCTTGAAAATTCTGTGAAAGCAATCAGCGAGCTTGATAAAGTAATTGCAACGAAAAGAGATTTGGAAGATTTCAAAGAAGCAGTTGATGAGCTAGTATTGCGTTCAGGCGAATTTGAAAAGGCAAAAGCAGAAGTGGAATTACGATATAAGGGTAGCAATATCAGAGGTGATTGTGATTCATTAAGCGAACAGGTAAGGAGTATAAAGGAGTCTATTCAAAAAAGTGAAACGAACATGAATGCGGATAAAAAACATCTGCAAGAATTGAGTGAGCAACAAGCTAAAATAGAATCTTCTTTAGACAAGAGCCTCCGCTCATTTGGATATTCAGATATCTTATCATCTTTTACAGACATTCTTCCTGATGCCGAATTCCATAATCTTAAACATCAGTTAGCAGACTTGGAAGGCAACTCTAAAAGAATAAAGGCTTTAATTCAAGGTGCGAATGAAAGAAAGCAACAATTAGCTTTAAACGATGATACAGCCAAATTAAAAGAAGATTTGCTGGAAGATCTGAATACAACTGTGCAACAGATGAAACAGGACAGACAAAACCTCGACGAATATCGTGGGCAACAAAGGGAAAATGAATCGAGAAAGAACAAAATAATTAAGCTGAAAGAACAAGTTGATAAAACAAGGCAAGCCAATCTTAAATGGGAACTGCTAAATAAATATATTGGAGACGCCACCGGAAAGAACTTCAGCACTTTTGCGCAAAGTCTGACCTTAAAAAAGCTGATCACCCTCTCTAATGAACGATTACGAAAACTCAACGACAGGTATTTGCTCGATATTCCGCTTGAAGAAGAAGATGACGAACTTATAATAATAGATACCTGGCTTGGTGAAGAAAGAAGATCGGTGAAA
>JAABUS010007842.1_pt1 | contig 12004 bp, 1 predicted proteins | sample 5560161 | NCBI WGS metagenome assembly JAABUS01 (sample SAMN10711885, study PRJNA513376) | rock metagenome | isolation source: Antarctica rocks | place: Antarctica: Victoria Land, Trio Nunatak nord | collected 2016-01-04 | reverse complement strand
AACAAATAAATATTTAATTTTAATTATTAAATATTTAATTATTATATAATTTTTAAGTTTTAGTTTAATTATATTGCAAAGAATAATTAAAATTTTCTATTTATTAGTTTTTTTAATTTAAATATTTATTTTTATTTTTTTATTATATAAATATATTTTTAATATTTATTATATAAAAATTTCGAAATTAAGTTTTATCTTAGATTTCTTTTTTTTGTTAAATTAATTGTAATAATATAATAAAATAAAGATAAAATTCTAGTTAATAGACAACTATAACAATAGAGACTTATTGCAATATATATATAAATCGCACTATATAATCTAATAATATATTAAATAACTAAGATTCTAAGATTTAAATAAAAGAGATCGCATATATATTGCAAATAGATTGCTAATATTAATAACAAATATTTTTAAATTTATAGTCTAATATTACTTAATTATTTAACTATATATAATTCTCTCTTTTTTAATAATTAGTTTTTAATTATTAAATTAAGAAATTTTTGTTCTTGTTTATATAAAAATTGTAGTAAAAAAATAAGAAAATTGCTCTTATTTTTTTAAAGATTGTTAGATTAAATTTCTTGTTTTTTTTGTTACTTAAATCGATTATATAAAGAATATAATAAATTAGTTCGCATAGAATTTTCTTTAAGATTAAAAAAATTATTTAATCGAAATTAAGTATTTAATAAAGTTAATTGTTATAAATCTTGCTTATTCTTAAGAGATAATAACAATAATAATAAGCTTTTTTGACATAAATTTAGAAAATTAATTTAAGAGAAAAGTAACAATAATAGAGTAAGTTATTGCTATTATGCTTGTATTAAACTCTTTAAAACAAAAGATAAATATATAATTTTAGAAGTTATTTCTAGTTTTAATATATTTGATTTAGATTATTAATTTAGTTTTAATTTATAACGTTTTTTCTTAATTTTAAATTAAGATAACAAAATCTTTTTTTTTGTTAAAACAAACAATCGAAGACTTAAATCTTATTTTCTCTTTATAATTAATCAAATAAGAATTTAAATTATTTTAGATATTAGATTAATAAGCATTAAGTATTTTAAAGCTCTTAAACATTATAAATTGTATTTATAAATATAATTTAAATACTTTACTTTTTATTTTTTAAATTTTTCTTTATATTAATTTTATGTAATATATTGCACATTCTCGAGTTTGCTTTATTAAACAATTAAATTTCTTTATATCTTTAAATAATATTCTTAACTTCTTTATTATTTTTATTAAGTTTTAAAACATACGTTTTATAATAATATTTTTAATATTAAATGTAAAAAAGAAGTTAATAGCAACTTTAAAATAATAAGATATATTAATTAAAAATAGATTTAACAAAGTTAAATTTTAATAAATTGCAACAATATTGTTTCTTATATTTATTCAAAAATTCTTTAAAGTTTCTTTATCTTTTAATAGAGTTATATAAATAAAAAACATTTTAATTTTTATATTAATTTTGATTTTTAATTTGTAATAAAAGATTTAAGATTGCGCAATTTATATATCTTTAAATTAATAAAATACATTTGCTTAACGCAATTCTTATTTTAGTAAATTCTTCTTTGTTAACTTAATTTCTAGTATTCTCTTATTTTGTTATTTTTTTCTTATTGCTCTTTGCAATTATATATCAATTTAATTATAAAAATTATCTAGCAAATATTTTTTGCAAAACAAATTATTTTATGTAATAAAAAAAATAATCAATTATAATTGTTAAGATTCTTAATGAATATTTTAGTTTATATTAAGATTAAAATAACATTTTAATGTTTAATTTTTATACTTTTTAAAAATTAATAAATATAATATTATTAACAATTTATACTTATAATCGTTTCGTAAAAGAATGTATATTATATAAAAATTTAAATTTATTTGTATTATTATTTGTAATATAGAGAATAAACAATTAAGAAGTTACTCTTTTTATTAATTATTATTTTTTCGCTAATAATATAATATTATTTGCAATTTGTTTTAAAATTGCAATTATATCTAGTATTTCGAATTAACAATTAAATAAACAAATTAATTTTAACAAACAATTATTTTATATTAATTCTATTTCGCTAGATTAATACTATCTATTACTTGAAGTTAAATATCAACTTATTAAAAATTGTTAAATAAGAAGATTAGCTCTTCTCTCTTATAAAAGTATTATCTTAAGAAATCTTTAAGAACGAACAAACAAATGTTAAGTTTAAAGTTTAACTTATTTTGTCTTATAAACGCTAGAAAATTGTTTTGTTTCTTATAACATTAAATTATTTATCTCTTAATTTAATTATTAAAGATTCGATTTATTTTTAATAGAAATCTTAACTTTTTTTAATAAGCTATATAAATAATTAATTTTAATATAATTATAATTAGATCTTTTTTTGCTTCTTTATCAATATAGTTAATTTAACTAGTTAAAAGACTTTAATTAATATTGCAAAATAATAGTTAATTTAATATTGCAAGTTTATATTTACTTTTATATATAAATAGTTTTTTGCATTGTTCTCTTTATTTGTTAAAATAAAGATAACTATTGCTTTTAAAAAAATTCTTGCAATTTTAATAATTAAAGTACGTAATTTTGTTGTATTAACAACTTTAAATAATTTAAGATTTAACAAAGATAATCTTAATATTAAATTTCGCAATTGTAATAACAAAGAAAAAGTTTCTCTAAGCTTCTCTAAAAGAATTTAGATTTTAATCTTTTCTCTTGTTTTGTTCTTTATAAATTTTGTTATCTTTAAATTTTAACTTTAATTTTAATTAAGAAGTTAACAATTTAGATTCTTTCTATTTGTTACTTTAAATTTGCGCTTTTTTTGTATCTTTTATAGAAGAAGACAAAATTATTTAAACTTTTATTTGATAAATCTTTTTTAGCTTCGCGTTTAAGATTTTTATTAAATTATATTTTTAAAAATAATCTTTTATTTTAATTTTTAAAAGCTTTTGTTTAATAAACGCTATTATATTTTTAAATTTTTTAGTATTTATTTTGTTATAGTTGTCGATTATATAGTTAACAATGCGTTTCAATTCTATAATATAATATTTAAGTCGATCGCATACAACTTAATTTAATTTTTTCAAAATTCTTTATAAATTTTAATGCTTCTTTGTTATTCGCAATATTGTTTTAATAATTAATTAATTTATATTTCTAAATAATATATTCGCAATCTTTAATAATTATAATTTGTAAAGTTAAACTTAATTATTTTAAATTTGTAGTTTTTTGTTTTAATTAATTTCTTATATTGCGTTCTTTAATTTTTGTTATAATAAATTACTTATTAATACTTAAACGTTTTTATTAATTGCTTGTTATAAATCTTGCGTTTAATTCTTAATTATTTTTAAAATATTTAAGATTGTGTTTCGAATTTTTTTTAAATATTTTATTCTTTTATTGCTAATAATTTTATTATATTAAAGTAAAATGTTAGCTACTTAAATATAGATACAATTCTTAATAATTAAATTGTCTTTTATAGATTAAATAATTGTTTTTCGCAATTTAATTTAAGTTTAAGTTTAAGAAGTTTAATACTATAACGTTTATAATTGCTACAATAATATTTGCTAATTTTGTACTTAAAATAATTTAATTAAAAGAGTTAATCTTTAACTACAAAGAGAATATATTATTGTTATTAAATTTTGACTTGTATTTTGTTTAGCAAATATAAGTTATTGCTCTTTATAAAATTTTCTTGTTAACATAAATAATAATTTTTGTTTTTAACTTTAATTTTTTAATAAAGATTAAGAAGTTTCTCTCGCAAAAGATTATTTACGTTTAGTATTTTATAATTGTTATTCTAAATTTGTTATAATACAAACTTAATAAAGAAAAAGTTATGCAAAAATAATAAATTAAAAAAAAGAATTTTATAAATAAAAAATTAAGTTATTAAGTTGCTATACTTTAATAAATAAAGCAATAATTTAAATTAAATATTTAACAAATATAAAACTTTAAATATAAAAAATTTTTACTTATAAATTTAATTATTATTTGCAACATTTATATTATTAATTACGCAAAAAAATTATAATAATATTTATTTATATATTAATTTGTAAACAAGTATAAAACTAATATAATTAACGTATAATTTTGCTATCTTTATTGTTAAAAAATGCTATATAAAAGATAATTAAAACTTGTTCTCTATAATTTGAAAAAATTCTTAAAATTCTAGAACTTTAAATTAAGATTTGCTATTAATACTTTTAAATTACTTTTTAGTTATTAATTTTAATTAATTAAAGTAAACAAATAAATATTAATATTATTTATCTACTTTTAATTAATCGAAATTATTAATATTTTAACTTTTTAATTTTTTGGTTTTTTTATTTGTTTTTTTTAAATGCTTAAAATTATAATATCTTATAAATTATTTTATATAATTAAATTACTTCTTAATATTTATAAATTAATAAACTTTATATTAAAGCTTTTATAAATAAAACAAATATAAAGATTGCAATTTTTCTTTTTCTTAATTTTTTTCTTATACTTTTATGTAATTTAAATAATTGCAATAAAATAACAATAATATAATAATTACAAATAATTTTTTGTTGCTTTAATTAAACTAATTCTTTATTTCTTATATAAAATTATTTTTTATTTTTTTATTTTTGTCTTTCGACTTTGCAAAGATCTAAAAATTCTAATTTCTTTTTATATATTTTTTTAGTTAATTTTTTAAATAAATATTTTTAAGTTTTGTATTATTAATTTTTTCTAAAATATAAAAATCCTTAATTTTGTTTTATTTTTTTATTTTTAAAAAATCTAATTATTAAAAGAATAGTTTTACGTTGTATTTTTTATTAAATTTAATATTATATAATAAAATCAAATCTTTAGTTTAAAATAAATGCGTTAATAATTAATAATTATTATTAAAGAGATTTTTGTTCGCTTTTTTAAGACAATAAAGACGCAAAACTACTTTTTAGATATTTTTATTTCTTTTTTCTAGTTGTTTTGTTCGCAATATTAATAAATTTATTATTAAATAAACTTTCTTTTAATTTATAATATATTAAATTAAATATTTTATTTTAATTAATAATTTAGCTTTGTATTTAAACTTAAAACAAAACAATATATTTTTAATAAATTTTTAAATTGTTGTTCTATTAATTTATAATATTGTATACAAATGTTATAACTAATTTGTAAAGACTTTCTTTATTAGTTTAAACAAAGTATTAGCAATAAGTTTGTGTTTTTTATTATTATTTTATTTGCTTATAAGTAATAAGTTAATATTGTTACTTTTTTAATATTATATCTCTTTAGAAGTTTAATTGTTATATTGATTTTATTTTCGAGTTTGTTATTTATAATTATTTTCTTAATATATTTATATTAACAAAAAATATTCTTTTATAAAAATTTTACTATAACGAGTGCTTTAAGATTCGAAATTGCTTTAATTTTTATTTATTTTATTAAATTGTTTTAAGCAACTATTAGATTTACTTTAATAAGCGTTTTTGCAATTAATATATAAATACAATTTACAATTTTTTTTTTTACAAATTAAAAATATAAGTTAAATATATAGTTTTCTCTTATTTGTTAAAAATCTTTCGTTAATATTTATTGCAATTTGCAATATATTTTTTTGCAAAAATTAAATAGATTTTGTTATTAATATTGATTTGCAATACATTAATAAATTTTTTTTTTCTTTATAATTACTTTTGTTATGTAAGCTTTTTATAATTTAATTTTTGTTTTTTGTTTAATTTACTACTTTATATAAAGATATAATTTTATCTATTTTTCGAAACAAACATTCTTCTTTTATTAAAAAATAAAGAGTATAATTTTTGAATTTGCAATTTTTTTTTTAACTTATATTTAATCTTTGCAACAAAATTAGATATTAAACGATTTATTCGAATTTATTGAAATATTTGTTTTTGAAAATATTTTTGTTCTTCTTTAATATTGTTATTTATATAAAACAAATACAAATATAATTTAATTAATTATTAATAAAATTATTAATATCTTTTTTATTAATTTCGTTAATATTGTCGAACAATTTTTTTGATTTTCTTAAAAATTCGTTAGTTGTTGTATATTTTTGACTAGATATATATTATATATTAAAGTTAAAGAGACAAATCTAAGTTAACTAGCAAATTATTAAAGTATCAAACAAGTTTGTCGCAAAGCAATTAAGTTAAATTACTAAAATATTTGTATTAATTTTAATTGTAAATTAAATTTTATACAATTAAAATTATACTTTCTTTAAAATCTTTATAAGTCTTCGATATTTTTGCTTTTTAATATTATATTAAAATTCTTATTTGTTTCAAAGCTTACTTTTATATTGTAAAAAATGTTTTCTTTTTATTATTATATTAATTTGTATTAATATAATTTTCTAATCTTTTAAACTAAAATCTATAATTAAAATAATTTTATCAATTAAAATAAAATAGTTTAAGAAATATATTATTAATGTATTTGTTAAAACAATCTTTAGTTTATTTATAATATTTTGTTGTTTAATATTTTATATAAAAATATATTTTGTTTTAAATAAATAATAGATTAACTTTGCGACAATTACAAACTTTAGTATTTAAATTTAATAATAGATATATACTTCTATAAAGACTTTAGCTTTAAAAGCGTTTTTATATAATAATTACTTAATAATCTTAATAATCTTGATATTATTAAAGAATTGTTTATTGAAATTATATATAAAATCGACAATTTTAATTTTTAACTTGCAAAATTAAGATTTTTTGTCGAATATAATATATTTAAACAATTTTACGTTTATTAATATTGCATTCAATTATTAAATATATTTTAAAACAAATAATTTAATTTCTAAGATTATTTTCTTGTTGTTATAATTTAATTTAAATTCTTTTATATTTATATTATTTACAAATAAGCAATATTTGTTAAAAAGATTTTTTAAAATGTGTGTTACAATTTTTATAAATTAAGCAATTAAATTAGTAGCATCTTGCGATAGACAAATTATTCTAAGTAGTTTAAAAGAAGTTATAAAGACAATAAGATTGCAACTCTTTAACGCAAAATTTATTTAATTGTATCTTAAAAAGAAATTAATTAATAATATAATTATTATTTCGATAAACTCTTTCGCAAACTCTTTGACATTAAAAGATATATTAGTATTTCGAACAATTATTTTGTTTATCTTTATAGTTGCATTAATTATACAATACTTGTTTTTCTTTTTTTTATTTATTATAAATTAAGAATTTTAATAGAGATTATAATAGTATTTTAGCAAACTTGTTTAAAGACGTTTCTTTAGCATCTTAATTACAATAAAATTTAATATTCTAAAAATTAAAAATCTAGAAACTTGTTATATCTTATACTTTATAGTACAAATTTCTTAATTAAATATAATCTCTAGTTTAATTTTGTTTATCTTAGCAAAGTTTTATGTTAAGACAATTTTACAATTAAAGAGTATTGTAATTTAGAGTTCTTGTTTTTGCGAAAAAAATTCGAACTTTATAATTAGCTTTTAAATGCGTTTTTTAATAAAACAAAAGTTGTATTTAATGCTTAAAAACTTAAGCATTAAAAAGAAATTATATCTTTTGTTAAATTTCTTTTAGAAATTCTTTGTAATTAATAACTTTAATATTTCTTTTTAATTTAAATATTCGCTTAAAATAGAATTATCTAAATTGTTTATATTTATTAAATTCGTTTTTTAAGTCTTTCGCTTATATATTGTATTTATTCGAACAAATAAGTGCGACGCAATAAAAGATTAACAAAAAATATTAAACTTTCTAGACAATTAAATAACGAAAGTCTTTTTTATAATATATAATTAAAAAGTTCGAATTATTAATAATTCTTAAGATATTTAAAATATAATATTAATTCAAATATTTATTTAATTCTAATTAACTATATTAATAGACAAATAAATACTAATATTATTTGTTTGTTTTAATTAATTAAAATTTTGTTAATTCTTTCTTTTAATCTTATTTTGCGACGTTGTTACTCTAATAACTTTGATCTTTATTTTTGAAGATTTCTTGCAATTAGATTCGCAAAGTCGAGCAATTGTATTAATTGAACAATTATCTAGAGATTTAAAGATTTCTTTAAGAATATAACGTTTTTATTCTTGTTATTAAAGTAATTAGCAAGCATTCTTAAAATATTAATACGCTTTGCTTTGTCTTTAGAATAAATCGTTAATTTTAGAAAGTTGTCGTCTATATTTACAAAGCTTATTTGAGTACTTTGTTAGAAAGATTAATCTAATAGAATTTCGTAATTAGGTCAAGAAACAAAAAAAATAGGAATATAAATTATCACTTTTTCAATTAACATTTCTACATCTTTCACTACTTTTTTCTTCACGTATGTTTCTTCTCTTGCGACTTTTGTTATCTTTAGATAATTTCTAGATCTAACGTTTTTAATCTTTGGGAATCTCTCTTTCTTTCTAATTCTTTCTTTAATTATTTTGATCGATTATTCTATTAGAAGCTTCTAGAACGTTTGTCGCTTAAAAGAATTTTATTCTAATCGAATTTCTTGAATCTTTACTATTGCTTAATTTGATTTATTATTTTTCTTATTTTTAAACAAAGAATTAATATTTAATCTTATTGTTGTTATTGTAATTACAAAATTTCGAATACAATCTTGCGTTCTTTATTGAAGACAAATTCTTACAATCTTTTTCTTAATTTTCGCATTTTTAAGAGATAATTTTATTTCTTTATTCTTAAAATCGTTAGATTTATAACAAATTTTGTTGCTTTTGTTTATATAAATCTTTTTATTTGTTATTAAGATTGTTAACTTTAAACAAACTTATTATTTATATAATTTGTAACAAAATAAGTACTTATTTAATTCTAGTTAAAGTTAATTGTATTTAAGAATAAGTGCAAGTTCTTAATAAATATAAATTGTTTCTTAAGATAAACTCTAAATTGTTATTTAAATTTAAGAAGATACAATATGCGAAATCTTTTATAATTGCGTTGTTATTGTTCGTTAAATTATTTAATAAATCTTGCTCTTTATTATTTTGCGAGTATTGTTAATTTTAAGATCTTCAAAAGCTTGTATTAAAATATTTAGAATTTTGTTAATTTTTATATTTTCGATTGCAATCGTTAATAATATTAAAAGAACAAAGATTATCTTTAACGTAACTTTCTTCTTTATAAGATATTGCTTCTTACTTATTATATTTATTAATTTACTTATATTAATATTCGCAACTCGTTAAACAATTTAATTGTTATTAATGCTTATTTCTTATATAATTGTCTTATTTTTGATCAATTTTATAATTGTCTTACATAACAATTTAAATATTATAATAATTGCGTTGTTTAAATTAATTTTATACTTTTATATTACTTTAGTACAAATATTGCGAAAAAGATTCTTTAAATATTACGAAAATCTAGTATATTTATCGACTTGATCAAATTTAATAAATTTCGAGAAAATAACTTTAAATTGTCGATTATATTTACAAATATTATTCGACTTAACTTTTAATATATCTTTTAAAAACTTTAAGAAAGTACAAGAGTTAATTTTTTAATTTAAATTTCTATCTTTATACTTTTTTTTTAATTTATTTATTATTTTAAATTACTTCTTATTTGTCTAAGCAACAATAAACTTAAGAAAGTTCTTTATAAGCTTGTTGCAATATTAAGACAACTTAATAATCTTATATTAAGAGATAACTTTATACTTATTAGAAAGATTCAAGAATTAATTCAAAAAATTAATAATATTAAGTTTATTAAAGTGCAATACTTTTGACGTTTCTAAGAAAGATATAAAGTAGACTAATCGTTCGATTCTAATAGTTGAAATCGAATTGCATAAATTATAAAAATACTAATTATATTAGATTAAAACTTAACTTAATTAAATATAACTTTTGAATCAAGTTATAGATTTTGAGGAAAAATTAACTCGAACGATTAATCTAATATAAAGATTACGTAGTAATAGAGCTTTACAATTTCTATAAGATTATTAAGTAAATTTGTTGTTAATATAGATACGTCGAAAGAAAGCTTTGCAATCTTTTTATTGTTTTGAAATATTATTTCTAAAAGAATAGTTTGACAACAAATAGTAAAAGTAACAACTACTAAATTAAAAAGACTAGTAATAATAATTAATTTAAAAAATAATACTTTTAATTTGCAAATTTCTTTCTTTTCTTTGCAAAAACATTAAAAAGAGATTTTCTTTTTTCTTTTTAACTTTGTATTGTTTTCTCGTTTATAGTTTCTTTATCTTTTTGATTGTTTATAAGTAGATATTCTTAATCTATTATTTCTCTTAATTAGTTGTCGATTTATTGTTAACAAATATCTTTGCGTTAAAGATTTGCTTTAGTTTCTATTAAAAAAAGAGTTTAAATAGCGCTTTTGCTCTTAAGCAAATAAATTAATTATATTGCTAAGAAGCTTCTTTCAATAATATTACTATACTTAGCAAACAATTTATTGTTTTAACAATAAATATTAGTCGCAATTCTAATAAGATATCTTAATCTTTAAATTTATAATTCTTATTCTTATTATTATTTTTAATACTTTAATTTTGTTTTTTCTTTTCTTGTTTTTTAATCTAATAATATTTTAATTTTTAAGTTGTTAATCTTGTATTCTTGATTTTTGAAATTCTTGATTTTAATAATTTGTTAGAGTTAATTTGTTTTTTATACTCTTTTTTTGTGTTTTTAAGTTTTTAAATTTCTAAATTTCTAAGATTGTTTCTAGAGATATATCGACAATTTGTTGTTTTAATATTTGTTATTATAATTAAGTTCTCGTATTAAGCTTTAATATAATAAGATAAAAATAGAATTCTAGTTAGTAGACAACTATAACAACAAAGATTTATCGCAATATATATATAAATTGCACTATATAATTTAATAATATATTAAATAGCTAAGATTCTAAAATCTAAGTAGAAGAGATCGCATATATACTATAGATAGATCGTTAATATTAATAGCAAATATTCTTAAGTTTATAGTCTAATATTATCTAGTTATCTAGCTACAATAGCAAATAAAAACTAAATTATAAAAAAAATTATAAATATAAATAACTAAGTTATAAATAGAATAAATATATCTAAAAATAAAATAAAATTAATAGCTAAAAGCAAAAAAACTATAAATTAAGAAATTATAAATATAATAGTAACAAATAGAAAAACAAAAAAAATCTAGTAAAATAAAATTTATTTTGTTAAAGTAATATAAATATTATAGATAATAAAAATAAAAATAATTTTATATCTTTATTAATTGTTAGTAAAATTTAAGTAAATTTCTTATATATTTTTGTAATTTTTTTATTAGTAATTAGTTTAAATTTAATAAAGTCTTAAAATAAATAAACTAATTTTATTATTAAATTATAAATAATATTTAATAGTAATAAAATTAATATAATAGTTTTAATTATATTTAATTTTAAATTGTATTATTTAAAAATTATTTGTTGTTAAAACTAATTACAAGAATTGTTTTTATTAGAAAACAAATTCTACAATTGTTTAATTAGATTATTTAATTTTATATTTAATATATTTAATTAATAGATAATTTTAAAATTAAAATTAAATAGAAATTTAATTTAGCAAACTTAATAATAGTCAAATTATTTAATAATTATAAAATATTTTAAATTATAATAGTTAATAATAATTTTAATAAATTACTTAACAAATATATTAATATATTCTAAATATTATTTTTTAAAAGCGCAAACAATAATTAATAGTTTTTTATTATAAATTTTATAATTATATTTTATAAATAATATAATTTTAAATATATAAATTATCGAATAAAATAGAAAAATTAAAAAAATATTTATTATTTTC
>JAABUS010007841.1_pt1 | contig 12005 bp, 11 predicted proteins | sample 5560161 | NCBI WGS metagenome assembly JAABUS01 (sample SAMN10711885, study PRJNA513376) | rock metagenome | isolation source: Antarctica rocks | place: Antarctica: Victoria Land, Trio Nunatak nord | collected 2016-01-04 | reverse complement strand
AACAGCGGCACCTTCACGCACTCCGCGCCGTGGTCGGTCAAGGACCAGGGCAAGCGCAACGTCAGCCACGGCTGCGTCAACCTCTCGCCCACCGACGGCCACTGGTTCTTCAACCTGGCCCGCCGGGGCGACATCGTGCAGGTGGTCAACGCCGAGGTCGGCCCTTCGGCGTTCGACGCGGGCTCCGCCGACTGGAACACCAGCTTCGCGGCCTGGAAGCAGGGCAGCGCACTGGCCTGAAGGCCCGCCAGGCTGTTCTCGGGCGCTGAGAGGAGTTGGAGTTGCCGGTGCCCTGAGCCGTCGTACGTCTCTGGCAGGGTCGTGGCATGAGCTCCTTGCCGGCCGCTGCTGCGCCGCATGCCGGGTCGGAGCTGCGGGCCGACGCCGAGCGGTTCCTGCGCGCGCTCGCCGGACCGGACGCCGTGCTGCGCGAGGACCAGTGGACCGCCGTGCAGGCGCTGGTCGAGTCGCGCCGGCGCGCGCTCGTCGTGCAGCGCACCGGGTGGGGCAAGTCGGCGGTCTACTTCGTGGCGACCGCGCTGCTCCGCGGTCGCGGCGCCGGGCCCACGGTGATCGTGAGCCCGTTGCTCGCGCTGATGCGCAACCAGGTCGCGGCCGCCGAGCGGGCCGGCATCGCCGCAATGACCGTCAACTCCTCCAATGTGCAGGAGTGGCAGGAGGTCTACGCCGGTGTGCAGGGCGGCGAGGTCGACGTCCTGCTGGTCAGCCCGGAGCGGCTCAACAACCCGGGCTTCCGGGACGCCGTGCTGCCGCGGCTCGCGGCGACCGCCGGGCTGGTGGTGGTCGACGAGGCGCACTGCATCTCCGACTGGGGGCACGACTTCCGCCCCGACTACCGGCGTATCCGCACCCTGCTCGCCGACCTGCCGGCGGGCACGCCGGTCCTGGCGACGACCGCCACGGCCAACGCGCGGGTCGTGGACGACGTCGCCGAGCAGCTCGGCGCCGGCACGCTCGTGCTGCGAGGTGCGCTCGAGCGCACCTCGCTGCACCTGGCCGTCGTCTCGCTGCCCGAGCCGGCGCACCGGCTGGCCTGGCTGGCCGACACGCTGCCTCGCCTTGACGGCAGCGGCATCGTCTACACCCTGACGGTCGCCGCCGCGGACGAGGTCGCCGGCTTCCTGCGCAGCCGTGGCCTGGCCGCCGCGGCCTACTCGGGCCGCACCGAGGACGCCGAGCGCCGGCAGGCCGAGGACGACCTGCTCGGCAACCGGCTCAAGGTCCTGGTCGCGACGAGCGCGCTCGGCATGGGGTTCGACAAGCCCGACCTCGGCTTCGTCGTCCACCTCGGAGCGCCGCCCAGCCCGATCGCCTACTACCAGCAGGTCGGCCGGGCAGGCCGCGGCGTGCAGCGGGCCGACGTGATCCTGCTTCCCGGAGCGGAGGACGAGGCCATCTGGCGCTACTTCGCCTCCCTCGCCTTCCCGACCGAGGAGCAGGTGCGGCGGACCCTCGCCGCGCTGACGGCGGCTCCCGGACCGCTGTCCACCGCGGCGCTGGAGGCCCGGGTCGACCTGCGCCGCACCCGGCTGGAGACGATGCTCAAGGTCCTGGACGTCGACGGCGCCGTACGCCGGGTCAGCGGCGGCTGGACCTCCACCGGTGCGCCCTGGGCCTATGACGCCGACCGCTACGCCCGGGTGGCCGCCGACCGCGCCGCCGAGCAGCAGGCCATGCGCGACTACGTCGCGACCGGGGGCTGCCGGATGGAGTTCCTGCGACGCCAGCTCGACGACCGGCACGCCGCCCCCTGCGGCCGGTGCGACCGGTGCACCGGGCGCGGCTGGCCGACCGAGGTCGAGGCCGGCTCGCTGGAGGCGGCCCAGGCCGCCCTCGGACGGGTCGGGGTGGAGGTCGCGCCCAGGAAGATGTGGCCCACCGGCCTGGCCACCCTGGGAGTCCCGCTCAGCGGCCGCATCCGGGACGGCGCCGAGAGCGGCCGGGCGCTGGGACGGCTGTCCGACGTCGGCTGGGGCGGCCGGCTGCGGGCGCTGTTCGCCGGACCAGACTCCGAGGTCGACGACTACGTGCTGCGGGCGGTCGTGGCGGTCCTGGCCGGCTGGGGCTGGGAGCAGCGGCCGGTGGGCGTCGTCGTCGTGCCCAGCCGCACCCGGCCGCTGCTGGTGAGCAGCCTGGGCCGGCGGATCGCCGAGCTGGGGCGGCTCGCGCTGCTCGGCACCCTCGAGCGCCGGCGCGAGGACCCTCCGTCCGCCGGACGCAGCAACAGCGCGCAGCGGGTCCGCGCGGTGCACGGCGCGCTGGGTGTCGGCGCCGAGCTGACGGGCCGCCTGGACGGCAGCCCGCTGCTGCTCGTGGACGACCGCGTCGACACTGGCTGGACCCTGACCGAGGCGGCCCGGCTGCTCCGCGAGGCCGGCGCCGGCCCCGTCCTGCCGCTGGTCCTGGCCGTCGACGGGTAGCCCCGGCCGCCCCAGAGCCCGCACGTACTGTCCTGGTATGACCTGGACAGTCCGCTCACTCGCCCAGCAGACCGGCCGCACCTTCGTCGTCAGCGGCGGCAACAGCGGCATCGGGCGGGAGGCGGCCCGCGAGCTGGTGGACCGCGGCGCGCACGTCGTGCTGGCGTGCCGGGACCTCGCCAGGGGCGAGCGGGCCCGGGCCTCGATCGCCGGGCACGGCAGCGGTCGGGCCAGCGTCCTGCGGCTGGACCTGACCGACCTCGACAGCGTGGCGGCGTTCGCCGACGAGCTCGCCCAGCGGGAGCCGGCGCTGTCCGGCCTGGTCTGCAACGCCGGCGTCATGGGTGGGCCTTTCGCCCTCACCGCCCAGGGCTACGAGCGGCAGATGGGCACCAACCACCTGGGGCATGCCGCCCTCGTCGCCGCCCTGTGGCCACGGCTGGTCGAGGCGGCGGGACGAGTCGTGATCGTGTCCAGCATCGCTGCCCGCGGAGGCGACCTGTCGGCCGCCAGCACCGTCGACGACCTGGTCGCGCCGGCGCCGTACGTCCCGATGCCCGTCTACGCGCGCAGCAAGCAGGCCAACCTGCTGTTCGCGGGCGAGCTGCACCGGCGGGCCGCAGCCGCCGGCTCCCCGGTCAGCGTGGTCGCGGCCCACCCCGGCGTCAGCGCGACCAACCTGTTCATGCGCCAGCTCCGGGAGCAGGGCCGGGGCTGGCTCGTGCCGCTCGCCGGACCGGCGTTGCGCCTCGCCGCCCAGTCGGCAACAGCGGGCGCCCTGTCCACCCTGCGGGCGCTGGACCACAGCACCCCCAGCGGTGCCTTCGTCGGGCCGGCCCGGCTGGGCCAGTGGCGCGGCCGCCCGGAGCTGCTCGCGGTCTATCCCAGCGCGAGCGACCCCGCGGTTGGCGCGCGGCTGTGGGACCTCACCGAGCAGCTGCTGGGCGTCGCCGCGCCCGTCTGAGCGCGGGGAAGCCGGGCGTCCCCGGGCACGTTGACCTGGGCATGAGAGTCGACATCTGGTCCGACGTGGTGTGTCCCTGGTGCTACATCGGCAAGCGCCGGTTCGAGCAGGCGCTCGCGCGCTTCCCGGCCGCCGACCAGGTCGAGGTGCGCTGGCACTCCTTCGAGCTGGACCCCACGTCCCCGGGCGACCGGGGCGGCCGCTACGTCGACCGGCTCGCCGAGAAGTACGGCCGGAGCACCGAACAGGCGCAGCAGATGCTCGACACCATGACCACGGCAGCCTCGGGCGAGGGCCTGGACTTCCACTTCGAGCGGGCCCGCCCCAGCGGCACCTTCGACGCGCACCGCCTGCTCCACCTGGCGGCCGAGCGCGGCGTGCAGGACACGGTCAAGGAGCGCCTGCTGCGGGCCACCTTCACCGAGGGTGAGCCGGTCGCCGATGCCGACACGCTCGTGCGACTCGGGGCCGAGGCCGGCCTGGACCCCGACGAGGCCCGCACGGTGCTGGCGAGCGACGCCTACGCCGACGACGTCCGCTCCGACGAGGCGCAGGCGCAGCAGATCGGCATCAGCGGCGTGCCGTTCTTCGTCGTCGACGGCCGGTACGGCGTCTCCGGCGCCCAGCCTCCCGACCTGCTGCTCGAGGTGCTCCAGCGGGCCTGGTCGGAGTCGAAGGGGCTCCAGCTGGTCGCCCCCGACGGGTCCGCCGCCCGGGCCGGGTCCTGCGACGGCGACTCCTGCGCGGTCTAGCCGTGCTCCTCGGGTCCGCCCGTCCTGCCGGCCTGCCGACCGGCCGGGCGCGACGTGCCTTCGCGCTGCTCTCGCTGCCGGCCGGGGCAGCGGCACTGGCCGCCGAAGGCGTCGTACGCCGTGCTGCCGGTCAGGACCCCGCACAGGTGCGGACCCGACTGCGCGAGCGCAACACGGCGCGGACCAGGCGGGTGCTCGCGGAGCTCAAGGGCGGCGCGCTCAAGGCCGGCCAGCTGCTGTCGACGGTCGAGGCGCTGTTCCCGCAGGACCCGCAGGACAGCTGGCGCGAGGCGCTGGTGTCGCTGCAGGAGCAGGGCGGCGGCCTTCCGTTCAAGCAGGTCGAGCCGGTCCTGGGCGCCGAGCTCGGGCCGGGCTGGCGGCAGCTGTTCCGCTCCTTCACGCCTGAGCCCGCGGCAGCGGCCTCGATCGGGCAGGTGCACCGCGCCGAGTGGGCGGATGGGCGCCCGGTCGCCGTCAAGGTGCAGTACCCCGGTGTGCGCGAGGCCCTGAGCGCCGACGTCCGCACGCTGTCGGTCATGTCCCGCCTCGCGGCGCTCGTGGCGCGCGGGCTGGCGCTGCCGCCGCTGATGGCAGAGCTGCGCGACCGGCTGGTGGAGGAGCTGGACTACGAGCACGAGGCCCGCACCCAGACCCGCTTGCGGACGGCGTACGCCGACGACGCAAGCATCCTGGTGCCCGAGGTGCTGCACGCGACGCCGCGGGTGCTGGTGATGGACTGGCTCGACGGCACCCCGCTGGCCGAAGTCGCCCGCAGTGGCACCCAGCAGGAGCGGGACACGGCCGCCGCGCTCTACCAGCGCTTCCTGGTCAGCGGACCGGGCCGGGCCGGCCTGCTGCACACCGACCCGCACCCGGGCAACTTCCGGATGCTGCCAGGTGACCGGCTCGGGGTCCTCGACTTCGGCTCGTCGCTGGAGCTGCCCGGCGGCATGCCCTCGACGTTCGGCCGGCTGCTCCGGGCGCTGCTGGACGGCGACCCGGACGTCGTGCTGGCACGGCTGCGCGAGGAGGACTTCGTGCGACCCGGCGCCAGGCTGGACGTCGCCGCGCTGGTCGACTACATGGCGCCGTTCTCGGTCCCGGCCCGGCACGAGCGGTTCCGCTTCAGCCGGGACTGGCTGCGCGGCGAGTTCGGCCGCGTGAACGACCCGCGCAACCCCGACTTCGGCGTGGCGCTGCAGCTCTCGCTGCCGCCGGAGCACCTGTTCACCCACCGGGTGTGGCTCGGGATGGTGGGCGTGCTGTGCCAGCTCGAGGCCGACGTGCCGGTGCGCGCGGTGCTGGCCGAGCACCTGCCCGGCTTCTCGGGGTAGACCGGCGCAATGCGCCTCCCCCTGCCGCCCAGCCCGGTCGACGTCGCCCGGGCCGCCTTCTCGCTGCTGCCACGCGTCGAGGGGGTGCTCGACCGGGTCGAGGCACTGCTCGACCGCGCCGAGACGGCCGTCGGACGGCTCGAGCAGGTGGCGGACGACGCCGACCAGATCGTCACCGGAGTCGGTCCCCTGCTGCGTGACGCGGACGAGCAGGTGCGCCGCATCGGCACCGTCGTGGTCACCGCCGAGACGGTGGCCGCGCGCACCGGCGGGGTGCTCGACGGAGCGGACGCAGCGGTGGCGCGGACCGCAGGGGTGCTGGACGGGGCCGACGCCGCCGTCGCGCGGACCGGCGGGGTGCTCGACGGAGCCGACGCCGCCGTCGTACGGACCGGCGGGGTGCTCGACGGAGCCGACGCCGCCGTCGTACGGACCGCCGGGGTGCTCAACGGAGCCGACGCCGCCGTCGTACGGACCGCCGGGGTGCTGGACGGGGCCGACGCCGCCGTGGCGCGGACCGGGGTGGTGCTGGACGGAGCCGACGCGGCCGTCGTACGGACCGGCGGAGTGCTGGACGGAGCCGACGCCGCGGTGGCGCGGACCGCAGGGGTGCTCGAGGGGGCCGACGCAGCCGTCACCGGTACGGGCGGGGTGCTCGACGGGGCGCGGAGGCTGGTCGAGGGTGCGGAGCCGCTGCTCGAGGCCGCGTCGGGGCCGCTCGAGCACCTGCTGCCGGTGCTGAAGCGGATGGCCGAGACGTTGGACCCGCGCGAGGTGGATGCCGCGGTCTCCCTGATCGACCGGCTCCCCCAGCTGCTCGACAGCGTCGACCGGGACGTGCTGCCGATGCTCGCGCAGCTGCAAGCGGTCGGGCCCGATCTGCATGCCCTGCTCGGCATCGTGGACGACCTGCACCGGGTCGTGACCGGGCTGCCCGGAGCCGGCCTGTTCCGTCGCCGGGGGGAGGCCGAACCCGCCCCGCCGCCCTCATCCCCGCCTCCGCCGCCCTGATCCTGCTCCCGGCTGCACCGGCCGGGCGCGGCAGTCAGCGGGTGCGTCGCCGGGCGGCGCAGTCGATGCAGGTGCTGGCCGCGGGTCGGGCCGCGAGGCGCTCGGCCGCGATCGGCTCACCGCACGCTTCGCAGACGCCGTAGGCGCCGTTCCGCAGGAGCTCAAGCGCCCGGTCCAGGGCCCGGAGCCGCTGGTGAGCCTGGTCACGCAGCGCGGCCACCTGGGCCCGTTCGAAGGCGATGGTGGCGCCCTCCGGGTCGTGCTCGTCGTCGGCGTTCGAGGCCTCGGAGGCGTCCACCAGGGCCTCGAAGTCGCTGCCCAGGGCGGCGAGGTGGGCCAGCGCGGCCTGCCGCTCCGCGGTGAGCCTCGCGCGCAGACAGACGGTGTCGCGGGTCGGTTCGGACCGGTACTGCACCACGCCGAGGTCCAAGCGAGTGGGCGGACGGCGGCATTCCGGGACGGTCCTCGCGGCCGGGGATCCGCGTGAAGGCGGCGGTGTCGGGGCATCTCGGAGATGTGACGAGATCCGCGACGCGGGACAGCCGGCGGGACGCCGCCCTGCAGCAGGCGACACCGGAGCCGGAGCCCGAGCTCAAGGAAGCCTTCGACCGGATGGTCGACCAGGGGGCCGGCCGGCTCGCGCGGTCCTGGCGGACGCTGGTCGTGACCGGACTGCTGGGCGGCATCGACGTCGGCACCGGCGTGCTCGCCTACCTGGTCGTCAAGCACGAGACGGGATCGACGGTCCTCGCAGGGCTGGGGTTCAGCATCGGCTTCGTCGCGCTGCTGCTGGCCCACAGCGAACTGTTCACCGAGAACTTCCTCGTGCCGGTGACCGCCGTGGCCGCGCGGCACAGCTCGGTGCGGGGGCTGCTCCGGCTGTGGGGCGTCACGCTGCTGGCCAACCTGGCCGGCGGATGGGGCGTCGCCTGGCTCATCGACACGGCCTTCCCCGAGCTGCACGCCACCGCCGTCGAAACCGGCAGCCACTACGCCGACCTGGGCGTCAGCTTGCGCTCGCTGGCCCTGGCCGTCCTCGCGGGCATCGTCATCACCTTGATGACCCGCATGCAGAGCGCCACGGAGAGCCTCGGCGTCCAGCTCGTGCCGGCGCTGCTGTTCGGCGCGCTCCTGGCCGGGGGTCAGCTGTTCCACAGCGTGCTCGACTCGATCCTGATGTTCACCGCCCTCATCACCGGATCGGCCCCGTTCGGCTATCTGGACTGGCTCAGCGCGCTGGGCTGGTCAGCGCTGGGCAACCTCATCGGCGGGGTCGGGCTGGTGGCCTTCCTGCGCCTGGCGCGGGTGCCGCACCGCCTGGCCGAGGAGCGCAGCCGCAACAACTGACCTTCCTACTTGCGGGAGGGCAACTTGCGAACGCGCCCGAAGTCCCGCTTGCCCATCTTCCGTACCTCCACATCTGCTGGAGGCGAAGTGTGCGGACTCGATTCCGCGGGCGGAGACCACGCGGCGAGGTTGTGGATAACTTTGGCAGAGCTCGTCGGTCAGTGAGTGAGATGGCCGCTCGGGTGAGCATGACGCTTGCGACTGATCGGTGCACCGGTCCGACACCCGCCAGACGCCCCGTGCTCGGGCGAGTTGGTGGTAGAGGCAGGTCGTCATCGTGAGCAGCGTCGGGGACCTGCGTCGGGCGACGGCGACATTGACCAAGGTCGGACGGGCCGCCGGCATCGGGCAATGCGCTTTCGTGGACCCCACTCCCTCGGGTAGCAAGACCGGGTGAGCTCCCGCGACGCCCGTCGACACCACACGGTGCCGAAGCTGTACCTGCGCGGCTTTGCGCGCGGCAACACCATTGCCGTGCACCGTCGTGACACGGCCGCCGTGATCGAAGCCGGCCTCAAGCGTGTTGCGGTCGAGAGCGACTTCTACGGCGTAACGCTCCGAGGCCACCGCGATCCCACGGTTGAGCAGTGGCTGGCCGAGGTCATCGACGGGCCGGCGGCCGCCGCCCTGCGGTGCCTTCGCGAGGACCAGTGGCCCCCGACGGCGTCGGAACGGCAGGTTCTGGCCTCGTTCCTGGGCTTCCAGCTCACCCGCACACCGCTGATTCGCAAGTACCTGCTCGCGTTCTCGCGCCACCTCGCACCGATGCTCTGGTCTTCCGCCTACCTGAGGAACTTGACGGCGCGCACCGGCGCCGACCTTACGTTTCCGGAGAAGGTCGCGGTGCTGCGCGCCGCCGCCCAGCGGACGCCCCCTGAATTGCTGCGCCCCGAGGATGCGCGTTCGCTCCTGCGCACGATGACCCGCGAAGGCGACCGGCTCGCGCACCTCATCGGTGACCGCGGATGGTCGTTGCACACCACCGGGACGGCGGCACTGCTCACCAGTGACAACCCGGTCGCGAGGTTCTTTCCCACCGGCCGTCCAGCGGCATTCACCGGCCTCGCCTCTGACGACGCCGAACTGCATTTCCCGATCGACACGTGCCGCCTGCTGGTCGTCGAGGCCCATGGTCGACAGGGAAGCGACGAGCCCGCCGGCCTGACCGAGGAGTTGGTGGCGCACGCCAACGCCGCGCAGCTGCACGGCAGTGATCAGGCCGTGTTCCGCCACCCCGACATGCCCTGGCCCCAGGATCTTCAGCTGACCGGCGATCCCCCCACCGTCCCGACCCCGTTGATCACGCTCGCACCCTCCACCGGGCCCCCGACGTTCCCGGCGCGTTACCCCACACCGCATGACCCGCGGGTCGCCGAACTGCTGTCCTACCTCGGCGCACAGGAGGTCGTCGAATGAGCTACGACTGCTGGAACCCGGCGGATCGGCGCTCGACCTGCTCGCTGACCTGCTCCGTGCCGTCGAGGGGCTTCTGCCTGCCGTCGTCCGAAGCGTCGACGTTCTTCAGGGCGGCGAGGAAGAGGAAGCAGGATGGGAACGCGCGCGAGAAGTGTTCTGCGGCAGGTCACTGACGCGGCCGCTCTGGAGCGCTGAGGCTCCTTCAGTCGGAGAGTCCGAGAAGCGCCCGCACCTGCGGGTCCTGGTAGCCCTCCCAACCCCAGTACGACTGTCCCTCCCGCGCGGCGATCTGGTCGGCCACGCGCAGCACCGTCGCCAGATGCTCGTCGCTCACGCTGGGCAGCAGCTCGGACCGCATCTGTTCGTCAGCGATCAGCGATGGCACGATCGCGTTGACCCGGCCGCCATCGGCGGAGGCGTAGTTGGGGTAGCTGACGCGGAGCAGCTGCTGGCCGTTAGTCGCCCCTGCCTGCACGCCGCTGATGATCATCGTGAGGAAGTCGAACTGGCACATGCTGGTCAGCAGCGGATCGGCGCCCCCGTGCTCGCCGGACACCTCGGGAAGGTCCGGATGCAGGCTTGAGTTTCCGGCCGTGACCGCGCGGGCGAACAGCGACAGCGTTTGCTTGCGGCCGTCCGAGGAGACTGTCGCCAACAGATCGCTGCGGGAGGCCTCGGTGAGGGCGTGGCGATGCCAGGAGCGGCCCGACGTCTCCTTATCCAGCGTGGGCACCGGCGCCAGCGCCAGCCGACGCAGCTCCGACCACCGGCCGAGGCGAACGGCCAGGGCACCGAGGGCGTAGAGCCGCTCAGCGATGCGCAGCCACAGCTGTGGCGCGGGCAGCTGCCCGGGTGCGGGGGCGTAGCGGTGCGTGACGCCCCAGTCGAACAGCTCTAGCAGCATGCCGGTAGCCAGGGCGAACTCCGCTGGCCGCTCGAGGTCGAGAGCGAGCGCCGCGAGGGTGGTCACCCGGTCCAGCAGCACGAGCAGGTCAGTGGCTGCTTCTGGGCTGCCGTCCCGGACCAGCCGCTGCGCGTTGGCGGTGGCGGTGCGCAGCATCCTCCGTACCGGGACGTCGTCGCCGTGCCGGATCAGTTCCACCGCGGCGGCCTCGAAGCTGTCGGCGTCCAGCTGCCAGGTGAAGGCCGCGCTGGGGCTGGCGCTACTCGCCGCTCCGGTGATGGCTGCCTGGATCAGGCGGCGGGTCTCCTCGGCGTGCTCAGCACGCCAGCGCTCCTTCTCGCGCGCGACGAGCTGCGTTCGGGCGTGGCTGATGTCGGCCTGCTCCCAAGGCTCGCTGCGGCTGCCGTGTCGTGCCTAGACTTCGCCAGCGCGGAACGCGGTCTTGGTCTTACCACCGGCGGCCGCGTAGTCGCCGTTCTGCCGGAATACGCACCAGCCATCTGGGTGCGGCGCCACCCAGATGACCGCGAGAAGCCGGGCGCCGGTTCCATCGTCAAGGTCGTGCACGGCGCTGCGGACCTCGAACCCGCCGGGCAGGTACTTGGCGAGCTTCGCCGCCAGGGTCGCCTCGTCGAAGTGCACGGCCTCGGTGGCGCTGATCCCCACGGGCGTCCGGGAGTCGTCCGCCCCGATGACGAGATAGCCGCCCTGGATCATCATCGCGCCGACGTCCTTGGTCAGCTCGACCGTGCCGGCCGCTCCGGACAGATCGCAGGCCTGCTTGTAATCCATCCAGGTGAGCTCGGTCTGGACACCGAGCAGCTCGATGAGCTTGTCACGTGTGACCGTGCCATCGAGGGCGAAGGGCGGCTCGTGGGCAGGCGGGGTCACCGGCAGAATATGCCCGATGCGTTCAGCCTTGGCCAACCGCATTGTGATCGCCGCAGGCACCAGCATGCCGTCGTCGGGGACGAAGGCTTTGACCGGGGGCCGGACGAAGCGGCTGACAAGGACCGACCATCCGAGCGTGTTCGGACGTACGGCACGGGTCGGCGCGGCCCCGGCTTGGCTACAGTCAAGAGGTTGCAGATTCGAATCCTGCCGAGCGCACTGAGAACGGCATGTCAGAGGGGGTTGTAGGTCGTTAGCGAGGGCAACCGTGCTCCACGAGCGCGCTGACGCTGGCATCGCTGGGCATCTGATCAGCTGTACCTCTTCCCGGAATGCACCGGCGGGCGGTCAGCCTGAGCGTTGGCACGACAACCGCTGTGCAAGCTCCTTCGCGCGGACAACGTCGCCGACATCCGTCACCAACTCCGATCCCTCGGGGATACTCGACTTGCGGAACTCCGCTTCCGCGAGCGCGTGCTCGGTGTACACGGTGATGTCGAAGGATTCAGGGAGAAGCCGTTGCCCAACCCATCGGCGACTCGCCTCATAGTCCTCGGCGCCCAGTTCAACAAGGCCACGGCGGTCCCCCTTTGGCGCGCGGGCATCCCAGAAGACCTCGTCGCTGGTCGGGCTGCGCACCACGATGCGCGTCACCGCATCGTTGGGACAGAGGGGTACAAGGACCCGAATGACGGATCCAACGCGGTCTAGGAGACTCCTGAACAACTGCGTGTCGTCCCGGTCAGGCGCATTGGAGCTGGGATGATCTTGTGATGCAGGGTCGGTCGCAGGATCAGCGGGAGTTGCTGGATGCGGAATCGGTTGCGGGGCATCTACTCAAGCCTGGGAGTGTGTTCGCGTTCCTGGCCGAGCATCGCAAGCGGTTGTTCCCGGATGAGATGTTCGCGGACCTGTTCGGGTCGAGCCGGGGCCGGCCGTCGGTCC
>JAABUS010007839.1_pt1 | contig 12008 bp, 14 predicted proteins | sample 5560161 | NCBI WGS metagenome assembly JAABUS01 (sample SAMN10711885, study PRJNA513376) | rock metagenome | isolation source: Antarctica rocks | place: Antarctica: Victoria Land, Trio Nunatak nord | collected 2016-01-04 | reverse complement strand
CCCATCAGGACCCGGCGTCCCCCGGGGCCGACTACCGCCAGCTTCACCTCGCCGCTACGACGACCAGGCCATGTAGGTCTTCCACCTCCATCCGAAACAACAGCGCCTCGTGGCGCACCACGTGTTCGTCGACGCCGACCGTGCTCACCCCGTCGAACCGGGCAAGGTCACTGATGAGGACCCGTTGGCCTTCGGCCAGGACCGCGTCGTTGGCGGTGTCCCACGCGACGGCGAGCCCTTCGGCGACTCGCGCGACCGTCAGGTGCTGGAGCACCAAGGCTTCCAACGCCCACCGCACCGCCGCCCGGGTCAGTTTCGCCTTCGGCTCGGCCGCCGCGGTGGTGTCCTGCCGCCACACCCGCCGGCAGCTGCTGCATCGGTAGCGGCGGACCGTCACCGCCAGCGTCGTCGGACGCCACCCGAACGGCTCGTGCGCCAGCTGCCGCACCACCGTGTCTCGCGCGGTCCCTTCGCAGCCGCAGCGGCGGCACCACCGGTCGCCTGGGTCGGACGAGACGGCCCGGCAGGCCAACACCGCCCGGTCGGGCTCGAGGCGTTGCCCGGTCACCTCCAGACCCAGCCCGTCCAGGCGGCAGAACGTCGTCAAGTCCGGGCAGGCGAAGGTAGCGTCGAGCACGTCGGGGTCTTCCTGGAGGGTTGTGTAGGAACTTCCATCCTGGGAAGACCTCGACCCTCACCCCGGCAGCGACGCGCCCACCAACCCGCTCGTCCCAGCACCGCCACCTACACCCTTAAATCGGATGAGCCTGTTTACGATGGACACCGAGTCGGGGTTCCCCGACGGGGTGTTCATCACCTCGTCGTACGGCCTCGGTGAGGCGGTGGTGCAGGGTGCGGTCGACCCGGACGAGTTCTACGTCTACAAGCCGGCGCTGGTGGCTGGGCGGCCGGCGATCCTTAAGCGTGGCGTCGACGGCGAGGCCACGAAGAGGCGGCTGCGCCGCAGCCCGGGTCCGAAGCGGCGGCCGACGAGGTAGCCGACCTGGTCTCCGAGCACGGCCGCGGTGGTGCAGAGGGCGATGATGGCCGCGAGGGAGATGTTGCCGCGGGCGGCGAGCACTCCGGCTACGACCATCGCGGTCTCCCCGGGCAGGACCGCGCCGAGAAAGGCGGCGGACCCGCCGAACGCCAGCAGGGCCACCACGACGTAGACCGGCCACCCGTTCAGCGACAGGATCGTCTGGACGATGGAGCCGAGAACGTTGATCACGATGTGCCCCTTTCCGGAGGGTCGGTTCTCAGCCGGCGTCGTGGTGGCCGGCGGCCGGCGCGGTGGAGTAGCGGGCCATGGTCTCGCCCACCGACTCCGGGGTCACCGGTGGCCCTCCGGCGATCATCGCGGCCATGTCTCGGAAGTACTGGACGTAGAAGGCGGGCGTAAAGGTCGAGAGCATCACCATGGGCTCGTCGCCAGGGTTCGCGAACGTGTGCGCCACCTGCGGCGGGACCACCACCAGCGACCCGGCCGGGGCGTCGTGGGTGACCTCGCCGCTGCTGAACCGGGCGGTACCCGAGATGACGTAGAACCCCTCGTCGTGACGACGGTGCAGGTGTTGGGGTGGCCCTTCGGTGTGCGGCGCGAGGGTGGCCACCGCGATGCCGAGGCGCCCGTCGGTGCTGCTGCCGTCGTGCAGGATGCGCATCTTCGTGGTGCCGAGGTCGACCGGTTCACCGTCGAGGGGGCCGGTGATCAAGATGGATGCCATGGTTGCTCTCCTTGGTTCATAAGGGGTGCCTTTCACGCTAGGCAGTGACATGCCCTCACCGCGTCATCCGCGCGAACCCACTCTGAACCGGTCAAGTCCTGCGAGAGGATGACGCCCTGCGCACCGCCGTCGTCAATGAGCGCAGGCCTCAGGCGGGTGGCTCGGTGTCGGCTGCCGAACGGCGGACCGTCTCCATCGCCAACGACGTGTAGGGCTGCCCGACGTAGGCGGTGAGCAGCACCATGAGCTCGGTGAGGCCGTCCTCGTCGACCCCGTTGCGGCGGGCCAGCGTCAGGTAGTTGACCAGCCGCGCGTCGGTCACGTTCTGGCTCACCAGCGTCGCGATGACCGCGATGCTGCGGTCACGGTCGGTCAAGGCCGTGCCCTGCCAGCCCAGGCCTCCGGCGGCTTCGAAGACCTCGTGGGTAAAGTCCGTTCCGACGCGCTCGGTGAGAATCCGTTCCGCCTCGGCCTCGTCGACTCCGAAGTTCCGGGCGTAGGTCGCGCGCCCGGCGTTGAACCGGTCAGTCATGGATGCCGCTCAGCGAGTAGTTCCGCGGGTGCTGCATGGGTGTGGTGGCGTGCATCAGAGGCACGATCCACGGTCTTCGGTGTCGCCGATGATGACGAACAACAGCTGGCGGAGCAGGGTCACCTGTTCTGGGCTGACGTCGCCGAGCACTGCCGACTCCACGCGTTCGCAGTCGCGGGCGACCTTGATGCGCAGAGCGTTTCCCGCCTTCGTGATCTCGGGGATGCGGGCGCGACGGTCGTGGGGGTCGCTGCGACGCACGACGAGGCCCGCGCCCTCGAGCCGGTCGAGCAGGGTCATCAGCGTGGTCTTGTCGAGCCCGAGGGTCTTGGCCAGCTCGACCTGGGTAAGGTCCGGCGTGAGGTGCAGGGCGCTCAGCACGATGTAGTCGCGCATCCCGATGCCGTGCTTCTGCGCCTCCTCGCCGGTGGCAGCGTGCATCCGCTGAGCCGCACGGTGCAGCAGCCAGGTGATCTCGGAGTCGACCGACGGCCCGGCGCTCGAGGCGGGGCGCGCAGCAGCATCCGGTCGGGGTCGCGTGCTCGACTGCTGGCTGGTCACGGTCATCTCAAGTCCCTCGGGTCACGGAAGGGTGGGCGGGAAGGCGGGGGATCCCGTCGTAAGCATGGCGGTCGTGGGCCGGGATCACCTGCATCAGGCCGGTCAGGGCGATCGCCCGGCTCAGGCCCTGCCGCACCTGCTCGGGGTCGCTGTCGGCGAGCTTGCGCAACAGCCAAGGGCGTTCGACCCGTCGGCGGATGCCGTCGAGCTGCCAGGTCAGGTCCCCGATGAAGGCGTAGCGCTGGCCGGAGGGCACGGTGACGAAAACAGCCACCGAACCAGTCGTGTGGCCCCCCGCGAGGGCGATGACGACGCAGCCGTCGCCGTACACGTCATGGCTGGCCGGGAAGCCGAGGTAGGGCGGGCCGTCGAACTCGTACTGGTGGATCTGATGGCCCTGCGACACGGTGAGATAGACTTTGCCGTCAGGGTCTTCGGCCGCGTACTCCCGTTCACCCGAGTTGATCCAGATGGGCACCTGCAGGTCGCCGATCCCGCTCACGTGGTCCCAGTGCGAGTGGGTCACCAACACCCCGAGCAGGCGGCTGCGGTCATAGCCGCTGGCGTCGAGCTGCTCGTTCACTGTCTCGGTCACCTCGAACGGGGCGCGGACGAACCGCGGCAGGGTCGCCACATGGGCCGCGACGTCGGAGCCAAAGCCGGCGTCGATGAGCAGGTCGCCCTTCGGGTGCTCCACCAGGATCGCCGTGGCCGCGAAGTGACGCTTGTCGCGCAGCGACCCACCGCGCACGGCGAAGGCTGCTCGCGTCTCGTAGGTGCCGGTCGGCAGCTGGTACATCTCCATCTCCGGAGGCGGTTTGGCTTCGGGAAGAGGAGCGGTCCACGGTGCAGGGGCGGGTAGGGGAGTCATGGACGGATCGTATGACACAAGATAGTCTGCGACAAGACGAGTGGCGCGGGTGACGTTCACACGATTGTTGTCCGGCGGCCGACCAGCAGGCCACAGTGACCGGCCCCGCGGTAGTGAACGTCATCCGCCCGGAGGACCCCCAGCGCCTCGAAGTGGGTTCGGGCGGAGGACGCGGCGCAGGCGGTCGGCTGCCTACCGTCGAAGCACACGCAGATGACCAGGAAGGGATCGACATGATCGAGGCACAGGGTGTGCGCAAGACGTACGGCGAGAAGGTGGCGGTCGACGACCTCACGTTCACGGTGAGACCCGGGCAGGTCACCGGGTTCCTCGGCCCGAACGGCGCCGGGAAGTCCACCACCATGCGCATGATCGTGGGCTTGGACCGTCCAACACGCGGGACCGTGAGGGTCAACGGCAAGCCGTTCGCCGAACACGAGCGGCCGCTGCAGGAGGTGGGCGCGCTGCTCGAGGCCCGCTCGACCCACCCCGGGCGGTCGGCCCGCTCGCACCTGCTGGCGATGGCCGCCACAGCCGGGATCGGGGCGGCCCGGGTCGACGAAGTGCTCGAACGGGTAGGCCTGTTGGGCTCGGCCCGTCAGCGCGCCGGCTCCTTCTCCCTGGGCATGGGGCAGCGCCTCGGCCTGGCCTCGGCGCTGCTGGGTGATCCCTCAACCGTGATCCTTGACGAGCCGGTCAACGGGCTGGATCTCGACGGCATCCGCTGGATCCGGGGGCTGCTGAGCGAGCTGGCCGCCGAGGGGCGCACCGTGTTTCTCTCCTCGCACCTGATGAGCGAGATGTCCCTGGTGGCCCAGCACGTGATCGTGATCGGCCACGGCCGCATCCTGCGCGACCAGCCGATGGCGGCGCTGATCGCCGAGTCGGCGAGCAACCGCGTCCGGGTCCGCACCCCACAGGCGGCCAGGCTGGCCGCCGCCATCGCCGGTGAACGCGTCACCGTGCGCCGCCTGGACGACACGGTGCTGGAGGTCGAGGGCCGCAGCAGCGAGGAGATCGGCGTCGCCGCGGGCCGGGACGGGGTGATCCTTCACGAGCTGACCGTGCAGGGCGCCTCCCTCGAGGACGCCTACCTGGCGTTGACCCAGGACGAAGTGGAGTACCGCGCCAACCGACCCGCCTCGGCTGGCCGCCGTGGCGCCCAGCATTCCCGCCAGCAGTCTGACGAGCAAGGAGACGCAGCATGAGCACCACGACCCACCCCGACCACGCACCCCTCGCCCACCCGCAACGCCCACCCGGCCAGTGGAAATCCACGATCTCGAACCGACCGGTGTCATTGACCGGTGCCATGCGGTCGGAATGGGTGAAGTTCCGCTCGCTCAAGACGAGCTGGATGCTGCTGGGCGCCACCGTCGTCGGCCTGGTCGGGATGTCCCTCGTGATCGCCTACCTCACCCGCAGCCCCGCTCCCGGAGTCGACGCCGAAGACGTCGCCGCCTCTGCGACGTTGCAGGGCTTCCACATCGGCGAGCTCCTGCTGGGCGCTCTCGGCGTGCTGTTGGTCACGGCGGAGTACTCCAGCGGCACTATCCGCACCACGTTGCAGTCGGTGCCCCGGCGGCTGCCGGTGCTGTGGGCCAAACAGCTGGTCATCACCGCGATCGTCGTGGTCACCATGCTCGTAACGGTGTTCGCCGCCTTCTTGGCCTCCCAGGCGCTGCTGGGCCAGTACCGACCCGGATCCTCACTGAGCGACCCCGGTGCATTGCGGGCAGTGTTGGGCATTGCTCTCTACCTGGGCGCGTTGACCGCCCTGGGGATGGCGATCGGGTGGATCGTGCGCAGCACCCCGGGCGCCTTGGTGACCTACCTCGGGCTCGTGCTGGTCCTCCCCGGGATCACCGGGACACTGCTGGGCTCGTTCGGCAAGGCCGTGTCGAAGTATCTGCCCACCGAGGCCGGCTCCAGCCTGGTCTCGAGCATCCAACCGCCCGACACGCTCTCACCCACCGCGGGTGCGCTGGTGCTGGTGGCCTGGATCGTCGGAGCCGTGGCGGTGGCAGCAGTGCTGCTGCGCCGCCGCGACGCCTGAGGCCATCTGATGTCTGCACCGACCACTGGAGTCCTGAGCGTCGTGAGGGTCACGCGGGTACCGGCCACCCTGGTCGACCTCATCGTTGCGGTGTGCCTGTTCGGCGCGGTCGCGCTGATGGACACGCTCGGCCCCGACCAACACGGCACCCAGGCCCTGGGCTGGGATCTCGCGCTCGTGACGCCGCTGGTGTTGCGGCGAGCCCTGCCGGAGGTCGCGGCCGCCCTCCTCGGCCTGGTCGCCCTAGCGCAGTGGCTCTGGGGTCCGCCGCTCATGGGCGACATCGCGGTGCTCGTGATGCTCTACACCCTGGGCGCGCGGGCCGCGGACCGCGAGAACCGCCGGGCCCGGTGGGCTCTGGGGGTGTCGGTGCTCGTCGCCCAGCTCGGGGTCGTCATGGCCGTGACCCGCTGGCAGCCCCACGGCGACGTGTTCGCGCTGATCATGCTGACCGGCACCGTGACCGCCGCCTGGGGGGCCGGGATTTACGTTCGTACCCGTCGGGCCTGGATCGGCTCGCTTCGCGAACGGGCCGAGACCGCCGAACGTGAGCGGGACCGCCAGGCGGAGATGGCGGTCACGGCCGAACGCGCCCGCATCGCGCGGGAGATGCACGACGTGATCGCGCACAGTCTGTCGGTCATGATCACCCTCAACGACGCCGCCGTCGCGGTGGGTACCCCCGGGCCGGCACGTGACACGGTCGAGCAGGCCTCCGAGGTCGGGCGCCAAGCCCTCGCCGAGATGCAGCGACTGCTGGGCGTCCTGCGCCGCGAGGACGACACCTTCGACACCAGCAGTGCCAACCGGGGCCACGGCACGAGCAGCATCCGCGACCTCACCCCCGCGCCGGGGGTCGAGCAGCTGGCCGAGCTCACTGCGCAGGGGCGATCGGCCGGTCTCGACGTCGAGCTGCAGACCACGGGTGAGCTCACCACGCTCGCCCCGTCGATCCAGCTGGCCGCGTACCGGATCGTCCAAGAGAGTCTGACCAACGTGCTCAAACACGGTCGCAACGTCGAGAAGGTCGTCGTCGACCTCACGCGACGCACTGATCGCCTCGAGGTCTCGGTAACTGACGACGGGCACCTCCGCCCCTCTGCCGATAGCCGGCCGCGCTTAGGGAATGCACGCGGCCCCAGTCGGGGGTTTGGCCTGGTCGGGATGCGAGAGCGGGCCCTGGTCTTCGGAGGCGCCGTGACCGCCGGCCCGCTCGACAAGAAGGGGTGGAAGGTGAGCGCCAGCCTGCCACTGCCGGGTACCAGGACGGAAGCCGACGCCGCGCCGAATGTACGAGCCCAGGCCGTGCGATGACGATCCGGGTGCTCCTCGCCGACGACCAGCCGCTGCTGCTGCGCGGCTTCGCCATGATCATCGACGCCCAGCCCGACATGGAGGTCGTCGGTCAGGCCCTCGATGGGGCCGAGGCGGTTCGGCTGGCGCAGCGCTACGCACCCGACGTCGTGCTGATGGACGTGCGCATGCCGGTGCTCGACGGCCTGGCCGCCACCCGCCGCCTCACCGAGGCCGGCCCCGCCCCGCGCGTCCTGGTGCTGACCACCTTCGACCTCGACGAGTACGCCTTCGAGGCGATCCGGGCTGGCGCCAGCGGCTTCCTGCTCAAGAACAGCCCCCCCGACGACCTGCTCACCGGCATCCGCTCGGTGGCCTCCGGTGACGCCGTGCTGGCCCCCAGCACCACCCGCCGACTGCTCGACGTCATCGGCGACCAGCTGTCGCTGCCGTCCGCGGAGACCGACGACGTCCCGGTGGACGTGCTCCAGCCGCTCACCTCCCGCGAACACGACGTCTTCAAGGCCCTGGCCGTGGGGCTGTCAAATGCCGAGATCGCCTCCCGACTGGTCCTATCCGAGACCACGGTCAAGACCCACGTCACCCGGATACTGGCCAAGCTCGCACTGCGCGACCGCATCCAAGCGGTCATCTTCGCCCACCAGCACGGGCTCGCAGGCAGCGACGAACCCCAGCGCAGAACCTGACCGCAACACTTCGTTCTGGGCCCGTCGAGGTCGTCCGATCGGAGGACCCCAGTACCCGGAAGTGGGTCCTTGCGGTGGACGCGGCGCCGACCCGTGCTTGCTTAGCCTGAAAGCCAATTCACTCGAACGGGAGTACCGCCATGACATCCATCTCGACTACCACGCCGACGTCGGGCCAACGGGCGCGCGGCTGGCGACCGAGCAGGCGCGCCCGCATCGTCAGTGACGTCACAGTCTTCGTCGTGTTCCTCGTGCTGTCGGCGCCCACGGCGACCGGGCTCGCGGTTCACGAGTGGCTCGCCCTACCGTTCATTCCCGTCTTCATGGGCCATGTGATCACCTCGTGGCCCTGGATCACCAGCATGCTCCGCCGGGGCAGCCGGCCCCGGGGACGTCCGCGTACCAACCGGACCCTGGACGTTCTGCTGTTCGTCACGATGGTCACCGCGATCTCCTCCGGCTTCGCCATCAGCGTGGAGTTCCTACCCGCGGTCGGCCTCGACGTGCAGCCACGCACCTTCTGGGTCGGTCTGCACAGCGCGTCCTCAACCCTTCTCATCCCCCTGATCGCCGCGCATCTCCACCTGCACTGGCGCTGGGTGCGCCGCCACGTGCTGCGCCGCACAACTGACGCGGGAGCACGCTCATGAAGGGCCGCGCCGGCATCGTCAGCACGAGCGCCCGGGCATCGCTCCTAATCCTCCTCGCAGCCGCCACCGTCATCGGAACCCTCCAGCTGCTGAGTAGCCTCGTCGGCGGCCCGCCGGAGCAGATCACCTCGCAGCCCTGGTCGGCCCTCAACGCCCTTTCCGGCGTCGGTCGCCTCGTCTTCCTCGCGGCGCTCGGCGCCGCCGCAACCAACGCAGTGCTGGCAACGTCTAGCCGCCTTGCAAAGAGGCGAGGCACCCGAGCTGGTGGCTTACCCCCGCGGTAGTCATCAGCTGAACGAAGGATGGCCCTGTGCGCTTTCAAACGGCGTTGAGCCAGCCCCCGGTACACGTCAACGATGTACACGACTGCACAACAGTGCTGCCTAGAGGACCTCAACCCCATGTAAAAGCCCCTCTCCGGATCGGCACCCTCACCTGACAGTCGCGCCCGACCCACGCCTTCAAGGAGGAAGAACAGGTGACTCACAGCAACGCTGGCCCGCACACCCCATCCGCCGACCGGCGCCGGTCGGTGGCCATCGGGGCCACCGCCGCGGCCTTCATCACCGTGCCGAACGTGGGCCCCCTGCTAGTTGAAACCGCCGAAGACACTGAGCGCCACGACACCGCGATCACCCCGCCCGGCTACGCATCCGGTGTCTGCGCCGATCTTCGCCTCATGTCTGGCCTCTACCGTTCAAGCCGTCCGGCCCAGCAGGATGGCCAGCGCGGAAACCCGCGCCATCGGCCAGCCGCTCGTTGGCGCGTACCCCCTCAACACGGTCTGGTCCGTGGCCAGCATCCCGCAAAGGTGACGCCTCGAGACCGAGCACACGCCTGCCACGCCGGTCGGTGGGCCTGTCCTGGACGTGCTGCTGGCGCAGGGGGCATCGTGCAATCCGCGAACCCGGTGGATCCGACGCCGTTACCAAGGTCGGCATGATCTGCAGGAACCACGGTTTATTGCCGCCATGCCAGGGGGCCAGTCGGAGCATCATCGCGGCGATCGACTCGTGGACCTCGTCGATAGCGACCACCCGGCCCTTGGCCACGACGCTCCAGGCGGAGTCGTCAGACGGGCCCACCCCATCGGCCTCGAAGGCGACCTCCCGCCCGCGGGCGCCGGCGAGCTTGGAACCGGCAGCGGTACGGAAGACGATGCTTCGTTGTCGACGACGTAGTTGACCGGGAAGACGTCGGGGACGCCGGCGACGACGACGCCCCAGCCGGCCGACCGGTGTGCTGCGCAGCAGGTTCCGACACTCCCGGACGGTTAAGGTGTGGGTGGTGGGATGAGTCCGGGGGCGTCATGCGTAGTCATGCTTCGAAGTTCTTGGTGTCGGTGTGCTGCGGCCAGGGTCCAAGGTCTCGGTCGCGACCGTTCGCCAACGCCTCGAGGATCGGCTCGACGCCCGCGCACGTGGTGTCGATGACGACGACGAGCGCGTCCACGCCGGGATCCTCCACGAGCGTGACCAGGGGATCATGCCAGACGGACTCGCCGACCCCCGGTGGGACGAACACCGTCGGTCCGGTGGTGGCGTCGGGTGGCAGCAACCAGCGCAGCCGGTGGTCGCTGTGCTGGGTGAGGTAGGCCGGCAGCAGGTCGGACGTCAGGCACGACGCGTACTCCGCCTCGAGCAGCGCCCGGGAGTCGCCGACGAAGGCGACCCGACGCATGCCCGGTGCTGGGCGCTCTGGAGCGGTCTCCGGCGCACCGGCGATGACGGTCATGGCCCCTCCTCGGAGTCGGCGCCGGGAGAGGCCCGGCGTGTGACGCCGACCATCCCGCGGGCGACCTCGTCCGCACAGGGCCTAAGGTCCCGCGCCCGGTATGCGGCAGGGTCGCGGGACCAAGGGCCCGTGCCTGCTCGTGCCGGCCCGGCCGAAACTCGTGATATCGGCATCGGAGGACGGTGCGTGACCGAGGATGACTTGACATGGACACCACCCCGGGACGCTCAGGTGTTGTCGTCTGTGTCGACGGCTCGGCTTCGAGCGGACCCTCGTTGGCGTGGGGCCGTCCAGGAGGCAGCGACCCGTCGGCTGCCACTGCATCTTGTCAACGCGTGGAGTGCCGAGTACGCGATCGAGACACTCGGCCTCGCACCCGAGATGGTGCGTGAGCACTGCCAGGCGGTCCTCGACGCCGCGACCGTCGAGGTCGTCAAGGCGGACCGACCACATCCGTCGGACGATCTGGCGGTATTCACTTTGTTGATGGCACATCTATGGCACCCGCCAACGCGGAACGCCGCCCAACGCTGAAAAGTGATGAGAGACATCACTGCAGGTCAGACGGCGTTTTCGGGGTGGTCTCGCAGATCAGCGAGCGACAGCCATCAGATGTCGTAGGCATCTTCGAGCTGGCGCGGTCACTTGAGGTCGATCTGGAAGACGTGTGTCCCTAGTGGGCAAGTCCCCCTCCCGACTCGCCCAGGGCCCAATGGCGCAGGGCCTCGCAGAGGCTGCAGGTACTGCCGGTTCAGTCGCCGACGCGCACTCACACTCGGGGGGGTCCATCCCCGTCTTCTGCCAAGGCGGACAACCGTTTCGCGATTTCCGCCGGGCGGCCATCTGCGACGTGTTGATACAACATGGCCATAGTTGCCGTCGAATGTCCGAGGCGGTCCATCAGCTCGCGCGTCGTAGCGCCCGCGTGCGCAGCGAGTGTGGCGCCGGTATGGCGAAGATCGTGCCATCGAAGATCCGGTCGCCCAGCGGCTGCCCGTGCTGGCTTGTAAACCTTGTAAAGGCTGCCGTGGTGCATGTGGTGGCCGTCAGTGTTCGGAAACACGAGTCCGTCGGGTCCACGTTCGGCGTGATAGTCCAGATGGCGGCGTAAGTTGATGAGCAGGTGAGGAGGGATGCTGACGTCTCGGATGCCGGCTGCTGATTTGGGAGTTCCCACCTCGGGCCGACCGCCGGGCCAGGTCACGGCGCGCCGAACGCGGATGACTCCGTGCTTGACATCGATGTCCTTGCGCCGCAGTTCCGTAAGCTCACCGAAACGCACCGCGCACCATGCGGCTAGGTGCACCATCATGCGGTAGCGGTCGGGCATCGCCTGGGCGATCAGAGTCAGTTCGTCCAGGGTGGCGGGGCGTAACCCGTGCCGGCTTGGGGTGCGGCCGGCGCCCCGGATGCGACACGGGTTGATTGGAATATGTTCTTCCTCCACGGCCGTATTCATGATCGTGCGCAACAGCGAGTAGGCATGGCTCCGCGCCGCCTGGCGCTGAGGAGCCAAGTCGCCGTACCAGGCCTTGACAGTGTCGGCGGTGATCGCGTCTAGAGCCGTGTCTCCGAACGCGGCGGCCAGAACTTCGACGATTCTCGCGTACTCAGCTCGTGTGCGCGGCTTCAGTTCGCGACCATCCAGCCATCGGTGCGCGTAGCAATCGAAGGCGGGATGCGTTGCGGCTGCGGGGGCCGCGGGGCGCCAGCGACTCTCGGTGATGGCGGCCGACTGCATGCTCAGCCAAGCCTCAGACCTCCTGAAGTAGTGGTGCGGATGGCCTGTGATCAGGGCTTTTTCTTTGCCCTCGACTATCGGAAAGGTGTTGAGATATGGTAGGGTGGTGTGGTGACTCAGGGCGAGCTGGACGGGA
>JAABUS010007836.1_pt1 | contig 12013 bp, 6 predicted proteins | sample 5560161 | NCBI WGS metagenome assembly JAABUS01 (sample SAMN10711885, study PRJNA513376) | rock metagenome | isolation source: Antarctica rocks | place: Antarctica: Victoria Land, Trio Nunatak nord | collected 2016-01-04 | reverse complement strand
CGAGATACGCGACGTAGGGTGTACCCGACGCGGCGCCGGTGGCCTCGCGGTAGATCAAGACCGCCTCGGCATCAATCCGGCGTCCCAGGGACCGCGCTTTGTCGACATCGGTGACGTCGAAATCGACCGGCAGCTCCCTCACCACAATTCGCCGCGTCGACCCCTCGCTGCGTAGCGAGTAGACCAGGTCTTCGCGCAGCGATGCCGCCGCCGCGCTACGCGTCACCGCCAGGCCGAGATCATCCAGATCGATTGGCAAAGAGACCCGCCAGAGGTACTGCTGGTAGAGATAGGCGCCTAAAACCGTCAGCGTTGCCGCGGTGACGATGGTCACCGCCCGCCGCGTCGAAACCGGCCGAATCAGGCGACTGATGAAGGACGGACGCGACGGCGTCGTTTTGGCCCGCTGCCGCCAATGCAGCAGACCAACCACCGCTGTTACACATGCCAGCCCAACCGCGACGATAAGCAGGATGTACTCCTGAAAGGTTGACAGCTCAAGCACCAATCCTTTGAAGCTTTGGAAGAGGGCGTATGGCGAAAAGAGACTGATCGAAAACTCGGTGGTCGAGCTGAGGCCAAGCCGAAAGAGAGCCAGGCCGACCAGAAAGAGGATGACCGAGGTCACCGTGCCCGAAAGCGTCTCTTTGACCCAATTCAGCGTCCGCTTCTGCACCTGCTGGCTGACGACCGTGATCCGGCGGCTGATCACCGGAGCCGGACTGCCCATCGTCACCAGGGCCGGAGCCGCCCAATCGAGCCCGGCCAAGCCGAAATCCGTGGCGACGGCCCGCCGCGCGCCAACCAACGCCACGTCAACCGGCTCCATCGCCGCCAAGCCGGTAAGAAGCTCGGCCAGCAAACGATCGCGGGCGGCAGGATTGAGATCGTTGGGCACGGCAATCGCGGCCCGGCCGCGAGACAGCGCGCGCTGCGCCTCATCCACACCACCCGTGACGACAATCAACGGGGTGTTCGCGGGGACGGTCTCCAGCGCCGCATCGCCCATCATCACCAGAACATGGGGTGGTTTCGCGAGGCGCTTTCTTGCCGGAATGGTGCTGACGCTCCAGGTCGATCGCTCTGGCTCACCGAGCGAACGCGTCACCCCGCTCGCTGGGTCGTTGGTTATTTCGACGACGCGCAGCGTCCCCCCGGTCGGCGCGGCGGATTCGGGCGGCGATCGTTCCGGCGTGATGCGTCGACTGAAGGGCGAGGCCTCGGCCAGGGCGAGAAAGCGCTCCGTCTCCGGGTTTCGCAGCAGTTCCCACGGCAGTAAGGCGAGCGCGGGATCGCTGATCTCGACCGCAATCGGCAGTGGCAGGTCACCGCGCTCAATCCGGCGTTCTTCCAGCCTCTGCAGCACTGGCGGCGGGAACGCCGCCGCGTAGAGCGCCAGACCCACGCCTCGCGCCCACGGTAACGCCGCCGCATCGTCGCCAGGCGGAGGGACCGGTGACAGGGTTGCGAGCCAGCTTTCGATGGGTTCGGCGGTGGCAGCACCAACCACCTGGATCGACAGGCCACCGCCGCCAATCGGTGCGAGGCGAACGACAAAGCTCGCTTCCGACTCTTTTGTGGGAGCGGGCACCTCGTCCACATCGCGGGCCGACGAATCGCTTTCCTCTGACATCGCACCTAGCGTACTCATCGACAACGCCCCAGGAGTTCCCCGTGCGGGGTAGCGATGCGGCGGCGGACACGAATCACCTGAGTTGACGGACTGTTAACTCGCTCATTATGCGTGCCACCATCGTCTCAATCAACGCTCTCGTGGTCGCCGCTGGCACGCGGCAGCACGCGTCCCCGAACGCGGCCCTGACCAATCGCGCGGGCGCACCGACCTATGACATACTGCAGGTGGCTCGCGCAGAGCCTTCCGCGACCGAGGGACGCGCGACGTCCTGGCGGCATGGGATCGATCGAAGCTCCGATGAGGTGTGGTCATGGAGCGTTGCTCAAACTGCGGCGCGGCGGCGCGAATAGGCGCCAAGTTCTGTACGACCTGTGGCTACCGCTTGCAGAGCGACTACGCGTCCGAAACGGCCGCGACCGACAACGACGGGGTCGCCTCTAACCAAAGCGAGACCGCCGCGGCAGCCCAGCCTGAAGCGACGGCAACGGAGCCTGATACAGGCTGGCCGGTCCCACCCGATGATGCCGCCGCCCAGCCGACCGACCCGGACTCCACCGCAACTGCCGCCGATGACACCACTGGCGCTGAGGCAGGCGACGCGGTGGCCGCCAGCGCGGACCAGCAATCGTCAGCCGAGCGCAATGATGCGCCGAGCGCCGATGCGTCAGCCAGCGACGGGGAAAGCGAGACCGGCACGACCGCCGACCCGCACAGCGCATCTGACGACGCGGCAGACGTATCGACGAGCGACGTCACCGTCGCCGACGAAGTGATCTCGTCCTCATGGCCGCCGCCCGACGAAACATCATGGAGTTCCAGTTGGGACACCTCCGCAACGTCAGCCGACACCCTCAACACCGGCACCGACACGGCAACAGACGACGAATCGTCGACCGTTGCGACGACTAACGAGGTCGTTGAGACGACCGACGACGTTTCTGACACCTGGTGGAGCGACTCCTCGCAGGCGGCCGGCGAGCCGATCGCGGAGTCGACAGCGGTGAGCGAACCAAGCGGTGAACTTGATACCGGTCGTTCGCCATCGACGCTCGACGAGCCGGAAACGGCCTCATCGTTCATGGTCGCGGAGCGCGAGTCCGCGTCGGTGATCAGCGATTCCGATGAAGGCCAGCAAGGAAGCGCCCTGACGGCACGCGCACTCGATCTTGTCGACGAGCTCCGGGCGTTGCTCCCCACCCTCTCCGCCGGCACCGGCGGAGAGCAGTCAACGATCGCCAGCGACCTGGAACTCGCCTTAGCCGGCGATGCGGCGATCACCGGCGATCAATCGGGCCTGCGGGACGTGCTGGAGACGGCACGCGAGCACCCCCGCAGCGTCGACTCGGTGCTCGCCTTGAGCGGTCGGGTCGAGGAAATCATCGCGCTTCTCGATCGTCATGACCGGCTGGTCCGGGCGATGGAGCAGGCTATCTCAACGCTCCACAACGAGCCCGCCTCGTCGTCGCGAAACGACTAAGCGCCGGTTCATCCAATGCGCGAAGCGATCTGATCCATGTAGCTTGGGGGAGTTTGAAAGAGCCCCTCTCCCAAGCTGGATGCGCTGAAAAGCGATCCGCTGGGGAGGGTAAATTGCGAGGCGTTCTCCCTTTTCAGCGATCTATTGAGCGGCGAAATCGGGGGCAGTGCCAGCACGCGGTCGCGGCAAGCGGCGCCCCGCCGCTCCGTGCCGGCACCGGATCGTCGGCGATTCGCTCTAGACCGCCGCCTTGCTGACGGGTGCGCCGTGGCAGTGCTTGTACTTTTTGCCACTGCCGCATGGACATGGCTCGTTGACGCCGATCTTCTTCGCCTTCCGGGGCTTGGCACCGTTGCTGCCATCGGCGCCAACGGGCGACGGCTTCTCGGCCTCCTCGGTCAGTCGCGTCCGCACCGGTTGCTGCGCCACCGCGGGCTGGACGCGGAAGATCGTGTGCGAGACGTCATGTTGAATATTGCTGATCAGATTCTGGAAGAGGTCATATCCCTGGGTCTTATAGACGACAAGCGGGTCGCGTTGACCGTAGGCTTGGAGGCCGACGCCTTCGCGCAACTCGTCCATCGCGGTCAGGTGCTGGACCCAGAGCTTGTCGATGACCGAGAGCATGATGTGGCGCTCGACCTTGCGCATCGTTTCCGGACCGAAGCGAGCCTCGACCTCATCGTAGGCCGTTTCGGCATCGTTCAGTAAGGTGTCGACAAGGTCATCGCGGCTGAGCTCTTCCAGGTCCGCTTGCTCGAGCTTGCTCATCGGCACCAGTCCGAGATAGGCCTGAAACAAGCCGTCGTAATCGGGCTCAACGTCTTTGCCACCCTCGCCGAGGCGGCCCTCGACCAGCTGCTCGGTCTCCGCTTGAATCAGCTCCCAAACCCGTTCCTGCATGTCCTCACCGGCGACAATCTCACGCCGATCGGCGTAGATCACCTCGCGGTGCTTGTTCATCACGTCGTCGTACTGCACGACATGCTTGCGGAGATCGAAGTTATGCCCTTCGACCTTGGTTTGGGCGTTCTCGATCGACTTCGAGATCACCCGGTGCTCAATCGGCACTTCCTCTTCCATCCCCAAGCGTTCCATTAGCCCGGAGATACGGTCGGAGCCGAAGCGGCGCATGAGATCGTCTTCAAGCGAGACGTAGAACCTGGTCGACCCAGGGTCGCCCTGTCGACCGGAGCGTCCGCGCAACTGGTTGTCGATGCGGCGCGCCTCGTGTCGCTCGGTGCCGATGATGTGCAGACCGCCCGCCTCTTTGACGCCGGGACCGAGCACGATATCGGTGCCGCGACCGGCCATGTTGGTGGCGATCGTCACCGCGCCGGGCTGACCCGCCTCGGCCACGATCGACGCTTCCCGCTCATGCTGCTTGGCGTTGAGAACCTCATGCGGAATGCCCCGACGTTGCAGCAGTTCGCTCAGCCGCTCCGAGGTCTCAATCGAGGTCGTGCCGACCAAGATCGGGCGACCATTGGCCCGCATCTCCTCGATCTCGGCGATGACGGCGGTGAACTTGCCGCGCTCATTCTTGAAGATGAGATCGCCATGATCGGAGCGTACCATGTCGCGGTTCGTCGGGATGATCACCACTTCGAGGTTGTAGATGCGCCGGAACTCCTCCGCCTCCGTCTTCGCGGTTCCGGTCATGCCGGCGAGTTTTTCGTACATGCGGAAGTAATTCTGGAAGGTGACCGTCGCCATCGTCACGTTTTGCCGCCGGACGCGGACCCCTTCTTTGGCTTCGATCGCCTGGTGCAGACCCTCGCTATAGCGGCGCCCGATCATCATTCGGCCGGTGAACTCGTCGACGATGATCACTTCGCCATCCCGCACGATGTAGTCTTTGTCGTTCTGGAAGATGGCATGGGCACGCAGCGCCTGCTCCAAATAGTGAGTCAGCTCAATGTGGCGCTCGTCGTAGATCCCCTCACCGTCGGGGATACCGAGCAATTGCTCGATCTTGTCGATCCCTTCCTCCGTCAGAGTGGCGGAACGACCCTTCTGGTCGATCTCGTAGTGGCGACCTGAACGCAGTTGTTTGACCAACTGCGCGAATTGGTAGTAGCGATCGGTCGCCTGCTCCGCTTGACCGGAGATAATCAGCGGCGTGCGAGCCTCGTCGATCAGAATATTGTCGACTTCGTCGACGATGGCGTAGACCAGATCGCGTTGAACCTGCTGCTCCGCCGTCGAGACCATGTTGTCGCGCAGATAGTCGAAGCCGAACTCGTTGTTGGTGCCATGTGTGATATCGGCCGCGTACGCCTCACGGCGCGACGCCAACGGACGCAGCTGCACCAATCGGGGATCGGGCGATTCCCACTCCGGATCGAAGATGAACGCTTCCCCATGTTGGATACAGGCGGTACTCAACCCAAGCCGATGGTAGACTTGCCCCATCCACCGCGTGTCGCGTTTGGCCAGGTAGTCGTTGACGGTCACGACGTGGACACCGCGGCCGGTGACAGCGTTGAGCGCGACCGGGAGGGTGGCGGTGAGCGTCTTTCCTTCGCCGGTCTTCATCTCCGCGATCTTGCCATCGTGCAATGCCGCGCCACCAAGCAGCTGGACGTCGTAGTGCCGTTGGCCGATCGTGCGCCGGGCCGCCTCACGGGTGGCGGCGAACGACTCTGGCAGCAGATCGTCGAGCGTTTCGCCCGCCGCGAGGCGCTCGCGGAACTCCACTGCCAGACCTGAGAGCTCCTCGTCGGAGAGCGCCTCCATCTCCGGCTCAAGTTCGTTGACATCCGGGATGACCGTCTGATAGGGCTTGATCGACGCCTCATTTGGGTCGCCAAAGACTTTAGTCAGTAATCCGCGCATAGGGTGATATTCCTCATGTCCCACAACAGGAAGGTGGGGCAACGACGACACGCCATCGAATCTTGCGGCGCGCCTCATCAATCGCCATAAGTATACTCTGCACCGCGCCGCCGACCCATTTCAGGCAGGCGCAGCCCCGATCGACGATGGCGCGCGCGAATCACTCGGGCCCGGACCAGACGGAATGGTTCCAATGTGAGGCAGACGCGCCGACGCTCTGACGTACGACAAGCGTCAGACCGATGATCTTCGACGTCGCGAAGTGGATGAGCAGGGCAGGAATGACCCGATGCGCCGCTCGGGACAACCAGATGCCGCAGGCTCCCGCCACGGCGATCGACATTGGCTTCTCGCGCACCCATGAGCAATCCGCGCCGGTTGCAACAGCGAAGGGTCCATACCTACACACCGCCAGCCGAGCGGGTGCGCGATCGGTTTACAGCACCCTGAGCCGATCGAGTGCGTCGCGATTCCAGGCGATGCCGAGTCCCGGCGCGGACGGCACCACGGCGTGCCCATCGACGATCCCAATCCCGGTCGTTGTCAACGAACGAAGCTGCGGGATGTGCTCGACGTAGAGCGCGTTCGGGACAGCCGCCGCCAGGCTGACGTGGAGTTCCATCAGAAAGTGGGGCGCCACTTTGACGTTGAACGCTTCCGCCAGATGGGCGGTCTTCAGCCAGGGCGTGATGCCGCCGATGCGGGCGACATCGACCTGAACGATACCGCAGGCGCCGGCAGCCAGATACTCGCAAAAGTGGTTAAGCACGTAGAGGCTCTCACCGACCGCGATCGGCAGGCTCGTCGAGGCGGCGAGCCGAACGTGGCCTGCGATATCCTCGGCGGGCAGCGGCTCCTCGAACCAGAAGAGATCGAACGCCTCGAAGAGCCGGGCGCGCCTTTTTGCTTCGGCGAAGGTCATACTCTGATTGGCGTCGACCATCAGGTGGGTGCGAGGGCCGATCGCCTCGCGGACCGCCCGCAACCGCTCGACATCTTCCTGAGCGTCCGGCTTCCCAACCTTGATCTTGACCCCCGGCCATCCTTTGGCGACCGAGTCTTTGGCACCCGCGACCAGCTCGTCGCCGCTGAGCTGCAGCCAGCCCCCTTCGGTGTCGTAGAGCGGCACCCGATCGCGGGCGCCGCCGGCCAGCAGCCAGAGTGGCTGATCCGCGGCCTGACAGCGGAGGTCCCAGAGCGCGGTGTCGATGGCTGCCAGGGCGAGACTGGTGATCGCGCCGACGACGGTGCCATGGGTCGCAAAGAAGAGCTTTTGCCAGAGCGCTTCAATCTGCCGCGCATCCTCCCCGACCAGACGATGGAGGAGATCTTCGCGCAGCAGCGCCAGCACCGCGCGGCCGCCGGTGCCGATCGTATAGCTGTAGCCGGTGCCGATGAGACCATCGTCGGTCTCCAGATCGACAAAGATCGTCTCCTGCTTGACAAAGGCTTGAATCGCATCTTGCCGTGGTGTCTCCGGTACGAGATCGACCAGAAATGCTTCGGCGCGCACGATCTTCACGGTGAATTCCTCTCCAGGTAGCACGATCGATCAGGCGGCCGCACTCGCCGCCGCGACCAGCACCTCTTACCGCGGACAGCATCGACCAACGCCGCACTGGTTCGTTGCACCGAACACCTTCTGGTCTTGGTGTCGCTCCCGCCGCCGTTCACCCCACCCCAGTACGGACGTTTGCGACGTCGGTCGCGAGGGGCGCGTGTCGGTTCATTCTAGCGTCGTAGAGCCGATTCCAGGCACGCGCGAGAACCGCAACCGCCGGCGGGGCGCTCACTCCGCCGCAACTGACTCCGCGAGACAGAGCACACCATCGACACGCCGCGGCGACCTGACATGACACCGGCAACGCCACTGAAGCAAACCGCTCAGGCAGGCTCCGCGCAAAGGCGATGCGAAACGGTCTCGATAGTCGCGGTTCACCCCAGGTCACACGGAGCGTGAGGCATCGCTTCAATCGGTATACTCCTTTGCGAACCGTCATTGCCCGGGCTTGCTCGCGCGTGGCTGGACTGTTCCCGCCACCAGCGACGCACTGCACTCTGCTCGACGGGGAGCCAATGGCGCTCCTCGGCGTTCCATTCTGTTGCCACTGTCACCAACCAGCGTCCGAGCACCAGAAGGATGACCGACCGCCAATGCCCGCCTCCCCCGAATTCGCCCATCGCGTCTACGAGATCGTCGCCCAGATTCCGCACGGCCGGGTAACGACCTATGGGCACATCGCCCGCAGCTTGGGTGACGTTCGCGGCGCCCGCATGGTCGGCTGGGCGCTGATGTCTGTGCCGGATGACGGGCGCGACCTACCGTGTCATCGCGTCGTCAACCGGATCGGCTTCCTCTCCGGCGGCTGGCACTTTGGCCACCCGGATGTGATGCGAGGTCTCTTGCGAGCGGAGAACGTACCATTCCGCGACGACTACCAGGTCGATCTCGACCGTTGCCTCTGGGAGCCGTGGGAAGATGAAGCGGAGGAACTGTGATTCAGCTTGTGGCCGCGGCTTCCTCGAGCGCGTGGTATGAACGTCGTCGAAGGCGTTCCCGGTGGGGCACCATCCGATCGAAGGATCGACCGCATGATCGCCGATCCTCTCGTCCTACGACCGCAGGAGCCGGTGGCCGGGTCTCCCCGCGGGCTCGCGCGGGGCACTCCAGCGTCCTCAATCGTCCTCAATGCCTCGCATTCCCCCAGCATGTCCCTCCACACGCTTGACAGGCGCTCACTCCTCGAGGCGGTGCGATTCATGACTCCGTGGTTGGGACAGCGGTGGCAATCAAGACCGCTTTCCTCGCTTGAACCGCAACAACGGAGGATCGCCGGCTCAAACCTCCGTCCGCAGCCGCGGGTTGCCGACCTCGTCGAGGCCCAGGTGAACCAGGTAGAGCGAGAGAAACAGCGCCATCAGCGTCACGACCGGCGTCAGCCACCACCACCAGAGGTTGAGGAAGATGGCACTGTAGTTGAGCGCCCAATAGATCATCATCCCCAGGGTCATCTCTTGCTGTGGCCCAAGGCCAAGAATCGAGAGGCCAGATTCCGCCAGGATTGCGGCGATGAAGGCGTTGAGGAAGTTGGCGCCCAGCCAGGCCATCATGTGGGGCAGCAGCTCACGGCCGATGATCTCCATGTCTCCCATGCCTGACAGGCGCGCCACCTGAACGAAAGGGCGCTCTTTCAGGCTCAGCGCCTGCGAACGCACGGCGCGAGCCGGCCAGGCCCAGGCAAAGATGCCAATGATGAGCGCCATCTCCAGGACGCCGACCCCGCGCAGCAGCGAGGCGATCAGGATTAGAAAGAGGAGGGAGGGCACGGAAAGGAAAACATCGATCAGCACCCGTAGCGTGGCGTCGACGATGCCGCCGAAGTAGCCGCTGATGAGGCCAATCACGGCGCCGATGGCGGTGCCGATCGTGGCCGCGATCAGGCCGACTTGCAGGGAGTTGGGCACGGCTTGGGTCCACTGGACGGCGACACTCTGGCCCAGCGAGGTGGTGCCGAAGATCGCGGCCGAGCTGGGCGGCTGCCGCGCCGCGATGGCGCCCGTGCGGCGATCGGCCTGCTCAATCCCCAGGCTTCCGACCAGGGCCACGCCGGTGATCGCGAGAAAGATGACCATCCCGCACACGAACTTCCGGTTAGCCAAGAGACGGGCCACGAAGCGTTGCTGCCCGATCACCGGGGGCGGCAGCAGTTCTTCGGCGACAGCGGGGACGGCGGCCATACTCAAGACCTCGCGGCGCGAATACGCGGATCGATCAGGGGATTTGCCAGGTCGAGGAGGAGGTTGGCGGCGGCCGTGCAGACGACCAGGAGCAGGACGCTGCCCTGCACGACCGGAAAGTCGGACTCCCGGATGGCGTTGTAGATGAGGTAGCCCAACCCTGGGTAGGCGAAGATGACCTCCGTAATCAGGGCCCCGCCGACGATGTTGCCGATCGAGAGAGCGAGGCCGGTGGTTTGGGGCAACAGGGCGTTGCGGAAGGCATACGCCCAGAAGATGCGTTGCCGGGGCAGCCCCTTCGCCTCGGCCCAGAGGATGTGGTCTTGCCCCTGTTCGGCGATGATCAGGCTACGCATGCTCAGGAACCACCAGCCCAGCGAGACGAGGATGATGCTCAGGGCCGGCAGGGCACCATGCTGGATGACATCGACGATGAAGCCCCAATTCCAGCCCGGTTCCGCCCCGACCGAGTAGGCGCCGCCGGGGAGTGGAAAGATCGGCCAGTAAGAGGTCAGCAACGAGATCAACAACAGGGCCAGGATGAAGTACGGGGTGGTGTAGAGGACGAGCGCAAACGGCACTAGCGTCCGCAGGAAGCGCGAGCGCCCGCCCGACCAGCCGACGAGAGCACCCAGGATCGAGCCCACTACCCAGCTAATCAGCGTCGTCACACCGAGCAGGCCAACCGTCCACGGAATGGCGTTCCGTAACAGCGTGGAGACACGGGTCGGGTAGGTAGGGATCGAGTAGCCGAGATCGCCCTGGGCAAGATCACCCAGGTAGGTGAGGTACTGCTCCCCCAGACTCTTGTCCAAACCGAAGCGCTGACGGTAATCCCGCGCCAGCTCCTCGCTGATCCCGCTCGCGCCACCGGCACTTGCCAGGCTATTGAAGATGGCTCCCAGCGGATCACCCGGCACGAGGCGCGGCACGAAGAAGACGACCGTCACCGAGATGACGACGGTGGCGATGAAGGTGATTAGCCGCTCCCCGAGATAGCCGATCGAGGAACCCATCGTCCCTCCCCACTCAAGAGTCAGGAGCCAGGTTGCAGAGAGAGCGCGACGCACCCTCCCTGATCCCCGACCCCTGACCCCTAGCGCCTAGGTGGCCGGCGTGATGCCGCCGACCCACTCACCCGTCTCCGGGTTCGGATAGCCGTTGATGACGAGATTAAAGGTGGCCCACCAGCTGACCGGCATATTCCAGGGGTCCTCGGCCGTCGGCCAGCCCGTCCAGTAGGTGGAGTTGAACGGCACCAGGGCTGGTGCCTGGACGATCGGCACGACCGGCAGATCGGCCAGCCAAATCTCCATCGCGTCATGAAAGAGAGGCGTCAATGCGGCCGTGTCGTCGGGCGCCACCTGGAACATCTGATCGACGATGGCGTCGAGCGCTGGGTTCTGGTAGCGGAAAGAATTGCGCTCGTACCACGGGGCCAACTCGCCCAATGGGACGTAGTTCTTGCTGTGGAAGAGATCCAGGTTTTCAACGATGTAGCCAGGGCAGAAGGAGTGGAACTTGAGCTCGTAGTCGCCCTGGCGGATGGCATCTTCGAGCGCGCTGCCGCTGAGCGGCTGGACTTCGACGTCCATTCCGGCCGCGGTCAATTGATCGGCGATGACCGTCGCGGCCCTCATCTCTTCGTTTGAGTCAGCGTCAACTAGGTACCGCAGCGACAGGTCCGCCGGCGAGACTCCAGCCTGCTCCAGCAGCTCCATCCCCTTGTCTGGGTCGTAGACATCTGTTGGGTACTGCTCCCGCAGATCGCCGATGGCCTCAAAGTAGGGCTGGTTCGCCTCGTATTCGGGCCAGATGCCCCATGCCGGAACGGTCGTGCCCTCATAGGCGAGATCGACGACCGCCTGCCGGTCGATCAGGTAGGAGAGCGCCCAGCGCACCTCCGGCTTGTCGAGCGGCGGCGTCGCATTCTGAACCATCATTGCCCGCGGGCAGGGATCGGCCCAAGCGAACGGAGCGTCCGTCTGCCAGGCGCGGATATTCTCGTTCCGCCGGGCGACCTCCTGGAAGGAGCCTGCCGAGAGGATGCCGATGTTCGGCGTGTCGAGCTCGTCGTTGACCAAAGCCTGGGCGACGTTGGACTCCGCCCCGAGGTGGAGGAACTGGACCTCCCGCGGCCCTGGCGTGACGTCGAAGACCTCGGTGGCCCACCAATCGTCGCGGCGCTCCCAGACCACCGAGGACTGAGTGGCGTTCTTCAGCCGGTACGGCCCAGTCGTAACCGGGGGGTTGTTCTGGAAGGTCAGCGGGTCTTCATTCTCCCAGATGTGCTTGGGCAGAATCGTGATGCCACCCCAGATGCC
>JAABUS010007834.1_pt1 | contig 12014 bp, 16 predicted proteins | sample 5560161 | NCBI WGS metagenome assembly JAABUS01 (sample SAMN10711885, study PRJNA513376) | rock metagenome | isolation source: Antarctica rocks | place: Antarctica: Victoria Land, Trio Nunatak nord | collected 2016-01-04 | reverse complement strand
TCGATTTCGCTCTGCCTGGCTGACCAGTCAGTCTCCTTGGAGAGAGGGCCTGACCGCATGATGCCAGCATTGTTCACCAGCACATTGACCTTGGGGAACTCCTTAACTACCCACTGGCTGAGCGCTTCGCGTTCCTCTGCCTTGGAAGCGTCGTTGACGTAGATGTGCAGACCTGGGTGCTTGTACTACACACAACGTAAAGCGGCCTGGCTGTGGTTTCGATGACATCGGCGGTGGCTTCCGATCCGGCGAAGAAGCCCCTGCAGATTGCTTTAAACCAGCGAAAGACTCGGCCTCGCGCGCTGGTCACAGTTGCTGCTTGCTACTGATTTACGTCACCTGCAGTGGCTCCACAGATTCTGCCAAATTACGGCCCGTTTGATCTGAAGTCTGCTGTTGTGCTGATCACGGGCGGAAGTTCTGGCATCGGCCAAGGCCTGGCAGAAGAGTTTCTCAAGGCAGGCAGTACTGTTATTGTAACTGGCCGACGGGAGTCTGCTCTGAAAAAAACGCAAGCCAATGCCATCGAGATTGCACACAAGGACGTTGGTGAAGTAGTCAACGCTGACAAAACCTCTGAAGACGAACAAGACCTTAATCTTCTTTGTGAACGAACAAGCTTGTCTCTCTCTCTCTCTTGTAGCCGTGATCAGACTCGAACTGCTCTCTCTCTCGCTCTCTCGAGTGTAACACCTGTAATCGCATGTATCACATGCTCAAGCATGGCAGTTTCTCTCTGTTTGCTTGCTGCTGATTCTGTGATAGCATTTTCCAACTTTGTCTGACTCCTTGAAGTGTAAGAGCAGCAACCGAGTCCACCTGTGCTTGCAGCATCGAAGTGCATTTCTGCCTGCGCAGCCGCAAGGCCCCCAGAAAGCAAGTGAGAAGGTGTTGATGGCCGTATATGCCAGACGGAAGCTAGAACTTGCACAAACCGTCTCGGAGCAGCCAGAAGATGCGACAAGCCCACTCTCCATCTTCCACCATCACTGCCATTCCATAGGCCGCACAATTTCCCGTTTGCAGCAAGCAACCCACAGTGCAGACCCCCAGCTACGCAAGCGCAAGGGCTGCCAAAGGTTGTCCAAGGTCCATCCTTTTGCCAGCATATCCTTCTGTGCAAGCTCCAGCCACATTAAGCCTGGTAAGCAAGCAATTGCAATGCAGAAGCTGCATATGCAAGTTGACATGTCCTCAACTCTGCACATGATGCAGAGCATCGGAAAAGTAGGAGTCACACAGCGCCACTTTACATGCTTGCATCAGCAGACGAGAAAAAGGTCACAACTGCGTCTGATGTGGCAAAAGCTACTGGAGTGCCAGCCTGGCGAATAGTGCTGGGCAATGTAGCTGCTGGTGCAACTGCTGGATGTGCTGTTGAGGCAGGTCAGCTCCATGCCTGGTGGCCTTGCTGCGCTGCTCTAGATACAAAGAGTTGAATTACACACAGTTTTGCAGCTGCTTTACAACATCATGACAGATACAAGAAGTTGAATTACACACAGCTTTGCAACTGTCTTGACACCATCATGACACTGTCTCAGGAGCAAGCACAAGCCTCTGTCATTGCTTCTGGCATGTATGTGATGTTGAGATTCTCTGTGCAGCTTTATATCCCATTGATACCATCAAGACCAGGCTCCAGCTCATGCTGAAAGGGGGTGGCTGGAAGGCCTTGGTCAAGCAAGGCGGTGCAAAGAACCTATATGCTGGGGTTTGGGGGAATCTAGTTGGAGTAGCACCAGCATCAGCAGTCTTCATGGGAATCTATGAGCCGGTCAAAGCCGCCATCAGCAGCAGAGTTTCCGAGGAGAGATCCTTCTTAGGTCCTCTGGGAGCGGGCTCGGCAGCTGGTGTGGTGGCATCAGTCATCCGTGTACCTACTGAGGTAGTCAAGCAGCGCTTGCAATCAGGTCAGGAGACATTTGATCTGATTATCTATGCATGCGGGAATCTGACGTGTTGTACCTTTGTCTTTAGATACTACACAAGTCAAGCATGCACAGCATGCTTGATCAGATGCTGGCTGGCTTGACTGCTTCATGCAGGAACTACACAGCTTGCATCTGTGCTTTGCAGCAGTCAAGTCAATCTGCCTGTGTCAGCTCACAAACCCAGCCCTACAGGCATGCATGGCAACTCACATGGAGGCATGTGCAGCAGAACCTCTTGCAGCGCTCTGACAACCAAGCTTGTACCACCTGCGTAAAAAGCTCATAATCAGTACATACCCAATCAACAGTAAGCCAGCAAATCCATGTAGGTAGAAGCAAGCACACTGCAGAAACAGCAATGTTTGGTGTGCAGGGGAATTCACAAGAGGAGCAGCAAATGCTGTACAAACCATTTTGAGGACAGAGGGAGTGCGAGGCTTGTTTGCTGGCTATGGGTCATTCATGCTCAGAGATTTGCCCTTTGACGCCATTGAGTTTGTGGCATACGAGCAACTGAAGAAGTCCTGGGTCAAATACAAAGGCAGCGACATACGGCCGCATGAGAGTGCTGTAATAGGTGAGTTGTTGTGAATACTGTGACACAAGTCAGTCAGTGCAATGCGCAAAAGCCTCACAGAAGTGCCAACCAGAGGCAGATGAGCTGCTGATTGAATTCAGAAGCCTACATCAACTGCACTGTTTAGATGCAGTTACATGTGTCATTGGCTGCTCAGCACCATTTTCACTGCCAAGCACCAGCAACACAGCAACTCATAGGCACTGTCAATATGCAGATTACCACGGACTGCCAGAAGGCCTGTTGTCAATATGCAATCAATTAGCAAATGTTTTGCTGTCTGCACAGGTGCTCTGGCAGGGTCAATCACAGGTGTTGCCACTACCCCCTTGGATGTCATCAAGACCCGCCTCATGACTCAGGGGTCTAAGCGAACCTACAGTGGAGTGATTGACTGTGCCAGGAAGATTGGCCAAGAGGAAGGCTACGCCACCTTCTTACAGGTACATGCAGACAAGTCTGAAAAGCAGTTGTCAGCAGTCAGAATGAGCACGTAATGTCGCTGCAGTGTTGGCAAGAGCTGAGCACACAGCAGTCTTACGTACTGCACATGCGGCATGCCACCCATGTCCTTTTTGTTGGTACAAGATATACATTGGCTGCATGCAATTGCAGCAGTGGGCACTGCCCAACTGGTGCCTGTGTTCTGCTGGGAAATGCATTATTGTCAGCAGTTGATGGCGCATGCAGTGCTGTCAGCAGTTGATGGCGCATGCAGTGCTGTCAGCAGTTGATGGCGCATGCAGTGCTGTCAGCAGTTGATGGCGCATGCAGTGCTGCTGAGCAGATTGGCAGTGCTGTGCATTGACCACTTGATTATGTCAGACCACTGCAGATTGACAACACCGGCTGTGAATTGTCTTTTTGGCTTGCACAAATTTTCAGGCTGTTGCAAGCAAGTTTTCACAGGTTTCACCGAAACAACTTGCTCAGCTCTGAAGGTGGAAGTGCATGGTATGTATTGCAGGGCTGGCAGCCACGAGTGATATGGATTGGTCTGGGAGGCTGTGTCTTCTTCACTGCTTTAGAGGAGGCAAAGAAATTCTATGCACCAAAGCAGGTCATTGAGAAGCTAGGCAGCAGCTAATGAGTAGCCCAGTCAATGCTGAATGAACGTTTGATCTGCTGCTGCACCTGCCAGCCTCGTGTATGATTCAGATCTGCTGTGCCATGACACATATGTTGAGCACAGAACGTTGTTCGAAATATGGCATCACTCACACGTTGCTCCTTGGCATGTTTCAATCACTCACATATTGCTCCTGGGCATATTTCAATGCAATCAATAAAAACCCCTATCAATGACTCCCACAGGAATGAAATTAGAAAGACCTGTGTACGCAACTGGCCACATAACATTCTCATGAGTGCAACACAACTTCTTTGTACTCGATTCAGCCGCACACAATCAACACTAGCTACAAGGGCTAAGGCTCTAAGAGCTTTGTTCCTAAATTGCAGACACCTACTTCTCACGCTACGTTCGTAAATCAGCTTCATTTGGTGGTCATAATGCTATTCAACATTGATTATAGTTTAGCAGACGCGTTTGCAATAAATATACATATACATACTGTGGTAGTGGAGCCACAAAATGGCTCCTGATGGCACATTACGACTCAGGTACATGTTATCACCTGTGCAGCAAAGCACAGCTTCTAGGGCTCAAGCTGGGTCCCAAACCCTCTTTTGCGATGATGCAAAACATGCGGGTGAGACACCTGTGTGTTATCTGAGTCATCTTGACCGTGAGACATTTTGGAGGTGCCCCTGTGCCCTGAAGCCCTTACTGGCAATGCCTGATCATCAAGCTGAAGGGAGGGAAAGTAGTTTTCGAATAGATCATCTATGGCAGGAATGACAGCTGTCATGTTGAGCACAATGTCCACACTGGTCTTGAACCAGAACTCCTCACAGTAGTGATGAAACGTCTCTGATTCGTTCACAACAATAGGACGCTTCAGCTCTTCCACACATTTCCCCTCCTCCCAGATTGCAAGCTTCTCTCTCTTGTCAAGCTTCTGGTAGATTTTGTCAAAGAACAACCTGGAGGTCTTGAGGGGCAGAAGATCTGGACCTGTGTTGTTCAGATGCACCAGCTTGATCTGCACAGCATATTGTCCTGAGCACATGACCTGCCTATGGCACCAAAACATGTTGACAAGGATGACTGGGGCCATCCCCTACATGAGAAAAATGTTGCAATGCCTCTGAGGGAAAACACATGTTGGAGCCTCTCTGGCACAAGTCTCCATGAATGTTGATGCACACGCAGGCTAGCTTGCATGGTAGTTTTGGCTTCAGTGCTGCAGCCAAGTGCTGAATGCGGAATAAGCAGGTACCAACAGCATTAAGCGGACTTATTCAATCTGTCACAACCGAACACACGCTTGCTTGGTGTGACAGGAACAACCAGCTTGTGCAGACCCTTACATTGTTTGACAAGTCCCTCACAAGCTCCTCAGGCCAATCCAGATTCTCCTGAATGTGCGGTCTGGGGACTATATGCAGCGCCGCAGCTTGCCTTGGCAGGAAAATCAGGTTTGCCATGCTCGCCCCATGAACCCACATTACAATGGAGGCCTTGTTGTAGATGACGGCTTGTTGCTTCAGGCTCAAGTGCTCCAAGTAATGCAGCTCCACATTAGCTTGTGGGTAGTGATGCTCCAGGGTTGACATGACATGGTTGATGTTGACGATGTGCCGACTGGCATTCCACTCCCTGTCAATGACAATTATAGTAGGTGGAGACACCTGGACGGTTCTGTCCCAGTCAAAGCCAATGCAGTCCCCTACTCGTTGTCTCCAAAGATCCATGATCTCTAATTGGGGTGGTCTCCGATACTTCCTACAAGCAAATGTTCAGGATGTCAGCCAGTTAACAAACAATACACGTTGATGAGGATCTTGCTTACAGCCAGCTCAGTATGCTTGCTTCAGCTGCAGCTACGCCTACTGAGACAAGTGCTTGTAGAGGTGCACAGATGAGCACAGGTGAGCATTGTATGTGAAGCTTGTTGTGCTCAAGCTTCATGACCCAGCAGCAACTAACAACAGAGCTTGCGCATTTGCAGGCGTATGGTGCAAAGCACTGTGCTGCTGGCAACATATGACATGCTGGGAATGCACATGTTGGTGCCCTGAGCTTGGCGATAGTGGGCATTGACTCTTGCAGTGCTAAAGAAATGACAGTAAGGTAGAGGGTATAAGACCCACCAGGGTAAGCAGTGCCAGTGGTCTGCTCGGCACTCTGGTCCCCAGCCAGCAATTGCTTCCTTGATCAGCACGGCAGTGTGCGTGTTGTTGATAGTTGCTGATGTAGCACTAATGGGCTTGGATGTCACACATGCAGCTGCATCTGTGTGGACAGCGTCCCTGCTGCGGTTGACGTCTATGCCTGGTGTCAGCAGGATGATGTCCAAGTCTGAGTTTGGGTTGAAAGTGCAGTCGCCCCAGTGCTTGCACAGCACATTGTGGAGGGAAGGTAGGTACTCCGCGAAGACATGAAAGTAGTTATGGTAAAATATCCAGTCCGTCAGGGCAGCTTTGTTGACAGTAACGACACGCTCGGGCCGCGGTTCCAACAACTCGATAGAGGTGTAGTTGGTCATCCATTGTTGCAGCGTTCCTCCAAGCCAGTACTCTGTGTTAATCGACGGTATGCTCCTGGCGTCTGGACCGAGGTAGACAAGGGTCCCGTTGAACAAGAGTAAGTTTTTAAAGAAGCAAACTCGGTGTTCTGGATGCTGCTCAGCCTCAAGCGGTGCGCAATGGTATGACGACTGAAGCCCTTGAATCTCAGCTGGCAATGGGTGCCCCAAAGAACGGGCCGTATGACACACGGCAAAAAGGCACGACAGCAAGATCACACTCAGTGGCCTAGCCGACGACTTCCGGTGCATGAAGTGCTACTAGGACTGCTGTCGGGGGATCTTTGGCTGCTGAGTGCTCGGTGGAGCAGCGATTTTAGCCCTGGCCGCTAGCAAGAAAGCGGCAGTAACTGTGCATCCAGCTGTTCATCGGGATGTTGTCAGGGGCTTAGTCACATTATTAGGTGTCTCTTCAGGGCGCCACTTAGGCCAGCTGGAAGGGAGAGCCCTCATGAACCAGTTTGACCCAGCCAGATTCACCGAAGCAAAAGCATGACATTTCAGCAACTTGACATGTGACGTCTGGCGCATCCTGGTTGCTGCACCAACCTTTGCACAAATGCAGTGTCTCACGGTTCGACTCGCGTAATTCTGTGATGTGTAAGCAGTAACTATGTCGTCTGTCCGTCTGGTCGTCCTTCTCACACTGCTAGCTGTGCCATTCGCCATTGTTGTGCAAATTTTGTCATGCAATACCGGCAACGATCCCGGAACCCAATACGGTATGCGCCCTGCAAAAGTATTATTGCATGCAAGGCACTGACACAACCTTTTCTAGGACTTTGTGATTCATTTCATGTCGTTGCCTCTCCCAGATGCTGTTGACATCGCGCTGTCGGATGGAAAAGGAGCAGTTGACAGGCTGGTGAATTTTCTCAAGTTTCGAACAATCAGCAACTCAGGCATGCAAGAAAGCCGTGCACAGGATCCTGAGCAGTTCCGACTAGCTCACAAGCATCTACACCGATCCTATTCATCCGTTTGGAAGCAGCTGAACGTTGAAGTGGTATGTTGAGACTTGTGTACTGTCAGTGACCCAGCACTTGCTAGCTGAAGCATAAGCCTGACACATCATTTTGCTGCTCAGATTGCAGAGCACAGCCTGCTGATTCAATGGCAGGGCCGTAACACGTCACTTCAGCCTGTCCTCTTTGTTAGCCACATTGATGTGGTTCCTGCAACTGAGGGAGACAGCAGTGAATGGACTAGACCTCCTTTTGGTGGAGAGGTCTTTGACAAGTGAGGTGCAAATCAATAGCCTAAATTGTATTTGTGAGTTTTCGACACAGCGCGTAACGCTGTCTCAGACAGCCTGCGCCTGTGCTTTGCCACAACACGTTTTTGGAAGGATGGACACCTGCACAAGTGCCCTCTTGTGCAACCACCTTGAGCGTGTGTTGAAATCAATGCCAAGGAACAACTTACCACCAGAGACAGGCTCTGCACTGGCAATGAGGCACATTGATAGCAACTCCCATGACAGCACCTTGTGACAATACCACAACTCACATATGTGTTGCACAACATGCATGGAATGCTAGCTGCTGTCAACACAATTATTCCAGAACACTACCCTTCAGTCATTCCTGACACATGTAGCTGCTCGCTGATGATAATGGCATTTAGTATACCCACGCCCACGCCTTTGCAGTGACAAGTGAAACATCTGATTATGTGTCACCTCAACATCACTGTGAACACCGTGTAGAGGTTTGACAAACCCACCATACATGGCTTGGTGTGTATGCAGCTATATATATGGTCGCGGCGCAATGGACCTCAAATTTATGGTGATAGCCTTACTGGAGGCTGTGACTGAACTTCTCAAATCTGGCTGGTGAGCTTACAGGCGCAGTGGTGCCCACTGTAGCAGTACTAGCTGTCTCAGAGAGCAAGTTGCAGCGCTGAAATGGTAGCCACATTATATGCTGCAGCATACCTGTGTCCCAAAACGCTTCTGGAAGTATGGATATTCCAGTACTTGGGCCTGTGCAGATCTCAACAAAGCTGTTCCACAGTGCCTGTGAGAACGCTTGAAGGCATGCAGTAGCCATGTATAGGAGCATGCTCTGTGGCTCAGATGCATGCTTGCAGATTGAGGCTGTGAAATTTGTCACTGCCGCAGGAACACTTTTATACTGTAGCATTACCTCAGGCTCTGCCCATAGTCATGCTGTTGTCAACGTTTACATTTGTGACAAGTGCTGACAAATGAATCCAAGTGCCATGACAGCTGTAGCCGCAAGAGCAATTTCCCAATTTACAGTGTGTGAAGGAGTGTACGTCAGTGGCCATGCAGGGCGCAGCCTGAGCGCACACTGTACCTTGCTTTTGGGCATGATGAAGAGGTAGGGGGGGACAGGGGAGCAGGGGCCATGGCTAGCCTGCTGGCCTCGAGGGGTGTGACCCTGGACTTCGTGGTGGACGAGGGGGGGCCCATACTTGTAGATGGGCTGCCCTCACTGCTTCGCACACCCACTCAGATCGCGCTTGTGGGCACTGCTGAGAAGGTGCGCTGTCTCTATTGTTTACTTCTGGCATGATCATGTTGATGTGCGGAGCGCAAGTTGCTTCCGTTTGGTGGTCATAGTGTTTGAGTCACTCTTCCTGGTGTACAAATCAGTGACAGTGGCTTCAAATCTTGGCAGGCCCAATTTGCATCTGCTTGTCATGCTGACATGTCAGGGTCGCTGCTGCTGCCCAAATCGTGTGCTTGACACAGCGGTGCAGCACAACTCACCTCTTTCAACTGCACGACAACCTGTAGGGCCCTCCACAGTTGACGCTGCACTGCTTTGCAGGGTTTCAACAGTATCATAGCCAACGTGAGCGGCAAGGGAGGGCATGCAATGGCACCACCAACTGATCATTCAACAGTGAGGCTTCACACTTGTCCAAATGCTGTATGTACTTGTGTCAAGAGCAGCCTTTAACATGTGCTGCATGAACCACACAGCAGCAGCTGTAGTCAGGAGCTGAATACACATGCTGATCAAACTCACTCCAAATGCTAATCAAACTGTCCTTGCTGTTGTTATGGCACTCGAAGTTTCATGTGGAAGTTGAATGATGCTGCAGTGCTGTATGGCATACACAACCCACCTTGCATTCCGCGCAGTCATCTTTGCTTGCATGTGACTGTAGTAATAGGTTGCCATTGCCACAGCTGGCGCCTCCAGGAGACTCAAAACCACAATCGTAACTGTAGTAGTTCAAACATGTGCCAGCGTACGCTAGATGGATGCAAGGCCAGTCTTGCTTCTCCAGCAGAGCCAGCCTTCTTTGATGCATGATGGCATGAGCGAATGATGGATGCACTCATGGTCATTGCTGTGGACAGGTACCAGCCATCATGTCAGCTTTGGTTGGGTCAGTAGACCAGCACCCCCCTGCCACCCACCTGGTACCCCCGGTGACCCACTTCATGAAAGCCCTAGCCCCTGCCTGCCCAAACCCTGTGCTGCGCTTTGTTCTGAGTCACTGCGAGAACAGGTGATCAGTTTCAAAGGTTGCAAAAACGGGCCTGCATGGCTTTCTGCCTTGATCAGCCTGATGACAGTTAGACCTGTGCCCTGTTGGTAGTTTTGCACTGGACAATACTTTGGGTACAAGGACTGCACTCTTGTCTGTGGCAAACTGTTTGAACCGCGGATTCTGCAGCAGTTCTTTATTGTCAGCCGCTCCTCCTGTGGTTGTTGATCAGCCATGCTGCGCTGGCAATGCAATGCAGTGGGTTCATGTATGAAGCTGCTTTGTTTATATAACAGACAAGAAAAGAAAAGAAAAGACTACACCTTTCGGCCTCAATTTATTGAGAAGCCCAGTATTATACTGGGCTGCATAGTTCATATAATAGATATATGTTAGACATCAGTTCGTATGCCAGCAGGTTTCTTGGGTATCTGTTAGCAAAGCTGCTGGCCAAATCTAGCGCTAACACTGCAGCTGTGGTAAGGACAACAGTGGGAGTGACCAGGATGAATGCAGGCACAGCTGACAATGTGCTTCCGGACACTGGAGCTGTCCTTTTCAATTTCAGGCTGTTACCAGGTCAGGAGCAGGTGCTGTGCTGTGCTGTGCTGTGCTGTGCTGTGCTGTGCTGTGCTGTGTATCAGGTCGTCCACTCGCTTGACTGCTAGTTGACATGAAAAAGCCCTGATTGGAAGGGCACATGGTTATGCCTATTCTCTCATGCATTCATTGCAGATTTGTGTCAGTGCCAAGGGGTTGGCAAACCCTTGACTCAGGACCTGCTCAGCACAACATGTCTGCTGACTGCATGAGAGCTAGTTGTCATGACAGTCAGAATCCTGGACAGGATGGCAGCACCATTTCTTCAGCTCTCTGTGTGCGCTGAATCTCCTGGTCCTATTCCCTGTAGGCCATTCTGTGGACTACCCTCTACAGTACTTGCAGAAGCGCCTATCAAAGCTGTTGGGCAAGGTCAAGTTGCAGCAAGCTGGGGGGCAGAAGGCCCGGGAAGCAACGCCTGTCTCATCTCCCTCCAATGAGCAGTTTAACATTGTGGCACGTGCCATTTATGAGACTGTACAACCTGAACAGGTAGTGCCTGTGGGCTGTAGATATAGTCTGACACTTCGGACATGTTCTGAGATTGTCTGTGACTGTTGTTTGCCCTGCGTATGGATATACACATGCCCTGGGCAGCCTGGTGTAATACTTGGCTTCTCATTTGGTTGACGCCAAAAGGGGTAGTCGTTTCTTTTCTTTTCTACATACACATGCCTAGTGAGTAAATGGTGTTTGTCCGCCTGGAATGCCTGAGCCGATCTCTGGTTCCATGCAAAGTATCAGATGTCTGTGAATATGCACTGCTGCTCAAACTGTTGCATCTCTCTTGGCTTTCTTAACTGGTGCACTTGTCTGACAACAACTGTCAGACTACTCACCACCTGATATAGTCACCGTTGCAGTGCCATTTAGACAGCCAGACAAGATCAAGCAGCCATAGGCACGATGTTCTCTGCGCATGCAGCAATATGCCCGATTTCCATCAGGAAAACATACCTCACAAGTCATGGTGTCTCTGCAGGGTATCGTCGTAGCACCACACCTGATGACAGGAGCCTCAGACTCCCGCCATTATCTTGGCATTACTGCTAATGGCGTGTACCGCTTTTTCCCGCTCTTCCTGAACCTAACTGCGGGAGATGTCTCCCGCGTCCATGGCATAGACGAGCGTATCAAGGTTGACCTCTTATTCTGTTGGCATGACCTTTGATCTGTGCCTTGCATGCTTACAGCTGCAGACATCAACCTCTGTTTTCCAGAAGAGCACCGGCTGCACAAAGCAAACAAAACAAGCCTGAGGGTGGGGTATGCTCCCCTGCCCTGTGGGGTACTGCTTGATGGGGAAGGGGGGTAGTACTCTCATTTCAGGCCTGGCCTCCTTTGACCCTCGATCATTCCAGCTTTTCCTGCCAGCAGCTGCATGCCAGCTTGTCTTCACGTGTGCAGTCACTGGAACAACACCAGCTGTTCGACTGACATCCCTCACCAGTCACATGTGGAGACAAAAACATGCAAAACAAGAACAGATCTTGTGCAGACACACAGACAGACAGACTGCATGCAAGCACACCCATGCTGCATGCACCTCCACAAAACAGGGGAAAGGCCTGCATACACATCACTTGTGCATCTTGAGAATTTGTGTGCCATCACTGCAGTGCTTGACAGTGTCATGCTTTGTACAATAATTTTTGCATTGCTGGCAGAATCCCAGGGTGCCACGTCATGCTGCATGAAGGCACTGCTCTGTTGCTTTGTCTTCAGCCACAAGATGCTGGCCAGCCATCTAAGACTGGTGTGTGTAAGGAACATGCTCTGAAT
>JAABUS010007832.1_pt1 | contig 12014 bp, 17 predicted proteins | sample 5560161 | NCBI WGS metagenome assembly JAABUS01 (sample SAMN10711885, study PRJNA513376) | rock metagenome | isolation source: Antarctica rocks | place: Antarctica: Victoria Land, Trio Nunatak nord | collected 2016-01-04 | reverse complement strand
TGGGGGCTGGGGAAACTGTCTCAGTAATCATGCTGGTCTTGTTGTAGTTTTCGCTGTTTTGTTTCGTCTCAGCATTTCTTGTTAATACCCTGTCATGTTGACGTGCCTGGTCCCTAGCTTCATGAATAGATGAGCATCATGCATACAAGATTCTCTTCTATTCATGAAGCCAGGAACCAGCCAAGCTGACATGATGCACCATCCACAACAGATGCTGAGACAGCTTTCCACCTTATCAACACTCCCTCAGATGAGTCTTGCACCTTTGATGCCCATTCAATAACTGTACAGATTGGTACAGTCATAGTGCAGTGTTGTTGTGTACAAAATTACAGTGACGCCAGGTGCCATGTCACAGAGGGAAGTGGGCAGTGGTACACACTGATGCACATACAGAAACAGCAGCAACCATGCAACAAGAACTTGCCCAGCACAACTTTGGGTTCGAGGCACCATGGGACCAATGTTGTGGATGTCTCTCAGGTGGAGAAAGCTGGTGGACAGTCTAGTGGAGATGGCAAGGGTATCTCTGGACTGGACATTGTCTGTGAAAAGCACGACCAGGTACCTTTTGCACATGCATCTGTTTGCATTTGGTTCCTTCATCAAACATGTGTTGCTTGATGACTGCATAGCGCCCTGAGCTTCCTTGAGCATGTACTGCCTTGGGGCATGAGTTTCATGAAAGTACCAGTTCATATGTGAATGCCTGTCAAATCTTGCATCTTGTGCTCAGCCTCAACATGTTGCATTTTGGTGGTTTCACCGAATGTCTTGCAGCTGCCACCAACATTTCCTCTGACAACATCAAGTTGCCAAAGCTGTAGCTGTGTCATACAGCCTAGATACTCAGGTCTGACTATGTGATTCGTGTTGCAGAGGACGCAAATCTGCTATGGAAGCATTGGAGAGGTGAGGAGGTTTGAGGAGTTCATGCTCGGCAAGTCTGAGAGGTTTGCTGATGCAGCAGTCAAGGCATAGAGCTTGCCAATACTTTGTTGGCACAGTCTCATGAACAAGGCATAAGTCAGCTCTTGATGCCTTTCGTTTTTGCAACGTATTGTATAAAACAGACCTTGGACATTTTTTTCATATGCATCATTGAGAGGAGAACAAGTCATGGACTGTTCAGTGTAAATTGAGGTTTTTCGCCATCCTGTATGTCAAGTATTGCAAGATGAGTGCGGAAATCACACAAGCAATGTGGACAGATTCATGGCTTGCAATGGACCTGGTGCCTGATGGACTCGTGACGACAGAAGTGGGTGGCCCTTCTGCATGTCACAGATTGTGCAGGGTTATGCATCTGTGCTCATGCTGTACTCACCCAAGTCTACAAGAGCGCTATTCACGCTGATGAGCAGTGCACACATGTCAAGGCCTCCTGCATAAGCATTCTATGGTAATATCAATTGGAATTTGTTAAACAAAACTTTGCAAAATTCGATACATTGGATGCGCTCGTCTTCACTGATCTTGAACATTGAAGACCAGACTATACACTTCGTGCGCAACTTCACTGCGGCACATTTAAATGCTGCGCGTATAGGCTGATCCAGCCGGTCATGACGGCACCAAGTATGTCTAGCTTCGTAGGTACGCAGCATAGGCATCTGATACCCGGCAGGTGCTCGAACGCTGCCGGTCTGTTCCGGAAGTCGCTCTCGGCACAGACTTCACACCGATCAATAGCACAACGTCACAAAGGTGTGTACCTAATTTCCGTTGCCTGTCAACCCCAGCAGACAGCTCTGATGCCTTGCACCATCACGTTCTGATACCCTGTGATTGCTACCAGTAGGGCGAAATGTTGTGTCTGCCAAGGCAAGTAGCACCAGCAAAGTCACCAAGGCAAAAGAACCTTCACCTCAAGCGGAAAACCCAACTCTAGCGGCCACAGCCGAAGAGCCCGCAGAAACACCTGGGCGAGTTGACTCTGGAATATTAGAAGGCGGGGTTAGTGTCGCGTTGCTCGACAAAGCAAAGGATGTCGAGGAAACAGGCATTAGCAGTCCAGAGGATTATTGGACGCCTCTGAGGCCTCCACCATCCAAAGGAGAATACAAAGATCACTATGGTGCCCTCAGCCCTGTGCCGCAGCACGACGGCACAGAGTGCCTCAAGACTGATGACACCTTGTGGACACACGCGGAGCATTTCAAGGTGTGTACTTGCATTGCAACCCTGCACAGCAACAAGCACCTTTGTCCAGCAACATGCTCCTGTGCTGTGGCTTTGCCGCTTGTTTCATGATATTCAGTCTTGCACCAGCAGATCTCATCTCAGGAGAGCTGATTGGCTTGTGTGCTGTGTGCAGTACCGGTGGAATGTCTACAAGACTATTAGGCAACAAATTGATGAGAATGAAGGAGGCATGGACAAGTTCACTCAAGGTCTGTATTCAAGCTGAGCCATCTGAGCTGTCACTATCACTGTCTCTGCCTATACAATCTCAAGCCCACTCAAAGCCTGCTTGCATCTGAGCAGCGGTTTACAAAACAGAGTGACTTTGACCGCCTACTGATGTCTATGTCTGGTGCATGAAGCTACTGCATCCACTCATGCTGCCAATCATTCTTTCCATGTGCCCTGTCAAACATTGCCTGTGCTCAAAACGAGCAAGGCACACACACACAACATCTGTCCTGACACCTCACAGCAGTGTGCATTCCACGATTTTTAGGCACAGCTGCAGCTCGTCTGGGTCACGTTATCAGCAACGTTGTGTGTAACTCACCTGCGTGTAACTGAGATAGAACTTGCCACTTGTGCCATAAACATATGACTTCACAGTACTGCTTGGACAAACCATGTCTGGAAGGCTCATTGCAACCTAGAACGCATCATTGTTGTTTCATTTACAATTTGGTTAGCAAAGCTGTGTGAACACAAACACACTCGCCCTGCGCAGCCCAACCACATCATCAATCCCAGCCAACCCGCATATCAGCAGACCTTGCTATCTGATGCCCTGCATATGTTTGTGATGGTCATGATAGTACTAAGGTAGCTGGCAAGAAACGATTAGCTGGAACGCCTGTAAATTATCATTGTTATTATTATCATTATTATTATTGTTATGACAGTACTAAGGGGCGGGAATGTTTGCTGCAGGCTACAAGTACTATGGCTTGAATAGGGGAGAGCTAGATGGCAAGGTTGGCATCTGGTATCGCGAGTGGGCTCCAGGCGCAAGGGTAAGCATGCATCATACTGTATGCTGCCGTGCCTCTCTCACATAACAGTGTCGCTATGAGGATATCCGCAGCGTTTGCAGCCCTGTGACACACATGAAAGGTGGATGTTGTGAATGTGCTTTGTTTAAATGTCGTGAGGCATACAGTAAAACAGGGAAGTTCAAGGCAAATGCTCAGCTGGCAATGCAGATCATGTAGCTGTGTACATGCTGAAGCTGTGTCTGAATGCAGCATTGCGTAATGCTTGATGCCTGAATTGATGACCAGGGCAGTCTCATATGCCAACTCTGCATTGCGCATTGCCTGTGAGTCGGCACATACATTGGCAAGCGCAATGTGGCATTCCTTGTGTACATTGTTCGTCAACCAGCTTGCTAGCTCAGTCCTGTTGTTGCATTTGCCTATCTACTCAGGAGCTCATGCTTGACATCTACCTTGTTCTGCGCATCATGCAATCAGATGTTCAGATCACATGACAAGACACATGCTCCTGAAGCCAGCGCTTTATTTGCAGAACACCTCTGCCCTCCTTGACACTCTGCAAAGGAATATGTTGCTGCTGGAAAAGCTCAACTCTAGCTTGCAATCACACATCATCATCTCGGCACCTATCACTACAGACTGTGTCACACTGCTAAGGCTGCCTTCCTTGAAGAAAAACCTGGAACTTGAGGCTCAAGAGGCGCCTCCCTGCTTCTGTAGGCTGTGGCTCTTGTGGGCGAGTTCAACAACTGGGATCCCCAAGCTGAGCACTGGGCATCGCGCAACAACTTTGGGGTGTGGCAGCTGTTCCTGCCTGACACTGCAGAGGGCGTTGGAGCCATCCCTCACAGGTGAGCCATCCCTTGCATTGTCAAACTGCCAAGCAAGTGCAAACAGGTAGCTTATACGTGTAACGCTGCATTCTCCATATGCCAGGATGTAAGGATAGGATGGCATGATCATCATCCGGTGCACTCATTAGACACAAGAATGATGTATATCTCCCCCATACAACCATGTTTGGCAACTCTGTGATCAAGTGGTGTCTTATGCATGAGCAAGACAATACCGTCTGTCATTGCTGCGTCAGTGTCCGTGTGCGGCTGATCAGGCTGTTGAAATTCGTGCATTGCATGTCACACCTGCCTGCTTTCTTGTCTTTGTTTCATGACATATGCTTGCCCAGCAGGCTGTGTGCATGTCACTCCTCACACCTGCCCCCCATGTCATTTCGTCTCATCACGCATCAACTGCATATCTGCGAGATGCAGCGTCATATTTGTGTGACATAATCACACAGGTTTACTTATGCTCTGTGGTTGACTGGATGCTCTTTGCGCATGATGCAGGACAAAGATCAAGACGCGCCTAGAGACAGCCTATGGTGAATGGGTGGAGCGAATCCCAGCATGGATCACATGGGCCACACAGGTCTGCCACAATTTAGGCCATGTCATTTAGTATACAACACTCAGGTTCATTACTGATCATTGTTGTGTCTACTGAACACGCATGCTCCGCCAGTCCTGCTAGCGCACATCTGTGTGCTGGACTGTGCAAGCATTGATGCTGCATCTCACTTCAAACCGTGGTTGGAGACTTACGGTCACCCATGCAAAAACTGCTGCATGATGTAGGCTTGTACGCTGCGCTGCAACTCGCACCATTGCTTCCCTTTGCACCTTTGCTTCCCTTTCCCTTTGATGCACACTCACTATGCCTTTGTTGTGTTTGTGGCAGCTGGTTACACGCTGCAGCAGACACAATGCAACAACAAAACGCTGCAGCGTCATGCCTAAAACGCTCAGGGTATGAGACAGCTTGGAGAGCTCCCTTGAGGCCTATATTGTACTGTAGAACATGTTGTTAGGCTAGCCACTCGGCACAGGTCCAAAGTAAGCTCAACACTCCCAAGGAAACATGTTTGAGCCGCTCGGCATAGGCTACTAGTCACTGTAGCAACTGGCGCCACCAAAAGAGTGACATAAGAAGCAAAGTACGCCTGGCATTAGCACTCATGAGCAGCCCTGCAGCAGCAAGCCTCACTGCTCATGTTGTGTGTCACTACCGATCGGTTCTGACGCACAACATGAGCAGCGAAGCTGACAGTTGCACAGCTGCTCATGAGTACTGGTGCCAGGCCTACTTTGCCACTGATGTTGTCACCCATGAGCCAGAAAGCGCAAACACGATCATTGATATCATCATTACTAACATTACTAATTTTGTTTATTATGCAGGAGTGGAATGAGATCCAGTTCAACGGTGTGTACTACAACCCTTCCAAGAAGGGCAAGCCTGGCGAGCTGCCAGCGGCAGACACCTCCTACACCTTCAGATACCCTCGGCCTGACAGGTACGCCCCAAACCATTCAGCAGACAGTTGCATTGTGGTTTGTGTATTTGGTGCCTGGACTCTCGGCGTGAGATACTGATGGGATACAGACACTATGTAGACGCTGCCTTTTCACATGTTCAGGACAACGAGCATGTGCCACAATGATATTGTCTGTCATGATCTACACCTGAGGTGTCATGACATCTATGCAGCCTTCTGCACTCCCTGTCTCACAACTTAGTGGACACAACCCAGTAGACACAACCCATCAGAAACAACTGAGTGGACACAGCCCATTAGTCACAACCCAGTAGACACAAGCCAATAGACACCATGCAATAGACACAACCCACTAGACACATGTGAGTGGAAATAGCCCAGTAGACACAACGCAGTAGACACAACCCAGTAGACACAATCCAGTAGACACAACTGAGTGGACACAACGCAGTAGACACAACCCAGTAGACACACCGCAGTAGACACAACCCAGTAAACAGTTCTGTAAACTTGCATGCCCAGTGTATAGGTTTGGGGCGCTGTGCATCTACTAATGCCATGCTGGCATGTCTGGTGAGCAGCCACCTTGGTGTTACCCCTAAGCCCAGATTGCATGCTCTCAAACCCTCCTTAGACTGGAAGCATATGCTGTATACACCCTAAGACACTATGACCCTCCCTGGACGCTAAGCATACGCCTCATGAACCCCAGAACCCTCTAAAGACCCTGTGCATATATGCTCATTGAGTCATGCAGGCCTGGGACGCTGCACATTTGCCAAAGCCACAAGGGCATGCCCCATGAGGAGCGACCTGATTTGTGCCCCTAAGCACGTGCTCTACAGACCCTCCTTAGACCCTAACCACAAGCTCACTAACTTGTGCAGGCCTAGGGCGCTGCGCATCTACGAGTGCCACATCGGCATGTCCAGTGAGGAGCCGCGCGTGAACAGCTACCTGGACTTCCGCATGACCATGTTGCCACGCATCCGCAAGCTGGGCTACAACGCCATCCAGATCATGGCCCTGCAGGAGCATGCCTACTATGGCTCCTTTGGATACCATGTCACCAACTTCTTTGCTGTAAGCCCAAACCCTTGGCCATGTCATCACCTTCTTTGCTGTATGCCCAAACCCTTGGCCATGTCATCACCTTCTTTGCTGTATGCCCAAACCCTTGGCCATGTCATCACCATCTTTGCTGTATGCCCAAACCCTTGGCCCTGTCATCACCTTCTTTGCTGTATGCCCAAACCCTTGGCCATGTCATCACCTTCTTTGCTGTAAGCCCAAACCCTTGGCCCTGTTGTCCCTGTCATGAGAAGCAACTGCAATACTTTGTCAATGCCAATTGCCAGCTTGGCTCTCTATCGGCTTACGCTCATAGCCCCATTGATGATTGTGACTGTTCCTGCCTTGGGAAGCCACTGCAATGGACACTAATAGTAATGTCACCAAGCTCCTTGCTGGTATCAGCTTGTTCTCATAATCCTGTTTTGTTTCCTGAAGGCCAGCAGCAGGTTTGGCACTGCGGATGAGCTGAAGGCTCTTGTTGACAAGGCCCACAGGGTGCTCATTGACATTGTGCCCCAAAACCCTAATGTTATGCATCAGAAACACATCAAAAAACTCAAAATCATTTTCTTTTTGTTGTTTCCTGCAGGCCAGCAGCAGATTCGGCACTCCAGATGAGCTGAAGGCACTTGTTGACGAGGCCCACAGGCTGGGCCTGGTGGTGCTCATTGACATTGTGCCCCAAAAACCTAAGATTGTGCATCAACAACCTCAAAACCATTCTTTTTTTGTTGCTTCCTGCAGGCCAGCAGCAGATTTGGCACTCCAGATGAGCTGAAGGCTCTTGTTGACGAGGCTCACAGGCTCGGCCTGGTGGTGCTCATTGACATTGTGCACAGCCATGCCAGCAAGAACACCAACGACGGCATCAACATGTTTGATGGCACCGACAGCATGTACTTCCACGGCGGGTCCAGAGGCTACCACTGGATGTGGGACTCACGCTGCTTCAACTACGGTATGCTGGTTTTTCTGAAGTCTGTCCATGCACCACTGGGTATGGCACACATGCTGCTTTGGCTTTGGTGTGCTGGCTTTTCTACACTCAGCTTTCCTGCACTTACCTAGCTCATCATGAGCTGGAAAGCGACAAATTACTCTTATTATCATTATTATTATTATTTCTACCATTATTTTTACTGTTGTTATTTATGACTGTTGTTATTATTATGATTATATTCTTATTGTTTTGTATACACTCTCTGCAGCCTTGCAGCGCACTCAAGCTCAAGCAAACAAGCAAGACACTAGCATTCACACGTAGTAACAGAAACAGTAACCAAACACGGACTCACATGGTTGTTTCATTGCTGCCGATTGCATTCCCTCTCTTCCTTTCTGTGGGCAGCCCGGTCCAATACTTGGCTTCTCATTGAACTGACGCTGAGAGGCGTAGACTTTTCTTGTGTTTTCTGTTCTTTTCTTCGTGGAAGGGAGCCAAGCTCAATTAAAATCAAGGAGTGACAAGCCATCTTTGTAGGAAACTGGGAGACGCTGCGCTTCTTGCTCTCAAACGCAAGATGGTGGGTTGACGAGTACAAGTTTGACGGCTTCCGGTTTGACGGCGTCACATCCATGATGTACCACCATCACGGCCTGCAGATGGCCTTCACAGGTCAGCATCAGCATCCTGTGTGCATGTGAGGCCTGTTTTCAAACCAGCATTGTGTGTGCATTAGCAACCATGCATCTGAGTCAACTTTGTGTGTGCGTCCGAGACCTGCTTTCAGAAGCAGCTTTGTGTGTGCATTAGCGACCTGCTATCTGAATCATTATCGGGTGTGCATCTTGGAGGTGCTGAGTGACAAGCGTCAGTGATCCCTGTTGTGTATGTGCAGTCGGTCTGTCCTTGGATTGTGTTTGAGTGTCACTTTGGTGTCATCTCTCCTTCTTGGCTATATGCAGGCAACTACGATGAGTACTTTGGCATGGCTACCGATGTGGAGGCTGTGGTGTACCTGATGCTGATGAACACCATGATCCATGACTACTTCCCAACTGCCATCACCATTGGGGAGGACGTGTCTGGCATGCCCACATTCTGCAGGTGAGAAAAGAAAAGAAAGGACTACGCCTTTCGGCGTCAATTTAATGAGAAGCCAAGTATTATACCGGGCTGCCCACATTCTGCAGGTGACTTTGCCAAGTTTGTATGGACACAGATTGTCATTGTCTGTCATAAACGCCCGCTGTAATGTGCACATGTGCAATGTGCGACATGAGAAAAGCGTGAACACTAGCATCAGACGTTCCTACGCTCCAAAAGGACACTGGCTAGATGATGCAGCAGATTGTGCCTGTGTGTCAACACTGTTGCGTGGTGTGTACACAAGAAGGGCAGTGTTGTGTGCAATGCTGCAGAAGCTCAACAGGCAGAGTGCAGGAGACAGATGTGAGGATGATGCTTTCTGCCATTTGGCCTGCAGGCACATGTGAAACAATTCCACCATTTGTCCTGCAGGCCAAATGGCAGAAAGCTTTTCACTTCTGCCTGCAGGCCAAATGGCAGAGGGTGGCATGTGTTTTGACTGGAGCAGTTCTGGTTTGCCTGAAGGCCAATACATGACCTCAAACATTTTCATGAACAACTGAATGAAAGAACAAATGAATGAACCAGTGAATGAACGAATGAATGAATGCAGGCCAATAGCAGAGGGCGGCATGGGCTTTGACTGAAGCAATTCTGGTTTGCCTGCAGGACAGTACAGGGGGCTGCTATGTAATGCACATAAACAGATCAACACAGATGAATGAACGGATGAATGAACAGATGAATGAATGAATGAATGCAGGCCCATAGCAGAGGGCGGCGTGGGCTTTGACTACCGGCTGCAGATGGCCATTGCTGACAAGTGGATCGAGATCCTGGGCAAGTACCGGGATCAGGACTGGGACATGGGCAACATCATACACACACTCACCAACCGGCGGTATGCCGAGCCCTGTGTGGGCTATGCAGAGTCGCATGACCAGGTGAGAACAGAAGAGAGAACACAAGCTCTTTTCAATCCCGAAATGTCTATTTTGATTAGAAACGTCATCCCTACACTCAACTCAGAAATGTCTGGAGACTGTAAGAACATGTCTCTGCATTGTGGCGAGGTTTTAGAAAAGCACTGGGTTTGTTTGGAGTTGAACTCCTGCGATATGTGGGCTATGCAGAGTATTATGATCACGTGTGAAAACAACAGTACCTTATATAGGGAGCTACTCAGGACTGCATATACCTGGGCCTGGAAGAAAACATACGTCAAGGAAGCATGCATGCGTGATTGCATCTCAAGCTTTGCACATACAACAAAGAGACGCAGCTCTGGCCTGCAGGCTTTGGTGGGTGACAAGACCATTGCCTTCTGACATGTGTTGAATGAATGCATGGATGACTGCATCTCAAGCAGTCAAGCTGTCCCTGCCCTTTTTGGGTAGAAACAAAAGGTGTTGAAAAGGGATGGAGAGAGACATCTTGTTGCATATATGCATGTGTCCAAAAATTGACAGCTCTTGCCTGCAGGCTTTGGTGGGTGACAAGACCATTGCCTTCTGGTTGATGGACAAGGACATGTATGATGCCATGTCCCTGGACAAGCCCAGCTCGGTGGTGGACAGAGGCATTGCCCTGCACAAGATGATCCGCCTCATCACCCTCACTCTAGGAGGCAAGCTCACGCATCCCCTTGTCTCCTGCGCGACTGTGATTTGTAGTCAGTGATCTGTGGTCTGTGATCTGTAGTTTGTGGTTTGGGCTGTGGTTTGTAGTCAGTGATCTGTGTTTTGTGGTCTGTGATCTGTAGTTTGTGGTTTGTCGTCAGTGGTTTGTGGTCTATGATTTGTGGTTAATGGCTTGTGGTCTGTAGTTTGTGACTTAGAGTCTGTGGTTTGTGCACCTTGCTGTGCAAGTGGTAACGCAAACACTGCTTTGCTGGACACATCCAGCTCCCACAATCGGGGCACGGGACAATGGGAGCTGGACTGTGTTCAGCAAGGCAGTGTTCCTGTCATCACTTTCCCAGCAAGGTGGATACACCACAGATGGAAGCAGGGAACCAGGGGCATGCTTGGCCCCTAGTACAAGCTCATTGTGTTTAGCAAGGCCTTGTCCCTGTTACCAAGGCATGCATGTCACAGATGCTGGGAAATCAGTATTAGACTCTCTTCTTAAAACCAGTCCCGCTGGTACTGAGAGGGACGCACCCCCTTGGTTGCTGTTCCCACCTGAAGCGTGAAGACATTTGATCTGTGAATGACTGATATTCCTTAGCATGTGCACTTTGCTGGCAAAGTGTTGACAGGCATGTTGCCCCATCAGATGTGGATCTAGAGCCGGTCTGGCATGCAGGTGACTCATACCTGAACTTCATGGGGAATGAGTTTGGGCACCCAGAGTGGATTGACTTCCCCAGAGGAGACTCATACGACAACTCCACTGGAGCCTTTGTACCAGGTAAGCCAGACACTCCCGTAGTGAGAGGCCAGACATTGCCTTTTGGCAAGTGGTGTGAGGCCACTAAACCGAAGCCCTGTCAAACAAGAGTATTCACTAAGCGTGGCAAGTCAAGTCATGATAGCCCCAGGCATGCACGACGTGCCTGGGACATTGGCCTTTGGAGTCTCCGTTCCTCTTCTCAGTGCCAGACATTGCGTCACACCCCCCTTTCAGAGTGCCACACCGCCCTCAGAGTCCACAGCCCCCATACCAGCACCCACTTTGTCTGACAAGATGTCTTGCTAGCAGCTGCCTGCTGTGCACCATGAAACAGGGGGCAAAGTGAGCCTGCTTGAGACTGAAAACAAATGTGTGCATCATAAAACAGGGGGCAACCTGAGGCTGCATGAGACTGGAAATGAGCCTGCCTGCACAGCAATTGCAGTACATGGTTCGCGTGACTGTCTGCAGGCAATGGTGGCAGTCTAGACAAGTGCAGTACATGGTGTGTGTGACTGTCTGCAGGCAATGGGGGCAGTCTAGACAAGTGCAGGCGCAGATGAGTCTGCATGAGACTGCAAATACATGTGTGCAAAGCAAGTGCAGGACATGGTGTGTGTGTGTCTGTCTGCAGGCAATGGGGGCAGTCTAGACAAGTGCAGACGCAGGTGGGACCTGGCAGATGCAGAACACCTCAAGTACAAGTTCATGCAGGTCGGTACTCCCTCACCTTTTGGCCTGATCTCTGATGGTTAGATCTCATCAGCCAGGGGTTTTGCATTATCACCATGACTAAAAGGGGTGCTGCCAGTGACTACTAGACGCCCCACTACTCATGCAAGCACCTGCTCTTGTAGTTAAAATTTTCGCAGCACCCTCATTTTGCTGATGACATGTGAACAACAAGATCTTGTGTGACTGCTATTTTCCATGGCCAAATTCACACCACCTTGAGTCGTCAATAAACTGAACATCCTACAAACATGGGTGTCATGTACAC
>JAABUS010007831.1_pt1 | contig 12015 bp, 10 predicted proteins | sample 5560161 | NCBI WGS metagenome assembly JAABUS01 (sample SAMN10711885, study PRJNA513376) | rock metagenome | isolation source: Antarctica rocks | place: Antarctica: Victoria Land, Trio Nunatak nord | collected 2016-01-04 | reverse complement strand
CGTCCGCACCGAACTGGCCCTGGAGGCGCTCGCCATGGCGCTCCAGGCCCGCCGACCCGCCGCCGGGCTCGTCCACCGCACCGATCGCGGGTGCCAGTACCCCGCTCACGCCTACCAGGCGCTCCTGGCGAGCCACGGCATCGCCGCCTCGATGAGCCGCGTCGGCGACTGCGACGACAACGCGATGGCCGAGCGCTGCTTCGCCACCCTCAAGGCCGAACTCATCGACACGCGGCCCTGGCCGACGCGTCGGGCGGCCCGCCAAGCGATCTTCGCGTGGCTCGAGGTCTTCTACAACCGGCAGCGGTCACACGCGGCCCTCGACTATCAGCGTCCGGTGGCCTTCGAGCTGGCGCTTGCTGAGGAGGCGCAGGCGGCTTAGACTCAGCCTGTCCATGAAACCGACCGAAGCCCACCTCCAGAATTTCGCGAATCTCGTACAACTCCGCGATGGCGCGCCCGTCAAGCGCAGTAACGATCGCGCCGCAGTTTGGGCTGATCTCGACTAAGCCATCTCGGCTGAGCCGGAGCAAGGCTTCGCGGATAGGGGTCGTTGAGACGCCGAAATGGCGCGACAGGTGGACCTCGCGCAGCCGCTCGGTCGGAGCCAGCGTGCCATTCGTGATCGCCCCGCGCAATGCTTGGTAAATCGTCTCCGCAGCGCTGGCCCGCTGCGGACTGGGTGGTAATATGCCCCGCGTCATTGTTCCCCTTCATCGGTTGCCAGCAGATTCTGCATAATGTAGTATGCAGAAATAGTCGGTCGAGCGCCAGTATTGGGAGGGGTAAGATGGTCGATTCGCGTGAAGGTACGAGTGTGAGCGCGAGGAATTTTGGCCGAAGGGCGTTTGTCGAGCGCGGATTGACGCTCGGGTTCTCCGCTTCGGCGGTCACCGCCGTACTAGCGGCGTGTGGCGGGTCCACCTCCGCGCCGACAACGGGAGCCGTGCCGACGGGGACAGTCGGTGACGCGGCCTCGAGTGTAGCGCCCTCCGCGAGCGCACCATCCGCCGTTCCCGCCACCGCACAGTCGACGGCGACGCGCGCCGCAGCCACCAGGAGCGCGACCGCCGGTGGCGCGGCGGTCGCCTCGCCGGGCGGGGCGAACAGCCCGATCACTATCCTGGATACCGGGGCCAAGCTCCCGACCGGCACTACGACACTGCGTTGGCTCGATGGGAGTGCCAGCCCGCGATCAACCTTCCAGCAAGCCTTCTTTCCAGCCTATCAGCGCGCCCACGCGAATATCACGATCGCCTACGAGCAGGCCACGAACGCCGATATCAACAAGATCGTCGGGCTTGGTGTACAAAACAGCAACGCCCACGATTGTTTCCTCCAACCCAGCTCAGTCACGCCCGGCCAGATGGTCCGCGAGGGCTGGGTGCGCCCGCTGGACGAGATCATCCCCAACTACGATCAGTGGAAGACCCGGTTCCCCGCCGGCGTGCTGGTCGAGGGGATCACGATGTTCGGCGGGAAGACCTACTGTTGCCCGTATCTCTCGAACAAGCAGCACAGCGGCCTAATCCTGTTCAATGTCCCGTACCTGCAACAGGCCGGCGTTGATCCCGCGTCCAAGCCGCTCACCTGGGATGATTTTCGCGCGGCCACCAAGAAGGTGACGGAGCAGGGCAAGGGCAAATATTATGGCCTGATTATCGGGGGGCAGCAGACCGATCAGTTGGAAGGGTTCATCTCTATCCTCTCCCAGTTGGCCGGTGTCAGCGGCGGCCCCACAAACGCCGGCGGCTTCATCGATTGGAAGACCGGGCAATACAATTACACCTCGGATCAGATGCTGGCCGCGATCGATCTCCTGCTGGCCATGAAGGCGGATGGGAGTGTCTTCCCCGGCTCACTCTCGCTCGGCGGGCCCCAGGCGCGCGACCAGTTCTCGCAAGGCGTCGCGGGGATTATCCTGCAAGGGGCATTCAATATCCCCCAGTGGCAGAAAGATGTGCCGCTGTTCAACTTCGGCGTGGGCAGCCCGCCCGTGCCGAGCGGCGGGGCGCGCGGCACGATCTCTTATGATCCCGGCGCGGCGACCACGGTCTGGGTCTACGCGAAGAGCAAGGTGCCGGAGATCGCCGGGGATATCTTCGCCAACTTCACTAGCCTCGAGAATCAGCGCGCGCTGGTCGCCCTCACCGGCGGGTTCCCCCCGCCGCTGCTGCTCAAGGCAAGTGAGTTGATCGCGCTTGGATCGCGAGAACAGCAGACCTACAAGTTGTTCGATGACCAGATGCGGCTCGCACCCACCCCCGTGGTCCGTAACCCCGACGTGGCGCAGGTCTATCTGGAGCAGAAGCGGCCAACACCCGACTTCGGCCAGACGATCCAGGGCCTCTACACCGGGCAATTGAAGGATGCGAAGGGGGCGATGAAGGATCTGCAGGATCGCTCGGAGGCGGAGTTGCAGCGGGCGATCAAGGCGGCGCAAGGGAAGGGGGCCAAGGTGTCGCGCGACGACTGGAAGTTCGCCAACTGGGACCCGACCAAAGATTACACCGACGCCGACTACGCCGCGCTGAAATAGGCCAGGAGGGTGAGACGATGCGGATCACCGGACTGGAAACGGTCGTCGTGCGGGTGAACCACCGTGGCGATTGGCTCTTCGTCAGACTGACGACCGACGAAGGGATGGTCGGGCTGGGCGAGGCGTCGCAGGGCGGCGGGGGGCCGGATCGTGACGAGATCGTTGCCACGATCCTCCGACGGCAGTGCCTGCCGCTCTTGCGCGGGCGCGACCCCCGCGCGGTCACCGCCACGATCGCCGCTCTGCGCCCGCTGGCGCGCGGCTTCGCCGGGCGGACCGCGATCTCCGCCTGCGAGCAGGCACTCTGGGATCTTGCCGGCAAGGCGGCGGGGTTGCCGATCTATCGCCTGCTCGGCGGGCCGACGCGCGGGCGTGTGCCGCTCTATGCCAATATCAATCGCGCCACGACCGAGCGCTCCCCGGAGGGGTTCGCCCGCAACGCGGCGGCGGCCGTCGCCGACGGTTTCACGGCGCTCAAGGCGGCACCGTTCGACGGGATGGACCGTCATCGCGTGCGCGATCGGGGTCAGCAAGCGCGGGTGCGGCGCGGCCTCGCGTGTGTGGCGGCGATGCGCGACGCGATCGGCCCCGATGTTGAACTGCTGATCGACTGCCACAGCAACTTCGACGTGCCGACGGCGCTCGCGGTTGCCGTCGAGTTGCGGTCGCTCGGCGTGACCTGGTTCGAGGAGCCGGTGCCGACCGACGACCGCGAGGCGCTGGCGCGGCTGCGCCCGCTGGTCGCCGATCTGGAGTTGATCGGGGGCGAGCAGCTCTGGGGGTTGGAGGAATTCTGGCCGTATCTCGCCGGCGACCTCTGGGACCTGCTCATGCCCGATGTGAAGCACTGCGGCGGGATCGGGGCGCTGATGGCGATCGGCGCGGCTGCGGCGGCCCGCGGCGTGAGCGTGGCGCCGCACAATCCAAGTGGCCCGGTGGCGATGGCGGCGAGCGCGCAGGCGGCGGCGGCATTGCCGCACCTGCGCGCCCTCGAATACGCCTGGGGCGAGGTGCCGTGGCGCGCGGCGCTGCTCGATCCGCCCGAGCGGATCGAGGCGGGCGAACTGATCGTGCCGCAGGGGCCGGGACTGGGCGTCACCTTGAGCGAGGCGACGCTGGCCGAACACGCGGGGGGGGTGGCGTGAGCGATCCGAATATTGTCCTGATCGTCTCCGATCAGCATCGCGCCGACTGGATGGGCTGCGCCGGGAACAGCGCAGTGCGAACGCCGCACCTCGACGGCCTGGCGCGCGACGGCGTCCGGTTCTCGGCGGCCTACTGCGCCGCCCCGCTCTGCGTCCCCTCGCGGATGGCGCTCCTCACCGGGCGCTATCCGCACCATACCGGCGTCTACACCAATAACGCGAGCCTCCCTTCGGGGATGCCGACCTACGCGCACGCGCTGGGATTGGCCGGGTACGAGACAGTCCTCTGCGGGCGGATGCATTTTGTCGGTGCCGATCAGCGCCACGGCTACGAGCGACGACTGGTCGGCGATCTGACGGCGTGCTATCTGGGCGGGCCGCGGATCGATTACGCCGAGTGGGAGGGCGGGCAGCGGCAGGGGCTGGAGTGTCTGACCGTCCTCGGCCCAGGCGATAGCGCGGTCCTCCGATACGACGAGGCGGTGGTCGGTGCCTGCGAGGAGTTCGTCGCCGCGCGCGCCGGAGCGGCGGCCAGCCGGCCGCTCTTGCTCACCGTCGGGCTATTCGGCCCGCACTCGCCGTTCGTCTGCCCGCCGGACCTCTACGCGCGGGCGGTGGCGACCAGTGCGAACGAGCCACCGCTGCCGCCCGACCCGGAGCCGCGCCATCCTTGGGTAGCCGATTGGTTCCGGCGACTCGAGGCCGACCGGGCGTCGCCGGAGCAGATCGCCCGCGCCCGCGTCAACTATGTCGGGCTAGTCGATCGGCTCGACCAACTCGTCGGGCGCGTGATCGCGGCAGCGCGCGCGCTGCCAGGGCCGACGATCGTCGTCTATCTCAGCGATCACGGCGAGATGGCGGGCGACCGCGGCATGTTCTGGAAACAGAGTTTCTTCGAGGGGGCGGTCAAGGTGCCATTAATCTGGTGCCCGCTCGGGTCGGCAGTCCCCGCCGAGACGATCGTCCCCGAGCGGGTGGTCGATCTGCCGGTGAGCTTGGTCGACCTGGCCTCGACCCTGGCCGCACTCGGCGGGGCACCGGCGCTCCCGGCCACGGATGGCCGCGCGCTCACCCCGCTGCTGCGAGGCGATCCCACCCCTGCAGAGCGGGCGGTGTGGGCCGCGCGGCCGATCTTCTCGGAGGCGTTCATCGCCGGGGCGCCGGTGCGGATGGTGCGCCGTGACCAGCAGAAGCTCATCTACTATCACGGCTACGAGGCGGTGCAGCTCTTCGATCTGGCGAGCGACCCCGACGAGCGCCACGATCGCGGGCAAGCAACGGAGCTAGCGATGCCGCGAGCGGCGCTGCGTGGGGTGCTCCTGGCCGATTGGGATCCGGATCAAATCGCGCGCGATCTCGCCGCACGAGGGGCGGATGAGCGCTATCTCGCTCGGTGGGGGCGGGAGGTAGGGATGGGACCGCTCGATCTCTGGCCGGGCGGGGAAATCTATCGCAGCGGGCCGGTAGTCGATACGGCGCGCGGTGACGCGGGAGGGGGTCGTCGATGACCGATACGCGGAGCGGAATGAAGCCACGGGAGTGGCGGGGAATTTTTGCGATACCGCCAACGCCGTTCGACGAGCGGGCGGAACTGGATCTCGACGGGCTGCGCCGGGTGCTCGATTTCACCGTGGCGTGCAAAGCGCACGGGATCGTCTATCCCGCGATGGTGTCCGAGGTCTTCTCCCTCTCGGATGCCGAGCGGGTGCGGCTGACCCCGATCGTGACGCAGCAAGTGGCGGGCCGTTGCCCGGTCGTGATCGGCGTCTCGGGCGTTTGCACCCAGTCGGCGGTCGAGTTCGCCCGTGCGGCGCAAGAGGCCGGCGCGGACGCGGTGCTGGCGATGCCGCCCTACGTGCAGCGCTATAGCGAAGACGATATCCTGCATTATTTCGAGGCGATCAGCCGCGTCGTCTCCGTGCCGATCTTCATCCAGAACGCGGGCGAGTGGAAGCCGATGAACCACTCCTTGCTCCTCCGGATCGTGCGCGAGGTCGAGCATGTCCACTTCATTAAGGAAGAGGTGCCGCCTGCCCACCACCATATCGGCGCGCTGGCGAAGCTCAAAGAGCCGAAGATCTGGGGCTTCTTCGGGGGGCACGGCGGGCTCAATCTTTTCACCGAATTGCGCCGCGGCGCCGCGGGCAATATGCCCGGCTCGCAGTTTGCCGACCTGCTCGTGCGGATGTTCGACCTCTACGAGGGTGGTGCCGTCGAGGAGGCCGAGGCGTTGCACCGCCGACTGATGCCGCTCATCCAGAACGCCGGCCCGCAGAAAGAGATCCTAGTCAAGCGCGGGGTCATCCGCTGCGCGAAGACGCGCGCGCTGCACCAGCGCCCGTTCGACGAGCAGGATCGACGCGAGCGCGACGCCTTCTGGCCGGAACTCGCCGACGCCTTTGTGTACCGAGGTTAAGCGTGAACATGGGGATCGTCGGCCCACCCGGCCAGGAGGGAAAGATGACGCGCACAACGGATAATGCAGCGGCGCTCGGTCGGGTCCTCGACGCGGGGGTCCTCGTGATCGTTCGCCTTCCTTCCGGCGAGAGCCTGGATCGCGTGGCGGAAGCGGCGATCCGTGGCGGTGCCGGTGCCCTCGAAGTGACGATGAATACACCCGGCGGCCTGGAATGGCTGCGCGGAGCTATGTCGCGTTTCGGCGACGCGCTATTACTCGGCTGCGGGACGGTGCTCGACGCGACCCAGGCGAAGTCGGCCATCGCGGCCGGCGCGAGACTGATCGTCGCGCCAGATTTCGATCCGGAGGTTATGGGCGCGGCGCGCACGGCGGGCTGCCTGGCGGTCCCCGGCGCACTCACCCCCAGCGAGATCAAGGCCGCCTGGCGCGCCGGGGCCGATCTCGTCAAAATCTTCCCGGCGACGCTCGGCGGGCCACGCTACATCGCCGATGTCCTGGCCCCCCTCGAAGGGGTACGCCTGATCCCGACCGGCGGGATCGATGAGGCGAACGCGGCCGACTTCATCCGCGCCGGGGCGAGCGCCGTCGCGATCGGCGGCAGTATCGTCAACGCGAATACGGTCGCGGCGGGACAGTTCGATGCGATGGCGGAGCGTATCCGCCACGTTGTGGATGCTGTCGCGGCGGCCCGTGGTCGCACCGTCGCTGCGGTAGCCGATTAGCGCTCGGGGCGCGTCGCGCGCCGGTTGGAGTCTCCTCGCTGGAGTGGGAATGATGCCGATCCAGATCGAGTGGTTAGGGCAGTCGGGCTACCGCATCGTTTTCTCGGATGGGCCGACCGTCTGTATCGATCCCTATCTCTCGCACGCGATGATGGGCGGGCGGACACGGGAGCGACTTTTGCCGGTCCCGATCGCCGCCTGGGAACTCGGTGCCGATCTCGTGATCACGACGCACGATCACGGCGACCACTTCGACGAGGTGACGCTGCGCCCGATCGCCGAGTCGCCGCGCACAACCTTCGTGGGGCCGACATCGTGCCGGGAACACTGGCGGGCGATGGGGCTGCCGGTCGAGCGGTTCTTGCGACTCGACCAGGGCGAATCGCTCGAGATCGCCGGGATACGGCTCACGGCCACCTACGCCCGGCACCGCTCCGGCGCGACCGAGGATGCGGTCGGCATCGTCCTGGAAGGGAGCAGCGTGCGCATCTATCATGTTGGTGATTCCGAATACACGCCAGCGCTGGTGGCGGACGTGGCCGATCTGCGCCCCGATCTCCTGCTGGTCCCGATCAACGGGCGTGCCGGGAATATGGACGCGGCCCAGGCGGCGCAACTCGTGGCCGACGTACGCCCACGGCTGGCGATCCCGATGCACTACGGCGTGATTCCGAACAATACAGCCGACCCCCAGGATTTTGTCGATGCTTGCCGCGCCGCCGGGGTCGATGCGCGGGTGGCCTTACTCAAGGTGGGGGTCCGGTTCGCGCTCGCCCCTGAGGATAGGGAATAGCGACGCGCGGTGATCCGAAGGTGGGAGGCACGATGCGGATACTGATCACCGGCGGGGAGACGATCGTGGGGACCGCACTGGTCCGCGCGCTCACCCAGGACCATCTGGTGCAGCGGTACGATCTGAGCGATCCGGCCGATCGTGCCCGCGCGCTGGCGGCGGCACCAGGGTGCGACGCGATCGTCCACCTCGTCGCCGGGCTCGATCCCGCGCTCTCGCCCCTCGACGAATTGGACATCGCGACGCGCGGGACCTACGACCTGATCACGATGGCCAGCCCAGCGACGCGCTTCATCCTGGTCGGCACGCTCCGCATCTTCGCGCGCTACCCGGCCGACTGGTGGGTAACCGAGCACTGGGCCCCACGCCCGGCCGCGACGATCGACAACCTCGCGCCCTACCTCGCCGAACTGGTCGTGCGGGAGGCCGCGCGCATCCTCCCGCTGCGGGCGACCGCGCTCCGCCTCGGCGAGGTAGTCGCCGACGGGACAGGCGGGCCGGGACTTGCCGATCCGCGCGCACTCCACCTCGACGATGCGCTCCAGGCGATCGACCGTGCGCTCGCGCTCGTCCCGGAACCCGGCGGCACGCCACAAGGCTGGCAGGTCTTCCACATCCCCGGCGGCGGGGCGCGGGCACGCTTCCCACTCGAACTGGCCGGGCGTCCGCCCCTCGGCTACACGCCGCAGCACGACGTGACCGGCGACCCGCCCACCGCCCCCGCGCCCCCACAGGACCCGCCCCTGGGGAGAGTCGCGCCGGATACGCCGCGCGCGCGGCATAAAGTGGTGCTCTTCGGCGCGGGCGGGCCGCTCGGCGTCGCGACCGCCGAGGCGCTGGCCCCCGATCACCGGTTGCTGCTGAGCGATCGGCGCGCGCTCACGGCGATCGCCGCCGAGAATCGCCCGCAGTCGCCGGGTGCGCCGCTGCCACGCCCCTTCGGCGCACCGCACGAGGAGCGCGTGGTCGACGTGACCGATCCGGAGCAGGTGCTGGCTGCGGTGCGCGGCATGGATGTCATCATCAACAGCACGGTGGTCCGCGACCACCCGACCGAAGCGTTCCGGGTCAATACCCTTGGGGCCTATCACGTCATGCGCGCAGCGGTGGCCTGTGGGATCCGCCGCGTCGTCCACACCGGTCCGCGCCAGCTCATCGGTGGCCCCGCCGGTTTCCGCGATGACTTCGACCTGGTGGACGATGCGCCGATGCGGCCAGGGACAAATCTGTACTTCGTGTCAAAATTCCTCGGCCAGGAAATTTGCCGTATCTTCGCCGAGGAGTACGCCCTCGAAGTCCCGACGCTCCTGTTCTCTCGCTTCATCAGCACCGCGACACTCACCGCCGGGCCGACCGGTGACCACCAGATGCTGATCTCCTGGGAGGACGCCGGACGCGCCATGCGCCAGGCGGTGGACGTGGCCGCGTTCCCGCGCCCGTTCGAGATCCTGCAGATCACCGCAGATGTGCCCAACGGGCGCTTCTGCAACGATAAGGCGAAGCATCTCCTGGCGTGGGAGCCGCTGGATCGGCTGGCAGGGCGCTGGCGACGCCCATCGTGACGCGTACCGCGCTACTGCGGAGTGAGGCAGCGAAGATCAAACGTGGTTCGGCGATTGCCGGATCGCGGCGTATTGCGTCGCGATCCGGGGCGATGGGGTGAGCGGATGCGAATCGTGGCGGTCGATACGTTCGTGTTGCGCCATCAACTGGCGCGACCGTTCGGTTTCTCGCAGTGGTGGTACGACGCGCGGACGGCGATGCTGGTGCGCGTCACCGCCGACGACGGCACGGTCGGCTGGGGCGAGGCCTACGGGCCGCCCGAGCCGAGCGCGGCGATCGTGGCGCACGTCCTGATGCCGCTCCTCCTCGGCGCGGACCCGCGCGACACCCTGCCACTCTGGGAACAAATGTACGCGCGCACGCGCGATAGCGGGCGCGGTGGCATGGTACTGCACGCGATCAGCGCGGTCGATATCGCGCTGTGGGATCTGAAGGGGAAGAGGCTCGGCGTCTCGGTATCGCGGCTCCTCGGCGGGCGCTTCCGCGAGCGGGTGCAGGCCTACGCCACCGGACTCTATTTCCGACCAGAGGAGGAATTCACCGCTGAACTGGTCGAGGAAGCGCGCGGCTACGTGGCGGAGGGTTTCCGCGCCATCAAACTGAAGGTGGGACTCGATCCGGACACGGACTTGCGCCACGCCCGCGCGGTTCGCGCGGCGATCGGCCCCGACATCGCCCTGATGGTCGATGCGAACCACGCCTACGACGCCGCGACGGCGATCCGCCTCGGTCGCGCCTTTGCGGAACTCGATGTGGCCTGGTTCGAGGAGCCGGTTATCCCCGAGGATCTGGAAGGATATGCCGAGGTGACCCGCGCGCTCGACCTGCCGGTCGCCGGGGGCGAGGCGGAGTTCAACCGCTTCGGCTTCCGGCGGCTGTTCGAGGCCCGTGGGGTCGATATCGTCCAGCCCGATCTCACCGCCACCGGCGGCTTCACCGAGTGTCAGCGGATCGCCGCATTGGCGGGAATCTACGGGGTGCGCTACCTGCCGCACGTCTGGGGGAGTGCCGTCGGGCTGGCGGCGGCGCTGCAATTCGTCGCCGCCCTCCCGCCGGCGACACACGCCCTCCGTCCGCTCGAACCGCTCTTCGAGCTCGATCGCACCGCGAATCGGTTTCGCGACGATCTGGCGGTCGAGCCGCTCAGCCCGGTTGGTGGCTGGCTGGATATCCCCGATCGCCCGGGCCTGGGGATCACCATCGACGAGACGCAGCTCGCTCGCTATCGTGTGGCATAGGCGTGGGAGCGGGGATGCGAGGTACGGCAAAGGACGGGCCAATCTCCCCACCCGGTTGGGAAGACGCGCCCCACGAGTTGGTGCGGATCGGTACTCCAGGCGGCGAGGCGATCGCCTGGTTTGCCCCAGCGTTTGGCGGGAACTGTGTGGGCTACGCGGTGCGCCACCGCGACGGCTGGGTCCAACTCCTCCACGCGGCGGGGCCGACGTTACTGCGGGCCGCCCCGATCCGCTATGGCTGCCCGATCCTCTTCCCCTTTCCCGGCCATGTTCGGCACGCGCGCTATCGCTGGGCCGGGCGTGAGTATCAATTGCCGTCGCACTCGCCCGACCGGCCGCAGTATGCCCATGGCTTCGCCGCGCACCATGCGTGGCGCGTCGAGCGGGCCGAACCGGACGCGTTGACCGCCGAGTTCTCTACCCTGACCGATCTGCCGGGTGGCGGGCGGAGGGCAGGATACCCATTCGCCATCGCGGTCGCTCTGCGCGTTGCGGTGACGGGAGATGCGCTCGCTCTCACGCTCACGGCGACGAATGTGGGCCGGGAGATGGCACCAGTAGGACTCGCTTTCCATCCTCATTTCTCCCTGGCGGCGCTCGGTGGGGAACGCAAGACGGTGCGCGTGGCCTTGCCGGGGAAACGCCAGCATATCCTGGAGGGGGCGATCCCGACCGGCGAGCAGCGCGCTGTGGTGGTGCCCGAGATCACGCCCCCGCCGCGTGGCGAACGGCTCCTCGTGGCGCGAACCGCGCTGGACACTCGCCCCAGCGCGACGATAACCGGGCGGCCAGGAACGCCGCAGATCCGGCTGTCAGCCGACGAGGGGTGTCGCGATTTCCTCCTTTTTGTGCCACCGGAAGAGCCGTCGATCTCGCTGGAACCCCATAGTTGCGCCCCCGGTGCGGCGTCGCAACCGGAGGGGCATCCGGAGGGGCTGATCGGCGTGCGGCCGGGGGCCACGATTCGCCTGGCGATACGGATTTCCGCCGTGTGGGACTGAGCGGACTCGCGGCTGTTCTGGCCGGCCTGCCCGGCGCTGGCCGATTATTGCCGTGACGTTAGAGACATACCAGCGGTGCGTGGAAAAATTCGCGCAGCGCCAACGTCGCCGCGCCGACGGCGGGCGCGTCGGGCAGGCCCGCAATTTCGATTCGCAGGTTGTCGCGGAGGGCCGGGAAGACACGCTCCGCGACGATCGCGCGTACCGGATCGAGAAGCACGTCGCCCGCCTGGGCGAGATCGCGCCCGAGCAGGATCAGTTGTGGGTCGAACGCATTGGCGATCGTGACGGCACTGTCTGTATGTTAAGGTGGATAGGGGAGCGCGCTGACTCGGGTACTGTCTGCGCACTGACGCTTGAACTTGCGATGTCGCGCGCTCCCCAGCAATAGCACCCGGTCGGCAGACTGGACGGGAGCGTGTCGGGTACTCGATACAGACATGTCGCCGCCGGCGTGCTGCGTGCATCGCGATAGGCAGCAGGCGAGGGGGCAGCATGGCGATCGGCGTCGACACGCACAAACGGACGCATTGCCTGGTGGCCCTGGATGACGAACGGCGACCGCTCGGGACGCGGACGATCGCGAACACGCCGG
>JAABUS010007830.1_pt1 | contig 12015 bp, 9 predicted proteins | sample 5560161 | NCBI WGS metagenome assembly JAABUS01 (sample SAMN10711885, study PRJNA513376) | rock metagenome | isolation source: Antarctica rocks | place: Antarctica: Victoria Land, Trio Nunatak nord | collected 2016-01-04 | reverse complement strand
ATGAGACATGACTATTTCAAAAGTTATTTGCATCGATTATCAGAGAATAATTCAAACAAATGCTATGAAATATGCAAGGCGAGACAAATGTCGAAGCACTTACTACTGAACTGCAAACATTATAAAGTAAAACAGTTACAGCTTAAAGCAAAAGCACAGTTCAAAAACATGAACATTATATTGACGTTGTTTATCATCAAGATTGAAAGAATCGCAATGCTAAAGTACTTGAAAAGTATTTGAATTGTGACAAGAAAATGACTATTGAAAATGAAAGAGTAAAATGAGAAGAACATGAAGAAGTAAGAAAATGAGAGCACAAGAGAAAGAAGTTGTTTGATTGAAAGTGCTTGTTTGTGCAAACTATCAATGTGATTGATCAATGAAAAGATATAAAGCAACGACTTTGATCAAGATACATGTAATCTAACATATGCACAGCGTCTAAACAGTGTCATAGTCATAGACTGCATGCATTTAATGAAGAAAGAAAAAAAATCAAACTCGCAGCAATCTCACGCACTTAAGTTGTTTTAAAACAGTCATATGCTCTATGTTTTGACTTCTTGCATTTGAAGCAAAGTTCTTTCTTAAACAACTCTTTCTGAATAAAATCAAGCTTCAATCTTCTGAATTTCTTTCACAAAGAAACTGATGACGTAAGTCAAGTAGTTAATGTGTTAACAACAGAGCGAGCAGCTTAAGTAGTTGATGCTTTAACGACTGATCAAACGTTCAATTCAGTCAATCTAACATTGACTTGCATACAAATGTTGATAAACTCATTCAAATTTGTGATTCATTTATTGAGTGTTGCTCGCTGAAGATTTAAACTAATCTTATGCTGAAAATCATTTAGTAGAATCTCATTATTATATTTTAGTTCTGCATTAAATCTCTGAAATTTCATTCAAAATTTATGAAAGAAAATCTTGTTCTGATACAGCTTCAAATATTAACGTTAAGTTGTGTGATGATGATTGAGATCATCATACATCTTATTAATCATTGATAGTACTTCTTCAACTTCTAGAAATGAGTTGAAGAAGATATCTTGCATGTGAGATGCAATATGTTTGATCGCAGTTTTACTGACTCAACTTTCAATGTATGCAATCTTCAACTCTTCAATAGAAAAGTAATTCTTGTTTGTCTTCAGCTTATTTTGCATTCGCGATAGTTAATTGTTTACATTCTGCAATGAATCTTCAAACAGTAAAGATTTTAATAACTTGATTAACTTCAAGAATTAATCTTTAGAAATTGAAGTACTTTGTTGACTTGATGCAGCTTTTAAATAACGTATAATCATGTTCTTGTCTTTATTTTCTTTCTGCAGACGCATTTGTATAATCTTCAATGTGATGTTTATCTTGTTAACATCTTCTAACATCTGAATTATGTCATTGTGAATCTTGATTTCAGTGTTATGCTGTTGACATATGTACTTGATAAAGATAACAATGTTGTTTACTTCATGAGTGCTTATTCAAGCATTCAATTCAGTGCTGATGCTGATCTTGATCATTTCATGATCAAAAAGCAACATGTTCATGTTTTTTTCTTCTATATTTAATGACACATTTGTGTCTTCTTCTTCTGATGCTGTTCAATTCTGTGATAGAAGTGATTCTCTTTTAGCATTTTGAAGTTTATAATGAGTAATGCTTACTGATTTTGAGCTTCTAGTCATGATATGAGTAGAAAATTGCTGATCAAGATTCTGATGTTACTTTATTAAACTTTCTGAGTTTGAGCAACAACTAGTACTTTATCAAACTTTCTGAGTTCAAGTACTGCTGAAATTTCTGATTTCTGATGATGAACTCAATAAAGAGTTAATCAAGAACAACGCATTTATGTTCTTTGATTCTGATTCTATCGAAATTTCTGATTTCAAATCAAGATTCTTCTTTAGAAATTTCTGATTTCTATCAAGCTTTCTGAGTCTGAGTTCTGATTCTGCTGTTAAAATTATGAGTTCAACTTCTGATTTGAGTTATGTAGCTTGTTTTTATATTATCTACACGTTGATAGCAAGATTAATGAGCTTTGAACTAATGTTATGAGTTTGCATAAAGCGAATCATATGAGTGTATTCTAACTAGAAGTTCAAAGCTAAAGAAGAAAGAAGATGAAACACGTCAAGAATCTTATACTCACGAAGGCGCGCTAGATCACTAGCGTGTCAACATCAGCTCTGTACTAGTCTATGATAGTCTAATATAATTTATGTTTAGACTAACTCAGAGTAACAAGACACGCTTGCAACAAAGTCAAATCTTTATTATCTGCTCAGCTTTTTGCATGTATCTTCTGTTTAAAGCTTAAAAACTCAAGATTTAAATCATTGTTGAAATCATCATTAATACATTGCAAGACTTCATCATATATACTTAAAATTTTGTAAAAAAGTTGATAGTTCATTGAATATAAAATTATTTTTAAGATAAAAGACTTTAAGACAAAAGATTCTGAAATAAAAGACTTTAAAATAAAAGACTTTAAAACAAAAGACTTTGAAACAGCAAGCTTTAAAACAGAAGACTCTGATCAAAAAGACGAAAAACATAGTGATGTACACAAATGCATCGCAAATTTGAAAAAAAATAGCAGAAGTTGAAACAGAAATTGAAACAACAGTGATATTTATGCATGAACTCATTAAATGCAGCAAAGCGACAAGCATTTCAGGCAAAATTATCATAATAAAAGCGAAACTGCAAGTTATTAATGATGCAATCGCAATGTGCAGCGAAAAAGCACTCAAAAATAGCGAAATTTGAATGTACATGAACAGTCAAATAACTTTGCAAAGACTAAATGTAAAAAGCAACGTCAATGCAAGATTATTTAATGACATACGACAAAATTTGATCAATTTACGTCAGAAACAATGTCAAATTTACATACAGTGAATATCAAGTTGCAAAAACAATATTGAGAATGAAAAAGCAGATTAATTAATCAAAATTACTACTCAAGAAGTATCAATTATTAACAACATGAAAGCAATCATCATAAGCTTTGTTAAAAAGCAAATTTGCAAAAAGATGAAATTACAATAATTAAAGATTTGAAAAAGCAGTATTAAAAAGAAAAATCAGTATTGAAAGAACATATCAAATGTGAATTTAAGTCATAAATTACTAAAAGAGCTGAGAAAAATTAATAGACTAACATTTTCAATCTTTATTCAGCTGAAAATCAGACATGATTATTTCAAGAGCTATTTGCATCAATTATCAGAGAATAATTTGAATAAATGCTATGAAATATGCAATGCAAGACAAATGTTGAAGCATTTACTGCTGAACTGCAAACATTATAAAGCAAAGCAGAGAAAGCGTAAGAAAAAAGCTCAGCTCAAAAACACAGACACTATAATGACACTGTTCATCATCAAGATTGAAAGAATCATAACATTAAAGTATTTGAAAAATACTTAAATTGCAACGAGAAAATGACTATTAGAAACGAAAGAGTAGAATGCAAATAATGCAAAGAAAAAAGAAAAATGAAAGTATGATTGCAAGAGTTAAATTGAAAGTGCTTGTATATGCAAACTATCGATGTGATTGATTAATGAAAAGATATAAAGCAGCGACTTTGATCAGATTACATGTAACATAACATACATATAATGTTTAGACAGTGTCATTGTCATGATAAATTGACATATAGAAATTAGCTCTGAAACTCTATGACTCTGCAAGACATCATTTAAACTACGTCATATTTTTGACTTAATATGTCATGAGTTATGTCATGCTTAACTTAACAATGCTTAACAAACTTTCTATAGTCAATTGATTTTCTCGAGTTATCAAGAGCTTCTTAATAATTAGCTTTATCATAATATATACTCATTCTGTGTCTGCTTAGAATATCACATTGTCATATCATTCTTATAGATTTCGTCTATTCATTTAGTAAATTTGATCATCATAGTTCTAATTATTTCAAACTCTTCTTAGAAATAATGATTTGATATTCAAGCATGACAACAGCAATGCAATTGCAACAGAATTGAAACAACAACATCTCAATCTCATGAGACATCATATCAGAAAATGAACGTTGCATAATGAAATCAGAAAATGAAGAAGCAGAAAATGAACTCTCTCTTGATATTACTGAACAGCTGACACAAGCAATGCTTCAATGTAATAAACTGCAAAAGAAACAGAAGTTAGCAGCTATTTAATCAGAGATTGAGACTTTGCAAGTCATTAAAACAACGAAGAAAAGTTATTAAGTTTTCACTTAAGTTCTCACGAAGAATTTAAATGATTTATGCATCGTCTTTATAATGTTGATGATGATAAAACGAAGACAAAATGAAGTCATCTTGCAAAAGCAAAGATTTTTAATGTCTTTGAAGAAGTATCATGATAAAATCATAAGAGAACATAAAGAGTGAATTCATGATGTCAAAATCTTGTTTTGAAATATCTTTTAACATTTTGAAAGAAATGAGAAAAAGATTTTGTATTGCATGATTTATTTGAAGAGTGAATCAAAGAAACTTTGATTTAATCATGAAGAGACTATGTCTGTAGCTCAGCAGATATAATTCAATTTTATTGACTTTCTTCTGAATTTAATTGAAGACTCGATGAATCGAGACATAGACGTGATTCAGCAGTATGTGAACACATTGCAACGTTCAGATCAGATGATATGAACATTTGCAACTCATCTGAACATTCTGAAACATCAACTTTCGTTGTATAGTAATGAGCATAAGCGAGCTCATTTATTCATCAAGTTGAGATCTGAGCTGCATGTGATCATTACTAGTGTGCAGTTAATTTCTATCACATGAGATGCATTAATTGATCTTGTCGCTCAATTGAAAACAAATCTGCAAAATTAACACGTCTTGTCATTGAAACAACTTCAAGATGAGAACTTGCATGATCAAGATAAAGTCAACAAGAAGACTCATTCAAAGCAAAAGAAATCTCATTGATTAATCAGATCTGACTCTTCATCAAAGACAAGTTCACATGCTTCATCATGTAATAGCAAGAATTTGTTCAACATAACATGTTATACATGCAATCAAAAGAATCATTACTTTATTGATTGTAAAGATGAAAAGATCAAGAATAGATCAAAAGAATCTGATGTAAATTGAGTATTCATTAATTTAATATCACATATGAGTTGTTTTAAGATTTTGAAAAAAGACAAACTTTTGACGAATGTTTCAAATCATCAAGAAAAAAACAAGAAGTTCTTTTCATGAAGACTTTTATATATAAAGAGCATGTAATTCAGAAAGATCAGAAGATAGAAATGAAGATTCATATGAATATTGATGTCAAGATGAACGTGATTAGTCAACGTTTTATCATCGAGCAAGATATGTCATTACTGAACGTTGATCTCTCAAGATTTATCTGAATGAATGATCAGAATGTCTATTATTATGATGTTTATAAGATGTGTTATCGACTGAGAGACAGTTGAAACATAGAGAAAAAAGATATAAGTATCTTTTATGCTATTGATAAGAAAGAATCTTCTTTGATTCTGAGTATGTTAAGTATGCAATTCAAGCGTATTCAAATAGACATGATTGCAAAAACATGATGTTTCAACGTGAATGAACACGTATTTGAGTTGTTCTTTGCACAAGCATTTGCAAAAGCTCTACAAGATGAGTTTACTGTGTATGCTTTTATCATGATCAACGTTGTTAAAAAGTTGATCATTGAACATTAAGTGAAAGCAATGAATAACATGATGAATCATATCACAAACGTGTTTGAAACACAGACTTTATTTGTTGAATTAAAAGAATATGAAGATGTATTCTCAACAGAAAGTGTCGACAAGTTGCTCTTGCATGAAGATCACAATCATGCAATCAAAATCATTGCAAAGTCATTGTATGAATTGTTGTATAATTTATTGAACACAGAGTTAATGATTCTGAGATCGTATCTATATGATGTTTTAGTAAAAGAATGAATTAAGCACTTCATTAACTCAACTGACGTGTTTATTTTATTCATTTTCAAAAAGAATGATAGTCTTCATTTATGCATGAACTATTGAGATCTGAATAAAATCACTGTCAAAAATCGTCATTCACTGTCTTTAATTAGTGAAACTCTAAACAAACTCAATAAAGTCAAGCAGTTCACTAAGTTAAATCTGAAGAATGTTTATCATTGTCTCAGAATTTGATGTGAAGATGAGTGAAAGACGACATTTCATACTCATTATGATCACTTTGAATATATCATCATGTCATTTAATTTAATCAATGCATCTGTTATTTTTCAGACTTATATTAATAAGATCTTGACAGAACTTTTAAATGACTTTTATGTTGTTTATCTGAATGACATTCTAATCTTTTTTGTAAAGAAGACTGATCACGTAGATCATGTGAAGCAAATTCTTGAAAGATTGAGAAAGTTCAAGCTATATGCTAGCTTGAAGAAGTGTGAATTCTTCATCACTAAAGTGAACTTTCTAGAATTTATCATATTCATTGAAGATGTTTTGATGAATTCAAGTAAAGTAGACATCATCAAAACGTGATTCAGATCAAAAATGTATTAAGAAATACAGGTTTTTCTGAGATTCATCAATTTCTATCAACATTTTATACATCACTACTCTCAGATAGCAGAGTCTTTAACAGAACTGCTGAGAGATAGTGTAAAAGATGTAAAAATGAGCTCATTCATATGATTGAGCAAAGTGAAACAAGCTTTTAATCAGCTTCGCAACGTCTTTATGAGAGCATCTATACTAAGACACTTTGACTCAGAGCAACATATACACATCAAGATTGACACATTCAATTATGCAGTCGTGAGTATTTTGTTTCAGTCAGATGACGAAGATCAATGACATTTAATTGCATTCTGATTCAGAATGATGATAAACGTTGAAAGAAACTATGAAATACATGATCAGAAGCTTCTAGTCATAGTAGCGATGTTTAAACATTGACAACACTATATGAAAGATAATTATCATACTGTCAAAGTTCTGATGAATCATAATAATCTGAAGAGTTTTATGAATGTTCAAGAATTAAACAAAAGACAAATCAAATGAATCATGAGATTGTTGATCTGCAACTTTGAAATAACACATAAATCAGAAAAGACAAATTTGATCAATGCATCATTGAGATGATCTGATTATAAGAGTGAGAATATCTCTGCGAATCATTTACTGCTCATTCTGCAGCGAAAGCTGACTAGAATAGAAAGCTTAAATAGCTTTATATTCATAGCAATCAGAGAATTATACTGTATACGAGTGATTAATGATGTTGAGAAGATGTTCATTCACAGTATAAGTATGAACAGATATTCAGCAGAACATGTCAAAAGCAGACTGCAAGATGAAACTCACTGATGAACATGAGTGATTAATGATGTCAAGAAAACGTTCGTTCACAGTGTCAGTGAACGAAGATATTCAGTGAAACATGTTGAAAGCAGATCGCAAGATAAAATCTATTGTACATGAATGATTAACAAAGTTGAGAAGATGTCTGTTCACATTGTCAGTGAAAACATGAATACATGTTCAGCAATGCATGTCAGAAGTATGCTGCTGAGAATCATGATTTTAACAGTGCAAGAAATGCATTTAGATGAAGTACATTTTTCAAAAGATAAAATTTCTCAATTTGAATCAACAACTTCAAGAAGCACAAATGTTGAAATGTTGATTCATAAAGATTGCAACGTAGTTGAGAAACAGCTTAATTTTGTTGCTGAAACTGTTGATTGCAAACAACTCATTTCACGTGCAATTGTCAAAGTATTGACAATTTATGAAATAATATACAACTTCAGTGATAAATTCATAGTCAAGCTCATTAAGATTTTACAGCAAGAAAATGAATTTGCTGTGAGATTAAGAGCAAATGAAATGATGAGTATATGAAAGAATGACGTTGAAGCTTAAACATTGAATAGTCAAGAAATGATAAAGTACAATAAATCATTGTATGTTTCAGAAAATCTTTCTGTCAAAGAAAAGTTATTGAAACATCATCATGATAATTCATTAGCAAGACATTTTGATGCTGACAAGATCAATGAGTTATTAGATTGCAAATATTACTGAAAAAGTATGATTAAGAATGTCAAAGAATATATAAATACTTGTGACATTTGTTAAAGAGTAAAGATGAAACTTCATCTATCATATGATGAGTTGAAATCATTACTTCGACTCACAGATTCATGAAAAGAAATCACTATGAATTTCATAACAGATTTGTCATCTAGTAAATGAAAAGAAGTTGTTTATGACTCGATTCTTGTGATAGTCAATCATTACATGAAGATGATGCATTATCTGTCTATAAAGAAAACTCTGACTGTTGTAAAGTTAGCAAAGTTGTTCTTTAAGAAGATTGCTTTAAGATATGAGATCTCAAGTGATATAATTATTGATAAAGATAGTTTATTTATCAGTGCGATCTGATCAGAGATTTGCTATCATGTCAAGATGAAATGATGATTAAGCATCATTTTTCATTTGCAAACAGACAATCAGACAGAATAACAGAATCAAATGCTGAAACATTATTTATGAGTATATTGTTTAAAAAAGCAAGATGACTGAGCTTTGCTTTTATTCATAATTGAGTTCATGTATCATCAGATGAAACACTCTTCATTGAGCTGTAGTTTCTTTAAAGTCATGTATGATTATGAGTTAATCTTTGACATACACATCAAGAATAATGCTATGAAAGAAGAAATGTCAGCAGCAAAAGAACATGTTGATGCAATGATGATAAAATGCAATCAATGCTCAGACAAAGTACTATAATTAAAAACATAAGTTTAAGTTCTTTAATGTTGATGATTTAATCATGCTATCAGCAAAAAATCTAAAGCAAAAGAAGTTGAGCTAGAAGTTATTAAATAAAATGATAAAGTTCTTTCATATACAAGAATTTATAAACAAGCAAATATATTGTCTTGATCTTTCAATCATTTATAAAGTTCATTTTGTCTTTCATGTATTTTTTTTAAAGTTGTATAATCATAGACTAAATGATGACTTTATACTCGATTATTTCATATCTGAGCTTATTAATGATGAGTAAGAATGAAAGATAGAAAAGATTTTATAGAAGTGAAAAAGAAAGAAAATCTTATATTATAAGATATAATGAAAAGAATATCTCATTAAATATAATCAATGAATATTAAGTGAAGATATAAAAGATGTCTTGAAGCTTATAAAAGCTTTCAAAATGAAGCTGAAACATGAGCAAAAAGCATAATCACTCACTTTCAAGCATAAACTCATTATTAGAAAAGAAGAATCATTGTATTATGATAGTTTTGTTCTTTAATGAAGCAATCATATATGTAAATCAACAGACAGAAGAAAAAGCGCAAAGATGCTCAAATGCACTCAACAAGAAAGTGCAATCATCATAACATAATAAACATCATGCAATCATCACTTCATTAAACATCTTTCACACGAAACAAGATCACAGACTTCTTCTTTTTTTTCATTGTTAAATTTACATTGAAACATGAAGATAAAGATTTGAAAAACAACAAATTATGCTAAAATATATTAAAATAATTAAAAATGCTGACAAAATGATATATAATTGAGATTGAACATATCACAAAGCACTTTACATTCAGAATTTCTCTGACAATATCATTAATAATCATCATTTTGATATTTGAATCATTTTTTTCAAATATAAATAACTTTAATTACTCATCTGAAATAAACTATCTAGAGACATAGCACATCATCAACATGATGCTTATGCTTCACTTTGATCATCAAGAGCAGATGAGAAACGTTGTTAACATGATGTCAATGAATGAATGAGAAGTGAATATTATTATCTCGCAGAAGAATTTAATTAAGACGAAAGATATACAAGAGAAATTAAACAAGCTGCGAGTTCTTTATGAACTCAACGAGCGTAAAAACAATGAGCTGATGCTCTGAAAAAAGATAAGAAGACTGATGAATATGACAGAAAAGTTGACGCGTCAACGCGTCAATGCATTAATGATCAATCAATGAATGAAGAATCAGTTGAAAAGACTGAAAAAGATAATGTGCAGAGTTGAAAAGAAGTTCGCGAAAGAAAAGAAATGAGTCAACAGCTGAGCGAAAAGAACGAGTGAGAAGTCAATGATATTATTTAGAAGTCATCTTGCTTTCAGCATTGACATGTCATCGTCAATGCAAAATCACTGCAAGAAACTTGAAGTGAAGATTTTCATCAAAGAGAAAGAGAAGATAAAGAGAATCATGATGATTACAACGAAAAACATAGTAAAATAAGCAAGAAAGAGTAACATCGACAAGATGCTATCAACATGTAAAGACATAAAAATAATGAAAAGACAATTAAATCTACTCATATTTTGAATCAAGATGAAAGACAGCAAGAAGATACTGAAAGAAAATGACTTTTGAATCAGAAAAATGTCATTGAACACAAGTCTGCATGAAGTCAGCTTTAAAGTGATAGTACATGAGATTAAAGTTGAAAAGATGTCTAAAGACATTGAAAAGAAGAAAGCAAAGACGCTGATCAAGATCAACAAAGACATATATTCAAAGATTATGATTGAGAAGATTGAGTGACTCACAAAGAAGAATGAACATAAGAGATACATCTTGCTGATGATATGCATAGTCAACGCTGAATTAACAAACAAGCTCATCAATGAAAGAGTATGTCATGAGATTGATATAAAAATTACGCAGTTTTATGACTTAAGCTGCAGAATACATCAGTGTTTAAAGTATCAAAAATATAATTACAAGACATATGAATGCAAAAACAAGCAAAGATGCATTTACTGTGCAATAAATCATTGCTTGAAACATTGCTCTCATAAACAGACTCAAAACATGTGAAAATGTGAAGTATGTAAAGATACACACAGAGTCTTTGACTTTCAATGTCACAAATAACAGATTGAAAAAGAGAGAATAAAGAGAGTTACAAGAAACAGATTTCTATATCACATCATAAAAGAACAAGAAAAGCTCAAAGAAAGAATATTAAAGACATTCATAAAAACATTTATCAATTTAAAATCTTTGATGAGCAATAGCTTGAAGAGAAAGTTGAAACATTCAATGAACAAAAGTTGTTTGCTCAATGCAACAATCATAATAATAATAATAAATTCATACATTCTTGTGACATCGATTAGATCAACTCATGAGAGACTTTATGCTATCTGTATCGAGTGAACAAAACTCTCTAAGATAGAAAATCACTCGCAGTCTACATGACTGCTTCACGCAGTCGAAACAGTGAGTTTTGAGACTATGTATCAAATTTGTTTGCATTGATTGCACGTTAGAGAACGAGTGTTCTAGTCACTCTAAATTGCTTCAAGAGCTTCGTTTTCATCATCATCTTCGCTACTGCTCTGAGATTCTTCGTGATGACAACGATTATTCAATAGTTTGAGAAGTCAGCATCTTGTAGCATTCTTGATCGCAGATGCAATCAGTTCAAGCAGTGCATGAGTACATGCTTCGTCGTCTGATGACTTCATTCGCAGTTGCATCACAAGCTATTCATGCCTGAAACATTTCTAGAGTGCAGATAAGTGTTCAGATCTATGCGTTCAATTCTGATGTGCATTGTGAGAATGCTTTCTGCTTTCTGAAAATCATCACGCATCTTTATCATCTTATTGCTCAGATGCAATCTTTGTGCTGAGATTGCATTGATGTCTGCAACGCGTTCTCTGTACTTTTCTCATCGTTGATTTCATTGATCTTTGTGATACTGCGTTATTGCGATGTTATCGCTTGTTGAAATCGTTGTGAAGAAGAGAATGTGTCGTCTGCATCTCAACTGTATCTTCGCATCTTCTTGAATGAAGACATTCAGAAGTACTATTTTCTTGATGACGAGTGAGCGAGAAATGACGCGATTAACTCTCGTCAAATGAGCGCGTATTAGTTCGCATGCTTGTTTGATCTCTTGCGTTCGATCGTTGACTC
>JAABUS010007829.1_pt1 | contig 12017 bp, 16 predicted proteins | sample 5560161 | NCBI WGS metagenome assembly JAABUS01 (sample SAMN10711885, study PRJNA513376) | rock metagenome | isolation source: Antarctica rocks | place: Antarctica: Victoria Land, Trio Nunatak nord | collected 2016-01-04 | reverse complement strand
AACGCCTACAACGCCCTCGCCGCCGCCACCGCCGCGCTGGCCTTCGGGACCGCCCCGGCGGCGGTGGCGACGGGCCTGGCCGGGTTCACGGCGGCGTTCGGGCGGATCGAGCGGGTGGCGTTGGAAGGGCGCGAGATCGTTTTGGCGCTGGTGAAGAACCCCACCGGTTTCAACGAGGTGCTGCGGATGCTCGTCGGCGGCGACGAGGCGGGACTGACCACGCCGACGTTGCTGATCATCAACGACCTCGACGCCGACGGTCGCGATGTCTCGTGGCTCTGGGATGTCGATTTCGAGATCCTGGCGCATGGCGCGGCCCCGCTCCACACCGCCGGGATGCGCGGGCCGGACATGGCTGTGCGCCTGAAGTATGCGGGGGTCGAACCGGCGCGGATCACGCCGCACGCCCCCGCCGACCTGCGCGCGGCGCTCCTCGACTTCGTCCGCGCCGCGCCGGAGGGCGCGACCCTCTACATCTTGCCGACCTACACGGCGATGCTCGAAGCGCGGGGGGTCTTGGCCGATCTGGGCGCGGTGCGCGACTTCTGGCGGCAATAGTTATCGCCCGGTCCCCACTGCTCCTTCCTCCTTCTTGCACAACTTGCCTGCGTCCGGTCCGAGGTGTACGATTTCGCCGGTGATGGCGCTCGCCATCGGATCATCCTGTCACGACATAATATAGGAGAGGTAGCGAAGGCGAGCCCTGGCGTGATGGGGAGGGGAGGGGTGATGGGGACGCTCGACCTTAAGAAGGAGCTGAAATACTTGTATGCCCCATCGAGCGAGGATTTCGCCTTGGTGCGCGTGCCACCGCTCTCCTTCCTCATGATCGATGGCGAGGGGAATCCGAATACGGCCGATAGCTACCGCGACGCGGTCGCGGCCCTCTACGCCGTGGCCTATGCCATCAAGTTTGCCAGCAAGCGGCAACTCGGCCGCGATTACGTCGTCGCCCCTCTAGAAGGGCTGTGGTCGGCCGATGACCCCGCTGCGTTCGCCCGCCGCGCCAAAGATGAGTGGCGCTGGACGATGATGCTCCTGCAACCGGCCTGGATCACGGCCGAGATAGTCGCCGTCGCGCTGGACGCCACGCGGGCCAAGAAGAACCTGTCCTCCTTGCCGCTGCTCCGTTTCGCGGTGTACGACGAGGGCGAGGCGGCGCAGATCCTGCACATCGGCCCTTACGATGCCGAGGCGCCGACTCTCGCGCGGCTCCACGACGAGTACATGTTCGCGCACGGGCTGACCTTCAATGGGCCACACCACGAAATCTACCTCGGCGACCCCCGCAAGGCGGCACCGGCCAAGCTCAGGACGATTCTGCGGCAACCGGTAGTGGCGGCGCGCTAGTGCCCATACTGCGGTTAGGGAGCGTCATGGCGAGGTAAGAGGAGCCAGAAGATAGCTCCCCTGCCCATCGGATGCTCTCCGCCCAGGTCTGCCCCCGGTGACGCTCCACAATGCGCCGGACGATGTAGAGGCCAAGAACGCCGCCGTCATCCCGCCCAAACGGCGTCGCACGGTGCAGCGCGAGTACGACCGCCACCTGTACGCCGCCCGCCGCTTGATCGAGCATTTCTTCTGCCGCCTCAAGCAGTACTGCGCCATCGCCACCCGCTACGGCAAGACCGCCCGCAACTTCCTCGCCGCCCTCCACCTCGTCGCCTCAGCCATCCCCCTCAACTGATGACACACTGTGGTTGTACGCCGTTAGAGCAGTGGGTGAAGAGGCGTTGCAGGGTCGCCCAGTCGAACAGCGGCATGTGGTCAGTCACTCAGATCACCCGGCCATCCCGTGCGCTCATTTCTTGGCCGGCGGGTTCTGTGCCAGGGTGAGGACGCGATCGAACTCGCCCTTAAAGGCGCGGGCGATGTCGGGATTGTCGATGATCAGCAAGTTCTCGTCGTTCTGGGTGTTGGCGTTGTCGCTGAAATTGAACGAGCCGAAGATCACGATCCGCTCATCGATGATGATGACCTTGTGGTGCATGGTCCAGGGATTGCCATCCGTATAGACGGGGAAGCCCGCCTTCTTCAGCTTGCCATAGGCGGAGTATTGCGTCTGTGAGCCGGTCGTCTCGAAGACGCCGCTCACCTCCACGCCGGCCCTGCCGCGCGCCGCCATCTCCTCCTCAATCGGGTCGCTGGTGAAGGAAAAGGCGAGGAAGCGGATGCTCCGCGTACTCGCCTTGAGCCGGGCGACGATCCGATCGGCGCAGCGATTCTCCGAGGCGAAGCACGTCTCGACCGGCGTGCCGTTAATCGTCGGCGTCGGGTTGGGGATCGTCTTGTCCTTCGTCGGGCCGAACTGATTCTTCTCGAACATCTTGGCGAACTCGGATGAGTAGTTGGTGGCGAGGTCCTTCGACTGGATGATGATCATATTGTTGTTGAGGCGATAGGTGTCGCCATCGGTGTAGTTCCAGGAGCCGGTCTGTACCCATTCCCGATCGACGACCGTGAACTTGTTGTGCATGATCGGCTGGCGCTTGTCGTCCACGATCGGGATGCCCGCGTCGCGCAGCCGTTTGAACGCCCCCTGGATCGCCGCATCCTTGTTCGTCAGCGTATCGGTATCGGTGACCATCCGCACCGTCGCGCCGCGCCCCTTGGCGCGGGCCATCGCGTCGGCGACATTGAACAGGTCGAAGTCGTAATCGGCGACATCGACGCTTGTCGTGGCCCCGTCGATCAGGGCGACGAGTTTGGTATCGAGGCCACCTTTGTGGTTGGCGGGATTGTCGGGGTACTGGGGCGCGGTGAAGGCGAGCCGATACCAGCCGCCATCGAGTTCGCCGCCGCTGCCGATATCGGTGATCGGGCCGCCGGTGACAACCGGGCTGGCCGAAGCGCGGGCGATCTGCCCCTCGTCGTCGCCGGGCGGCGTCGCCTGTTGCCCGCCGCGCATGACGTAGAGCAGCACCCCGACGCAGATGACGAAGACGAGCGCGATCAGGACGATCGGCAGGGTTGTATTCAGGCGGCGCATCGGGAGCCTCCCTCCGGGCACTGGATCGGGGTGCTCATACCGATAACTCCCGCAGCGTTCCCGCGAGACGGATCGCGTTGGCGTCGGGATCGTCGCCGAGCCGCCAGCCGTTGGCGATGACGCGCAGGCGGGTCCGCAGATGACCGGTGACCGCCGGGTCGTCCATCAGCGCGCGCACCGCCTCGCGCGAACCTTCCTGGGCCGCGCGCACAACCGCCGCGATCAGCCGCTTCGTCGTCTCCTCGGCCTCCGTCATGCGCGTCGTCGCCGCGTCGTCCGGGGCTGTCGTCACCGCCTGCGCCGCAGCGGTCAGCGCGTCGGTGCCCCAGCTGACCAGCGGATTGAAGCCATCGTCGGTCAGGTCGCCGCGCAGGCGCTCGTCCTCCACCAAACGCTCGACCGGTCCCTGTGCCAGTGCCGCCACGTCGGCCATACCTACCACTCCCCTGTTGCGTGCCGCTACGTCAGTCGTAAAGGATACGCGCGCCGCAGGTGGGCGACAAGCGGCGGCGCTGACAGCGGGGCGGGCGCGCTGGTATGCTGCGCGCATGGAACGCTATCGCCTCGCCGAACTGGCCGCCGCGACCGGGGTGTCGTCGCGCACGATCCGCTATTACATCGCGGAAGGCTTGCTGCCGCCGCCGGAAGGGGTCGGCCCGGCGGCGGTCTACACCGCCGCTCAGCGCGATCGCCTGGCGCTGATCGCGACCCTGAAAGAACACTACCTGCCGCTGCGCGAGATCGCCGGGCGACTGAAAGGATTGGACGACGCGGGGGTGCGAGCGGCCTTGCGCGCCGATCACGCGCCGGAGCGGGCCGCTGCGCCGCAGAGCGTGCCGGACGGCGGAGAGCGCTGGGAGCGGATCGCCCTCGCGGACGGCGTCGAGTTGCACGTCCGCGCCGATCGCCTGGACGGCACGATCCCCCTGGCGGCGCTGGTCCGCGCCGCCAGGGGGATGCTCTCCGAAGAGTGAGCAACGCTGCCTCCCCGCTCAGAGCCGGGTGATGCCGAGCGTCTCCGTCACGTAGCGATGATTGATCCGCAGCTTCTCCTCGATCGTCCCCTCCCCCTCGTTCGTGCGCGGCGGATCGAGATCGAGGGTGAGCCAACCCCGGAAATCGCGCTCTTGCAGCAGTTGCCAGGTCGCGGGGAGATCGACGCCGCCGGTGCCGAGGTCCTTGTATAGGATCGCCTCGGCGTGCTGCTCCTTCGTCGGCGTGGGGCCGGTGTAGCCGCGATAGCTCGCGGCGGTGTCCTTCCAGTGGACCGCCACGATCCGGTCGAAGTGGTCGGTCATTAGCTGGAGCGGGTCGCCGCCGCCGAGATTGAGGTGCGCCACGTCCGGGATCCAGCTGACGTAGGCCGGGTCGGTCAATTCGAGGAGCTGCGCGATCTCGTGCGGGCGCTCGATCGGCCCCCAGATGTGCGGGTGCGGGGCGAGCCGGATGCCGAGTTCTTCCTGCGTGCGCCGCCCGAGCGCGTTCAGCGTGATCGCGAGCTCCTGCAGATCGTCCTCGCTCGTCCCGCCCGCTGGGCGCGCGCCCATGTTGATCTTGAAGTGCGTGCAGTCGAAGACGCTGAGGAAGTCGCGCGCGAAGGCGACGTGATCGTCGATCGTCCGCTGTCGCCCCGCCGGATCGATGAACTCGGTCGCTTGCCCCGGTCCGCCATTGGAGCAGGTGCAGAGGGTGACGTTGTGCTGGTCGAGGAGCGCCTTCAGCTCGCGGGGGCGATCGACGTAGTGCATCAACCAGCCGCGATACGGCTCGATGCCGGGGTAGCCGAGCTTTCCCACCAGTGCCACGTCCGCCGCGCTGAGATCGCCGAAGATCGCGGTGCCGACCGCGAAGCGAATGTTTGGACCACCGTCCGCCATGCCGCCCTCCTCCCCATCCTGCGCGGCCCCAACCGGGGCGTGCGCCGCATTATACCCAGCGGCGGGGCGAGCACAACGCCCGCCCCGCCCGCTCCTTCTCGATCCTGGCGTCGTGGTCAGCGCCTGAGCGCCGCGATCGCCCGCGCGAGCTGCGCGTCGTCGCCCCCTTCGGGATTCTCTGCGGCGATGTCGGGGTGGAGGCCGACCTTCTGGATCACCCGACCCTTGGGCGTGAGCCACTGGGCGATCGTGATCCGCGCGCTGGAACCGTCCTTGAATTCGTGGACCGCCTGGATCGAACCCTTGCCGAAGGTGAGGGTGCCGATGACCGTCGCGCGCCCGTAGTCTTGCAGCGCGCCCACCACGATCTCCGAGGCCGAGGCGGTGCCGCCATTGACCAGGACCACCAGGGGGAGATCGTAGTAGGTTGCGCCGCCGTCCTTGGGCGCGACGATCGGGTCTTGCTTGGCCCCGGTCGTGTCGAGCGTGGCGGTGGTGGGGGAGGCCACGACCGCCGTGGGCGTGCCCGGCCCGGCGGTTGGCCCGGGCGTGGGAGGGTGGAGGAGCGCCCGCGCCTGCGCGCCGTGGTCCTTATCTTCCAACAGGGCCGGGCCGCGCGCCGGGTCGACGAAACGCCCGATCATCTCCTGCGCCGCCTGCACCCACCCGCCGCCATTGTTCCGCAAGTCGAGGATGATCCCGGTCGCCCCGGCCGCGCGCGCGCCCTTCAGCGCGTCGTCGAGCTGCTCGGTCGTCTTATCCCCGAAGACCGAGACGCCGATCAGTGCCACGTTGTTGTCCACCATTTGCAGGCGCACCGAGGGGATGTTAATCGTCGCGCGGGTGATCGTCACGTCGAGCAGCGTGGATGTGCCGGGGCGGCTGAGACTTAACCGCACGGTCGTCCCGGCCTTGCCCCGAAGGAGCTTTTGCAGATCATCCTGGGTGATCCCGGCGATGTCGCGCCCGTCCACGCGCAGGATCGTGTCGCGCGCGCGGACCCCGGCGAGCTCGGCTGGCGCACCCTTGATCGGCGAGGAGATGAGCCAGCGCCCCTCCTGCGCTTCCAGGTAGACGCCGATCCCCTCGTAGTCGCCGGACATCTGCTCGCGAACCCCCTCCTGCTGCACCGGTTCCAGGAAGGTCGTGTAGTCGTCGCCGAGGGTTGAGAGAAGCCCGCGCGAGGCACCCCAATCCAGCTGCCGCCCGGTCGTCGGGGTGCCGTAGTAATACTCGCTGTTGACGAGCTGTTGGACCTGGAGGAAGTTCTCGAACTCGGCCTGGAGTTCGGGCGGGATGCCAATCGCCGCCGCACTCGCGCCATGCTGCGTCCCCGACTCCTGCCGATACCGCTCCGTCAATTGCCCGGCGTAGAACGTGCCGAATAGCAGCACGAACACCAGCCCGATCAGCAGGTAACGGCGGCCCCCAACGGAGAGACGGTTCCACGCGCGCATTAGTGCCTCGAAGTACGAACGACGAAGGACGAAGGACGAAGTGAGCGAGCTTCCCGCGCTCGTACTTCGTACTTTTATGCCGCGCCCTTGCGAACGATGTTCTGGAGGGGCGGTTGGCCGAGCCCCTCGATCGCGATCTGGACGGTGTCGCCGGGGTGGAGGGTGAAGTCGTCCGGCGGGATGATGCCGGTGCCGGTCAGCAAGATGACCCCGTTCGGGAAAGCGTTGTCGCGCCCGAGGTAGCGGATCAGATCGTCGAAGGTGCGATGGAGGCGTGCGGTGCTGACTTCCCCCTCGAACGCCGTGTCCCCGCCGCGCGTGATCGTCAGGCGGATGGTGAGAGCGCGCGGATCGGCGACTTCCCAGACCGGGGTGATCGCGGGGCCGAGCGCGCAGCAGCCGATGTACATCTTCGCCTGGGGGAGATAGAGCGGATTCTCCCCCTCGATCGCGCGCGAGGACATGTCGTTGCCGATCGTGTAGCCGACGACCTCCAGCGCGCTGTTGAGGACCAGCGCCAGTTCCGGCTCCGGCACATCCCAGCCCGAATCGGCGCGGATGACAACCTCCGCCCCCGGCCCGACGACGCGCGACGGCGTGGCCTTGAAGAAGATCTCGGGACGGTCGGCGTCGTAGACGAGATCGTAGACGCTCGCCTGGGCCGACTCGCGCATGCGGGCGTCGCGGCTGCGATCGTAGGTGACGCCGCAGGCCCAGACTTCCTGGTGTTCGATCGGCGCGAGGAGGATGCAGCCCGCGCGCTGGTGTGTGCGCCCGCGCGCCGGATCGAGCGCGCCGAGGACTTCCTGGAGGCGGGCGACCGGCATCCCGAGGAGGCGATCGAGCGACACCACCTCATTGTCCCCGCCGATCTCCTGAATCGTCTCCTCGGCCAGGACGCCGAGGTGTGGCGTCGTCTCCCCCGAGACGATGAAGCGGCAGAGTTGCATCGTTCCCTCCCCCGAACGGGCGCGTGCGGCCCCGATGATCAGCGAACAGTGCGGGCAGTGTACACCAGGAAGGATGGGCCGGGCGCGTGGTCGCGCGCGAGGGCGACCGCTCGTCGCGCCATTCGTCGCACCTTGTTCCGCATGGCGGTCTTTGCTATAATCACGCTCGCTGTTCCGTCGCCAGTATATGGCGCGCGGCGCGCGCGGTGAGGTACCCAAGCGGCCAACGGGGGCTGACTGTAAATCAGCTGGCGTACGCCTTCGGGGGTTCGAATCCCTCCCTCACCACCACCGATTTTCCTAGTGATAGCACAAGAACAGAGAGAGCAGCGGAGACATCTCTACTGCCCTCTTTGTTCTCTACCACAATTGCTACCACAACTGCGAACAGTTGGCCGAGATGGTGCAGTATGCTTTGAGTATCCGCGAATTATGAGCGAGCTCCATCTAGACCGCTACAGCACGCGCAAGCTGAAAGACGGGGAGCGGACGGAGATGGCGATCCGCAAGACGGCGGGGGAACGCCTTCTCTATGAAGGCCCAATAGGGGAGAGGGGCCGGTGGGCGAGGCGGGCGATGTGCCCGATTGACGGCATGCATGTTGCGTGCTACGATAGGGACTGAGACAGGCGTTTGAGGTGGAAAGGGCACCATTTACTTCGGCGCGATGATGGGACGCGTTGCCCCGAAGATTGATGCAGGAATTGCCCGCCCTGCCAAGCGCTCTCAGTCTCCTCTTCTATATAAGCAACCACTACGCACCCAGCCTCGTTCAAGGAACGAGGCTGTTTCCGCCTTGTAGAGCGTTTCCTGCCAGATATGGCCGTGCCCGCATTTGATTGGCACGATGAGCAGAAATCTCTCGTTGTACTGCTCGACAAAAACGAGCGATTTCTGCTTCTTCCCCTGATACACACTCAGCGGGTCGGCAAGCGTGGCTGCCAGTATGCGCTCGGCAAAGCTGACGTTCATTTGCGTACCGTGCTTCTCACGATAATGGGCAACGACGCCCGGTGTCACATGGACCGCCCGCACACCGCAATGGGCGGGGATCAAGTGCGCAACCAGTTCCCCGACATGGCCCACCAGTTCGGTACGGATCGGCGTTGGACTAAGGACCCCGCCCATGTGCCCGCGTCCTTCGATACGGAGGGTCAATTGATCAGCGGCAAGCGATATGCTACAAATAAGCGGTGGGGGCGACGGGATTTGCACCCGCAATCCTGCCCGGAACACGATCCCAGACCGTGCGCGTTTGCTGTTTCGCCACGCCCCCCCGTGGAAAAGGAGTGTGGGCCGCTGCTGGTGGCCCACACTCCCGATGTTGTCAAATCGTTGTGTCTCCCCGAGCGCTGTCCGTTTGAGGATTCACGTCCGTGGTTATTTCTTCCCCAGCGGCTTCCGGTCCGGGCAATGTAGGCTGCCATCGTGACGGCGTATTCGTGCCAGCCAGCGGCGTGCTAATGCCGAGCATCGGCGCGCTAGACCCTTCCATCGACGTGGGCCACGACGCCAATCCCCACAGCCCCTGACCCATGCGCTTGAAGCGCTGATCGTTGGACAAGTGCGCCGCGACGTTCTTCAGCGGCTCCTTGCCGGGAACCGGCACGTCGCGCGCTATCAGATGCTCATACAGCGCACGGTATGATAACGGCTTGCCGATCTCGCGCAGAATCGCCAGCATTTCGTTGCGGATGGTCTTGACGCCGGATGTAGACTCTTCCGGCTCGTCTTCCATCGTGTCGTACAGCGTGAGTACGTTCTGCAACAGCGCCAGCTGCTGATCGAGGTCCGCGAGGCGCTGATGCAAGCTGGCGCGCTCCTGCTCGATCCGACTGCTTTCCCCGCGTAATTCGCGCAGAGTCGAACGTGATAACATCGCGACACCTCCTCATCACACACTCGCGTTCGCCAAAGGTTGACGTGATACGCATCCCCCCCTACGATTGAATGAGGATGCCCCCGGCAGGTTTCGAACCTGCGACCATACCTTCGCAAGAGGCATGCTCTATCCGCTGAGCTACGGGGGCAGACCGAAACCGAACCCAAGGGATGTACCGGCCTCGCAAGCGTGGCATCCCTTGGGTTTAACCCTATCACTCGCTGCGCCCCACGTCAAGGGACGCAGCTTGTTTTGTTATTTTAGAACGTACGACCGTCACATGTTGCGCGTGATCGAGCAGGGGGACGCTATGGCTGAGGGTGACAGCGGCGCACGGAAGCGTCCCAACAAACGGCGCAACAAGGAGGAGCCGATCACACTTGCACCGCTTTCGTTCGATGAGGCATTGCGCGGATTGCTCGCCACGCCTCCACCACCAGAAAAAGACCGCGAACGGACTAGGCGTGACGTGCCGTCACAGGACAAAAAAGGCGACAAATAGGGGGCCGCTAGCGGCCCCCCTCCCTCATGCCCGCGCTAGCTTGGGTGCGTCAAGTAAATAATCAAGACAATTAATGCTATCCGCTCAAAGCATCGAGAAATAGTGCGCCTGACAAAGCGGTGAGCGCGTTGCGCTGCGCCTGTGGCATGACGTGAGCATACGTGTTCATTGTCAGCGTGATCGTGCTATGCCCGAGGATCTCCATGATCTCACGCGGGTGCGTCCCCTGTGCCACGAGCAGGGAGGCGCACGAGTGGCGCAGATCGTGGAAGCGGATTGATGGTAATCCGGCGCGCGTCAGGTGCTTCTTGAACGCAGTGACGACGTGCGAGGCGTCGAGCGGCCCACCATAAGTGTTGCAGAACACCAAGTCCCATTGCTCGCCGACCCAGCGCTCTCCGGCGGCTAACCGCTCGCTGTGCTGGCGTGTGCGATGCGCCTTAAGTTGCGCTAGGAGTGGCGCGGGCACGGGCAACATGCGCCGACTCTTCTTCGTCTTCGGCTCCACCAGTCGGGGAGGCTGCCCGTTGATCTTCTGGAGAGCAACCGCAACTCGTAGCGTGCCAGCGGCGAAGTCGATATCCTGCCAGCGCAGTCCAAGCGCCTCCCCTTGCCGCAACCCTAGTGAGAGCGCGACGGTATAGAGACCTTGCAGCCGATCGCCGCGCACAACTCCAAGGAAGTGTTGCGCTTGCTCAGGTATGAACGCCTTCATCTCCTTGCGCTCTACGCTGGGCGGATCGACCAGCGTGGCGACGTTGCGTGACACCAATCCCCATTTGAGCGCCTGTCCGAGCGCGCGGCGAAGGATCGCCCGGAGATACTGCACCGTGCGCGGGGAGAGGCCATCAGCGAGTTTCAGGTTCATGAATGCTTGGAGGTGCTGAGGCATGAGCTTGGCAAGCTGGTGCTTGCCCAGACCCGGCGACAGGTGCAGCCGGACTAACTGCGCGTAGCTGTGATGCGTCTTCGGACGCACGGATGGCTTCACCACGTCTTCGAGCCAGCGGTCGAGGAATTGCGCGACCGTCTGCCGATCGGTATTGATCGCCTCGCCCTGGTCGAGTGTCCGCAAGGCCGCGCGCAGTTTCTCCGAGACCTCGCGCTGGGTCTTAGCATAGAGCGAGCGGCGCTTGAGATTCCCCAGCGCGTCGCGATAGGAATACGCGGCCTCCCACAAGCCGTCCTTGCGCTGCCTGATCGTCCCCTCGCCATCACCACGTTTCCCGGCCATCCTGCTACAATCCTCCCGCCCCCGGTGCTGAACTCACCTGGGGCAACGGCGGTGGCGTGCCTAACTCACGCCGCCGCCCGCTCTTTTCCCTCCGGCATCGGCCTCGGCTGCAACGCCTCGCGTACCTCCTCTTCATCAACGAGCTTTTGCCGCCGATCGCGCGGATTCTCGTAGATCGTGAACCGTCCCTCCTTCGCCAGCCGCGAAAGCGTCATCCGACTCACCCCAAGTCGCTCGGCGGCCTCAATCAAAGGAATCAAGTCTTTCCCAACCATGCAGCCGCTCCTTTCTCTGCTCTAGCAGTACAGGAGTATGCTATCAGATATGTATATTTGTGTCAAGATGTGTATTGACACGATAACCAGTCCATGATAAGATACTATCAGATAGGTAACACATCTATCGCAAAGAAGGGCTCCACAGTCACCGCCTGGCAGCAAGCACTGTGGAGCCGCAAGTGGGCCGAAACCCGAGGAGAGCATAACATGGTCGCACAGTCGCTCACCAGCCTGCGCCGCACCGAGAAATCCCTCTACCGCGAACTCTGCGCCACCTTCGCCACCATGCAGCGGCTCGACGCCGCGCACTGCTCCACGGCGGCGTACCTGGAAGTTTCCAAGGTCTACCGGCAACTCGGCGAGGAGTACGGCACGATCAGCCGCGAACTGGAACGCCGCTATGAAGAGCGGCTGATCGCCCGTTACGCCGACGAGGCGGCGGGCACAGCGCTCCAGGCCGATCGGGTGGATTATCTCTGGGAGAGTAGCGTCGCGGACTGAGCAGCGTGAGATATGAGACGGAGAATGTGCCGGGCGCAAGTGCCCGGCACGCCCCACGAATCCAGGAAGCGCCATACGAGGCACGACCAATACTGGCCGCTAGTATGTCACCGCGACCGATGAGCCATACAGTGCCTTCGCGTCTTCGGCCTTGGCGACGGCGGCGCGTACCGCCGGACTCTGCATGTCAAGGGCTTTGGTTTGCCCGTCAAGCTGCGAGATCGCCTCGATGCGATGGAACTCGCCACCGAATTCCGCCGCGAACTGCGCCAAACCTTTCAGTTTGGGGAGCGCGTCGGCGAGGTAGTGTCCGTGCGGGTCAACGATATTAACGGCCACCTTGTCGT
>JAABUS010007828.1_pt1 | contig 12018 bp, 2 predicted proteins | sample 5560161 | NCBI WGS metagenome assembly JAABUS01 (sample SAMN10711885, study PRJNA513376) | rock metagenome | isolation source: Antarctica rocks | place: Antarctica: Victoria Land, Trio Nunatak nord | collected 2016-01-04 | reverse complement strand
TAAGTCTGGCAACAATACGGGCTTGCAAGTCTCCATGGGAATCGGGATTCAATACAAGGACACAGTCGACCATTTTCGACTGCATGGAATCGCCTTTGGCGTATTTGGGAAGGAGAGACTTGTCTGTGATCTTGGCGGGCGTGACATCGCGATACCAGATACCCTTTGCCTTCCACGGCCCAACCAGTGCGAGGTTGAGAACGGTCGAATGCACTTCACTGTTCCATGACGCCTCTGGCAGTTTTGCATTGAAGCATGCTCTTGCACTGCCAAGAACCTTCAGCACCTGAGCCCAAAAGGCCTGATACCCTAAATTGCCCGTCAAAGTATGTTCCCCTTGCTCTTTCTGCATAGCCTGGGATAAGAAGTTTTCTGGGAACGTCTCTTCCATCAGCTCCTTCGCTGCGATACTCTGTATCGCGAGTGGGATCACATGTCTCCCAGCAGCAATGGAAGCCAGATCCTTGCATAATGGTTTCACGTCTGTGGGTATTGGGAAGCCTGGCGTACCGAAGTCTATGATCACGACTGGTGTGTCTGAGAGCAGGAAATCAGCCATCCGTGTCGGCTTCTTGGGGCTACCTTCACGTCTTTTGCCTCTACTTGCTGACGTCAAATTCGAGTCTTCCGAGACGCCAGAGGATCCTGTGGATGTGCTAATGGCCGATCCATTGTCCTCGCGCTGGTAGTGTCTTAGGGGCGGGAATGTAGGAGTAGATGTTTGGTCGAGTGTACTGTCTATGCGCGTGATACTGATGCTCGAGGCTGGCTTTGGAGTAGCTTCTGGATCGTCGTCTCTGCTAGGGGATACAAGGCTTTGGGGAAGTCTAGTACGTCGAGCTGTAGGTGTTTGGGATTGGTTTTTAGTATCCGCTGGTCTCATTTGTCGCCTTATACTAGCTCGGGCATTCCGATCCTTAGACGTTGACTTCGAAGGCGACTCATCTCCCGAGAGCATTGCCTCTCGAGAGGATGCCTCGTTCATCCTACTACCAGAAAGCTCTGCGAGCTTGGGGTATTTGACCGAATGTGTAGTATTTCCCTGTTCGTGTACTAATTTTCGCTTTCTCTGCTTACGCGGAGCTGTCGCGGTTTCGTCTTCGTGTATGTATTGATGAGGAAGCTCGGGATGGCCCTGAAGCCAGGTAGAAATACTGCTGCAGTCACTGTGGGAGTCGTAGTCGGGGTGCTGAGGATCATAGGGTGGCATTTGTGGAGGCTAAGAGGAGAGTGTACGGAGATGAATACACAAAAGACGCGGTCTAAATAGCATCCAAGTTTTGAAAGACAATCATCAAGATGGAGAGACTTGTGGCCGTGGTTGAGAGGGAAATTCGTTGTTGGTGCAGTATGCTGGAGTTGGCATGTAGCAACGGTCGCGTAAGTAGGTAAACAATTTCTGGCGGAGCCAATTCCGCTTTTAGCGTATTCAAATAGAAGGGTTCACCCCCTAACTGCTCGCACCCCCTAACCGCTCACCTGTAGGGCTGATGCCTGGAACACGCCTAGAGACGCCCCTAGTCCTGATCACTTTCGCGACAAGAACCTTAGCGGAGGGCCTAGGGGCTTGGCATTAGTATATATATAATAATTAATATTAATAACTATCTACTAGTAACCGTTTTTAAATTATAGTAAAATAATTATCCGTTAATTACTAGAGATAAACGTGTAGATTATAGTTATAATAATATATAAAAAATAGTACTAGAATAGTAGTTTAAATTTTATATTTATATAATTAATACTACTTTCTATAAACTACGATTATATTATAGTAATTTTACTATTATCGAGTTATATTTATAATAAGATATTAATAGTATATATCGCTAATGTAATATTTTTATAAATAGTTATTATATTATAATTACTAGAAATCTAAGCTATTATTATTATTTAATTATAATAATATAAATACGAGGTAAATTAGATAAATAGAAATAGAAATATATTTAAATTTTATTTCTTTTATAAATATATAAATAAGTGGCCGTCTATTAATTAATTAATTAAAGATTAATTAATTTAATTATAATAGAAGCCTCTATCGTAAAATAAAAAAAGTAATATTAATTTAAAGTCTCGAAGTTATTACTTAAAATATATCCGTTATAATCTTCGTAAAATATCTATTAAAATAAGCGCTCTAATCTATTATAGTTATTAAAGTTAATAAATTTTATATTTATAATTATAGTAGTAAAATCCCCTTCTTTTCTTATATTATTATTTATCGAAAGATTTACGATTTTAAGTAAATTCCGTTACTTCCTCCTCGATTATTAATATATCGTTATCCTTCGCTTTCTCTTATTCGAGATATTCCTAATAGTTATAATAAACCGCGGTAGTATTACGATCTTAACGCGGGACTAACTAAACCTACGATAAGAGTAGTTATAATTATAATCGTAGTATTAAACGAGCGATTATATTTAGTAGTTCTTAATAACTAGGCTATTATAAACGATTATACTTAATAACTCTTAGTAGTTATATTATTATAAGAGATTATAAAGGTCTTAATACGATTTTCTTTTATTATATAAATAGTATATTTTTTTAATAAATAGAAGCTTCGTATTTGACTTCCCTTAAAACTTTTAATTATAGATTCTAAATATAAATATTTATTAAACTATAAATTAAGTTTATTAAATTTATTTAATTTTATTTTATATTAATACGAAGTTTATTATCCTTTAATCTTTAATACTCTTCTTTATAAATACTAATTTAGGTCTTATCGATATTATATTAAAATATTAAACGGAGAGTCTTAATACTTTAAATACCTTTAAGATAAATATTTTAAAATTAATAAAGACCCTAACCCTAAATACTTAAAACGGTATTAAAAGATATAATATTATAAAAGAAAGAGACCGTATTAAGGTCGCCCGACTAGACTATTACTATAGAGAGCGTAAGAAATTTAATAATTAATTATTATAACTCTAGTTATTCTTTATATTTAATAAGAATATTATACTAGTTATTAAATAAATAATCTTTATAATAATTTATATAAAAGGTAATATATAGAAATAAGTTAAATTATTCCTAAAGTATTATATAAAAGTAGTATACGATACCGATAATTTATTAATAAAACTTTAGATAGAAAACTTTTCTAGGTTTAAGATTAAAATTCGCCGTATATTTAAACTATCTAACGAAAGTAGTATAGTAATTCGTATTATTTAATATTTAATATAGCGTAGGTCTATATCCGACTACTCGGTATAGTTTTAATACTATATAATATTTATAGATTAGGATAATACTATATTTATAATAATATATCGACGAGGACTAAAAGATAATATAAAAGACGAATTTATACGAGTAGGAGCCGTAATTAAGGACCTCGATATACTTATAAAATAAATAATTAAAATTAACGATAAACTATATAAATATATAATAGAAAAATACTATAATAAAGGAGTTAACGGATAATAATATTTAAGAGTTTTTAATAACGGATATAGTTCGGTTAATTATTACCGCCGCGAAAAACTTAACCCGTATAATTATACTCCGATAAAACTCGATTTCACGAAAAAAGAACCCGTAAAAAAATCTTATAAAGAGGGTAAATAATAGTAAAGAGGTAAAAAAATAATAAATTACTATAATTATAATAAGCCGGGCTATATCGCTAGGAACTATTATTCGAAAAATATAATAAATCGATAATAATTAAATATACTTGAGAAGGAGATACTAGATAGCGTAACCGGGTCCCTTAAAGATTTAATATAAAATAATTCTACTCTTAACGACTTACTCGAGAAGTAAAGGGAGATATAAAAAAAAATCGCTTAAAGAATTCGAGAACTCGAAGAATTAAATAATAATAATAATAAAACTTTAAAGGAAGACTTAGAAAAAGGATAAAAATAAAAATAAAATATAATAGGTTCTAAAGAATAACTTTAGGTAATAAATTATCTCGATAATTCTAAAATCTAATTTATCGTATTAGAAAAAAAACCCGAAGATAAGAAAAAAAAAAAAAGATAAACCTCTAGAATTAATTATACTTATAATAAATATTACCTACGATATAAGGAAATACATTAATTAATATATATAAACGAATATTATAAATACTATTACGATAATTTAAGAGAGTGAAAGTATATCGTAAAACTAGGATATAATTATAATTAATAGAATAATTATATTAAAGATAATTACCCGTAGTACCTAGTTAAGAAAAGGGAGGATTAAGTCTTCCCGGGTTATAATAAAAAATAGTAATTATAATTAAGAAACTAGAAAGGATATAATAAAAAAATAAAATATTATAACTAGGACGAATAATACTATTATTTAACCGAAGATTATAAAAGATACTTCGAGTCTAAAGAGTATTATAGATTTTTATCTTTATCGGGAAAAGACTAGTCTCTTATATTAAGAGGAAATATAAGGAGATTAATATATTAACCCTAAAATAATATCTATATTTAGTTTAGTACGGTATATATATACGAATACCGGTAAAAATCAACGGATATAAGGTCGTTATAATAATAGATTTAGGAGTAACTAATAATTTCATATCTCGGATAATAATTTAGGTAACTAACTTATTAATATGAGAAAAGAAAGAATAATATAAACTTTAATTAACCGACGGGTCGAAGTTATTAATAAGAAGAATAAATAAAGAAATATTCCCGTTATTAATTATTATTTAACACTACTATAAGGAGATTACTTTCGATATAATAAAAATAGTTATTTACTATATTATTCTAAGGATACCTTAGTTAAAGAAATATAATTTAATAATTAATTAAAAGAGAGGAGTACTTATATTTCCGCGTATTAAAGATATCGCTAGTATAATATTTATACGCCTATAAAGAATAATTATAAATAAAAAGTCGAATTATAACCCGGTCGAAGTTTATAATACTTTATCTTCGTATAAAGATAATTTTATAAAAGGATCCGATTCGATATATATTAACTAAAAAGATTAATAGGGCGAATAAATTAAAATTTCTAAAGATAAAAACGAACCTCTTAATATCCTTAAAGAGTATTAATAATAGAAGTACCTCTTTTAAAAAAAGATAACTATAAAAATATTATTTAAATATTAATTATAAGATTATAAAATCAAACTCGAATTTAATAAATAACCGATATTTAGACTTATTTATACTTTATTAAAAAAAAAACTCGGAGTATTTCGCGGGTATATCGACGAGAACTTTAAAAAAAAATTTATTCGAGAATCTAAATTATTAATAAATTATCTAATCCTCTTTATAGTAAAAAAGAATAAAAGTCTACGATTATATATTAATTACTGAAAGTTAAATAATATTATAATAAAGAATCGGTACCCTTTATTAAATATTAATAAACTATAAAATTAGTTTATAATAATAAAAATCTTTATATAACTAGATCTTCGAGGCGCGTATAATTTAATTCGAATAAAAAAAAGGCGAGGAGTAGAAGATTATCTTTAAAACTAAATACGGTTATTACGAATATTTAATTATACCCTTCGGATTTACTAATACACTAGTAACCTATTAAATATTAATTAATAATATTATACGAGTATATTTAAATATAACGGTGATTATATACCTCGATAATATCTTAATCTACTCTACCGATAAAGAAGAATATTTTCAATATATATAAGATATTTTAATTTATTTATTATTAATTAAACTTCTCCTTAAACTAGAGAAATACGAATTTCATAAAGAATTAATTAAATTCTTTAAATTTATAGTTAATATTAAAGGTATTTATATAAGCCTTAAAAAAATTAAAAGTATTAAGGAATAACCTATATTATATAACGTTAAGACGGTATAAAGTTTCTTAAGATTTATAAACTTTAATAAAAGATTTATTAAAGACTACTCTAAGAAGGTATTATTATTAACGGATATTACGAAGAAAAATATTACTTTTTAATAAAAGAAAGAATAATAACGATCTTTTAAGGTATTTAAGAAAGCTTATAAGAAACTACCGGTACTATATTCCTTTCGAAGTAATAAACTAGCTCGAATCGAAACCGATACTTTAGATTTAATAATAGGCGTTTATATACTCTAGTAGAAAAATAATAAATAATACCCTATCGTATATTATTCTAAAAAAATATCATTAATAGAATAGAACTATAATATCTATAATAAAGAATTACTAGTAGTAGTATCCTTACTAGAATAATAAAGGGTATATGTAGAAAACTATTCGGATCTTACTATTTTTATAGACTATAAGAATCTTCTTAACTTTACGACGATAAAGTACTTAAACCGAAAATAAATTAAATAATTAAAATTATTAGGATAATATAAATTTAAGATCTTATATATTTTAAGAAAGAATAACGGTCGCGCCGATATATTTAATAAACGAGAAAACTATATAAAGGAAAAAAACGTGGTCGTATAACTAGTCTTTATTTAGTAATAAGATAAATCGCTAATCTTAATACGATAATTAGTAGCGATATTATATATCTTTATTCCCGGAATTATTAATAATATCCGGAAAGACTATAAAAACGATACTTTAACTAGAATATTAAAAAGTTAATAACTATAAATTAAATTATTAAAATATAATAAGAAAACGTATCTTCCCAAAGGATATTTTAAGGAAATTATCCGAGATTATTATAATAATCTAGCCTAAGGATACCCTAGAGTTACTAAAATTATAAAATTTATTTATAGAGAATACGACGTACTAGGACTAAAGTTATATATCGAGAAATATATTAAAGAATATATCGAATATTAATAGAATAAATCTACGAGATATATTAAATACGGTTAGATTTAATTCGCCCCGGTACTAGAAATATTATAGGACGATATTATAATAAACTTCGTTATTAAATTATTAAAATTAAAAGACTTTATTATAATAAAGGCCTTTAACTCTATTATAATAATCTATAATAAACTTAATAAATATATTATAATAATACTAATTAAGGAAATTTATAAAATAAAATAAATCGCTTTTATATTATTAAATCGATTAATTAAGGATTATAGGATACCTAAATCGATTACCTTTAATAAAGATAAATAATTTATATCTAATTACTAGAAGACACTAGTCAATACTATTAAAACTAAGTTACGAATATTAATTATATATTATCCGTAGATAAATAGATAGATAGAGCGGACGAACTAAATAATAAAAATATATTTACGATATTATATTAATAAAAAATAAAACGATTAGGTAAGGCTTTTATTTATAATTTAATTAATATTTAATAATAACTAGTTTAATATAACGAAATTTACGCTATTCTTCGCGAATTATAATAAATATATTAATATATTCCTCGAATTTAAAGAAGGGCCAAATATATAACGGGCCTTAATTCATATAACTAATATAAAGATATTATACCGAGATATATAAACCTAGATTAATTAAATAAATACTCGGACTAAAAAAATAATAAATAAATATTAAAAAAAAAATCCTTAATTAAAGGAGGGGGATAAAGTATATTTTTTAATAAAAAATATAAAGAGTAAAAGACTAAATAAAAAACTAAACTATATTAAAATCGGACTATTTTCGATTAGGAAGATTAAAGAACTAGTTAACTATAAATTAAATCTTTTAACCGATATTAAAATATATTTAATATTCTATATCTTTATACTAGAGTTAATAAACTCTATTATATTTTTATAAGATATTTTTTATTTCTAAATTAAAAAAGAAACGGAGTTCGAGGTAGAAAAGATTTTAAATCGTAACGATTAAAATTACCTTATTAAATAAAAAGGATATAACGAGTCGGAAAATATATAAGAATCTAATATTAACTTTAGGAATTATCGATAATTTCTCGCGGAGTTCCGTTAATATTAAAAGAGAAATAAACGATATTTAATTAATTAAAATTAAGAGATAACTCGAAGAACTCGGATAAAATATTAAATAGGAGATCGTCGGGTTTAATAATATTAATAATATTAATTACCCGTTTATCTAATTCTAGCTCCTCGATATTTTAAAATTTATATTCTATTAATTTTTCCTTTTCATCCTCTACTTTATTATATTAAGATTATAAATATATAAATTTTATTTACGTAGCTTTTATCTTAAGTTAAAGATCCTTCTTTATTTTTTCTATATAATATATATCTACCGGCGATACTACTAGGTTATATTTCCTATTATTATATATATATCGGGTATACCGATTTAATTTAAAACTAATCTTATACTCCTTAAAATTAAAAGAATAATTTTTATAAAAATATATAATTATAATAAAAAAGGTTAAAGTAAACTCCTTACGACGAATAATAAAAAATTTCGACTTCTCGATTCGATAAAGTAGTATTAAAAAGAATAATTTAACTTCCGAGGATAAAAGTCGAGAGAGGGGAGCTAGTATTATAATTTTAATATAAAACTAACTAAACCTATAACAGGGGTAGTTATAGTTATAATCGTAATACTAGGCGAGCGACTATATTTAATAATTCTTAATAACTAGGTTATTATAAACGATTATATTTAATATCTCTTAATAGTTATATTATTATAAAAGATTATAAAGATCTTAATACGATTTCCTTCTATTATATAAATAATATACTTTCTTAGTAAATAGAAGTTTCGTATTTAACTTCCTTTAAAACTTTTAATTATAAATTCTAAATATAAACGTTTATTAAATTATTAATTAAATTTATTAAATTTATTTAGTTTTATCTTATATTAATATAAAACCTATTATTCTTTAATTTTTAATACTCCTCTCCACGAGTACTAACCTAAGTCCTATCGACGTTATATTAAAATATTGAACGGAGAGTCTTAATAAGTAGTTATATTTTAATTAATAGTAATAGTTTCCGCCTTTTCTTAATTTAGGCTTAAACGCTAGATAATTTATTAAAAGATTTAATTTATATCGGTACTTTTATCCTCCGCGATAAAATCTATCTAAAATTCGCGGCGTTTTATAGTAGATTTATTTATAACTTAATTATCTTTATTAGTTTAAATATTTATATTAAAAACTTCTATAATATCGTTAGACTAACTCTTTATAAAGGTATCTTTTATAATACTATAACTACTATTTTTACTCTTAATTTAATTAATTATAATAGAGTTACTTGTAATTTAATTATTTTTACTAGTCTAAATATTTATATTAAAATTTTCTATAATATCGCTAGACTAACTCTTTATAGAGATATTTTTTATAATATTATTATTACTACTCCTACCCTTAATTTAATTAATTATAATAAAGTTATTTATAATTTAATTATCTTTATTAACTTAAATCTTTATATTAAAATCTTCTAAAGTATCGCTAGTAATTTTTATAGTATTAATATCTTTACGAGCCTATATTTATATATCGAAAGTATTTAAAATATCCTTAAATTAAATATTTATAGGAGTATCTTTTATAATAGGGATTTTCGCGGTATTATTATTAATACTACCTCTAGTATAACTAGTTATAGTAGTAACTTTTTTAATATTAATAACCTATATCTTTACTCCGAGATCCTTTATAGTATTATTACTATTTTTAATCTATTTATTTATTATAATAAAATTATTATTAAAGTCACCCTTAGTTAAGCTAGTTATAATAATATTATTAATAATATTAATATACTAGGTACGTATATAAATACGAAGATTTTCGTTAATTTTAATTTTATTTAAGAGTAATTAAATTTCACTTTTATTTAAATTAAAAAATCCGTAGTTATTATTACTACTCGTATTTTCTTCTACCCCGATAGGGTAATTCTTTATAATTATCGGGACTTTAATTTTTCTAGCTCGCGTCGATACTAACCGGCTTAAATTATTATTAAATAATTTAATATTTTTATCTTCTTTTATTTTAATTTTAATTTACGATAATATATCTCCTAACTCGCTTTCTAGAAAATCCGATTTAAAATTATATATTATATTACCCGAGGCGTTACTAGGCGGCTCTTTATAAATTATATATAAATATTTATATATAATTAATGGTAAAGTACCTAGCTACTAAGTTTAGAGTTCGAATTTTCCGAAATATTTAATATCGCGAAGTAGTTTTAAATTAGCCGTAACCTTAAATTAAATCTAATCACGTAGTCTCTTTTCTATATAGTTTACGAAGGCTATAAACGACGATATCTCGCCTCTTAACTTTTTAACTACGGCGATTAAATATACTTTATATAATTATATATAACGATTTATTTCTTTATAAATTAAAGGAATTTCTAGTTTAAAGTATTTTATACCCGTTTCCTCAAGCTCTAATTCTTTAATATTTATTTATTTAATTTTTATAAATATATTAATAGCCGCTTTATAAATATTAATTTATTTATTAAATATATTTACTTTAGCTCGAAGCGCCTTTACTCGGCCTACGAATTTATTAATTTTTATAATTATAATTACGCTTCGGATTAGTGTAGGGTAGGGTAGAGATCGAGGTATAATCCCTACTCTAACTTAGTGTAGAGATCTATTAACGTAGGGCTTAAGGTAAAGTAGGGTAGAGTAAAAATCTCTTAAAAATCCCTATTACATTAAGGCGGATTTCTAATAATTATTCTAATAACGTTACTACCTTTATAGATATATATATTTATAGTTACTACTATCTTTATAGATATATATATTTATAACTACTATTACTCTTATAGATATATATATTTATAACTACTACTATTTTTATAAATATATATACTCATGGCTATTACTACCTTTATAGATATATATATTTATAACTACTATTATTTTTATAGATATATATACTTATAACTACTATTACCCTTATAGATATATATACTCATGACTATTACTATCTTTATAGATATATATACTTATGGCTACTACTACCTCTATAGATATACGTGTACTTATGGCTGCTACTACCTTTATAGATATACGCGCACTTATGGCTACTACTACCCCTATAGATATACGCGCACTCATGGCTGCTACTACCTCTATAGATATATACACTCATGGCTACTACTACCCCTATAGATATATATACTCATGGCTACTACTACCTCTATAGATATATACACTCATAGTTACTACTACTCTTATAGATATATACACTCATAGTTACTACTACTCTTATAGATATGCGCGCACTCATGACTACTACTACTCTTATAGATATACGCGCACTCATAACTACTACTATCTTTATAGATATATATATTTATAGCTACTACTGCCTCTATAGATATATATACTCATGACTACTACTACTCTCATAGATATATATACTCATGGCTACTACTATCTCTATAGATATACGTACTTATAACTACTATTATTCTTATAGATATACGCGCACTCATAGCTACTACTACCTTTATAGATATATATATTTATAGCTACTACTACCCCTATAGATATATATACTCATGGCCACTACTACCCTTATAGATACACGTATTTATAGAATAAATACTCGGACCTATAATTATTTAAATTAATATTTAAATTAAGATTATTATTAACCTAAAGTTAGATATAACCGAAGATTTTATTAAAGATATAGTTTAATTCGTTTATTTTAAAATTAAAGGGACGCTAAAATAATAGTTTAGTTTTAAATTTAAAACTAACTCTTTTTAAATATTTATTAATATATTTTAATATTAGTATTTTCTCTTAAATTTATTATTTTATTCCGAAGAATATTTCGATTTAAAATCGGTGAGTAAAGAATAATAGTAGATATTAATTATAATAATTATTATAATAATCGTCTCTCTATAGTATAATCTATAATATATCTTATTATTAATCTATAATAGGAGTAGTAGTAGTCATGAGTACGTATATCGATGGGGGTAGTATACGAATTAATTAAATATCATGGGGGCAGTAGTAGCCATGAGTGCGCATATCTATGGGGGCAGCAGTAGCCATGAGTGCGCATATCTATGGGGGCAGTAGTAGCCATGAGTG
>JAABUS010007826.1_pt1 | contig 12020 bp, 11 predicted proteins | sample 5560161 | NCBI WGS metagenome assembly JAABUS01 (sample SAMN10711885, study PRJNA513376) | rock metagenome | isolation source: Antarctica rocks | place: Antarctica: Victoria Land, Trio Nunatak nord | collected 2016-01-04 | reverse complement strand
CGTTCAGGGGCAAGAATGGCATTGGCATTGTATTCTCTGGTGAAATGGTGGGAAGTGGGTGGGGAAAGTGCGTATCGAGGGATGGAGGGACGAGGAGGAATTGGAGAGGAGTATTGTCCTTCGGGGGTGGGGAAGGTGGGTTTGAGGGAGGTGGTTTGGAAGAAGGGTGGTTTGCGGGACGGTGATCTGGGGGAAGGTGATTTGCGGCAGGATGTCATGGGCCAGAATGGCATTGGGGTTGTGATTTGATTGGTGAATTGTTAGGACGCCGAGAGTATGGAGGCTTAATATATCCTAAGAATGGTCAATAGAGGAAGGAACGGTGCGGTGCGGTGATAAGGGAATTCATTAGTCCTCATGGCTATCTAGCTGGACATGACTGATACTGGCCTCATCGGAAGGATTGATGCCTAGACGCTGGTCTTCTTTACGCAAGGGAGGTTAGTAGATAAGCATCAGGTACGGCGAAGACATCCAAACGATTCTATAAAGTGCCCCCAGTGGTGAAAAGGGGCCGTCCAGGGGCCGTCCAAAACGCCCGAACTCAAGACGTGATGAGACGAACATCAGAACCCGCATTACTCACAGTACCTCTTAGCTCGGGCGAGAAACGTACGCGCGAGATTCGAACCCCACGGAGCCGAGGTGGATTGTATAGAGTGGAAACGAGCAGACGCGCTTCCTGCCCTTGTTGATGAGAAGGACGCTTGCTTTCCCTTGTCACACGCTAAGCGAAGACTCCACTATTTCCTGGACCTTGTGGGACTCATGATAAAGTCCCACGGGGGGAAGTGCGTATCTGTTCGAAGTCCTGAGTGGCAATTACCTGATGGGGACGGAAAGCCAGAGGGCTGCGGCTAACCGAAGGACTCTTTGGGATGGGACGTGCGTTAGTAGTGGCGCCGATGGGAAAGGCCGGGAGGGACTGGGTGTCGTTCCTCTCTTTTGGGGCAGTGGAGGACTGAGCGGGAGCGGTTAATGGGAGTCTTTCGTTCAAGGATCGTGTCAAGTCTGGAGTGGCGCTGAACTACCCGGAGCCGAGGATTGCTTGACTTGATTGGGACGGGGACGAGGAGCAAGGACTGGAGGGCGCTTTGTCAATGGAGACGTGCCTTGGTTGGACGAGTCAGGTGATCGAGTTGCTGTTCATTCTATCAGCACCGAGTGGATACTTAGAGGAACATCTTCGGAGTGGCAAAATACACGATTGTACATGGAGCGACGCAAGTCGGTGTATCCGAGAATTGATTCTTGAAGTAGGATGAGTTTGGTTTGTAGGAAAGCTCACGAGCCATGTGGTGGGTCGTTCAGAGGGTATAGTATCCATGGTACTGCTACGAATAGATAGGAAGGAAGCATAAGCGACATGTGTATCATGTCAAAGCGAAGGTCAAAGCGTAGACCACATAACCTATTCGTAATGTCATTAATAGAGGAATATGCTATGAGTATATATATAATAAGGCTAAAAGGAGACTTGCTCCGTGTGGGAAACCCTGCTCTCCTGATGAATAGAACTTGTTCACAATGTGGAAGATCAACTTTCTGTGGAGAGGCTTGCTCTGTCATAAGAATAGCATTGGCGGCAGTCACACTCTGGTCCATGCAAGAGCCACGGAACGTTAGTCAGCGGTATCGGAGACTTGCGCCGACGTTTCGAAGAGCTTGGTTGCTTGCCGGGGTCTCGGATATTATGTGCGGTCCAACGATGCTTTCGTAGATTGTCCGCACGCCCACATACTTTCTCACAACCAGGCTCGGCGCAAGATAGGAGTTCCCCTTCATGGTGAACAGTCTTACGGTGACGCTTCAGGTTCGAGGCACGATTCTGAGCATTGCCCTTGAATGGCTCGTTGCATGATGGACAGTAGGTGAGCATCGTTCCTCGAGGAGGTTGCATAGAAGAGGGTGGTTCTCCTGGAGATGAAAATGAATCTGATTCGACTGAGGTGGGAGTAGATGGCCATGTCCACGTGCCGTTAGTCCCAATCTTGGTATCTTGGCTTGAAGAGCTAGCCGGGCTGACTACTGTACATGAGCTGGTAGTCGAAGCGAAAGAGTTGGAAGAAGATGAGCTGCCGATAGATGCTGCCGACGTTGACGACTTGATAGACGATAAACTTGCATCAGAGGTCGCTGACGCAAAAGAATTGGAAGAAGATGATGTCCCACTAGATGTCGCCGACAAGGGCGTCTCGCACGTGACTGGAGAAGAGTTTACTGAAAAGGTTTCTGCTGAAGGACTGACTAAACATCCGGTCGAAGTCAGGTAAGTGAGCTTGGAGCTCTGCTGGGTGGCTAGCTGGATGGATGTGGCCTGCACATGGTCGATGTAGAGAGCATGATATGGATGACGCCAATTAGGCTCGGGCGATTGCAGAGCGTCGTTGCATAGGGTGTTGATTGCTCTACGGTACCCCGTATACACAGCTTGCGACACATCCGCGCCGACGTATTGCTTCAAAGTGTCAATCTCACGTAGTGTCATCAGCAACGAGATCATGGAAGGCATACCTTACAATCAGCGATAAGCATAACCTCAACTTCGCGAACACTGTACAGCTGGCCAAGACACAACGCAAGCCAGGTAGCATCGATCATGGGACGGAAAACCTCGTAATCCGGCTGCCGTTTTAGGGGCTCGACCACATGCTCCAGTAGAAATATTGAATGCTCTGGGGTTATGCAGGTAACACCTATGCTATTAGAGCTATCGTGTAGCCTCTCATTTATGTCTGCGTAGCAGAAATCTAAGGCCATGACTCGAGTCAGCCTAATTCACGCACTGGCAAGAAATCGCGCACATCTTTAGGAGCTCCTCCAGAGAACATTACCATGAGACGAGAAGGAACTGTTAAAGTAGTGGCGAAACATAGCACAAGAGGGGAAGCGTTGTTCACTAAAGCAGGGAAATGAATGACGCTGGAGAAGAGCAGTCAGGAGAAGTAATGATGGTGCGACTGTGATCAGCCTCTGAAAAGCGCACCCTTCCAGTGCAAGGGACAACAAGGTCTGAGACAGGAATGGACGGCTTACCATCAAGGACCCTACCACAACACTCAATGACGGGTCCACTGACAAGAAGAGCTTGTAATCTTAATGCCGGTATAGGACAATCTATAGGCTTTGCGTAGGGCTGCCGAGGAACCAGGGCGTTGTAGTGATACATCTCCAGTAATGATGTGATTGAGCTTCTGGGTCGCTTCGTTCCTTCCTCCCACAGTGGTTCAGCAAGCAGCATGATCGCTGTCGGTTGAAGCGAAGCCTGTGGAGTGGACCAGAGAAGCTCTGCAATCTGCAAAAATCGATAGCGATCCTGCTGATCAGCGATCGCATCGCCCCACAGAAGTACGTCCTGATAGAAGACGTCCCAAGCGTATGACGCATCATCGCTGTGACACATGTACGCGCATGTATAGCCAAGGTAGACGAGAGAAAGCACGTCTCGGAGAGTCGTTGGGGGCCTGCCACTGAGACACTCCTTGAGACCGCGAAGCCCATCGTCCAAAGATGAACCAACTTCTAGCCCAGCTGGACGGCAGCATAAATCCGGCCAATCTTTCAAATGACCTTGCCATAGGTCTTTTAGTACGTATAACAGTTGACGAAGAGCTTCAACGTACGCCAAGGTACTGGCAGCTCCTTGTTCGTACATATTGACGCGTGCTTGAGCTGCGATCTTGTTGCTATTCTCTACCCGCAGAGACGACAATCCACGCCAGCAAATCGCGCGAGTCCTACCGTCTAAGGCATTTGTCTTCCCAGTATGTACGGCATCTGGCTCAGGAATAGCCGCACATACCTCCACCTGGCAAGCATATGATGGCGAGTTGACCTTGTGAACGGGCAACGTGATCGGGCTGACCAACGTTGGTGAATTCTGGCCTGCAGATTGCGTGAAAGCTGGGGACATTGGGGAGATGAGGCTCGCGTCCTGGGGTACAGATTCAGATGGGACCGGTGCTGCAGGATGTGAAACCATCAGTCCATTAAGCTGTGAGCAGTCGGTATTTGATCTGTAGCGCTCAGGGCTGGGGAGCTCGATTGTGTTGTAGTCCGGATCCGAAGTTGACATCTCAAAAGGTCCAAGCGTTTGAGTGCTCACACGAAGCTCATGTGTGAAAGTGTGCAGACTGCTTTTCCGAGAGCGGCTTGGACTTGTCAAGCTGTGCATGCGTTTATTCATTGTCCCTGGATTCGTACCATCAAGCTCCTTAGGACGCGAAAAGATGATGTCGGCCTCCATCTCTGGCTTCTCATCAATGGTGTAGAGGATGTACTTGATCGGGTATGATGCAGTACCTTCAAACTCTCTTCGAGTGCCATCAGATGGGTACGAAGCATCTTCGAAATTTGGACTCCGACGACCAATACGACCAAAGCGCTTAAAGAAATCGCAAGCTTTCTTCATCTTGGATTCTTTGCTTGGTTGGCCAGTGGTGAATGATCCCAATTCAAGCTCACTGACGCCAAAATGCTCTTGCCGGCAACAATATGGGCACCAGTAATCTGCTTCCGAGAGCCGATCGCAGGTAGAGACATGGCTTAGAAAAGACATCATATCGTGAAAGCCGCCTCGCCGGCAGTTGGACATAGGGCATTTAAGATGGTCTTTTTGGACGTCCGGTGAAAGCTCCTTCACGTATGCCACCCAATTCAAGAACGCCATTTGACAATCTTCATCAGAAGGCCGGCGGTTGCCAGGGTTGGAAGGACGTCTACTCAGGTAGCCCTGGAGTCTGTGAATGTTAGTACCACAATTGCAACATATAGAGTCAGTACCTTACGCGCAGGGTACCGCTGTAGACATAGTTCGGCTCCTCTTGTGACACATAAAGTCACCTATAGGCTGCACCGAGAAGTATAACAGAGAAGTAGAAGCTCTCGAGTGATATCCTTATTGCAACGGCGGACCTTGTCCGGTTGATGTAGATACCTGTGTGGGTTTGCTGAGAATTAGCTGGCGATGAAAAGAACTGTAGAAATCGATCTCAATTGTTCGTCCAAAATGCCAAACGAGGGCCGAGGAAATGAGGCATTGATGTTTTATGAGCGATAGCAGACAGACAGGGCTAGCACAACCGTCGTACACTTGACAGTGGGTGAGTGGGAATCACTCCCCACTTCCCCATGTGGTGACCGCAGTCCCATTCCGTCTCATGCGGTCCCACTACAGAGTAGAGTTTCTCGTCGAGAAGTCTAGATCCTGGCAGCCACTAGACGTGCCGGCTCATATCTTGTAGACGTTCTTTTGATGCATGCTATGGGACCGTATTCCCTCGAACAGGAACTGTGTAGTGTACGCGTTCGAGACTGCAGAACGACGTGGCAGCCAGCATTGGAACGGTGAGCGCCCAGGCAACGACAAGGCGTTCAGACTAAAAGCTGTATCCTAAGAAGACGTGGTTGCGGCCATGGATAACGAGCCCCTCTTGGCAAGAAGGAGTGACGTCGGATCCATCTCAGATCTCGGCAGTCGCAGTCCCTGGCGCACGAGACAATCTGGGCGGAATAATCTGGGGCTCGCACTGCCAGGAAGAGCGCGGGGCATGGGGTTTGAGAACTGTTCGTCGAAGTTGGGGAATTGATGGGAATTCCCGGGAGCCCCAGCTAGGCCGAATCTGGCAGCCCTCTCTTCTTCCCATCTGCGCGCGCGTAAGAAATCGTTCAACCCAAGCGCACTTCCCACTCACCCTTGTTGCGGATCATAACGGTCCCCCAAAGCCAAGCCCACAATGTGATACGAGTGTGCACCACTATCACCGTGCAGTTGCAGGGTTTCATCGGAACGGCCGTCTCGAACTCCCCGGGGGCCCCGTACCGTACCGAAGCTTGCTCCGGTTGCTGCAAGTCGTCGACAAATCCTGTTTTACCATAAACTCAGAGCCGGGCCACACGTTGGGTGTTGTTGATGCGAGCATGAACGATCGAGAGGATCAGCGCCAATTTGTCATTTCGGAGCTTCTGGACAGGCGTACTGAGAGGCTTCTTGACCATAGTCAGTAGCAGCGCATGTACTTATATTCAATTGTCCAGAGCAAAAGCACTGCCCGAATCACGCACAGCCTCAGAGACGCCTACCCCAAAATGTCAATTCTCGCGACCACTGGAGATTCTCGACGCTGTCTCGAGCACAGCTTGGAATCATCATCAGAGTACTTCTACCTTATCATGCAGGTGATTGATGATCACTGCACTTCAAATATAGAACAGTATCGCTGGTGTCATGCCGCAGGACCATGGCCCTTGATCACAAGAAAGCGAACCAATCACCTTCACATCCGGACGACGCCCCGTTTACTAGACGTGACGCAAGCCTCCAAAGCTTAAAATATTGGTCTGTGTTACCGTGTATAGCAGTGCTTCTGGGAAACAGCTATCTCTACAGTGCAAAGAGCGCACTGCCACATCCACTATATCACCGGATTCGAAGCCTCAAGATACACCATCAAGACCAGGAGGTATTCCAGTCACCACCCAGTCAGATCTGCACCGTCTCAGCTCAAAACATCTGCATCTGGTGGACCCACCCAAACCCTTTCGTTACCACAGCCTCAAGCGATGGCACCCAACGGTAAGGTAGATTGTGGGACCTTGTGTAACGAGCTTCGGACGCTGCCATTCGAAGGAGCGACAGCAAGGTCCCTTGTTCAGATCCTGCGGTATCATATACAGTCAACTACTTATCTTGAGAAAGCGAGATGAAAATTCAATAACCATCTCCTTATCAGTGCCGTTCCATCGGAAACAGTGTAGGAAACTTAGTGAGAAGCGTACATTGTGTGGCCAGACTGGCAGAGATTGGTCTCACTGTCTAGTGCCGGTTTAGCGTCAGCAGTCAAGTCCTTCGAGCAGCTTCTGGCCGTCTGCTGCGCCCCTTCCGGGCAAACTATTCGGCCCCAGGAGTTCGCGATGACTTGAAGAAAGTCAAGAATGTATCTTGTTACACTGAGCTAAAAGAAAAAGAGCATCAAACCCGAAAGCTTTACTTTTAAGTAAGGCAAATCGGAATACCCTGCTGCCGTCTGCAATGCATGATCCTATCAGAGATATGTTTATACATATTCCTATTTTTGTTCCTTTCTTTATGACGTCAGTGACAGTCTGAGCAGCTTCGCGGCCTTCAAGTAACACTGAGCTATGAATAGCAATGCATTTTAGGAAGAGTTGCATTCGCAGCATTCTTTTCGTACTCTTATAGAAGAATATATATCATAGACAGTAAGATTTATCTGTTCATCGACTACTTCCTACTCAACCTTGGCAGGATCAGCTGAGAAACTTCGCAATCCTGTCGCTCATCCACTTCGTGTCAGCTTCGTTAGCGCCACCACCGGCCATATGGCCCCAGATGCTTGGAATAACAGCCAGCTCGCCATGCTTGAGATGCTTGACCTCGATCTCACTATCCTCAGGTCTTTGATAATATTATCAGCGCCGGACGCACGGAGAAGCATGTCGGGACCACTTACGGAAAGTATTGGTCGGTCTTGCCTGGCATGACCAACATTCTGCATTTGATAGCCGCCAAAGCCTTGGTGTAGTCGCCGTCCTCACTGAAGACGCCCACATCGCCACCCTGCCACATACGGGCCAGGATGAGCACGTCCTCGGGGTCCCAGCCCTTGAGCATAGTCTCCGAGTGCTCTTTGATATAAGTCTGCAGATCTTTGTGGCCAAGCTTCTGATACTGCTTCTCTCTGTACCAGGCTTGGCTAGTCAACCATGCGCAATACGCTCGGGCAAAGGCCTGGATTCCTTTGGCAGGACTGATCCCTTTCGCTCGATATTGACCTTCCGCATAGGCACTACTGGACTCTAAAGCGGCTTTTGGCCCTTCGAGGAAAGCATAGTTGTGGCCGCTGGTAACAGCTGAGCCGCAGATGGGGATGGCGTTCTTCATGAAGTCTGGATACATGCAGGCCCAATAGAAGGCTTGTTGTCCGCCCATTGAAAATCCTAGGACGACATCTAGCTGCTTGATGCCGAGATGGGCCGTCAGTAGCTCGTACTGCGAATGGATGCAATCCCGATAGTCGAGCTTTTTCGGAAAGTTGTCCGTGTTCGAGGGAGAGGAAGACTCTCCGTTGCCAAGCATAGCGATGACAACCACATGGTGCTTTGAGAAGACACCGTCATCGGATTGATAAGCAAGCGTCGAGTTGACTAGGCCACCGTAGCATGTCGGTATACATACGGCCTTTGACGAAGATGGGTTGTAGGATCGATAAGCCAGTCGCACTGGGATGGAATCTCCGCACACAAACTTGAATGATGGAATCGAGTAGTATTCCACGCCTGTATTATCGTAGTCTGGTGAATATGCCATATTTGGTATGTAGCATGAATGAACAGACTTCTCGGATAACCTAAGCGATATGATCTACCGGTAGAGTATTAGGGATATGTTATGCTCTTGTGCAATCTTACTCCTTGATAAAAGCAATCTGTGTCCCAATGCCGTTGACGGCGTATATATCGATACTGTTTAGAGAGGGACTGCCCATGAAGAGGGGAGACTGTAACTAGAGAAGTAATGACGTCATGAGTTTCGAAGCTCAAGTAAGGTTTATGGGCTACATACAGTACGATGTAGATGTTCGTGAATCTCAAGTCGGCTTAAGAAGAATCCATGACTCTGTACTACGCGGTTGTGATTCCATATCTTGATAATTATCCGATGCGTTGGCTTCCTTCATGAGTTTCTGTTGTCAATGTGCTTTGCGTTCACTTTCTGGAGAACTTAATTGACCAACACAAATGCTTTGGCAGCTCGCCTCTTTAGATATGGACTTTCCCTGGCCGAATAGTCTCACGCCAATCCGTCAGACTGTTGTTCGAGCCATGCTAAGGAAAGCTGCGCCATTTCGTGCCATTGCATGGGACGAAAGAACATTGACTTTCGAGAAAAGGAGGGAAGGGCGTGGATACCACAGAGTTCAGAGATATCTGCATTGGGTCGCGTGCGAGTCAAGATGGACATCCGGGATAGCAGTAGCTTGCTTGACACGCTCTGCGAAGTCACTGGATTTCGAAAAGCCTCTTATGCCGTCCTCCTGCCCAGCTGTGCCGACAAGGTTAATAAGGCACGATCGAAGCGTTCTGATACCTCTGAAAGGCTGTAGTAGATCACGTTCCTTCTGTGCCCAAGGAACCGTCCGGGCAAAGTCCATCCAGGAAAGTTCGATGTGCCGCAATTGAGGGAGGAAAGCAGCTAATTCAGTCATCAAGATTCTCCTCGGCTTCTTCTGCATGCGATCTAGATGTTGGTGGGTTTGACCGCGGAAAGGGGGACAGTCGATATCGAAACTGAGTCTGATATTCTGGATATTGCAAATTTGGTTCCAGCCATCCAGACTGAACAGTATACGCAAAACCTTTTCCCCAATTCTCACATGACCTTTGCCGCTATATAGCAACCGGGTTTGCCAGGTGATAGAGGCATAGAAGACTTGCTGAGCCTCCTTTCGGATCTGGGAGCTGACCCACGTGATCTTGTGTCGTTTATTGAGAGCCCCAATCCTGTCGAGTTCCCAGCCCCAATTGTTCGAATTATGGTCAATCACTAGTAGCTGCCGATAGACCATCCGGCGGACCTCTAGCGGTAGATCTAGAAAATGTACCATCTCTTGGGAGAGGATTCTGCTCTCAGGGTGCCGTAGCAAATCTGGCTATAGTATGGCCTAGCTAATACCTTCGGTTCAGTAGCTCACTATGCTGTGAGAAGCGAAGCTTTCAAGTAAGGAGGTGTTGTATTTCAAATAGGAGACCTGGGTTGAAGTCTTTGTACTCCGTAAAGACCGGGTTGTCGCTAACCCCGATCTTGACAAGCGCCGGCGACCCGAAGCTGAGGTCGGAGGCTACTCGTAGGGCTGGCAGCGGCTAGAACAATCGATTTGCGCTCCATAGGGATTCCATCCTTCCAAATTAATGCTAAACTTGGAAAGAGCCTCTATATCGGTCTTGCTTTGACGCTGGCCAGAACGCACAAATCTCTGCGTGGCGACCCTACGACTTGTCCTCTCGAACCTTTCGCACCTTCTACATTGTATAAGACCCAAAACACATCCTCAGCCTTCCATGCCCTCTTTGCTCGAAACCCACAGCCTGAGGTCAAACACTCTGTGCAGCTCGGAGCGGTAGAGCTGCGCGATTGCTGATGAGGTGAAATACATGCTACTGCATTTCGCTCTATGTCGCAACGGTAAGCAATATGCTGCGTAGCCTTCTTAACATGCGTACTGATTAGATTGCCAGAGGCGAATATCACATCGTGGTTCTTGGAGCTGGTATGGCAGGATATTCAACTAGAGCTCACGGCTGACACGCTTCGCAAGGTGGTGTGGGGAAAAGCTGTCTTACAGCACAATTTGTACACGGCGTGTGGATCGAGAGCTATGATCCTACCATCGAGGACTCGTACAGAAAGCCGATCGAGGTCGATGTAGGCAGCGGGCTAGGACTACACTTATGGAACCAGAGACTGACGGTGTTTCAGGGCCGTCAGTGCATATTGGAAATGTAAGGCCGAGTAAGAAGTGGGAATGAAGCGAATCCGTCTGACATGATCTTAGCCTGGACACAGCGGGCACGGAACAATTCAGTATGTTTTCTCAGTGACCACCCTCTCATGAAAATATGTTTGACTTAATGCTGACAATGAGCTCCCCCTAGCTGCGATGAGGTATTACGCATGGCTTCCCCTGCTTCCACGCACATACACTGAGATCCGCCCTCTGACAGAGAACTCTACATGAAATCCGGTCAAGGCTTCCTTCTCGTATTCTCTATCACCTCCCTTTCGTCCCTGAGAGAGCTTGACGAACTCCGCGACCAGATTGTTCGCATCAAAGACGACGAGCGCGTACCCCTAGTCATCGTCGGCAACAAAAGTGACCTTGAAGAGAACCGCGAAGTGTCACGCGCCCGTGCCTTCGGTGTCTCCCAGAGCTGGGGAAAAGTCCCTTACTACGAAACGACCGCACGAAGGAAAGAGGGTGTCAACGAGGCCTTTGTGGATCTCTGCAGGCAGATTATCCGGAAAGATATTGCGACAGCGCATGTGAAAGAGATGGAGCGAGGAAACCGGCCGCATAGGCCGCATCGTAAGAAAAAGAAGAAGAAACGACCGGCGCAGGACGGGCCGAGATGTAATATCTTATAAGGAGAGGGCATAAGAATATACATATGCGTCGCCGAACGGTTCTAATGTTGATATAATTCAAGAGAGCCGGCTTGAGCAGCTATACCCAGAAGACGGCATCGAGGCAGATGTTCCCGAACATACGCGCATCAGTCTCAGCTTAAGGAGAGGGTTCATTGTTCACTAAGCTGGACATTTCGAGTACAGGTCTCACTACTTCATCCGTACAGAATCTTGCGGTAGTCCGTGAGATCTCAAAAGACGCTGTAGGTCTTTCTCACTACCAGGATTTGGGTGGGTCTGTACCCAATAAAATTGGTTCTCTGATGATCAGGTAGGCGTTCTTTGCTATTCTCAAAATGTTGCATCCTGCATGCGATGCAAAGAGCGATTCTCGACCCGTAAACCGTCCCCTGACTTTGGGAACTCACCACACAGTGTTTCGAACCCGAAAAGCTCTCGAATAAAGAACTCTACATGGAATGGACTAGCACATCTTTCTTAGCTCCCACCCGTCCAAAAAAACCACAGTATCTCTACAAGTTTTGCCCCTCAACCCCACTCGATTATGATAATCATCATTCAAAACACTCATCGCCTGCCTCTATACAGAAATCAAGCCAACAACTTCATCCATGCCACGACGCATTCCTCATATGCCATCGATTCCACACCACCACCATCCCCTCCACCTCCCATCACACCATCGTCAACCCCCGTCACGGCAGGATCCCCTTCTGCGGCCTCCGCCCCACCCCACCTCTTCCTCCAACCCCATACCTAGCCTTCTACCAACTCACCCCACCCCCATCCTCTCCCTCCCCCTCCCGAGAAACCCCCTCATCGCCAATCTTTACACCTAATCATCAACCACCCC
>JAABUS010007825.1_pt1 | contig 12021 bp, 10 predicted proteins | sample 5560161 | NCBI WGS metagenome assembly JAABUS01 (sample SAMN10711885, study PRJNA513376) | rock metagenome | isolation source: Antarctica rocks | place: Antarctica: Victoria Land, Trio Nunatak nord | collected 2016-01-04 | reverse complement strand
TGCGCCTGCCCCCGCGGCCTCCGTCGCAGAGCCCGGGCCGGGAGCGTCTTCAAACGTGCTCCGAGCGGCCGCCGGCTGTGGGCGGCGGGCTGATTCGAGATCTGAAACGCCGCCCACCCGCCTGGCCTCAGGACGCGCCCCATCTCCCTCACGTAGCTGAGCGTGACCCCTGGTTCCGGGATGTGCTGGAAGACGACGTGGGAGAAGCAGACATCGGCGCTCGCGTCCTCCACCGCCGCGAGCGAGGTACCGTCCCCGAGGACCCAGTCCACGTTCTTCAGCTCGGGGTTGTGCCCGCGCGCCAGCTCGAGCATGCGGCCGGAGACGTCGACGGCGCGCACGCTTCCCCCGCGGGCGGCGAGGGGGCGAGTGAGGCGGCCGACGCCACAGCCGATCTCCACCACCTCGTCCCCCGGCGAGATCGCGACGCCGAGGCGGCCGAGGATCGCGTCCAAATCCTCCGGCCCGCCGGCCCAGAAGCGCTCGCGATCGGAGCCGCGGTAGGGCACGCGGCTGTCGACGAAGTAGAAGGCGTCCTCGTCGGCGCGGTCGTCCCAGTACTCGCGCATGGCGCTCGGCTTCACGAGCCGGTGACCCTACTTCCAGGCGCGAGCATGCCAGTAGGGCCGCGCGCATCTGCGCCGCCACTTTCCAATCCTGACGCTCCGAGTCCCCCCGCGCGTCGAGGGGACATTGCGGTCCTTCACCCTCGGTTTGCTGCTTCGGAATCGAGTCCTTCTGCGGAGGGCCTGACGAACTCGGGCGGCTCCTCGCCAGGGGGGCCGAAGTAGTCGATCACCCGAGCGGGGGCCCCGGCAGCAACGCAGTACGCCGGAATGGGCTTCGTCACCATTGAATTGGCACCGATTATCGAGCGTGTTCGGATGCTGTTAGTGACCGTGCATTTTGAAAAGATCTGAACGTCGTCTTCAATCTTGATTGGGCGAAGGTTGTACCCCTGCTGAAGAAACGGCGTCTTCAGATCACGGTACCGGTGGTTGCCATCCGTCATGTAAAGGCACTGTCCTAGTCCACACCGCTCACCAATCTCAATCGAGGTAGCGCAGGTGATGATGACGTCATAGGTCAAGTACGAGCCTGCTCCGATGACGATTCGTCCGTTTCCCGAGATCTCGGCTCGGAACTTGCGGCGAAACTCGACGCCAGGTCCCACGATGAAGGTGCCGTTACCGGGGATGTGCAGGCTGAATCCAGGGCCTAAGTAGACGGGACCCTGAAAGATGATCGTGGCGTGCGGATGTCGTAACAGGACCCACCGCTTGCGGAGCCACGACATCACGCGTGGGCCCCAGAAGTAGCCCAACTTTCGGGGAAGCCGCTGAACCTTCATTCGAACGCGCGACGCGCTGTGAGGAACCACGACGAGAGGCTAACAAGCCTCAGGTATGCCGATTGCTCGATCACGACTCCGGCCGTTCGAACGAGTCGGGGCCGAGTGGGTTTACGCCCAGTCTGCAGCCTGTTTCCTGGCCTCTAGGAAGTTGCGAGGCTGGCCCCTGCTTGGGCTTGAGGTCGATCCCCGCCTACACCGGCCCGGCCGCCGGAGTGGCGGCCAGGCCGACCGACTACCTCGGCCCTCCCGGCAGCGAGCCGGCGGAGCTGCGCTCGCCGAGCGAGTCCGCCCCCGAGCCCGACGCGCCTCGCTCGGAGAGGTCGGGCTGAACCGGTCCGCTCGCCGGCCCTTCGGCTACGGCCTCGTCCCAGGCAGCCAGGAAGTGCGGCGCGATCTGCTGTTTGAAGTACCGATCGAGGCTCATCCAGACCTTCGGCCCCAGCCATGGGATCCAGCGTGGCACGACCGGCGCGAGGTGACGCCCGCGCCCCGTCGCCCGAGGCAGCTCGACCGCACGGGTGAAGAGGCGGTGGAAGAAGGGCTGCACGTCGGGGTGCATCCGAATGAACTGCAGCTCGGAGACCGCCACTCGCCGCGCGCGCCGCTGCCAGAACTCCAGCGTCATCGGGCGCAGGTGATCGACGACCGCTTCCCGGTTGTAGAGGACGCGCAGGCCCTCGTCGCTGGCTCGGCGCGCCCAGTCGAGGTCCTCGTAGCCGTAGGGCAGCCGCTCCTCCTCGAAGCCGCCCACCCGCTGGAGCAGGGCGCGCTTCACCGAGACGTTAGCGCCGTAGAAGCGCCCCCAGCCGGCCTCCTCGCCCTCGATATTGGGGTAGTCGAACTGGATTCCTTCGTCGAGCCAGCGCATGAAGACGGTGCTGCGCAACTCGGGCGCCCAGCGCACGTGACCGAGCACGGCGACCCCCTCCCCCGGGTGGCGGCGGTGCCAGGCGAGGTGTTGTGAGACGAGGTCCGGGGTTGGGATCGTGTCGTTGTCAGTGAACAGTACGAGCGGCGAGCCCGCTGCCCGCCAGCCGGCGTTGCGGTTCGCCGACAGGCCAGGGGTGCGCCCCATCACGCGAGCCGTCCGATAGGAGCGACCCTCGAGCAGCCGCTCCACCGTCTCCGGCTCGGGGTCGGCGCGATCCACGGCAACGATGACCTCGAAAGCATCGTCGCCCGCTTCCTGGCGCTCGTAGCCTGCGAGAACCCGCTCGAGGCTCCCGTACATCCCGAGCGTCGAGATGACAACGCTCAGCCTCGTCACCGCTAACCGACCCGGGGCCTGGCTCTGACGATCGCGTGCGGGTCGCCGCGCCAGGCGCGCATCGTCTCGACTCGCCCCGAATGGGAGAGCAGCCACCGAGGTCGCCATTGGGGCGAGGGGTGGCCGGGCCCCGGGGGCATCCGCAGTCGAGCGGGCGGGGAGATCAGCTCGAACCCCGCCGCCTGGACCATCCGCACGAGGGCGGCCAGGTTCGGCTTCCACCACCACGGCCGTCCGACGCCGTCGAGCTCGACCACGGGCCGGCGCCGAAAGAGGGCGGTCAGGGGGGCGTCGATCGCGTCGCAGATGATCGCGGTGCCGCTGCACACCGCGCGAACGCGCTCGAGGGCTCCGATCGGATCACGAAGGTGCAGCAGCAGGCTGCCGAGGTAGACGACATCGAAGCGCCCCACCTCCTCCGGGTCGAGGTCGTAGACGCTGAGCTCGAGCCTGCGGACCGAGGACCCAAGCTCCCGATGGGCGATCTCGAAGCCCGCCCCTCTGGCCTTGCGCTTGCCGATCGCGGCGATGGTCGCCTCCTCGCTGCCCGCGGGCCAGTCCCACTCGAGCGGGTCGAGGATGTCGATGGCTACGACCTCGGCCGCGCCTCGCCGCTCCAGCTCGAAGGCCCAGAAGCCGTCGAAGGTGCCCACGTCGAGGCAGCGCTTGCCCTCGAGTGACCCGGGGAGCTCCACGAGGCTGGCCATCTTGCGCAGATCGAACCACCCCGGGGTGATCACGCCGGGTGCGAGCTCGAGGGTGTGGTACCAGTCGAGCTCCGCGATCTCCTCGCGCAGGGCGCCCGAGCCGGCCCGGGTGGCAGCCACCGCGGCAAGGTAGCAGGCGCCCTTCGGGCTGCCGGGCCCCGGGTATCGTCCGCGCGGTGAGCGTCGGCGGACCCCTCATCGTCGATCCAGATCGCGAGGAGGCCGAGCTGCGCGAGTACCTCGGCGAGGACTTCGACCTCGAGCTCCTGCGCCGATCTCAGGACGGTCTCGATCGTGAGTTCGAGGCCTGCGGGGACGAGGATCGGTTCTACCGCTCGTCCCGGGGCTACCTCTACAACCTCACCGCGTTCGCGATGACCGGCACCAAGGAGCCCTATCTGCGCGAGCTGATGGGCCGGTTGGCACCGGGCTCCCGGCTCCTGGACTTCGGCTGCGGCATCGGATCGGATGGCCTGGCGCTGCTCGAGGCCGGCTACCGCGTCGAGTTCGCCGACTTCGCCAACCCCAGCACCGAGTACCTGCGGTGGCGGCTGCGCCGCCGGGGCCTCGATGCCGACATCCATGACCTCGACGACGTCGTCCCGGGCGGGTTCGACGCGGTCTATGCCTTCGACGTGATCGAGCACGTCCCGAATCCGTTCGCCTTCCTCGAGGAGATGGAGGGTCGCGGCCGGCTCGTTCTGGTGAACTTCCTCGAGCCCGACGCCGATCACCAGCCGTTGCACCGAGCGCTCCCGGTCCGCCGGCTCGTCGATCGAGCGGCGCGGCGCGGGCTCGCGTCCTACGCCGTCCACCATGACAGCTCTCACCTCGTGCTCTACGAGCCTCAGCGTGCGTCCGCCGCGCGGCGCTGGCGCGGCGTCGCTCGCGTGGGCGTTAGCCGCCTGCGCGCCCGGGTCCGCTGAGTTCGCACGGGGCGCTGCCGGGCTCGGAGGGCGGATTTCAAGCGCGTTGACGGCGCTTGGATCAGGCTATGTTGCGGGCGTGGCCGACGATGTAACCACAAGCTCCAGCCTGCTCCCCGAAGGTGGGCCGTCGCGCGAGCGCCTGCGCGAGGGGCTCGAACGGATCGACTGGTACCACACGCAGGAGCTGGCACCGGGCCTCCTCACCCCTGGGATGTTCGATCTGCGCCCTTACGTCGGCCGGTACGGCCTGCCGGATGATCTGAGCGGCAAGCGCGTGCTCGAGGTGGGAACGTTCGAGGGCTTCTGGGCCTTCGAGCTCGAGCGGCGCGGCGCCGACGTGACGGCCATCGACGTCGATCGGATCCAGGACCTGGACTGGCCGCCGAGGCTGCGACCCGCCGAGGACGGTCACCGCGGCGAGGGCTTCGAGCTCGTCCGCGAGGCGCTCGGCAGCTCCGTGGATCGGGTCGGGCTCTCGGTCTACGAGGCGACGCCGGAGCGGCTCGGCGGGAGCTTCGACCTCGTGTTCTGCGGCTCGGTGCTGATCCACCTGCGCGACCCGATGCTGGCGCTCGAGCGCATGGCAGCGCTCTGCCGTGGCCGGCTGATCCTCACGGAGGAGTACAGCAAGCGGCTGTCGCTGCTCCGGCTCGAGGCGGCCGAGTTCCGCGGCGCGACGCCCTACAGCACCTGGTGGCGACCTTCGGTGCGGGCTTGGCTGACCATGGTCCGCACGGCGGGGTTCGCCGAGGCGCGGGCGATGGGGCGCTTCGACATGCGTTTTCGAGAGCTGGAGGGCGGGGTTCCGCATGTGGTGATCCATGCCCGGCGATGACCACGTGAGCCAGGATCGCCCGCCCGGTTCCAAGCTCGTCTTCGTCGTCGGCGCCCGGCGCAGCGGCACCTACTGGCTGCAGCGCATCCTGACCTCTCATCCCCGGGTCAGCGGCGTCCCTTCGGAGACGTACCTGTTCGCCGAGGGGGTCGCCCCGCTGCTTCATCGCCTCCACAACGGTGCTCGCTCCTCCCCGCAGGTCGGGGCCGTCTACGCTGAGCGTGACGCGGTGATTCGCGGCGTCCGCGGGCTGTGCGACTCGGTGCTCGGCCCGTACCTGCAGCCGGGCGGCCGCTACCTCGTCGAGCGAACCCCCGACCACGTTCGCCACCTCGCGCTGATCTCGGAGGTCTACCCCGGCGCGCGTTTCGTCCACATCATCAGAGACGGCCGCGACGTTGCCCGCTCTCTGCTTGCGAAGCCGTGGGGACCAGACAGCGTCGAGGCGGCCGCCGCGGAGTGGCGCGACTCGGTGCGCGCGGGTCGCGCCCAGGCTCCCTCGCCGGCGCGCTACCGAGAGCTGCGCTACGAGGAGCTGCTCGCGCGGCCGGATTCCGCGATCGGGTCGCTCTTCGATTGGCTGGACCTCCCCGGCGACGAGGTCGTGGTCAGCCAGGCCCTCGGCGAGGCACGCACCGCCCTCAGCGTCGACGCCACGCGCCCGGCGACTCAGGCCGGGAAGTGGCGGGAGGTATTCCGGCCGCGGGATCTGGCCGCCTTCGAGCGCAGCGCCGGCGACCTTCGCGCGGAGCTCGGCTACGAACGGGCCTCCTCGGCGTCCTGGCGCCGGCGCTTGGCCGTCCCCCCTCGGTTGCGCCCCCTCGGGGTCCGATCAGCGGCCCGGGCCCAACGCGGATTGCGCCGCTTGCCCGGCCGCATCCGCGCGCGAGGCGCGGGCCCGTCGCTCGCCCCCGGCCCGTCGCCGAGCCAGCGGCAGGTGGCCGTGGATCGCCTGCTCGGGGCCCTGCAAGCGGGGGAGCGGGAGGCGGTCGAGTCCTGCCTGTCCGCTGATGCGCTGATCACGATCGTCGGGCGCGAGGGCAGCACCTCGATGCGCGGGGCGCCCGGCCGCACTGCGCTGATCGACGCCGTGCGCTCCGACCCGGCGTTCCGGGGCCGTCAGGTGGTCGGGGACGTCCACCCGGCGGTCCCCACCACGTGCGTCGTGCTGAGCTTCGAGGACGACGCCGGCGAGCGCCTCGACCGCGTGCTCGCGATCTCGTTGCGCGGAATGCTCTGCGAGCGGCTGACCCTCTACCGATTGCCGCTCGCGGCCAAGGTCTCAGCCCCCCCGGCCGCAGAGGGCGCTCAGAGGTAGCCGAGCTGCCGCATCCGTTCCTCGAGGTCGCGCAGCTCATCCGCATCCGGCCGCTCCACCCGCTCGTGGCCGCCACCGGTGGGACCCGCAAGCGCCGCCGGATGGTCGAGCGCTGCCCGCAGCGTCCCGATCTCCCGCTCGCCGCAGGGGGCGAGCGGCGAGAGCTCGCGCGGATCCGCCTCGAGATCGAAGAGCTGCTCTCGATCCCCGCGACGCACGAGCTTGCGGCGTCCGTCGGTGGCGCAGGTCAGCTTCGTGCTGATGCGTTCGACCGCCTCGTCACCGAGGCCCCAGGATTCGACCACCTCGAAGACGCGGGGATCCTCGGGGCCGGCCGGAGGGTCGAATTGGGCCACGGCCACCTCACCCGGTGGCGTTCCGCCGGCCCACGGTTGCTCGTCGAGGCCGATCGCCTTGGCGATCAGCTCCGGGAGCTGAGCGAGGCTCGCGACGCGGCGCGGTTCGAGCGCGACCGGGCCCGCGCTCACGAAGGGAACCCGGATCAGCCGATCGTCGAGCGAGAAGGCATGCCCGAACAGCCCTCCCTCCCCGAGGTTCTCGCCGTGGTCGGCCGTGACGATGACGATCGTCTCTTCGAGGGTGCCCGCTCGCTCGAGCATCTCGAGGATTCCGGCCAGCCAGTGGTCTAGGGCGCGAATCGAGGCCAGGTAGAGCCGGCGCATGCGCTCGAGCGCGCCGTCTGGGATGTCCCAGCCGCCGGCGCAGACGCGCCAGATGGCGTCCATGGTGAGGTGACGGCGTGCCTCCTCGGCCGCGCGCACCCGCCCGAGCGGCCCGAGGTCGTTGAAGGGATGGGGCGGGAGGTAGGGGGAGTGGCACTCGATCAGGTTGACGAAATAGAAGAACGGCTCGTTCGAGGGTCGTCCCAGTCGCTCGCCCAGCACCCGTCGGGCCTCGGCCGCCCCATCATCAGAGCGGGCCCGCAGGGCGTCGAGGTCCCAGCGCAGCCGGTCGCGCAGCCGGCCCCCGTCCATTCCAGGCTGCCTCCGCGACTTCGAGGAGACGAAGTCGTCGAAGCCGATGTCGAAGCCACTCGACTCGCGCAGCCAAAAATTCGCGCTGACCGCGCCGGTCGAGTAGCCGGCTCGGCGCATCACCTCGGGCAGCAACCGCTCACGAAGGTCCTCCATCCGCGGCCGGCATCCGCTGGGCGCTCCCGCCGGCGCCTGCATCAGCCCAGTGGCCCGGGGGAGCAGGCCGGAGAACATGGCGGCATGGGAGGGAACCGTCCACGAGGCGGCCGCGTGCATCGCAGGGTGGGCGCTGCCGCGCCGCGCCAGCTCGGCGACGGCGGGCGTCGAGCCCGGCCGACCGCCATAGGGCTCGAAGGCGTCGGCACGGGCCGCGTCGAAGACGACCAGCAGGACGTTGGGCAGCACGATTGCAGCGTAGTTGCCCCCGCGAGGACGGCACGGCACCCGTTCATCGAGCGCGGGCGCAGAGCCGTAGGCTCCCGCGAATGACCCCTTCGCCGGCCCCCCAGCCCTCGCCCGAGCCGCCGCCGGGTGCCCGCAACTTCGTCGTCGTCGTGCTCGACAGCCTGCGCTACGACTCCTGGATCGACGCCCATCCAGCGACGCTGGCCACGCTCGGTCAGGTCGAGCGCCGCTTCAGCTACGCGAGCTGGACCGCCCCCTCGCACTACAACCTGCTGATGGGCCTGCTCCCGCACTCGAGCCCCCGGGAGGTCTACGCATCCGAGTACTACAAGCAGGACTTCCTGCGCTACAGCGAGCGTCTCGGCGTCGAGGGGATCGAGTTTCGGCGCCTATTGCCCTCGCTGTTCCTGCCGACCTTCCTACGGCAGCAGCTCGGCTACCGCACCAACGCCTTGGTCTCGATGCCCGTGCTGAATCCCCACACGCCGATCAACCGGGACTTCGACCGCTTCGAGCTGATGCCGACCCACAACGACATGGCGGCGATGCTCGACCGGCTCGAGTTCTCCCCCGAGCGGCCGAGCTTCTACCTCCTCAACGTCGGCGAGACGCACTATCCCTACGCGCTGCCCGATGAGGACCCGGGCCAGTGGCCGCGGATCTCGGGGGTCCACGGGGTCTTCAAGCACCTCGACTCAACCGGGGAGCAACCCCATCCGGAGCAGCCCGAGGAGTTCTTCGACGCCACGGCCCTGCGCGAGCTCCAAGCCCGCCAGATCCGCGCCGTCGACTACCTCGACGGACTGTTCGCCCGGCTCTTCGACCTGCTGCCGGACGACACCTGGGTCATCGTCACCTCCGACCACGGCGAGCTCTTCGGCGAGGATCGCTACTTCGGCCACGGCCCGATCCAGCACGAGAAGGTGTTCGAGGTCCCGTTCGTCGAGGGCATGACCCCTTGAGTCGAAGGGGGGCGCCGCTTCCTCCCCGCAGGGACGGGGCAAACGCGATGCGCCGCTTCTGGGACGGGCGCGCCCGAGAGAACGCCCTCTACTTCGTCGACAACACGACCCGCTACTCCGATCCGGACGAGCCCCGCTTCTGGCAGCTCGGCGAGGAGCTGCTCGCGGCCATGCTCGACCAGCTCGGTGTCGCGATCGGGCCCACCGACCACGTGCTCGACCTCGGCTGCGGGATCGGTCGCATGACACGGCCGATCGCCGCGTGCGCCGAGCGGGTGACCGCGCTCGATATCTCGGCCGAGATGCTGCGCCTCGCGCAGGAGCGCAGCTCGGACCTGCGGAACGTCACCTGGCTCCGCGGCGACGGGACCTCGCTCGCGGGCATCGGCGACGCGAGCCTCGACGCCTGCGTCTCCTACGTCGTCTTCCATCACATGCCCGACCCGGCGGTGACCCTCGGCTACGTGGGCGAGCTCGGGCGGGTGCTGAGGGAGGGGGGCTGGGCCACCTTTCAGATCTCCAACCAGCCCGAGCGCCACGACCCCGGCACGTACGGGAGCCGCTGGTGGTGGCTGCGGCGCCGCCTGCGGGCCGGACTCGGCGGCGGGCCCAGGGGGCAGGCCCATCCGGCGTGGCTGGGATCGGCGGTGAGGCTGGACGAGCTCGAGGCGACCGCGGGTGCGAGCGGACTGCGGATCGAGCGGGTCGAGGGCGCCGGCACGATCAACTGCCTGGTGCTCGCGCGGCGATCGGGGCGTGGTCCCTCTGCCTGAGCGCGGCCCCCTGGGTCAGGGACGGGCGAGCAGGGCGGCCTGGTGGATGCCGCCGGAGCCCGGAACGAGGGTCGGCGGCAGCCGCTCCAGTGCGCGGCGAACCCCGCGGGGCCGGGTGGAGGGGTCCCGATCCCGGTGGGCGGGGCCGAGGGGGATCGAGAAGGGGCGGGTGACCCGCTCCAGCTCGAAGCCGGCGGAACCGACCATCTCCCGGTAGGCCGCGACGTTCGGCAGCCACCACTGACAGTTCTCGCCGGCGGAGAAGTCGGCTACCGCGCGCCGGGGGTGGCGGAGCGTGAGCGAGAGACGGATCGTCTCGGTCGAGAGGAAGCGCTCGTCGCAGACGCTCCGGATCGCCTCGAGCGCGCGCACGGGATCGCGCAGGTGCAGCAGCAGTGAGCCGCAGACGACGACGTCGAAGCGCCCCACGGTCTCGGGGCTGAGGTCATAGACGCTCACCTCGAGGCGCTCGACCCGCGAGCCGAGGGCCTCCCGGGCGATCTCGAAACCTCTGCCGAGCTCGCCTCCTCCGGCGATCGCCGCCATCGCCTCGGGGCCCCGCTCGCGGGTGCGTACGGGCCAGTCCCAGTCCCGGTGATGGCCGATGTCGGCGGCGACTACGGCGGCGGCGCCGCGACGCTCGAGCTCGAAGGCCAGGAAGCCGTCCCACGGGCCGACGTCGAGGCAGCGCTTGCCGCGCACGTCCGGCCACGGCAGCAGGTCGACGACCGGCCGCAGGTCGAACCACCCTGGCGTCACCACCCCGGGGGCGAGCTCCATCGTGTGGTACCAGAGCGGGTGCCGCGCGACCGCCTCGCGCGTCGAGCGGGTGCGGTCGGCTGCTTCGGTGGACGCCGTCATGCAGCGCCGCACTCTACGGCGAGCGGTGGGCCCGGGAGCAGACATAGATCTCGTTGCGCGGTCCGCCGGGCGCCGGCTCCAGCCCCGCCTCGCTGCGCCTGCGCGCCGCAAGCAAGGCGGGCGTGAATTCCCCGCATTCCAGCCCCGCCTCCACGATCCGGTCCCGTAGGTCGGCTCCGTAGACGCGTACGTGATCGTCTTGGCCGAACGCGCGCAGGCGCTCGTCGGGGCCCAGGCCCGGATCCTCGATCGTCAGCTCCAACCGAGGGTCGACCGGCGTCTGGATCAGCGCCTCGCCACCCGGAGCGAGCACCCGCGCGATCTCGGCCAGGGCGCGGCGATCGTCGGTCACGTGCTCGAGCACGTGACTGCAGAGGACGAGGTCGAAGCTCGCGTCCTCAAAGGGCAGATCGACGATGTCGGCCTGCACCTGTGCCCTGCCGGCCTCGAGGTCCGCGGAGACGTACGAGCCGGGAGCGAGCCTGTCGAGCACCCGCTGGATCGCCCCCTCCGGCGCGAAATGCAGAACCCGCGGCCGGCGGCGTGCGATCTCGCTCACGTCCAAGAGGTAGATCGCCAGCAGGCGGTGGCGGTCGCGCGCCCCGCAGCGGGGACAGCGATGCCCGAAGCGGGAGCAGCGCTCGTAGCCGCGCAGGCGGGCACCGCAGCTCGGGCAGCGCCGACTCATCCCCCCGTAGCGCGCGAGCTGGTCGACCCTTGCCGCCGCCCGGCGCGCCAGAGCGGACGATGCGGTGAGGACCCCCATCCGGGACGCACTTTAGGCGAGCGCGGGCCGGAGGCGCGGGATTCCGCGGCTATCATCGCCGACGCCGTGGGAGTCAGCGACAGCCCCCTGCGAGACCGAGTCGTCTTCGTCGAAGGGGCCCCGCGCAGTGGCACCACGTATCTCAGCGCGCTCCTCGCGGCACACCCTGCGATCGCCGGCACGACATCGGAGTCTCACCTCTTCGACTGGGGAGTCGGCGACCTCTTCGACAACTTCGAGGGACTCGGAGGCAGGCGGCCGTTCCTCTCGCATTGGATCGAGCGCGGGGACCTCGCCGACCTCGTCCGGGACCTCGTCGACGGCGTGCTGGAGCGGATGCGGGCCGCGACGAAGGCCGAGGCCAGGTTCGCGTTGGAGAAGACGCCCGCCGCACGGACCCAGCCCGAGGTGGCTCTGCGGCGGAAGCTCGAGTGCTTCCCGGATGGCTGGTACATCCACATCGTGCGTGACGGCGAGGCGGTGACGCGCTCGCTGATGCGCGGGCCCTGGAACCCCGATCGCTCGCCGGCGGCTTGTGAGCGTTGGTGGCGCGAGGGGGTGGGGGCGATCCGCAATGTTCTCGGCACGCAGCAGCGCTATCGCGAGCTTCGCTGCGAGGACCTGGCTGCGCGTCCGGTGGAGGCCGCGGTGGAGATCTTCGGCTGGCTCGGCCTCGAGTGCGACCGGGAGCTGCGGCTGCGGATCGAGGACCTCGCGCGCGTGCCCTTCGCCGATCTCGGGCCGGCCGAGGCAGGGGACACGCCGGAGGCCGGGCAGCCGCGCGCGCCGCTCCACGCGGTGCGGCGCTGGCGCACGAGCGTGGGAGGGAAGGCTGCCGCCGGAACGGCC
>JAABUS010007823.1_pt1 | contig 12021 bp, 12 predicted proteins | sample 5560161 | NCBI WGS metagenome assembly JAABUS01 (sample SAMN10711885, study PRJNA513376) | rock metagenome | isolation source: Antarctica rocks | place: Antarctica: Victoria Land, Trio Nunatak nord | collected 2016-01-04 | reverse complement strand
TCCTCGAGGAGGTCCTGCTCAACGTGATGTACGACGTCCCGTCTCGCCAAGACATCGCCAAGGTGGTCATCAGCGGCGAGGTCGTCTCCGACAACGTCAACCCGACGCTCGTACCCCGCGAGGAACCTGCCGCCGCCGTCAAGAAGCGGAAGTCGGCCTAGCCACCGCACCCCTTGGATTCGTCCGGCTGAGCGCGGAACTCATGAGCCTCGGCCAGTCGGACGAATCGCGGTGCTCAGTAGCGTGGCACGCCCACCGCGTACAGATCACGCATAATGTCGTCGGGGCTCAGACGTAGCTCGATGCTGCTGCACCGAAGCACGACGCGACCGGAGATAACCAAGTCGCGCTCTCGGCGCATGTCTCGCCACCAGTTCTCAGCAAGTAGGTGAAACGAGCCATCAATCTCCAACACGACACGGCGGCCGTCGGCGAGGATCCATGTGCAGTCCAGGTATCGACGCCGTCCGTCGCGGTCGCGGCGGATCTCTTGGCGATCTGGGGGCTTAAGGCTGGCCCTTCGGCAAAGGTTGCCGATGTCAATCTCGGCGAAGGACTGAGCCCCCCCAGCGATGTCTCCGAGGGCAAGTCGAAACTCCTTCCCGTGGCGAAGCTTGGAGATGTCCAGGCTTACGGCGAGAAGACGCTCAGCATTGGTAAGGCGTTGTTGGACACAAGCGGCGAGGAAGCCGATCCCGATCCGACTGGCACGCTTACGTTCGGCGGCCAGCAGGGCAGCCTGGTCGAGTCGAAGCATGGGCGGTAGGGAGTTTTCTCGAATCCAGGGAGGATAATCCCGGCGCGTCTCGTGGAAGTAGAACCCCGGGAGGCGGGTCAGCGTGTGGCTCTTTCGGGTGATGACGTCGATCACGTCGCATGGCCACCCTGTGAGGCCAAGACGGGAGCATGCTGTTCCATGGGAGATTGCTGCTGAAGAGCCCACGTGAAGGACGCCCAGCCATAGCCGTTGTTCATACGTGAGCGGTGCATTCTGTAGCGCTACCACCTCCGGTGCCACCTGTGTCCAGCGGTTCTCGGCGATCTCGTGGTCGACATGGTGGCGAGTCCACCCCAGCTCCTTGAGCTGACTTCTTTTCAGCAGGCCCACCTGACGCTCCGGCGCGTCGCTGAGACTGGCGAGGCGATGTCGGCGTGGTGGTGCGCGGCGTACAGGCACCGCATCGTTGAGGATCTGCGGCGCCCGCAGGTTTGGTTGGCCGTCTCTCGGAATCTGCATGTCCGATCATGGATCCGTCGACGTTCACGTTGGCGCATGATCTGGGGTCTGTGGATCGCGGCGAACGATCGGCGGCCTGTGGAAAAGCCGATTCGTCCGGCCAGGCGCGGAACATCTAAGCGTGCTCCAGTCGGACGAATCGGCTCGGGGTCGGCGGGGTTGGCGGGGTTATCGCGCTGAGTTATCGCGCCAGCTGGTTGACCGCGGCGGAGAACACCGGCGGCAGGCGTTCGGCTGCCGGCACGATGAGCCGGGCAGATGCCCGGTGGGAGCGAGCCTCCAGCAACGCCTGGGTAATCCACCGATAGCGGCGGCTGGCAGCCAGCCAGCGACGCTCGTAGTCCGCTGGCCGATCGGCCACGACGCACTCCACGAGGGCCCGAGCTGACGCCAACCCGATGGAGATGCCCTCACCGGTCAGCGCGTCGACGTAACCCGCCGCGTCACCGACCAGCAGGACGCGCCCAGCCACTCGGGCGCGGCTGCGCTGGCGCAGCGGTCCGGCTCCGCGCGTCGAGGTCGCGGCTTGCGACGGCAGCCGCTCAAGCAACGCGGGAAAGGCCTCAAGCTGTACGGCGAACGGCTCCCGGCGGCTCGTCAGCAACGCCACTCCCACGAGGTCAGCAGCGACCGGAGTCACGTACGCCTCCAAGTCCGGCCCCCAGTGGACCTCGACCAGGTCAGTCCATGACGCCAGGCGGTAATGCTGGCGTAGGCCGTAGCGACGCAGACCCCGTGCGCCGACGTCTAGCCCCAGCTGTCGACGGATGGGCGAGTGCAGGCCGTCGGCCGCAACCAGGTACCGAGCCTCGAGACCGGCTGCGCGAACCCGATCGCTGGTTTGCTCGACTCGCTCGACCGCCCGCATGAGGACAGGGATCGCCGCTGCCTCAACGGCTGCCCCCAATGCGGCGTGCAGGTCAGTACGCCGGACGCCGCGCCCCTCACCGCCTCGAAAGGCCGCTTCGGCGCTCCGCCGACCGTCGGTGTAGCGGATTCCGGTCAACCGGTGGCCGCCGAGCGGCACCCCGAGTTGGCGGAGCGCCTCGACCGCTCCTGGCATCAGGCCTTCCCCGCACGCCTTGTCGACCGGTCCCGGCCGCGGTTCGACTACCGCGACCGACAGCCCCGCCCGACGGGCATACAGCGCCGTCGCCAGCCCCACCGGGCCGCCGCCAACAACCAGCAGGTCATGCATGCGCGGATCGCTCGGCTGAGCGGGCCGTCCCTTCCGCGATCTTCAGAGCGGCATTCTCGACGCCAATACGCACCCGCAGCAGCAGCGCGTTGAGAACCGTGAATGCCAGTGCGGTCAGCCAGGCGCTGTGGACCAGCGGCAGCGCCGCCCCTTCGGCCACGACGGCAACGTAGTTGGGGTGCTTGAACCATCGGTAAGGACCACGGCTAACCAGGGGCAGGACCGGCGTGATGATCACCCGGGTGTTCCACTGGTGGCCCAGGGTGCGGATGCACCACCACCGCAGACTCTGCGAGGCAAACACCACCGCGAGCATCGGCCAGCCAAGCCAGGGCAGGAACGGTCGGTCGGTCAGCAGCACCTCGGCAAGGCAGGCCCCCAGCAGGCCGGTGTGCAGCACCACCATCACCGGGTAGTGCGCGCGGCCGTACTCTCGGCCGCCCCGGCGGAAGCTCCACGCCGCATTGCGCTTGGAGACCGCCAACTCGGCGAGGCGTTCGAGTGCAACCGCCACCACCAGGCCGGCGTACCAGATCACCACAGCGACGGCCACAGGCCGGCGTGCCAAGTCGCCGTCGACATCTCTACTTCCTCGTTGGACCGTCGCAGCCGGACGAAGCGCTCACCTGCGTCACCACCGCAACAGGACCAGCTCGGCACAGAATCCCGGCCCCATGGCGAACAGAACACCAGGAGTTCCGGCTGGCGGGCGGCACTGCGCCAGGGTGTCTCGCAGCACGTGGAGCACGGAGGCCGACGAGAGGTTGCCGATGCGGTCGAGGGAGCGCCAGGTCACCGCGAGCGCCTCCTGGCCGATCCCGAGTGATGCCTCGACGGCTCGCAGCACCTTCGGGCCACCGGGGTGCGCCACCCAACCCGTGACGTCGCGGATCTCCAGGTCGAAGTCGGCGAGCAGCCCCTTCACGTCGTCAGCCAGATGCATGCTGACCAGATCTGGGACCTCGGCCCCCAGCACGATCTTGAGCCCTGAGGCGCCGATGTCCCACCCCATCGCCCGCTGGGTGTCGGGGTACAGATGCGCCCGGCTCGCGATCACGTCAGGGCCATCAGCCGTTCGGTTGGTGCCGACCATCACCACCGCCGCTGCGCCGTCACCGAACAGGCCGCTCGCGACCATGTTGGCGGTCGACGGGTCGTCGCGCTGGAGGGTGAGCGAGCACAGCTCCACCGAGAGCAGTACGCCGACGGCGTCGGGCCACCCGTGCAGGAAGTCGTGGAGGCGAGCGATCCCCGCGGCACCGGCCAGACAGCCGAGACCGAACAGCGGGATGCGTTTGACGTCCGGCCGCAGCCCGACAACGGCCGCGATGCGGGCCTCGATGGACGGTACGGCGATGCCGGTGACGGTCGTCGACATGACGACGTCGATGTCGGCGGGGTGCAGGTTTGCCTCGTCGAGCGCGCCGAGCAATGCCTGAGCTCCCAGCTCCACAGCTGACTCGAGGAAGGCGTCGTTTGCCTCGCCGAAGTCGGCCAGCGTGGCGTACCGCTCCAACGGGAGCGCGAGGTGCCGCGTCGTGACGGACGCGCTGGTGTGCAGCCGCTGAAGCAGCGCGCGTTTGGCGCCAGCGCCGAGGCACAGGTCAGCGAAGCGTTCGGTGATCTCGGCTTGGGAGTACTCGTGCGGCGGCAGTACGCCGTGCACTGCCGCGATCCGAGTCACGGCAACGAGCCTACGCGGCGGCGGTGCAGGAGGCGCAGCCCAAGGGTGGCAACCAGTAGCGCGACGAGGATGACACTGACGCCGCCCGGACCGAGACTGTCGACGACACCGGCGGCGTGCCCCTGGACGTCCTGGGCGCGACTGATCACCGGGTCGTCGAGGCCCCCACCGTCGAGGAGCCGAATCTCCCACCAGCCGTAGTACGCGACATAGGCGCCGCTGACGACAAGCAGCAGGCCCGCGAGCATCGGCACCAGGCGCCCGGCCCGCCGCATCGCCGTGACAAGAGATGCGTTGGCGAGCGCAACCGCCACCGCCGCAGTGCCGACGACAAGTCCCATCCCGAGGGCGTAGACGGTGAACAGCGCGACACCGCTCCAGGTGGAGCCGGCGCGGAAGCTCGTCACCACGATGGCGAGAAAGGGCGCGATCGTGCAGGTGAGAGATGCCGCGCCGTACGACGCCCCGAACCCGACCATGGCTGGGAACGAGCGGCGCAGCTCGGGGCCGCGCGGCCGCCAGCGCATCGCCGGCAGTGAGCGACCAGCAAGCAGCCAGCCGCCGGCGAGCACGAGAAGCAAGCCCAGAACGACCGTGAGCCAGGGGAGGTAGCGCTGCACCGACGACGCAAACGGGGAGATCACCAGGCCGAACACGGCAAAGACCGCCACGAATCCGACGGTCATCGCGGCCGTGAGCGTCAACGCGCGGACGACGGCGCCGCTGCGCCCGCTGCCGTCATCGCCGAGGACGAGCAGCGAGAGGTACGCCGGTAGCAACGCGAAGCCACACGGGTTGACGGCAGCGAGCATGCCGGCGCCCAGCGAGAGCGCCAACAGACCTCGGTCCATGTCAGCTCAACAGGTCGGCGACTTCAGCAGACAGGTCGATGTCCTCGCCGTAGCCGGACGTTGTGACTTCGTTGCCGTCTGCGTCCAGGATCACGAACGAGCTCTGCTCGGTCACGCCGAAGCGCTGCCAGACCGTGCCCTCGTCGTCGACAAGCAGAGTCAGCCCATCGAGGTCGGAGGCGAAGTCCTCGATCGCGGATTCGGAGTCCAGACCGCCGACTCCGACCACGTTGACGTCGCCGCCGTACTGCGCGGCGAGCGCTTCGACGTCCGGTATCTGTGCGCGGCAGACCGCGCACCACGGCGCCCAGAACCAGAAGACCGTCGGTTTGCCGGCGAGGCTGCTGCCGTCGAATGTGGAGCCGTCCAGTGCCGTCCCCTCGAACCGCAAGGTCTCGGGCACCTCGGCGCCGGCCTCGTCCCCGGGGGTGGGCGGATCCGCGTCGGTCGCCTTAGTGTCGGTCGCCTTAGTGCCGGACGCCTTAGTGTCAGTTGGACTGTCCGTTGTAGCCTGCGGCTCTTTTGACGCGGTCGTCGGCGCTTCGGCTGACCGGTCGGATTCAGGTTGGTCCGAACATCCGCTGAGCACCGTGGCGGCGACGAACGCGAGTGACACGGCAAGGTGTGAGGGACGAAGCATGACTCCATGGTGACTCACGCACCAAGCCGCAGCGGCTCAGCGGCCTTACGGTCCGCTGACGTTTGCCCTACGCCTCGTCTTGCCTCAGGTGTCGGCGAGGACGAGCTCGGCCTCGACGGTGATGTCGCCACCCTCGTGAGCAGCGAATACCAGGTCTCCCGTGATCCGACCGGCCGCGCGTAGATCGTCCGCGGCCCGTTCTACCAAGCCCAGTTCCTCCGCCGGTCCGTAGATCGTGGCCGTACGCACCTCTGTGCGCATCGACACCTTGGCCACCGACTTCGCTCCGCGCAACTCGGCGAGCGCAGCGGCCGTGGTTTCGAGGAGTCGGGGATCAGAAGCAACGGCGCCGAGGTCGGCCTCCACATCCGGCCAGGCCGCCCGGTGGATGGAGCCCACCTGCCACCATGACCACACCTCCTCGGTGACGTAGGGCAGGAACGGCGCGAACAGCCGAAGCTGCACCGACAAGGCTGCGGACAATGCGGCATGCGCCGACGCGGCAGCCTCAGCCCCGCGGGCGCCGTACGCCCGCTCCTTGACCAGCTCCAGATAGTCGTCGCAGAAAGTCCAGAAGAACTTCTCCGTGGTCTCGAGCGCAGTCGTGTAGTCGTAGCGCTCGAACGCCTTGGTGGCCATGCGCACGACCTCGCCCAGTCGCCCCATCATGGCGAGGTCGAGCGCCTCGGTCACCTTCGTCGGATCAGGCACGGCAGATCCCATGCTCAGCACGAACTTCGACGCGTTCAGCACCTTCATCGCCAGCCGACGGCCGACCTTCATCTGCGCCTCGTCGAAGGGGGAGTCCATTCCGGGTCGCGACATGGCCGCTCGCCAACGGACCGCATCCGAGCCGTACCTATCCAAGATTTCGCTCGGCACGACGACGTTGCCCTTGGACTTGCTCATCTTCTTGCGGTCGGGATCGACCACGAATCCGGAGATCAGGCAGTGGCTCCACGGAATCGAATCGTTCTCATGGTGCGCGCGAACCACCCGCGAGAACAGCCACGTCCGGATGATCTCGTGAGCCTGCGTATTGAGATCCATCGGGAAGACCCGCTCGAACAAGTCGCGGTCGCGCTCCCATCCACCCACGATGTGCGGCGTCAGCGAGGAGGTGGCCCAGGTGTCCATCACGTCGGGGTCGCCGATGAAGCCGCCAGCAAGTCCGCGCTGGGACTCGTCGTACCCCTGAGGTGATTGAGACTGCGGGTCGACCGGAAGCTGGTCCTCGGTGGGCACCAGGGGGCGGTCGTACTGCGGCTCGCCGGCGTCGTCAAGGGCGTACCAGACCGGGATCGGCACGCCGAAGAAGCGCTGTCGGGAGATGAGCCAGTCGCTGTTCAGGCCCGCGACCCAGTTGGTGTACCGGCGCTGCATGAACTCCGGCACCCAGGTGATCTCGTCGCCGCGGGCGATCAGCGCCCGGCGGATGTCGGCGTCCCGGCCGCCGTTGCGGATGTACCACTGCCGACTCGCGACGATCTCCAGCGGCTTGTCGCCGTTCTCGTAGAAGTTGGTCATCCGTTGAGTCGGCTTCGGCTCGCCGTCGAGGTCGCCGGACTCTCGCAACAGGCCGACCACGGCCTCCCGAGCACTGAAGGTCGTCTTCCCGGCCAGTTCTTGGTACGCCGTTCGGGCTGGCTCGGCGGTGAACCACTCCGGCGTCTCACGCAGCAGCCGGCCGTCGCGGCCGATGATCACCCGCACCGGGAGCTGCAGTTCGCGCCACCACTGCACGTCGGCCAGGTCGCCGAACGTGCAGCACATAGTGGTGCCCGTGCCTTTGTCCGGTTCGGCGCCTGGGTGGGCAAGCACCGGGATATCGACGTCGAACAGTGGCGAGCGGACCGGCGTACCGAACAACGACTGGTAGCGCTCGTCGTCGGGATGGGCGATGAGCGCCACGCAGGCGCCGATCAGCTCGGGCCGGGTCGTCTCGACGAACACCGGGCCGTCGGCACCATGGAAGGCGACCCGGTGGTAGTGGCCGGGATAGTCGCGTGCCTCAAGCTCGGCCTGAGCGACCGCGGTCTGGAAGGTCACGTCCCAGAGCGTCGGCGCCTCCATCTGGTAGGCCTCTCCGCGGGCAAGGTTGCGCAGGAACCCGCGCTGAGCCACGGCACGGGAGTCGTCGCTGACCGTTGTGTAGAGCAGTGACCAGTCAACCGAGAGTCCGACCTTGCGCCACAAGCTCTCGAAGACCTGCTCGTCCTCTTGGGTGAGCTGATCACACAGCTCGATGAAGTTGCCGCGGGAGATTGGCACCTGCTTCTTCGGATCCGGCTTGTCAGGCGGGCTGAACTCAGCGTCGTACGGAATAGACGGGTCACACCGCACGCCGTAGAAGTTTTGCACCCGGCGCTCGGTCGGCAGGCCGTTGTCGTCCCACCCCATGGGGTAGAAGACCTCCTTGCCGCGCATCCGCTGGAATCGGGCGACCGTGTCGGTATGGGTGTAGGAGAAGACGTGGCCGACGTGCAGCGCACCAGACACCGTCGGCGGCGGCGTGTCGATGGAGTAGATCTGCTCCCGCGACTTCGTGCGGTCGAAGGCGTAGACCTGCTGCTCCTCCCAGGTCTTGGCCCACTTGTCCTCGAGGCCCTCCAACGCCGGCTTCTCCGGTACGGCGACCGAGCCCGAGGCTGCGGTCGACGTGTCAGGAGCTGAGCGCGGAAGGGTTGCGGTCATGGTCGCCAAGCCTACGGCGACCCGCTCCATTGGCACGAACCGATTGCGGCGGGCAGCCACCGCCCCTCCGCGCGGTTTGCCCTCAAGCATCCGACGTGGTGAGCGCCATGGCGTGCTCAGCGTCGGATCTTGCGGGCGGACGGCGGTTGGCGCGCGGACACGGCGGTGGCGTGCGGACGGCGTTGCCAAGCGTCGGATCGTCGCGCCGAGACGGCCGCCATAGACTGCCTTCCCATGTCTGACCTCGCTGGCCGCGACCGTTATCCCGAGGTCGAGCGGCAGCTGCTCGCCCGGTGGCCCGAGACCAGGCTCGAGCCGTCACTGGATCGGATCGCCGCGCTGTGCGACCTGCTCGGACAGCCGCAGCGTGCCTTCCCTGTCGTCCACCTGACCGGCACGAACGGTAAGACCTCCACCGCCCGCATGATCGACGTACTCTTGCGCGCCCTCGGCCTGCGCACCGGCCGCTTCACCAGCCCGCACCTCGAGCGGGTGACTGAGCGGATCAGCGTCGACGGGGAGGAGCTAAGCCCCGAACGGTTCGTCGAGGTGTTCGACGAGGTGGCGCCGTACGCCGAGGTCGTCGACCGCTCTGGCGAGCACCCGGCGAGCTTCTTCGAGGTGGTCACCGCCATGGCCTTCGCCACCTTCGCCGACGCGCCCGTCGACGCCGGGATCCTCGAGGTCGGCTTGGGCGGTTCGTGGGACGCAACGAACGTCGCCGACGCTGCCGTCGCGGTCATCACGCCGATCGGCGTCGACCATGAGCGCTATCTGGGCGACTCGCCGGACGTCATCGCTCTCGAAAAGGCCGGCATCATCAAGCCCGGCACGTTCGCGGTGCTCGCCCAGCAGCAGGTCGACGCCGCAGAGGTGCTACTCCGTCGGGCGGCGGAGGTGGGAGCGACGGTGGCCCGAGAGGGCCTGGAGTTCGGCGTGGTCCACCGCGCTCCGGGATTAGGCGGACAGCTGGTCACTATCCAGGGTCTCGCGACGACGTACGACGACATCTTCCTGCCGCTCCACGGCGCACACCAGGCCTCCAACGCCGCCTGCGCGCTGGCCGCTGTCGAGGCGTTCGCTGGGGGAGTTGGGCTCGAGGCGGGGCTCGACGTGGAGACGATCCGAGGGGCCTTCGCACAGGTCACCTCGCCTGCCCGGCTTGAGGTCGTACGTCGATCGCCGACCGTCGTGCTCGACGCCGCCCACAACCCGCATGGAGCTCTGGCCACCGCCGAGGCGGTGCAAGAAGCCTTCACGTTCTCCCCGCTGGTCGGGGTGGTCGGTGTGATGGCGGACAAGGACGTCGAAGGGCTGCTCGATGCGTTCGAGCCAGTGATGTCGACGATCGTGTGCACGCAGAACTCAACTCCTCGGGCGTTGCCGGCCGAGGCGCTGGCTGAGGTCGCGCGCGGCATCTTCGGCTCGGATCGCGTTGAGGTTGCACCGCGGCTCGACGACGCGTTGGACCTAGCCGTCGGTCTGGCAGAGGCTGCCGACGCCGATGGAATCGGCCTGGGAAGCGGCGGGGTGCTGGTGACCGGCTCCGTCATCACGGCGGGGGAGGCTCGCACCTTGCTTGGCGGGCGCCGCTGATGCGCTCTCCGCGTCGCATGATGTGCGCTGCGGTGCTGGGCTTTGAGTGCATCGCGCTCGGCCTGGTGACACCGGTCCTCATCACAGTGGAGGAGCTTTCTCGGGGGGCTGGCCTGGGCATCGGGCTTGGGTTGGCGTTCGCCGCAGTGCTGATTGCGGGGCTGTTGCGCGCGGAGTGGGCCTACTACGCCGGTTTCGCCTTGCAGGTCGTGGCATTGGCGCTCGGGTTCGTCGTACCGGCGATGTTCGTGCTCGGGCTGATCTTCGGGGCGCTGTGGACGACGGCGTACGTCCTGGGCCGGAAGATCGAGGCGCAGCAGGCCAGCGCTTCGGGAGGTTGAGTGATCCAACCCTTAGGCTGCTCGCCATGACACAGCGCACGCTCGTCTTGCTGAAGCCCGACACCGTACGCCGAGGACTCATTGGGCAGGTGCTCAGCCGGTTCGAGGGCAAGGGGCTGGCGCTGGTGGCGATGGACCTACGCACGGTCAGCACGGAGATGGCCGATCAGCATTACGTCGAACACGTGGACCGCGACTTCTACCCGCCGCTGCGGGCATTCGTGACCAGCGGGCCGCTGGTGGCGGCGGTACTCGAAGGCGATGAGGCCGTCGAGGTCGTGCGCGCGATCAACGGTGCCACCGACGGCCGCAAGGCGGCACCGGGCACCATCCGCGGTGACTGGAGCCTTTCCAACCGCGAGAACCTGGTGCACGGCTCCGATTCGGAGGAGTCGGCGAAGCGCGAGATCAAGCTCTGGTTCCCCGACCTGTAGCCCTGATGTGACCTCGAGCTCGGGGGTCGGGCGGATCGGTCAGGAGTCTGCTGCGGGGATCTCGTCACGGCGCTCAAACCGCGCGATCGACGTCACCTGGTCGCCGTTCACCGTGAAGACGCACCAGGTCTCGGCGGGCTCCTCCGGAGCGCCGTCGGGAGGCGCCGCCGTGGTCCAGCGGGCGAGCTCACCCACGACGAACCGGCCGTCTACCTCACGCAGCTCATCTTGCGGCTCCAACCGGATGCCGGACCGAACGAGCCATTCACGCACGAGATCGCGGCCATGACCGGTGCCCCGAGGGCCCTGGACGGCTACGTCCTCGGCGCACCACAAGACGGCGGCGTCGACATCGCCTGCGTTGACGGCCTCGTGCCATTGCGAGAGGACGTCGGCGGGGGTGCTCGACTTGGACACTGAGTCGGGGTGCTCGGGCATGGTCTTGATCCTAAGACGGAGCGGCTCAGGAGTCGCGTTCGGCGGCGCTGCGCTCCACGCAGAACTCGTTGCCTTCGGGATCTGCGAGCACCGCCCATCCAGTCCCGTCGTCGTTTCGGCGGTCATCGACGAGCATTGCGCCGAGCCCGAGCAGCCGCTCCACCTCCTCGTCACGGGTGCCGTCGGTCGGGATCACGTCGAGGTGGATCCGGTTCTTCACCTTCTTAGGCTCCGGCACCGGGATGAACAGCAACTGCAGTCGGCCGTCGGGTGAAACGAGCATGCCCACGGGGTCGCCCGGCTCGTTGGGGTTCTCCGCATCCTCCTGGAAGTCGCTTGCCGCTGCCCAAAACTTCACCAGTCCGGTCCAGTCGCTGCAGTCGATGGTGATGCTGTGCACGAAGAACGTCATGGCGTCATGTTCGGGCGACAAGCCGTAGAGGTCAACACGGTTTGCCGCTTATGTGGTGCCCCGGTGGCGTGGCGGGCGGGGATGGCGGGGACTCGTAGGGCCGTAAAGAGCGAAGCGAAGGCCCAAGAGCCCCGTCAGCCCCGACAGGATCGGTGGTCGGCTCGATCCGGAATCGCAAAAGGGGTCGGCACGTCGAAGTGTCGGACCGATCTGAGCCAGCTGCCAACCTAGTCTAATTTTGCGCCAGTCGGCGGGCGCTGAAGGGTGGGACGGACCAGATGGCCAACAGCATCATCGGCCGCGACATGGCGGTCGATCTCGGCACCGCCAACACGTTGGTCTACGTGCGCGGGCGCGGCGTCATGCTCAACGAGCCTTCGGTGGTGGCGATGAACGCCTCCACCCGCGAGATCCTGGCCGTCGGCACCGAGGCCAAGCGCATGATCGGGCGCACGCCCGACAACATCACCGCGATCCGCCCCCTGAAGGACGGTGT
>JAABUS010007822.1_pt1 | contig 12022 bp, 9 predicted proteins | sample 5560161 | NCBI WGS metagenome assembly JAABUS01 (sample SAMN10711885, study PRJNA513376) | rock metagenome | isolation source: Antarctica rocks | place: Antarctica: Victoria Land, Trio Nunatak nord | collected 2016-01-04 | reverse complement strand
ACCCTATCAGCGCCCAGGCGACCGCCCACGCCGACAGGGGGAGACATGTCCTTGGAAGATACGATCTCGTCGACGCCGGCGGTTGAGTCGTCCGGTGTCCTGACTGTCGAGCGGCGGCGCCCGCTCGATCTCAGTGGCAGTCGCAACAGGGCGATGTCCGAACGGATCATTGGCTTCTTCCTCTTCCTCTGTGGGGCCTTGTCGATTCTAACGACCATCGGCATCATCGGTGTCCTGATCGTGGAGACGGTCGAGTTCTTCCGTCGCGTGTCGCTCTGGGAATACATCAGCAGCACGACGTTCAAGCCCAACCGCGACGCGGCCAAAGGCGACTGGGGAATGTGGCCGCTTGTCTCGGCGACGCTCTCGTACGCCATCATCGGTCTCCTGCTCGCGGTCCCGGTTGGCATCTGCATCGCCATCTATCTCTCCGAGTACGCACCGTTGCGAGTGCGAACGGTCGTCAAGCCCATTCTGGAGTTGCTGGCCGGCGTGCCCACGATCGTCTATGGGTTCTTCGCGCTGACCTTCATCACACCGGATATCCTCCAGCGCTTCGACTCCCAGATCGGCATCTTCAACGTCCTCGGCGCGGGTCTAACCATCGGCGTGCTGATCATTCCGCTGGTGGCGTCCCTGTCCGAGGACGCGATGCGGGCGGTGCCGGGCTCCCTGCGGGAAGGGGCGTTCGCCCTGGGCGCGACCAAGTTCGAGACTAGCATGCGTGTCATCCTCCCGGCGGCGATCTCCGGTGTGGTCGCCTCGGTCATCCTCGCGCTGGGTCGAGCGATCGGCGAGACGATGATCGTCGTCATCGCCGGCGGCGCGCAGACCGGCGGTGTGCCGACCGACCTGACCGGTAGCGCGCAGTCCATGACCTCCTACATCGTGAACGTCCTTGGTGGGGAGGCGAGTCGATCCGACACCCGCTACTACTCGCTGTTCGCCATTGGCTTCACGCTGCTCATCATCACGTTGATCCTGAACCTGATTAGCCGGGCCTTCATCCGTCGCTTCCGTGAGGTGTACCAGTGAGTTCGATGACCACCAGTCCGGAAGCGCTCTCGCTGCCCACCTCACCGCAACTCCAGCGACGCAAGCTCGTCGGGTCGATTTGGCGGGGAATCTTCATCGCGGCGACGGTGTTCGCCGGTCTGGTACTCGCGACACTGCTCGTCCGGATCTTCACGCAGGGCGCCGGCTCGCTGAGCTTCGACCTCTTTACGAATCGTTTCATCAGCCAGTCGGCGATCGAGAAGGGCACCGCGGGGTACCGGACCGGAATCATCAGTTCTCTCTGGCTGGTCCTGATCGCGGCCCTGTTCAGCGTTCCAATTGGAATCGGAGCGGCGATCTATCTGGAGGAGTATGCTCCGGACAACTGGTTCACGCGGATCGTCCAGGTCAACGTCTCGAACCTCTCCGGCGTCCCGTCCGTGGTCTATGGTCTCCTGGGTCTCGGTGTGCTCGTCAGCTTCTTCGGCATCAACTTCCTCGGTCCGTCGGTCCTGGCCGGCGGTATCACGCTCGGACTGCTCGTCCTGCCGGTGATCATCATCTCGGCGCAGGAGGCGCTCCGGGCCGTGCCGCTGTCGCTCCGCCAGGGAGCCTTCGCGCTGGGAGCGACGCCGTGGCAGGTAACCTGGTATCACGTCCTGCCCGCGGCGCTGTCCGGGATCCTGACCGGCACGATCCTCTCGGTGTCGCGCGCGTTGGGCGAGACCGCGCCGGTCCTGGTCGCTGGGGCGGCGCTGTCCGTCTCGCGTCCCCCATCCAACCCGACGGATGACTATTCCCCACTGCCCATCCAGGTCTTCAACGCGCTGACGCAGCCTCAGGCCGATTCCAAGGCCTTCGCGGCCGCCGGGATCATCATCATGATGATCCTCCTGCTTGTCCTCAACATGTTCGCGATCGTCCTTCGGGAACGCGCCAACCGCCGCGTGCGCTGGTAACGGTCGCCGACCCATCATCGAGCAATCAGGATGCCCGGCGGGCGTCAAGGGAGTCCAGTCCATGTCCTCTGCAGCCACCGATGCCGGTACGCGAGTGAACGTCGAGACGCGATCGGCGGCCGATCAGCCCACGCTGAACGCGCCGATCATCACCTTGCGCGACGTGACGATCTCCTACGGGTCCTTCGACGCGGTCGTCGACGTCTCCTACGACATCCCGGAGCACCAGATCACCGCCATGATCGGCCCGTCCGGCTGCGGCAAGTCGACGGTGCTGCGCTCGATCAACCGGATGAACGATCTCGTCCAGGGAGCCCACGTCCGCGGCAAGATCGAGTACCACGGGGTTGATATCAACGCTCCGGCGATCGACCCGGTCGAGGTGCGGAAGCGAATCGGGATGGTCTTTCAGAAGCCGAATCCATTCCCGAAGTCGATCTCCGAGAACATCACCTGGGGCGCCCAGATCAACGGCTACAAGGGCAACAAGAAGGAGCTCGTCGAGAGCTGCCTGAAGCGGGCCGCGCTCTGGGACGAGGTCAAGGACAAGCTGGACCAGAGCGGACTGTCGCTGTCCGGTGGTCAGCAGCAGCGCCTCTGCATCGCCCGGACCCTGGCGGTCAACCCGGACGTGATCCTGATGGACGAGCCCTGCTCGGCGCTGGACCCGATCTCGACGCTCCGGATCGAGGAGTTGATGCGGGAGCTGTCGCGCCAGTACACGATCGTCGTCGTGACCCACAACATGCAGCAGGCCGCCCGCGTCTCGGACCAGACGGTCTTCTTCTCGCTGTCGGAAAAGCGCCAGGGGATGCTCGTCGAGGCGAGCCCGACCCAGCTGCTGTTCACCAACCCACGCGACCAGCGCACCGAAGACTACATCTCTGGTCGTTTCGGGTAACGCGGATACGACGCTCCCCGAGTTAGCAAATGAGGGGTAGTACCTGGAGTCGCTGCCCTCGGCCGTCGCCGATTTCGGGGTGCCGAGCAACGGAAACACCGCTGGAGCTTCATGCTCCAGCGGTGTTCTTATCAGAGGCGTCTGTGCTCTCGGAAGCTAGTTCCCGGAACGGCCACTGATCTGGTAGCCCGACATGGCCCGGACGTAGATATTGCCGTTCGGGACCATCTGTCCGAGTTGGTTCACCGAACGGCCCTTCACCCACGGCTTGAAGGCGTTGAAGTCGACGCGGTAGCCGATGGGCATGTATCCCACGTCTTCCTGGATGATGCGCTCGCACTGCTTGTACAGGTCGAGCCGAGCGTTCGAATCGAGCTCGGCCTTGGCCTGGATCGCGAGCTTGTCAAAGTCGGCATTCGCCCACGCCTGGCGCTTGTTGCTGGGCTTGGCGCCGTAGAACATGTCGTAGTAGCCGTTGTCGGCGTCCGGATAGTCGTACCACCAGCGGATCCAGACGATCTGAGCCTTGTTCTGATAGAGGGCTTCGCGGAAGGATGCCTCCGCGAGTGACTGGATCTGGATCTCCATCCCCAGGTTGGCCCGAAGCTGATCGATGATGTCGTTGATCATGAGGTTCGAGTTGAATTGCTCCTCGTCGGACCGCATCAGCAACGTGATCTCGGGCCAGCCCTGGCCGCCCTCGAACTCCGTGCCTACGAGAGCCGCCTTGGCTGCGGCGGGATCGAAGGCCTGGATCGCGGCGATGTCCGGGTCTTCGAAGAATCCGAAGACACCAGGTGGAACCATGCAGGCGGCCGGCTGCAGCAGTCCGTTGGTGACCTGGACCAGCCGGTCCCGGTCGATGGCATGGCTCACCGCCTGACGCACCTGGAGATTGTCGAATGGCGCGACACCATTCGATGGCAGGATCATCCAGATTCCCGGGTAGGCGAACGGGCCAATCTGGGTCGAGAGGTCCGGGTCCGCCGTAAACTGAGGTAGATCCGCCCCACTGATCGGGGTGTAGTCCAGTCGCTGGTCGCCGGAGCCGGATAGATAGTTCGTTGCCAGATTCGCCCCAGGGATGATGGGATCGACGGCGTTGGTGAGGGTAATGTTCGGCGCGTTCCAGTGGTTGTCGTTCCGCGACATCTGGATGTTGACACCCTTGTTCCAGGCGTCGACCTTGAAGGGTCCGCTGGAGACGATCGGCGTGTCCTCGCCGAGGGCCCAGCGCTCGCCGTACTTCTCGACAGACGGCCGGTGCGCGGGTACGCAGGCGGTGTAGCCCACCTTCTGGGCGAAGTTCGCGCGTGGTCCCTCGAGCGTGACCTCGAGCGTCCAGTCGTCGAGCGCCTTGAGCCCGAGGTCTTCCTCCGTCGGAATGCGACCAAGCGCCTCGACCGAGGCGCCGGTGCTGAAGCCCTCGGCGTTCTTCACGTCGAACAGGATGAAGCTGTAGACGTTCTGGGCCGCGGCGCCAAGCGGCTTGGGCGAGAGCAGGCGCGCGAACGACCAGACGAAGTCATGGGCCGTGACGGGGTCGCCATTGGACCAGCCGGTGTTGTTCGGGCGGATGTGGAAGGTCCAGACGGAGCCATCCCCGTTGGGCTCCCACGTCTCGGCCCAGTCGGCGACCGCGTTGCCGTCCGGGTCGAAGGTGAGCAGGCCGGACCAGCACTCGACCTCGGCGTTGCAGTAGAGGTCGGCGTTGAAGTCGAACGACGAGGGGTCATTCGACATCTGGTAGTTGAAGAAGATCTGCTCGGCGTCGAGGGTGTAGTCGCCACGAGGCGTTCGCCCCAACCCTGGGGTGGCCCCGGGCGTGGCACCCGGAGTACCGCCGGGCGTCCCGATCGGCGTGGCGTCCTGCGCGGAGGACGAGAGGCGTCGACCACCGGCGATAGCGAGGCCAGCGGCACCCGCTCCGACGGCGGCGCCGCGAACGATCGAGCGGCGCGTCATGGCACTTCGACGACTCGACTCGTGCAGTTGGGCGAGCAGCGTCTCACGGCTTGTCGCTTCATCGACTGGTGACTGAGACTTCGGATCGGTCATTCCCTACTCCTGAGGCCATTGGACGGTGGTACTCCACCAATGGCGCTGGGGACGAGTGTGTGCTCCGGCCCATGCCGGAGAGACTGAGGGGGACGCCGCGTCGGGCATCCGGAGAACCGGCTGTCGGATGGCGCCAGCGGCGTGTCCGACAGCAGCCTCACCGCGACCGGAGCCGGCCGGCGGTGTGAGCGTCTAGCGATCGCCCTTGACGTCGAGCGCGTCGCGCAGCCCGTCGCCCAGGAAGGTGAAGCCGAGCATCGTCAGTCCGACGGCCAGCACCGGGAAGAGCAGCATGTGGGGAGCGGTCTGGATGTAGCCGGCCACGCTGGCGTCGCCGACCATCTGCCCCCAGGAAGCCTGAGGCGGCATGATCCCGACGCCGACGTAGCTGAGAGAGGCTTCGGTGAAGATTGCCGTCGGGACGCCGAAGGTCGCGGCGACGATCAGCGGAGTGAGGCTGTTGGGAAGCATGTGGCGCAGGATCAGCCGCCGGGGACCAGCCCCGGAGACTTTGGCGGCGCTGACGTACTCGGACTCTCGCAGGCTCAGGAACTGGCTCCGGAGCAGCCGCGCTTCCGTTACCCAGCCGACGATGCCGATCGCGATGAAGATGTTCTGAAGGCCGGGGCCGAACAGGTTGAGGAAGATCATCACGAGTAGGATCTGGGGGATGGCGTAGACCACGTCGACCAGCCGCATCAGGAGCGTGTCGGTCTTGCCGGCGAAGTACCCGGCAAGCGCCCCGACCGTGATCCCAATGATCAGGATGATCGACTCGGCCACGAGACCCACCGTGAGGGAGACCCGCGAGCCATAGATCAGCCGGCTGAAGATGTCGCGGCCGTTCTGGTCCAGCCCCATTGGCCACTGCCAGCTCGGACCCATCCGGGCGAGCCTGGGGTCGACGACCTCCGACTGGCCGTAGGGCGCGATCCAGGGGGCGAACAGAGCGACGAGGGTGAAGAGCGTCACGACAAACAGCCCGATCACCGCCAGCTTGTTCCGGATCAGGCGGCGAGCCGCGTCGGACCAGAGGCTTCGCTGCCTGGGGAGATTGCGGTCGGCAACGCCCGCCAGCCCTCGGCCGGTTCCGACCGCGACGCTGCCGTCCGGTCCGATCGTCGCGGCGCCCGAAGGCCGTACCTGGGACTGCTCCATTGAATACCCTCGATCGGACCCGAACGGATGGCGCTAGTACCGGATGCGCGGATCGACGAACCCGTAGACGACGTCGACCAACAGGTTCATGAAGGCGAGGAAGACGCCGTAGATCAGGACGACCGCCAGGACCATTGGCTGGTCCTTGGAGATGATGCTCTCGACGAAGAACGGTCCCATCCCCGGGATGTTGAAGACCTTCTCGACGAAGAACGAGCCCGTCCCAACGGCCGCGAAGATGGGGCCGATCAGGGTAATGACCGGCAGGAGGGAGTTGCGCATGACGTGGCGGTAGATCGTCATCCGCTCGCTGAGGCCCTTGGCCCGCGCGGTCCGAATGTAGTCGGACTTCAGGACGTCGATCATGCTCGATCGGGTGTAGCGGGCGATCTGGGCCAGCGGCGCGGCACCCAGGGCGACCGTGGGCAGGATCCAGTCGCGCCAGGTCGAGATCCCACCGACGTTGAAGCCGAGGTCCAGGCCGCGCCCCGGTAACCACACCGCGAAGACAAGGATCAGCAGGAAGCCCATCACGAAGCCGGGCAGGCTGTAGAAGAGGATGGCGGCGATCACCGAGATGTAGTCGATGATGCCGTTCTGGTTGATCGCGGCCATCACGCCCAGGGTGATGCCGACGATGACGGCGAAGGCCGTTGCCATGGCGCCGAGCTGGAGCGAGATCGGGAAGGTGCGCCCAATGATGTCGTTGACTCGCTGGGGGCGGAACTGGAATGACTCGCCGAAATTCAGGGTCGCGATGTTCTTGACGTAGGTAGCGAACTGGACGGGCAGCGGATCGTTGAGACCGTAGCGATTCTCGAGCGCCTCGATCTGTTCCTGGGTGATCGACTGGGTGCCGGCCGAGACGACACCGGATCCGGGCGTGAACTTGAGGATCAGGAATGTCAGCGCAATCAGGACCATGACCGTCGGAATGAACCAGAACACCCGGTTGATGACGAAGCGGGACATCGGGACGGGTCCTTTCCCTCGGATTCACTCAGCAGGTGAGGACGTCACACTGCGGGCGAAGCCGCCATGCATGATTCGACAAATGCCGTCATCTGCTGAAGGACCGGTCGTTTCTGGTTGGAGACGCGTGAGAGTGGGCGAATCCTAGCGACCATGAGATATGAGTGTCAAGCACAAGGGACCAACCCGGGGCGGACCTTCGGCTGAACACTCCGGGAAATATGGCAAAAGTATCCAAATATGGGTGGTGATGATAGCGATTTGCACAACCAGGTGAACCGCGATTTGGCGTCCTGTCCGACGCCGACCGGTCAACCCTGGAGGCGGGTGGAGGTCCAGGAGGAGGATGTCATTGGTGGCACCTCCATCGGAGGTGCCACCACTCGGCCACCGACTGTGCATCTGGCCTAGGTCCTCGCCGGTACAGTTTCTCGGAGCGGAGCGCGCAGGGCCATCGCGCCGGCTCCGAAGAGGCCCCCATCGTCGCCGAGCTTCGCTTCGACCATCCGCATGTCATCCCGCATCGCGTGGAAGCTGTGCGAACTGACGATCTCGCGGGCCGGCTGCAGGAGGTACTCGCCGACCCTGGCGACGCCACCGCCGACCACCACGAGCTGTGGGTTAAAGATGTTCGTCAGGGTGCCGATCGCGACCCCGAGCGCCCGGCCGGCGCGCGCGAGCAGGGTCCGGGCCATCTCATCGCCCTCGCGCGCCGCCGCGGCGATGGTCCCGGCATCGATCCTCTTGCCCTTTGCCGCACGCAGGATGGCGGCGCCGTCGGCGGTGGTCGCCGCCAACTCCCCGTCCCGGGCGATCGCCCAGCCCGCCACGTAGGCCTCGAGGCAGCCGAGGCCGCCACAGGTGCAGCGTGGCCCGTCCATCGCGACGCACATGTGACCGAGCTCGGCGCCGAGTCCGCGGACACCATCAACGAGGTGTCCGCCGCTGATGACGGCTCCGCCGACGCCGGTTCCGATTCCCAGATAGATGACGTCCGTCGCGCCCTTGGCCGCCCCGAAGGCGACCTCGCCGAGGCCAGCGCAATTGGCGTCGTTGCCCGTGACGGTCACCCGACCGGTCAGTCGCTCGATCGTTGGACCGAGCGGCACGTTGAGCCAGCCGAGCAGGTTGGGCGTGAAATAGACGACTCCGGTGCGCGGGTTGATCGGACCCGGCGAGGCGATTCCGACCGACGCGTCCGCTGCCAGACCGGCGTCGTCCGCGACAGTCTGGATGAGCTCAGCCATGCGCTCCAGGACCGAAGCTGGTCCCAGCTCCGCCGCGGTTGGAGCGTGCTTCCGATGCGTCAGGGAGCCGTCCATCCCAACGACGGCCACCCGGAGGTTCGTCCCTCCGAGATCGACCGCGAGGACCTGCCGGTTGGTCTGCGCTGACGACTGCTCCGATGCCATCATCTCTCGCTCTCTCGGGAATACGGGACGCCGGACGAGGACGGTCGGTGCTAGAGGATGAAGTCGCTGAGGTCCTCGTCCTTGGCGATCTGGCCGATACGGCCCTCGACGAACGGGCGGTCGATCGAGACGCTGTCGCCGCTACGAGCCGGAGCGTCGAACGACAACTCCTCCAGCACCTTCTCCATGATCGTGTGCAGCCGCCGGGCCCCGATGTCCTCGGAGGAGGCGTTGACCTGAGTGGCCGTCCGGGCCATCTCCCGCAATCCCTCTTCGACGAAGTCGATCGTCAGTCCCTCGGTGCCAATGAGCGCGACATACTGCTTGGTCAGCGCATTGTCGGGCTCGGTCAGGATCCGGTAGAGATCCTCCTCGGTCAGGCTCTTGAGCTCGACCCGAATCGGGAAGCGGCCCTGGAGTTCCGGGATGAGGTCGGAGGGACGGCTGTTGTGGAACGCTCCGGCGGCGATGAAGAGGACATGATCGGTCCGGACCGGGCCGTAGCGCGTCATGACGACCGAGCCCTCGACGATTGGCAGGAGGTCGCGCTGGACGCCCTCACCGGAGACCTCGCCACCATACTCGCCGTCACCGCTGATCGTCTTGTCGAGTTCGTCGATGAAGACGACGGCGGCGTCCTCGACCCGTCGGACGGCGGTCTCGACGACCGAGTCGAAGTCGACCATCCGGTTGGCTTCCTGCTGCGTCAGGATGCGGCGCGCCTCGCGAACCGAGACCTTCCGCCGCATCGGGCGGCGGGGCAGGAAGCCGTCGAGGAAGTCGGCGAAGGTGTCCTGGAAGTCGTCCTGCGACATGCCGTTGAAGACGTCGAGCGGGTTGGACTCCTCGTAGCCGTCGTCCTCGAGCTCGATCTCGACCGTCTCCTCCTCGATCGCCTGCTGGTCGAGGAGCTGGAGGAGACGCTTCCGCTCGCGCTTCCGCCGCCGCTCGACCGTCGGGTCGACCGGTTGCGTATCGTCCTCGCCCTCGGTGGCGCCGTCCTCGGTCTCGGCTGCTTTGACCCGAACCGGGCGCGTCCGACCGTCCCGCTTCTCCATGTGCTGGGAGGTCAGAATGTCGGCCAGTCGCTGAACGGCCGCCTTGGTCGCCTCCTCCTTGACCTGCTCGAGCCGCTGATCGTGGACGTTCGAGATCGCCACCTCGACGAGGTCCCGGACGATGGACTCGACGTCGCGGCCGACGTAGCCGACCTCGGTGAACTTGGTCGCCTCGACTTTGATGAACGGGGCGTTGATCAGTTTGGCGACCCGGCGGGCGATCTCGGTCTTGCCGACGCCGGTTGGGCCGATCATCAGGATGTTCTTCGGTTGAATCTCTTGCCGCATCTCCTCGGGCAGGAGCTGCCGGCGGTAGCGGTTTCGGAGGGCGACGGCGACGGCTCGCTTGGCGTCGACCTGCCCGATGATGTAGCGGTCGAGCTCGGCGACGATCTGGATCGGCGTCAGGTTCTCGAGCGTTGCCGTCGTGGTGGGCGGCTCACCACCGACCCGGGGGACGGTCGCCGTGCCGGACGGCCGGGGGAGCTTCTCGGCCATCAGTGGTCTTCTCCGTCAGTTGGGTCGTCGGTCTCGGTCTCGGGCGCGGCGGTCTTGGCCTCGTCGTCGTCGTCGTCATCATCGTCCCGAGCGGGATCGGCGGCGAGGACTGGACCGGGGTCCATCTGGTCGATCGGCGTCGAGGGACCGTCGGGCTGATCCTCGGACTGCTCACCATCGGAGGCCGGGATCGTCACGATCGTGAATTCGTGGTTGGTGTAGATGCACATGTCGGCGGTGATACTCATGGCCCGCTCGACGATCTCCCGGGCTGAGAGGTCCGTCGCCGTCATCAGGGCCTTGGCCGCGGCCATCGCGTAGGGCGACCCGGAGCCGATCGACAACACCTCGTCGTCTGGCTCGATCACATCACCGGTGCCCGAGATGAGCAGCAGCGACTCGGGGTCGGCGACCAGGATCTCGGCTTCCAGCCGGCGGAGGTAGCGGTCGGACCGCCACTCCTTCGCCAGCTCGACCGAGGCGCGGCGCAGGTTGCCATCCCACTCGCGGAGCTGCTGCTCGAACTTGCCCAGCAGTGTCAGAGCGTCGGCGACGGCGCCGGCGAAGCCGACCAGCACGGCGCCGTCGGAGAGCGTGCGAATCTTGCGGGCGCCCTGTTTGAGGACCATGTCGCCCTGGGTCACCTGACCGTCGCCGGCGACGGCGACCTCACCGTTGCGGCGGACGCCGAGGATGGTGGTCGATCGTCGTCTGGCAGTGAAAGTGTCCGTCACGGTCGCTACTCGTCCGATCCTTGTGCCTGCGGTCGTCACGGTGCCTACCGTACGGTCTGATTCGGCAACATAGTGTACCGCTTTTCGGTGCCGCCGTGATTCGGGAGCGCCAGCGGAACCGACCTCCGATGGGCAACGTGAATGGTATAATTTAGCGAACGTACGCAGCATTCGATCAACAGGTGGGGCAGGTGCCGGTGACGGTGGGGACCAGTAGTCAGGGCGCACAGCAGCGCGTCGATGAGCTTCGAACCACGATCGACCGGCTCAACCACGCCTACTACATCCTTGATCTGCCCGAGGCGACCGACGACGAGTACGACCGGCTGATGAACGAACTCCGCGCGGTCGAGGCGGCGCACCCCGAACTCGTCTCGCCGGAGTCCCCTACCCAGCGGATCGGGACCGTGCTCGACGGCGGTTTCGCCGAGGTAAGGCACCCGGTTCAGCTCATGTCGCTCAGCAACGTCTACGACCGGGACGAGTTGATCGCCTGGTCTCAGCGCGCGTCCCGGTTCGCCGGTGGGGCTGAGCTGACCTACGTGACCGAGGCCAAGATCGACGGGCTGGCGGTGGCTCTCACGTACGTCGAGGGCCGGCTCGATCACGCGGCGACGCGGGGTGACGGCTCGGTCGGCGAGGACGTCACCGGCAACGTCCGGACCATCCGCAGCATCCCCGTCCGGCTCCATTCCGTCGAAGATGTCGCGGTGCCGGCGAAGGTCGAGATTCGCGGTGAGGTGTACATCGCCCGGACGGACTTCGCGAGACTGAACGAGGGGCTGATCAAAGCCGGGACGCGCCCCTTCATGAACCCGCGCAACGCCGCCGCTGGCTCCCTGCGCCAGAAGGATCCAGCGATCACGTCGCGTCGACCCCTTCGCTTCATCGCCTACCAGGTTGGCTATGTCGAGGGCGGTCCAACGCTCGCGTCGCACCATCAAGCACTTGACTGGATGCGGACGGCGGGCTTCGACGCGTCGCCCGGATACGAGCGACACGCCGACATCGAGTCGGTCTGGGCCGCGGTGGAGGGCTGGCAGGAGCGGCGCCACGATCTCGCCTTCGAGGCCGACGGCGTGGTCATCAAGGTCGACGACCTGCACCAGCAGCACGAGATCGGCTTCGTCGCCCGGGAACCGCGCTGGGCCACGGCCTACAAGTTTCCGGCGCTGCAGACGACCACGATCCTCAGGGACATCATCGTCAACATCGGCCGGACGGGAACCCTCAACCCGCTGGCGCTCCTGGAACCGGTCCAGATCGGCGGCGTGAC
>JAABUS010007820.1_pt1 | contig 12023 bp, 10 predicted proteins | sample 5560161 | NCBI WGS metagenome assembly JAABUS01 (sample SAMN10711885, study PRJNA513376) | rock metagenome | isolation source: Antarctica rocks | place: Antarctica: Victoria Land, Trio Nunatak nord | collected 2016-01-04 | reverse complement strand
CTTCGCCGCGGCGGCGGTCGTCGAGGTGGCGTTCGGGGCGCCGTACACCCACGCGGCCTTCCTGGTGGCCGCGCTGGGCCTGGGCTTCGCCGCCCAGGCGGCCAAGATCTGCGTGGACACCCTCGTCCAGGAGTCGGTCGCTGACGACTTCCGCGGCCGGGTCTTCTCCTTCTACGACACGCTGTTCAACGTCAGCTTCGTGGGCGCCGCTGCGGCAGCCGCCGTCCTGGTCCCCAGCAACGGCAAGTCCTACGTCGTGATCGCGTTCGTCGCCGGCGGCTACGCCCTGACCGCCCTGGTCTACGGCGTGGCGACCGCCCGGCGCGCCGGCTCCGAGCCGCCCGAGCCCGTGGTCGCCGAGGGCAGCCTCGTCACGGGTGTCTAGGTGCGAGCTCGCCCCCATGGCAGCTGCGCGCGAGCACCGGGTGCTACAGCGCGCGGAAGTACTGCGCGCTCGGCATGAGCCGGTAGTCGAGCTTCTCGTACAGCCGGCGTGCCGGTAAGTGGCCCGGGTCACCGCCCGTCCCGATCACGGCGACACGCATCCCCTGCTCACGCAGCCACGAGGCTGCGTGCTCGGTGAGCGCGGTGCCAACGCCTTGGTGCTGCGCGGCCGGATCGATTGCAAGCATGACGATCTCGCCGATCAGACGCTGTTCGTCGACCACAGCAGCGGCGACGAAGCCGGAGAGTGCGCCTTCGACCTCCGCCACCCAGACCCGGTTGGACGCGGCTGACAGCGTGGCCAGCACCGCACCGGCCTGGTGGGCACGCCAGTCGTCGCCATGCAGACTGGTGCGGTCATGCCGGCCAGCGTCTCATCGGTGAGATCGGCGATCACCTGGCGCACGACGGCCATGCGGTCCGCGCGCACGGCGAGTACCTCGTCCAGCGACGGGCGCGCGCCGCGGTTGCTTCACCCAGGCATCCGTGGCGAACAGGAGATGCCACCTCGGCCCTGTTCACGATCGCTCTCGGAGCCGCGCCTAGGTTTGCGGACGACGCAGTGCTGGCGGGGTGGGAGCGGTGTTGGCGTGCTCGTGGGATGACCTGGCAGCGCTCAGCCTGGCCCGGCAGTTCCCGCTGGTGGAGGGGCGCGACGCGGCAGCCGTGGCCGAGGCCGTTCGTCGGATCGGGCCGATCCAGGCGCAGACGGCACGGTCGCCGTTCGTCGGGCTGGCCGCGCGGATCCCCGGGGTCACGCTCGAGGCCATCTCCGCGGCGTACAGCGAGCTGCTGATCGTGCGGGGCAGCAACATCCGCGGGACCGTGCACACCTCGACAGCACCCGACCACGCCCTGCTGGAGGTCGCGACCCGGATCGGTCAGCGCAGCCTGTGGTCGCGGATGCTCAAGCTCGAGGCCACCACCCTGGAGCAGGTCTGGGACGGCATCGAGGACTATGCGCGCGAGAAGTGGCGCACGCCGGAGGAGCTGCACGCGCACCTGCGCAGGTGGCTGGAGCGGCACGACCCGCAGGCCACGCCCGCCATCGGCAACAGCGCCGGCCGCTACCTCGGCTTCGGACACGCGGGGCTGATTCGCAAGCCGCTCACCGGCGGCTGGCAGGGACAGGGCGCTCCGGGATACCGCACCGCCGCTGCCTTGCTTGGCGACCGAAGTGCGGTGCTTGCCGACCCGGACGGCGCCCTGGATGCGATCGTCCGACGACACCTGTCGGCGTACGGTCCGGCCAGCCGGAGCGACATCGCGTGGTGGTCGGGCCTGGGTCTGCGTGTGGTCGACGCTGCGTTGGGCCGCCTCGCCGGCGAGCTGACGCAGCTGCGCGGCCCGGAGGGCCGCGTCTACCACGACCTTGCCGACGTTCCCGCACCCGCCGACCCGCCGGGTCTCCGGCTGCTGCCGGAGTTCGACGCGCTCCTGTGCGGCTACGACCCAAAGGCTCGCGCCCGGTTCGTCTCGCCGGAGCACTACCGGCGCCTGTGGTTCCAGGACAACGGGCTGCTGCTGGCGCCGCTGCTGTGCGACGGTCGCCTCACCGGCTACTGGCGGCTGGCCGGCTCAGGAGCCAGTCGATCGTGCCAGGTGGCCTGGTTCGCAGGCACCCGCAGGCCGAGCAAGTCCGAGCTCGAGGGCCCGCTGGCGGCCCTGGAGGCGGCGTACGGTGTGACCGTGACCGCTCTGACGGTCAACCGGGACCGGTGAGCGGGTGCCGAGCGACGGTGGCTACCTGCTGGACAACCAGCAGGCCGAGGCGGGGCAGCGCTTCGATGCGCTGTCGGAGCTGTTCAACGCCTCGACGTTCCGGCACCTGTCCGCTGTCGGGCTGAAAGAGGGCTGGCGGGTCTGGGAGGCCGGCGCTGGTGGAACGTCCGTGCCGGCGTGGCTGTCGGAGCAGGTGGGCCCGGACGGGCGGGTGTTGGCCACCGACATCGACACGACATGGATGAGCGACACCGGACGGTTCGAGGTGCGCCGCCACGACATCGGCGTCGACCCACCGCCGAAGGGACCTTTCGACTTGGTGCACGCCCGACTGCTGCTGGTGCACGTGCCGCAGCGGGACACGGCCCTGGCCGCGATGGTGTCGGTGCTGCGCCCTGGTGGGTGGTTGGTGCTGGAGGAAGGGGACCCGGCGCTGCAGCCGCTGGTCTGCCTGGACGAAACCGGACCGGACCAACTGCTGGCGAACCGGTTGAAGGCCGGGTTCCGGGGGCTGCTCACCAAGCGCGGCGTCGACCTCGCCTACGGTCGGACGCTGCCGGGCCGGCTACGGGGCGCCGGGCTCGTCGACGTCGGGGCCGACGCGTACTTCCCGATCAGCGGCCCCGCCTGCGACGAGCTGGAGCGAGCCAGCGTCGAGCAGATCCGCGACCACCTGCTCGCTGGCGGCATCGCTACTGACGCGGAGATCGAGCAGCACCTGATGAACGTGATCAGCGGCCGGCTGGACCTGGCTACGTCCCCGATGGTCAGCAGCTGGGGGCGCACTCCGGCGACGGGCTGAACTCAGCCAGTGGCTGGTCAGGCGGCGCGACCCGCAGGCGCTCAGAGTGCGGGACGCGAGGTCAGGCAGGGGGGCCGACGCCCCGCGACGCGGCCCAGTCCCGCAGCTCGGCCTCGGCGCGCTCCGGCCCGAGCGGCCCGTGCTCCATCCGCAGCGCCAGCAGGTGCTCCAGGGCCTCCCGGACCAGCGGGCCGGGCCCGATGCCCAGCAGGAGCATCACCTGGTGCCCGTCCAGGTCCGGCCGGATCCGGGCCAGCTCCTCCTGGGCGGCCAGGGCTGCGATCCGCTGCTCGAGGTCGTCGTACGCCGCCGACAGCGCGGCCGCCCGCCGGCGGTTGCGGGTGGTGCAGTCGGACCGGACCAGCTTGTGCAGGCGCTGCAGCTGCTCGCCGGCGTCGGTGACGTAGCGGCGGACCGCTGCGTCCGTCCAGGGGCTGGTGCCCGGCTGGCCGTACCCGTGGAAGCGCAGGTGCATCTCGGTGAGCCGGGACACCGCCGCCACGACGTCCTTGCCGAGCCCCAGCGCACGCAGCCGCTTGCCGGCCAGCTGGGCGCCGACCACCTCGTGGTGGTGGAAGGACACCCCGCCGCCCGGCTCGTGCCGTCGGGTGCGGGGCTTGCCGATGTCGTGCAGCAGCGCCGCGAGGCGCAGCACCAGGTCCGGGCCGTCCTGCTCGAGCCGCACCGCGCGCTCGAGCACCTGCAGCGTGTGCTCGTAGACGTCCTTGTGCTGGTGGTGCTCGTCGATCTCCAGGCGCAGTCCGGGCAGCTCCGGCAGGACGTGGGCCGCCAGGCCGGTGTCGACGAGCAGCTCGAGGCCTCGACGAGGGTTCTCGGCGCAGAGCAGCTTGACCAGCTCGGCCTGCACCCGCTCGACACTCACGATCTCGAGCCGGCCGGCCATGGCCGTCATCGCCGCGACCACCGCCGAGTCGAGGGTGAAGCCGAGCTGGGCGGCGAACCGGGCCGCGCGCAGCATCCGCAGCGGGTCGTCGGTGAAGGAGTCCTCCGGCCGGCCGGGGGTGCGCAGCAGCCGCGCGGCGAGGTCGTCGAGGCCGGCGTACGGGTCGACGAAGGCGTCGGCGGCCTGCCAGTCGGGCAGGGCGACAGCCATCGCGTTGACGGTGAAGTCGCGCCGGGACAGGTCGGTGTCCAGGGCGTCGCCGAAGCGGACGGCCGGCTTGCGCGAGGACGGGTCGTAGCTGTCCGCCCGGTAGGTGGTCACCTCCAGCCGGAAGCCCTCTCGCGCCATGCCGACGGTGCCGAAGGCGATCCCGGTCTGCCAGGTCGACTCGGCCCAGCCGGCGGCGAGCTCCAGCACGCGCTCGGGACGGGCGTCGGTGGTCAGGTCGAGGTCGTCACCGAGCCGGCCGAGCAGCGCGTCCCGGACCGAGCCGCCGACCAGGTGCAAGGCGTGGCCGGCGGAGGCGAAGCGCTCCCCCAGCCGCACCGCCACCGGTGACACACGCAGGAGCTCGCGCACGGCGTTCTGCTGCACGGCGGTCAGGGCGGACACGCCCGCCGAGCCTAGTGGGACGGCACAGCGAGGCCCTGCGCGGCGGCCGTCGGAGCGCCCTGTCGCACGTACCCTGACCGGGTGCCGTCGCCCGTCCCGCCGCCCGCGCGCCGCCCGTTGCGGCGGGTCGACGAGACGAGCGCGGGTGGCCTGGTCCTCGACCGGGTGGGGCTCGGCGCGAGCGGCGCCCTGATCGGCCGGGTGGACCGGCGCGGTCGGCTGCTCTGGTCGCTGCCCAAGGGGCACGTCGAACCGGGCGAGACCGAGGAGCAGACGGCGGTGCGGGAGGTGCGGGAGGAGACCGGCATCCTCGGCCACGTCGTCGGCAAGCTGGGCACCATCGACTTCTGGTTCGTCGCGCAGAGCCGCCGCGTACACAAGACCGTGCACCACTTCCTGCTGCTCGTGGACGACCCGGTGCACGGGCTGGTGCTCTGCGACGACGACGTCGAGGTGAGCGAGGTGGCGTGGGTGCCGCTGGGAGAGCTGCGCGAGCGGCTGGCGCATGCCGACGAGCGCCGGCTGGTGGAGCGGGTGCCTGCCCTGCTCGCCGAGACCGCGTAGGCCGGCGTGGGCACCTGCACGCGGCTGCCGCTGCAGGCGGCGGCCACCCTGCTGGGCGGCGTGCTGCTCCTGCTGGCCGGACCGGTGACGCTGGCCGGCACCGGCCCTGCTGCGATCGGCGGCATGCCGGCGTACGCCGACCCGACCCCCGTCCCCGGGACCAGCCCGCCCACCGTGCCGCCGGACCTCGAGGCACCGGTGACCGTCGAGGTCACCACCCTCGCGCCGCGCGCGCCGGAGGGTGACGACCCGGTGCAGGTCGCCGGGCGCCTGGTCAACACCGGCGCCGTGCCGCTGCGCGGACTGCGGGTCCAGCTGCGTCTGGGTGGGGTCCTGACCAGCCGCAGCGAGCTCGCCGAGGCCGACCGGGAGCCGCCGGCGACCTTCCCCCGGGGCCTGGCCAAGGACGCGGCACGGACCGACCTGGCTCCCGGCGCCGCGACCTCGTTCGACCTGCGCACGACCGTGTCGGAGCTGCGGCTGCAGCGTCTGGGCGTCTACCCCCTGGAGGTCGAGGCGCGCGCGGTGGTGGGCGCCGAGCCGACGAGCACCCAGGTGGGGCTGGCATCGACCTACGTCCCGTTCTTCCCGCAGCAGCGACCGGCGCGGACCAGGGTCGCCTGGCTGTGGCCGCTCGTGGACGCTCCCCGCCAGGCGCCGGACGGCCGGCTGGTCGACGACGGGCTGGCAGCGGGGCTGTCGCCCGACGGACGGCTGGGCCGGCTCACCGCCGCGGCGCACAGCGGGGTGGGCGGCACCTGCGACCCGGTGGCGGCGCGGGCGCCGGTCCCGCCCGGGAGCCCGGCCCGGCCAAAGCCCAAGGGCCGTCCCACCCCCTGCCTCGGCGACGCGGTACCGATGACCTACGCCGTCGACCCGGCGCTGCTCGACGACGTGCGCGCCAGCACCCGGCCCTACGCCGTGCTCGACGGCCAGCGCACGGTGTCGGGCGCAGGCGGTTCCGTCGCCGCCGCGTGGCTGACCGGCCTGACCGCCGACGTGGCCCGCACCGCCAAGGGGGCGGGCAACGCGGTCCTCGCACTGCCCTACGCCGATCCTGACGTCGTGGCGCTCAGCCGGCGCCCGGCGCTGCGGGACGACGTCACCAAGGCCGACACGCTCGGGCAGCGCACCGCGGCGGACATCCTGGGCGGCGTACCGCTGGCCGGCGTGGCCTGGCCGCCGGCGGGCCCGCTCAGCTCGGACGCACTGGACGCGGTCGTGGGCAGCGACGTCGGGACCGTCGTGCTGGACGAGGCCGCCCTGCCCCCGCCGGCGACAGACTTCGGCCGCACGCCGGACGCCCGGGCCCGACTGTCCTCGGCCGTCGCGGGACAGGTGACCGGGCTGGTGGTGGACGGCGGGCTCAGCCGGCTGCTCGCGGCCCCGGTGACACAGGGTGGCCGGCTCGCCGAGCAGCGCTGGCTGGTCGAGACGGCGATGATCTCGGCGGAGCGTCCGACGGAGGCGCGCACTCTGCTGGTCGCGCCGCCGCGGACGGCCGACCTGCAGCCGGCGGTCGCGGCAGCCGAGATCGCCGACACCGGGCGGGTGCCGTGGCTGTGCCCGGTCTCCGTCCGCGACGTCGTGGCAGGCAGGGACGCCTGCCCGGGGGCGGCGCCTCCCACCCAGGACCGCGCGGCCGAGGACCGGGGGGCGCTGGCCTTCCCGCGGGACGCCGCGGGGGAGCTGGACGCGTCGTACCTGCGCAGGGTGGAGGCGACCGGCACGCGAGCGACGCAGCTGACCGACGACGTCCTGGCGAGCAGCCAGGCGGCCACTGCCACCAAGACGGGCCTGCTCAAGGCCCGCCTGCGCACGGAGTCCGCGGCCTGGCGGGCCGAGCCCGACCGTGGTCGGCGGCTGCTCGCGCTGCTCGAGGACGACGTGGACGCTCTGCGCGGCAAGGTCGTCGTCAGCAGCGGCCCGAGAGTCCTGCTCACCAGCCGCACCGGCACGATCCGGCTGTCCGTGACCAACCGGCTGGACCAGACGGTCACCGTCGGGGTGCGGGTCTCGGCGACGAACATGGCGCGGCTGTCGACGGACGCCCCGCCGGTGGTCGAGATCGGCCCCAACCGCAGCGTGCCGGTGCAGATCCAGGTACGGGCCGCCACCTCCGGGCAGTTCGTCGTCTACGCCCAGCTGGTGGACCGGCAGCGGCGCTCGCTCGGCGACCGGCGCGAGCTGGTGGTGCGCTCCACCCGCTACGGCCGGTTCGCGCTGGCGGTGACCGGCCTCGGGGCGGCCGTGCTGCTGGTCGCGGCCGGGACCCGCATCACCCGACGTGCGCTCGGCCGCCCCCAGTCGGGCGGCAGCGCGGCAGCCGAGCCGGCGGACGGACCGGCAGAGCGGCCACCGGCACCCGAGCAGCCGTCGTGAGAGACGTCGTGAGAACGCCGTGAGCCTGCTGAGCTCCACCCGCACCATGGCGGCCGGCACGGTCGCCTCCCGGGGGACCGGGTTCCTGCGGACCGCGGTACTGGGCGCCGTGCTGGGCGTGCAAGGCGTTGGCGACGCCTTCAACGTCGCCAACACCGCGCCGAACATCGTCTACGAGCTGCTGCTCGGCGGCGTGCTCACCAGCGTCGTCGTCCCGCTGCTGGTGCGGGCCGCGAAGGCCGACCCGGACGGCGGCGAGGCCTACGCGCAGCGGCTGCTGAGCCTGACTGTGCTGGTGCTCGGCGGCGCGGCGCTGCTGCTGGTGGCCTTCGCCCCGCTCATGGTCGACGCCTACGCCTCGTCCCGGACGAGCCCGGCCACGCGCGACCTGGCCGTCGTACTGGCCCGGTTCTTCCTGCCGCAGGTGCTGTTCTACGGCGCCGGGGCGGTGATGGGCGCCTACCTCAACACCCGGGGGCGCTTCGGGCCGCCGATGTGGGCGCCGGTGCTCAACAACGTCGTCGTCATCGCGACCGGGCTGGTCTTCCTGCTGCTGCCCGAGCCGGAGGAGCTGGCCGCGGGCACCGTCACCGACGCGCAGGTGACCGTGCTCGGTGTGGGCGTCACCCTCGGCATCGTCGCGCAGACCCTGGTCCTGCTGCCGGCACTGCGCGCGACCGGGTTCCGGTTCCGCCCGCGGCTCGACCTGCGGGGCAGCGGTCTGGGGCTCGCCGGCCGGCTGGCGCGCTGGACGCTGCTCTACGTCGTGCTCAACCAGCTCGCCTACCTGGTGGTCGTCCGGCTCGCGACGGGCGCGTCCGCCGAGACGGCCGGCCGGGGCTACACCTCCTACGTCTACGCCTTCTTGCTCTGGCAGCTGCCGCATGCCGTCGTCGCGGTCAGCGTGATCACAGCGCTGCTCCCGGGCATGAGCCGCGCCGCCGCGGACGGGCGGCTCGATGACCTGCGCGACCAGCTCAACCGGGGCCTGCGGCTCACCTCCAGCGTGCTCGTCCCCGCCTCGGTCGGCTACCTGGTCCTCGGCCCGTCGATCGCGACGGTGGTGTTCGCGCACGGCGAGACCTCGATCGAGCAGGCCCGCTTCATCGGCGTGCTGCTGGCGGTCTTCGCTCTCGGCCTGGTCGCCTTCAGCTGCTACCAGCTCCAGCTTCGGGCCTTCTACGCACTGCAGGACACGCGCACACCGGCCCTGATCAACCTTTGGGTCAACGTCACGCTGGTCGTCGTCGACCTGGTGCTGTACGCCGTGCTGCCCGACGACCTCAAGGTGGCCGGGCTGGCAGCCGGCCAGACGGCGTCGTTCCTGGCCGGGCTGGCGGTCTGCTCGCGGGTCCTGTCCCGGCGGCTGGGCGGGCTCGCCGGCGCCGGGGTGCTGCGTACGGCGCGCCGGTGCCTGCTGGCGGCCCTGGTGCCCGGCGCCGCAGCCGCGTTGCTCACCGCCGGACTGACCGCGCTGCTCGGTCGCGGCCCGCTGGCAGCGCTGGTCTGCGTGGCCACCGGAGGCCTGGTGCTCGCGGCCGGCTACGTCGCGCTCAGCCGGCGCCTGCACGTCGACGAGGTGGACCAGCTGGCCGGTCCGGTGCTGCGCCGGATCGGCCTGCCGGCGCGCTAGGCCCCCACGGGCCGCGGTCGTACCCGCCGTCGCCTCAAGCCCGGGCCCCGGGGGGCCGACCCCGCAAGGGTGGACAGGACGCAAGGCGATCGGGGGGACGTCGTTCTCGGCTGGCTGACCAAGCTGGTCGTGGCGCTGTCCCTGGTCGGCCTGCTCGCCTTCGACGGCATCTCGCTCACCCTCGCGCGCTTCCAGGCCGCCGACGCGGCCACGAGCGCGGCAGGGGCCGCCGCCGACGCCTACAAGAGCAGCCGCAACGTGCAGGCGGCGTACGACGCGGCGCTGGGGACTGTCGTCTCCGCCGGCGACACGATCGAGACCCGGACGTTCACGGTCGCTCCGGACGGCACGGTGACGCTGCAGCTGCACCATCAGGCGACCACGCTGCTGCTGCACAAGGTGTCGCGGCTGCGCCGGTACGCCGACGCGCGCGAAGAGGGCAAGGGCCGGCCGGGCGAGTGAGCCTGACCCGCCGCAGCGCCGCCAGGGCGCGACCGGCCCTCACCGTGCTGGTCGTGGCCGCCTTGGCCGGGACCGGCCTGATCGGCATCCAGACCGCCGGTCCGGCGTACGCCGCGGCCGGACGGGGTGCCGTGGTCGGCGCCAGCTCGGTGGGCGGCAGCAGCCGACCGGCCACCGGGCCCACGCCGCTGCGCGGTGCGCAGGCCCAAGCCCGCGAGCTCCGGCTCTCCGTCGACCGGCTGCGGGTGCAGGCGGAGCAGGCGGCCGAGGCCTACGACGCGGCCGACGCGCTGCTGGGGCAGGTGGTCACCGAGCACCTGTCTGCGCAGCGGGACCTGGACGCCGCGACCGCGAACGCCGGCCGGCAGGACCGCACCGCCGCCGAGCGGGTCCGGGCGCTGTACAAGTCCGGCGGCGCGCCGGCGCTGTACGCGACCGTGCTGCAGGGCGGCGACATCTCCGACGTGCTCTCGCGCATGCAGTCGGTCAACGCCGTCCTGACCGAGGACCGGTCGGTCAGCGACGCCGCCGGGCGCTCGGTGGACGCCCGCCGCAGCGCCGAAGCCCGCCTGGGCGCGTTGGCCGCCCGGCAGACCCGGCTGCAGACCTCGGTCGCGCAGCGCGCCGACTCCGTCCGCACCCTGCTCGCCCGCACCGACGCGCTGCTCGCCGGGGCCGACGTCCGTGTCCGGGCACTGGCCGAACAGCAGCGCCGGGCGCAGGAGGCCGCAGCCGCACGGGCGGCCCTCGCCCGACTGGCAGCGGCCGAGCAGAAAGCCCAGGCCGACGCCCTGGCCGCCGCCGCTGCTTCCGCCGCAGCCGCCGCAGCTGCTTCCGCCACCGCCACCGCAGCTGCTGCCGCCGCCGGCACCGCCGCCGCGGGCCCGGCCCGCCCCGGTGGAACGGTCGCGCCCTCCGTCGGGTACCTCCCGGCTCCGTCGACAGCTGTCCCCCTCCAGCCCACCAGCCAGACCCCGAGCCAGGCCGCTGCCGTCGCGGTCGCGGTCGCGGTCGCCCGGGCCCAGGTCGGCAAGCCCTACCTCTGGGGCGCCGTCGGGCCGGACAGCTACGACTGCTCCGGATTGACCCTGTCGGCCTACCTCGCTGCCGGCATCGCGCTGCCGCGCACGGCCCAGCAGCAGTGGTACGCCGGTCCGCACGTCCCCCTCGGTGCCCTGGCCCCGGGCGACCTGCTGTTCTGGGCGAGCGACCCCACCGTGCCGAGCTCGATCCACCACGTGGCGATGTACCTCGGCGGCGGCCTGATGGTCGCCGCGCCGCACAGCGGGACGCTGGTGCGGATCGAGCCGTTGTACCTCACCGGCTATGTTGGCGCCGTCCGGCCGACCGGATGAGCAGCCCGGCGCCGACGACCTAGGCCACCTCCGGGCATCGGCTGGCCATCTGGCACACACTGGCTGGCGACCCGCTGGACACCGGCAGCTGCCGCTGGCTAGATTGACCGCGCGCCGGCCGGGACTACCCCGATCGGCGTTGTTCAAACCTCCCTTCACGTCCGGTCGGAACGCCGAGTCCTGCCCCCCGACAGCCACGGACACCATCCCTCTCATCAGGGGCAGGAGCGGGGGACCCACATGGTCTCCGGCCAGCACTGCTGGCCTCGGGGTGAAGTCGCACGCTCTTGCGAGGGCACCGCGACCGGGCAGCTTCCAGCCCGAACCCGACAGCTCACCCCGCAGGCGTACGGGAAGGATCGTCCGTGCCCTCGTTCGTCTCGCGCCTCCTGCGCGTGCCCACCCTCCTGCTCGCCCTCACCGCGGTGCTGGGCTCCCTGCTGGTCACCGCGGCCGCGAGCCCGGCTGACGCCTCGGCCACTCTCGGCCAGCGCGCCGTCGCCGAGGCCTCCCACCACCGCGGCGCCCCCTACCGCTGGGGCGCCGCCGGACCGCGGCGCTTCGACTGCAGCGGCTTCACGCTGTACGTCTACAAGCGCCTCGGCAGGTCCCTGCCGCACAGCGCCTCGGCGCAGTACTCCCGCACCCGGCACATCTCCAAGTCCAGCAAGCGCCCCGGTGACCTGGTCTTCATGAAGAGCAGCTCCGGCCGGATCTCCCACGTGGGCATCTACGCCGGCCAAGGCAAGTGGTGGGTTTCTCCCCACAGCGGCAGCCAGGTCAAGCTGCAGACCCTCTACAGCTCGCGGTACGTCGTCGGGCGGGTCCGCTAGCACCCGCTCAGCCCGGTCCGGCGCCTGCAGACGGCCCGGCTCCCGCCCTACAGTGGCAGGGGCCGGGCCGTCCCGCGTCGTACGCCGGGCCTGGGCGGCACTGCCCTCCCGTTCGCTCATCAGCGCGGCGCACCCGACGACCTGCGGCGACGACCGAGCAAGGAGCGACCTCCCCGTGCAGACCGGCGCACCCGCGGTGCTCGAGTCCGGTGACGTCCTGGCCGGCCGGTACCGCCTGGATCGACGGGCCGCCGGCCGGGGGCCGGCGGCACTGTGGCGCGCGACCGACGTCGTGCTCGCCCGGCCGGTC
>JAABUS010007817.1_pt1 | contig 12025 bp, 15 predicted proteins | sample 5560161 | NCBI WGS metagenome assembly JAABUS01 (sample SAMN10711885, study PRJNA513376) | rock metagenome | isolation source: Antarctica rocks | place: Antarctica: Victoria Land, Trio Nunatak nord | collected 2016-01-04 | reverse complement strand
ACAAGCAGTCTAGTGCATCACCCACTACCTGCACACACCTTTGGCACACATGCTGACCGATTGGATCGTTGTGCACGTCTGCCAAAGTTGGGCTGTGGTCTGAATTGATGAGCATTTCTGCCGGTCACTTCCTCATCATCACCTGCCTTCCTTTGTGGATTTGTAGCTGCAATTGGGCCAACTAACCCTGCTGCCGCGCGTTATCAGTCTCTGCATGTCTAATTCGGCATGTACCTAGCTAATTCGGCATGAACCAGAAAGCTTTGGAATCATTACTATCAGGGGCAGGTATTACAGCAGTTGTAATCACACGTCAGTCTTGCATATGGTGTATTTGATTCTCCTTTCTAATGACCTTGCATTGTTGTTGTTTGCAGGCTTGAATTGATCTAGGGTGCTCCACCCTGACGCATGCCATCTGGCTGTCCAGGCACACACCCCATCCCCAACCCAGGGGGGAATGTGTGTTCTCTGCTAGATCCTTGTTCTGGTTTATCTCTGTGCGTTTTGGCCATTCCTTACACAGTAGTGTTGTTGTGTACAACGAACCACTTATCTGTCTCAAGTTGCTATGTCACCTGGCATCTACCAGCTGCTGTGTCATGTCCTCCTCTCCTGTTGCCATGTCAGCTGGCATCTAATCGCATGCTTCTGTAGCCATGTCAGCTGATGCTGAACTGCAGCACCAAAACCAGTGCAAGTGTGCGTATGTCTATACTGATGTGCTGGCAGTGCTGAGAAAAAAATTGCACATCCGTATTTTGGTGGGGGTATGCTGTTTGTTATGACAGACTTGCCCATATGTTGATGTTGCTTTCAGATCATCCTGGTGGAAGCTGCTCATTCTTACCACGGCTCCAAGAGTAGAGAGCCTTGAGGACCTGCAGAATGACATCAGAAGAACCCCAGGAGGACCCCAAGAGGAGTCAGGTGGACCCCTCATTCCTCCACCTGGCTCACATCCCAGACTTTGTTGAGCCAAGCTGCATGTCAAGCAGATCAAGACCGGCTGACTAGTGAGCCATCTTGTGTTGCTATTGCTGTCAGCAGGTCTCATGTTACATGCTGTGATGGCAAATCATGCTGCTGTGTCATGCAGTGCTACTGCTGCACTGCCAGCCTCATAATCTGCTGGCTGACCATCCCATGCCTACACTTGCAGGGCCCTGCTCTGCTGTATATCAAGGTTTCTTTACACGTGTCAGTCAAAGGAAAGCAGACGAGAGTCCCCACTGTGTGTCCCGCAGGCTTACAATGCCAGTAGACATGTGACGTTCTTCATGCTACACAAGTCCTGCAGCTTTGGAGGCGACTGGAAAGTACCGGCACTGACAACAAGATGTGTGTATGTGCAGGCTCTTTTGTTCATTTGGAGTAATTGTCCAATCCATTGTGACTAGCACGGACCTACCTCAGCAACCCTGTAGCCATGAAGCCCCCTCAGGGCGCCCCCCCCCCCCTCATCCTCATCCTCATCTCTTCTCCTAGTGGTGATCTGACCCAACACTTTAGTTGACCATTACATGAAGGACTGCAACCTAATGAGAAACATTGTTAATGCTGCGGCATTGAGTGCTTGTCTTGACTCTTAAGGCGCCTTAAGCCTAAGCCTAAGCCTAAGCCGGCTTAGGCTGTATTGGGCATCTGTCTGGTAAGAACTTCTGCTGTGTACCCTCATTAGCTTGAGCCCAGACAGCAATCATGACGTCTGGGAGATCTGATGTAGCACGGACACTTGTATGCAGGTCTTCATAACGATGGTCTGAAGGGGTCATGACTGCTTGTCAACATCGAAACATTAGATTTGTGTCCACACTGATATGATGTAACTGTAGATGCTTTGCCATATGATATGGCTCTTAAGATTTGCTATGCATGTGGCTTTGGAGCAAATTCAAGCCAGACTGTAATGTTGCAAAGCTGTTGTGTTGCAGCTCTGACAAAACATCAGATGCAATGCGCAAGCCCAGTTGCAGTGGCGGCAGCAATGAAAAATCCTTTGTGTGATCCGGTGTTGAAGGTATACAAACATTCAATTGACTTGCATGTGTACTAGTATGCAACTAGATTAGGAACCATCGATGATATCAGCATGCAAGCCAAATGGGTGTCTTATGCGCAAGTTGAGAGTAGACGTCTCAGCTGTGCTTCCAGCTTGAAATGCTATATAGTGCTATACATAAATGCAAGCTCAAAGTTACAACATCAGCTCAGTGTGTGTCAATTGACAAGCATCAACAATTTACTCCGCTGCGGAGTAAAAGGTTTGCTTAGAGCTGGCTAGTCTTGTATAACAAAGACTGCAGGATACTATACAGCTGTCTCAAGCCCGCTTTGCAATTGACATACCATGATGATTGTTTTCTCAGAAGCGGTTTCTTGACAAAACAGTATCGTGTAGAAGGAAAAACTTGTTTTGTAACAACAGTTGCATTCAATTGGTGGCTGCAAAATGTGCACTTTCAACGCAACACTGTCAAGCTGCGAGTCACTTCTGGCGTTACGAGTATCTTGATCTTCTAGGAGGATGTATTGATGAAGGTGCCTTGTAGGGCCCTTGTGGCTAACTTCTTCCTTGATGCACAACACAGTCACACAACATTGATTTCACAACCGGGAGGAGGATCCTCTCATTTAGAGCAACTAATTCTGGGTATTGCTTGGGGTAAAGCATGATGAACTTTCCTAGCCATTTGGAACAGTAAGCTAAAGTTTGCGGCAGCCCATTTGACTCTGAAAAGCTACACACTTTCAGCACCTCTGGCACCCTGTCTGAAGCCCACGAAGCCAAGTACTCCTGGTGGCAGCTTGGATCCAAAGGACACTGCTTCTGCATAACAGTGTGCATATATGCATCACTGGCATGAAGAACAGATTGCACACCATACTTGTGACCAAAATTGGCCAAATGCTCCGCCTCTTGTTGAGAGCTTAGTTCAGCAAGGCCTTCTCGAGGAGGGCAAGCCATGTACATGTAATGCAGTGCATGTTGTACGGTTTCGAGTTCTTCTTCTTGATCTCCAGGAAATGCTCGTGAGCCCAGGAGTCTGGTAAAATCAAGTCTCTCTTTAATAATTCCAATGGAGGACTGTCCTCATAGACTTTTGTCATTGGTGGTAAGTGATTGTAGCAGCTGAGATCTCCGGCAAAAGGAGAGACGACATGCTGCTTGTTGTAGCAGGGGCCCAATATACACGTCGCTAGGGCTCCACCTAGAAGCCCTCCCAGGTGGCCCTTGCAGCACGTGTTTGCCATGTGTTCTATTGCAATTTTTAGTGGCAGTGACTATCAAGAGCAAGGTGCAGGGGCCGCAAAGACAAGACCCAGCTAATGCATGTATATATGTCAACATAAGTGCTTATCCAACCCGGTCGTCATGCACACCCGATCTATGCATGCATCTGCTGATTGCTTGCATGTTCATGAGCACGCTTGTCTTCAGGAGTGCAATTGCAACTGCAAACAAAAACACCTGATAGCCATTGGCAACATGGGCCTGCAGCCTTGCTTCATGTGAGCTGCAGGCGACACTCGTCCTTACCAATTGTCCACTGGGATGGCAACAGCAACTGCACAGTCGATGCCAACATCCAAGGCTATTGTCCAGCCAACCCCATCCATTGGGAGGATCTTGTGTATGCGCCAAAGTGCCATGACATTCATGGCCCAAAGGCCAAAGAAGCCGCCTGCACATTAACAAGGAACTACTCAATAGCTGGAGACTGAATGACAGCACCTGGTACAGGTGCAGCTACAATACGCATGTAGCACACAGTGACAGACATTTTGCAGCATGCAGCACAATCTGATCCCAAATTGACCTAGCCTCGGGTCCACTTGTCGGGCTTGAAGACTACAGGTCACAGGTCCAAGCTTAAGCGGTGACAACATGACCATTTTCCAATATCTTGAAGTACATAATATTGATTTGGAGCCAATGCATCTCTGAAACTCACCCTCAGCTTACACACCTTGCCCTGGGGTGCAAATATGTGTCTATTGTTGGTGCGTGTTGGCACGCAGAAGGAGATTGACACATACCTAATAGGTACCCAGTAACAGCAGATAGCACACTTGTTACTATCATGCAGCAAATGAGCATGAAAAAGCTCTGCTCCTGAGACTGTGTCCTGAGAGTTATCTGTCATACGCAAGCCCAGCTGGCATAGGAAAAGGCTCTCACGTACAAGAAACATCAGCATTCATATATGTTAGGCGAGGCTTCTTGATGTCAACATGAGTTTCAACATTAAGTGGATCATTACTCAATGTTACCTGAAGCACCCAGACTGCTTGCTGGAGTAAAGTGGTAGCTTGCAACACTACATGCCAAACAAGCAGTGCCGTAGACAGTCATCATATGCTTGGCACCACACTCCCTCTCACAGCCAGCTCCTAGGTTGGACAGCTCCAGCATGTTCATGCCAAAATGCCACCAGTTGAGGTGGAGAAAGTTGCAAGAGATCAGCCTCCACCATTGTCCTGCTGCAATGGCAGGGGCATACTGCAAGCAACGCAAATTTGTCACTATTTACATGTCTATAAAAGCTAGCCCCTGCAAAAGGCTGAAAAGCATGCGCAAACAGGATAGCCACGCTGCAGGAATGAATGTGCAACTGTGCAATGTGGAGATGTGACACACAGACAAAGTACCTTAATACCCCACTGTGTGACAGCTCCTTTGGATGCAACCTGTGCTGCAAATAGAGCTGCATTCACAGCAATCAAGCCATTTGTAGCGCGACGTTCTGGGTCCAGGATCCCTTTCTTGGCATGTCATAGCACAATCCTGCTTCGAGACAAAGCACTGTCAGGAGCATTCACAAATGGAGTAAAATTCAATAGCCAGATGCCTGGTTGCGTTTTGGGCAGGCACACTAGACCTGCAGCGTCGCCGCAGGAACGGCGGGTTGGCTACATAAGCGCAGCCTGCAACAACGATGGCAGCCCCTGCAATACGTCTGGCGCGTGGAGAGTGCCTGGGGCGTGGCGTGAATGCTTGGCCACAGCTGATGGAAGACCTTGGTGGATCGACCATTTCTGCTGCACCGGCACAGGTCTAGACAAGGGGGTCTCTGACGAATTCGACTATTAGTTCATGGATATGACTGTTTGCTTTTGCCGAAAAGCGCTGTCTGTCTTGACGCCAGCCAGCTTGCTGTTTCGTAGGCGTCTTTGATGATGTGCATCTGCAGCTTGAAACGGTCTTCAGTCCAGCGCTCCAGAACAGATCCCCTGCAGATAGCAGCCACGCGTGCCACTGGCTCCTTCTGGCAAAGCGTCCAACCAGCACAAAATGTCAGCATGTGCAGCAGGCACAGCTCAACTGGTTGAGGGTACCCCGCACAGGCGTGTTTGGAAGCGCAACATACAGACCAAACGGATCACGGTATGTGCACTCACTGTGGCAATGCACCATTGCATATGAAGCGTCTGCTGCCATTCCTACCATGCCAGTCAAGTCAGTTGTCAGACATTCGACGCTGTGGGCCAAGTGCAACAGCTTACCAGCCACAGCCAGACATCAGTCCTGATTGATACACTCAACCTTATGCAGCCTGCTTTGTGGCTTGCGGTCTTACAAGGCTTTACATGATGCCTTAGGGTGTCCAGGTAGGGTACGTCAGGGTAGGTAGGTGATGAGGGTGCAGCAGGTCAGGGTCTGGGAGGCAGTCAGGGCCTTACCAACTTTGATACCCTTTTGCTTCACCAGGTTGGTCCATCCAGCAGTGAAGCGGTAGTGTCGCTGGGCTGCTGATACAAAGCCCTCATACTGCACTGTCCAAGCCTCACTATTCTCGTCCACTATCTTGACCTTGTGCTTGAACAGGGACTGGTAGACATATGGCAGTGGCGGCTGCACAGGTAGCATCCACATTTGAGCTTTGATTGCAGTGACACAGCAATAGGCGCCTCAACTAAGGGGAATTGCATGTTGCTGCATGTTGCACAGACAGGGCTGGTTTTTGCACGGCACAGCAACGATGTTCCCAATGGGAAAGGCAACAGGTCATAGTGTACAGGCAAAGTTTTGCAAAGAACAGCTTGGCTGCCTCTGTTCTGAGAACAAGAAGCACTGCAGTCGTGTTCAACTCATTGCTGCTTTTGCCATCTCCAGAAAGACGCCAATCACCTCCCTCAAAGTCAGGTTGCACTCATCTGTGATGCTTTCAAGATGCCAAAAGCAGATCCATAAATGCATTACAGCAGAATGTTGGGCACAGTGCTTGGACTTGAATCCAAACAAGCAGCAGCGTCAACAAGCAGCACAGCCTACCTTGACATTGGAGGCTTCAGGCAGCAGAGGGAGCAGGTGCTCAGCCATGTGTTGGTTCACATGCAGCCGGCTACAGTACGTGGGGCATGAGATGAGACGCTTCACTGAAATGATAGGGCCCTTGGCTGCAGGGGCCCTGGGTGGCTCAGCCTGCCTATCAACATGGCCTGCAGCAAAGCAAAGAAGTTGTGATTGCTCCATGAAGTGCATGTAATGCGAGATAATGACATGCATGTACTGCAAAGCATTTCAGGTATGTGAATGCCTCACATGTGCATGGCTGTTTATGTGAGCATTATATTGACCAACATGCTCAGTCATGTGGAGTGCTGTTGAGACCTGGAAGTTCAAGCTGACTAAGACCCTCAAATGCTGACCAATATCCTCAAATGCTGACTGCCAATTTCAAATGCTGGCTCATTCCTGCAAGCTGGCGGTATAGTTACATGCATGCTGTTCAGTGGAGTGCAACTTGACGTCATTAGAGTCATCACATCAACCTTGGGTGCAGTCGGCCTGTACTTACTTGTGTGGGCTAAGCGTGTAGCTGGAGCTTCCTCTGACTTTGCATGTGGAGCCTGAGGATTCTGGGGGAGGGCCTGAGCAGAAGGGTGGGCAGCCCAAGCAGGCAGGTGAGACTGTGAGTCAGTGTACACACCACCTTCTTCCCTCTTGCGCTTGCTGCATCCCTCGCTGCCTGGTGTGTTCACGCAAACTGTTATTCAATATATCACTAAAACAGTCCCTGACACTGTCAATCAACCTGGGCCAGAGTCACTCTGTATGCTTGTGCTAAGACAGCAGCAGACAGGAGATTGACTTTAGTAGACTTGTCAAACCGCAATGCTTTCAGCGCCGGAAGGTGGCAGGGCAGGAACCAAAGACAAGTAGCTCAAAGCAAAGTTTGGTAAAGTGCTAACAATGTGATGCTCACTGAGCTGCTTGTCAAAGCCAGACCACAGGTGCGTAAGATCAACAGCTCCATGCCCATTGCATGCACATGCTTTAGCAAGATACTAACAAAGTGCTGTTCACTAGGCTGCTTGTCAAAGCCAGATCACAGGTGCGTAACATCAAAAGCGTCATGCTCACTATATGCACATGTACATGCTTGAAATGCTTTGTGCTTGCAACAGGCCTAAGTAGTTGCAATAGGCGCACCATTGAGACTGTGCTGCATGATCTTGACATCTAGCCAGATGCAGCCCCCACTGACAAAGCAGCGGCTGAGCTGCAGCTGCTCGCCATGACCCAGGTTCCAGTGCTGCGCAAAGGGCTTCCACCCATCACTCAACTGGAAACGGCCCTCTGCCCTACAGCAAGCCCAGCAGAGTGTCAGGATGCTTGGCAGCAACGTGCACTGGCACTGTGTCTCATTGCACCTCACATTGATGACTTCTGCATGCTGACAACTCTTGCAGATGCCAACTGTTGTGCTCACAGTGTGCAGCACTGATATGCCAATCAGTGACACTGACTCAAGCATCAAGTTTGCTTGCGCAAGCACAAGTGCCAGGTTGCTTGTGACATTCGTAGAATGCGAACACACAGAGGTGTGGTAAGCCAGCGTTTGTAGGCAGCAATGGGACAATGTGTGAGCACAAGGCAATAATGTGCTCCAGTCAGAATACAAGGTATGTATAGAGACCTGCTGTATATGCACTTCATGGGCCAATTTTGGCCTGTTTCATCAATCAGCATGACAGCATCGCCATCTGGTTCTGCCAAAACATCACCAGCATACACTGGCAGGAGCTGCTGGGCTGTGCCAAAGGGGATGACCAACCACTCTTGTGACATGACTGGAATCATGCTGGTAGTGGCGGTGGTGATGCCTGCACGGTTGAGGTGCAGGCGGGCAGCAATGTCTTGGTATGATCCTGGCATGGAGCTGGCCCTGAGTGATAACTCTGCCGAGAGTTCTGCAGGCAAAGCGCTGCTGCCAAAATGTGTCCCTAGGCTGTGGCTTCTGAAAAGCTCGTTGCTGAAATCTGCTATCGGTGCTGACGCCATGTCAAAGCCAGAGCGGGAGCGCTGGTGAGCGTTGGTTTGTGCAGCAAGGGCGTTGGCTGGTTTGTTGCATGCTGGCGCTGCAGCCCAGAACGGCAATGGTGCTTGCAGCAGGGATCTGTCAAACTGAGGAGGTGAAGGCAAAGGCCATTGCAGCTGAGCAATACAATGCGCCGCAGCTGAGGGGGCAGCATTGCATGAGGACTGTGCATGTGAGAGCTGTGTCATTCTCTGTGCTTGCTTCTCAAGACTGCCAGGATGACTTGTGCGCAGACTTGTAGTGGGTGGAGCCACTGTACTTGCAGATGCCACTGGCCCAGGGGTTTGGAAGCCTAGCATGGCTTGCTGTAGAGCAAGTAGCTGGGAGAAAGCTGCGGGATTCTGCATCAGAGAAACGAGCTGCTGCTGCTCGTCCCCTGATAGCTGCTGCCATCCAGGAAGCTTCGAGACGGAGTCTGCTGACGGTGCGGATCCATTGGGAACTCGATGCATGTCAAATACAGGTGGTCTACCTACAGACGCCCTTGTTCCACTAAGATTGCAGTGTCACAGTAAGCAGTTGCTGAAACTTCCAATTCGCTCCGGATGTGGTCTGTTGCGGGTTCAACCCCAAGGGCACAAAATGAACGACAGACTGCCGACCGTGCGAGCGGCAACAGAGACTGAGGCCTTGAAATCAAGCGCGGCGAAATAACGACTGAACAGTGCGAGTTTGACGTTCGCAAAACCGCCTTACCTTTCAGAGAGTGGGGTCGTCATTTCAAAATCCAGTACGCCCTCGAAACCTCTGACCGAGGCTATTGTAGCTTTGAACGGCCTGCAGATGGCACGGACGTTCGGGGCTGCGGCGCCAAGCCTATTGCATGATCGGATAGCTCTCGATCGCGCTCGTCAAGTCGCTTAACCTGCTGGAGCTTTTCTCTAAGCACTGACTAACCAGCGCGAAGGTGTTGCATAAGCTGGTACACAGGCTCAAGCAACAAAAAATCCACAAAGTACAGTTCACGGCACGTGCCAGCATGGAGAGCTTCGTAAAACAAATCGCAAATCTTGCATGTTCAGTCATTTCAAAAGCGAAATTGTGCCCGGTAGGAACAGTCCTGTTTGTCAAGCCCTGCCTGCTATCAATGATGCGAGAGAGCCAGAGGCGCGGGGTGCAATGCAACATCAGGGTCTAAAATAGGTTGCATGTGTTTATAGCATAGTTGTTGCTGTCTTGCTCCTCTGCGCCCCATGGGGCCAATAACATGACTGAATCAGCGAGATGAGCAATTGCAAGACAGCTCCTGGTCAAAAACAGGGCACATTGTTTGCTTCTTGAATGAGAAATTCAAGCTACCTAGAAAAAAAGTGCAAGACCGACAGATGCTGCCATCAAATTGTGAGCCTAGATTTACAACTCGGTTTATGCGCTGCTTTGAATTGAGATGGTGCGCAACAGACGCCGCATGCTCACAATCTGCACCGCATTCAGCTTCCCATCACAGCGCAGAGCCCTGTTGAGGGGTTTGTCATCCATGCTGGCCAGGTCTAGCAACACCTCCACATCTCCAAAGACCTCATCCAGATGAGCTGCCTGAGCCTCTGTGATATGATGCATATGCTGCTGCGGGCCCATCAGGCCATTTACCCTGTGCACAACTTGAGCAATGCACACAGGCATGGCTACATTTGCAGATGATGGTGACACCCTTGGAGGCAACTCAGCTGAGCCTTCCTTCAGAGCAGAATCACGCACTGCATTTGGGATGGCAGGTGCTGCTGACATGATGTGGGCCTGCAATGACGGATTTGCTAAAATTGCCTGTGGTGGTGTTTCCAGGGTCGGCATAGCTGCTGCTGGCCTTGGCTCAGGGACTGATGCTGCTGCTGTTCCTTGCGCCTCCGTAGCACACATGGGTGGGTTTGGCAGCACTGCTGGAGGGGGACCTTGCAATGGCGGCGAGCACACTCTTGCTGCCGTCCCTCTGGCTGTGTCACTGGATGGTAGCTCTGCTGGAGCAGGGGGGAGCTGATTAGGCACTGCAGCAGCTGCTGCCCCTGCTGCTACTGAAGTTGATGATGTGGGTACTCTGTTAGGCATCTCAGCATAAAGCGGCGATACTTTCTGGGGTTGTGTAAAGAAGGAATGAAACCCTGCTGTCTGTGTAGGCGGCACCAGCATTGCGCATGTTGGCCTGGCTGAAGCTTGTGCATGCGGCGTCTGAGACATGCCACTTGTCTGGAAGCTTTGGCTTTGCTCTGACAGCAAAGTTGCTTGTGGATGCTGAAATCCAGATGGTGAGGACTGTGGAGCGTGAGCTGGGCGCAAGGGGCTTGATGCACCTGCCGCAGGTGGTGATCCAGGAGACAGCCCAGCTGGGATCTCAGGAGAAGCTGTTGCTGATGTGTACAGGGAAGGCAGCCTTGCTGATGGCAAATGCAGTGCTTCTGCTGCTGCTGCCCCTTCTTGCAGTGCTGCTGCTGCTGCTGCTGCTACTGTGGCTGTCCCTTCTTGCTGACTTGCTGGAGCTGGCAAGGTTGCCTGCATAGATTTGACTGGGAGGAGTACTCCTGTAGCTGGCAGCAGCAGCTTGCCTGTGGTTTGCATAGGCATACTTGGCAGTGGAGTTGACAGTGGCATTGCTGCAGCTGCTGTTGCAGCTTTGCTTGCAGAAGCATCTACAGTCGACGCATCTTTCAAGGGCGCCTGAAAGTGCAGCTGCCAGTTTGGCTGCAGCGATCCAGATGGTGTTGTCGCCATCATTGACACCTTTGCCTCAGGACCAGACGGTACCTGTGATGATTGCGTGAGCGCTGCGGCTGCTGCTGCTGTCATTGACACACCTATCAACAGACAAATGAATGAGCGCAGTATGAAGAAGCTCTGCGATATAGCGACAATGGCCGACGGGATGCAGATTGCAACATGTGCCAGAAGTGCCGGCGTGGTGGCTGACTTGGGCAGCGTTGGCCCAAATGCAGTGTGCAATATTAATATTGCTTAATACTTTCTTGACGACAAACTGACTTGATGACAATACTTGCTGTGACGAAAGAATGGCTCTCCCAGCTTCTACCAGCAAAAGCAGCAACACTACAGCCACTTTGGGTCACTGAGCATAACAAGATTACCTGCATTGGTTGGCAGTGCCACATTGGATGCTGGCAAATGAGCTGAAACTACACCAAGCTTGGGGTGCATGTGCACCTGCACTGCTGTTGCTGGTTGCAACAAGCCTGCAGCAAGAGTCTGAAAATTGTCCAGCTGCTTCACCGCTGATGGCGCTTCAGTCTTGCGCTTCTGTTGTCTGCTGGATGGCCAGCAATTGGTTAGGGAAATGATGAGGCATCTTTAGGACTTTGGTCAGCCAGCAAATATATCAACAATCTGCAAAACGCTTCAGTAGCAGAGCTGTTGCTAGGGTAATTGAAGCCCTCGACTCAAATTTGGCAGCTTTAACAACAGAATCATACTCAAGCAATGGAAGCATGCAATGTTTGCACACCTGCTGGTGCAGCCAGCTTGGTGGAAGCGTTTTGGTGCAGAGATGATCCTTGCAGACTTGCGCTGAATGTTGTCTGGGGTCTCTGGCCAGCCAGCATGTGACACATGCTGACTACCACTGCTGACGCTAGGCACCTCATGTTTCAGCTCCTCTGAATGGCTGTCTGAATCTGACAGCTCGATGACATCTTGTCGGTTCAAGGTGCCAGCTGAAGCAGCTCCAGTCTGTTCTTCACAAAAGTATGCTTGTG
>JAABUS010007816.1_pt1 | contig 12027 bp, 11 predicted proteins | sample 5560161 | NCBI WGS metagenome assembly JAABUS01 (sample SAMN10711885, study PRJNA513376) | rock metagenome | isolation source: Antarctica rocks | place: Antarctica: Victoria Land, Trio Nunatak nord | collected 2016-01-04 | reverse complement strand
CGCCGCGGTGCAGTCCTGACCGGCGTTGTAGTAGCCCGTGCCGGCGATCGTCTCCATCGCCGCCTCCATGTCGGCGTCGTCGAAGATCACGACGGGCGCCTTGCCGCCGAGCTCGAGGTGAACGCGCTTGAGGGACTCCGCGGCCTCGCGCGCGATCCACTTGCCCGTGCCGGAGGAGCCGGTGAGCGAGATCATGTCGACCTCGGGGTGGGTGACCAGCGCCGCGCCCGCCGGACGGCCGAAGCCGGTGATGACGTTGAGGACTCCGGGCGGGAGCAGGTCGGCTGCCAGCTCAGCGAGCCTGAGGGTGGAGACCGGGTGCTCTCGGCGGGCTTGAGGACGACGGTGTTGCCCGTGGCCAGCGCGGGCCCGATCTTCCAGATCGCCATATCATCGGGTATTTCCAGGGTGTGATCTGGGCGACGACGCCGTGCGGCTCGCGCCGGATGGGTAGCGGCGGTCGTCGGTGTCGAACACCCAGACGTCCTCGCCGCGCTCGATGACGAGCTCCGAGCCGCGCACGGCGCCCATGTCCGCGAAGGGATCGCCACAGCCGGGAGTCCCGCTCTGGGTGCATGGCTGAGAGGATGCCACGCGCATAAGGTGTGCGCCCGCATGTTCCGGGTCCTGGCCATCGTCGCCGTGCTGTCCGTCCTGGTCGCGGCGTGCGGCTCGGACAAGTCCGTGCCAGGGCCGGAGGTGACGGCTCCCGCGGGGGTCGAGCCCGCGCGCGCCCTCGGAGCGCCCGAGCGACGCCTCGACCTGCTCGCGCCCGCCGGCTACGCCGACGACGAGACCTTCGCGGCCGCCACCGGCTGCGACGTGCGCGTCACGCGGACCGCGGGCTCCGACGACGTCGTGCGCAAGCTCTCCACGGGCCGTTATGACGGCGCGCTGGGGACCGGGGACGCCACCATCCGCCTGGTCGCCGCCGGGCGGATCGCGCCGGTCAACACCGCTCTGGTCCCCAACTACGCCGACGTCTACGACGGCCTCAAGGAGCGCTCGTTCAACTCGGTCGGCGGCCAGCAGTTCGCGGTCCCGGTCGGTCGCGCGGTCAACCTGCTGTTGTGGCGGCGCGACGGGATCCCGGGCACCCTCGGCAGCCTCGGGGCGGTCCTCGACCAGGCCCAGACCGCTTCCTACGGCGGCGAGCTCGTCGTCCCCGACGACCCGGCCAGCATCGGAGAAGCCGCACTCTGGGTCGCGCGCCAGCGCGAGGATCTGAAGATCACCGACCCCTACGAGCTCGACCGGCGCCAGTTCGCCGCGGTCGTCGCGGTGCTGCGCCTCCAGCGGCCCTACGTGACCGAGTACTGGCGCAGCCCGGGCGCCGTGCGCGAGGCCTTCCGCGCCCGGGAAGCCGTCGTCGGCCTCGCGCCGCAGAAGACCGTCGGCGAGCTGCAAGCGCGGCCGGACGCTGGGCCGATCGACGCGATCCGGCCCCGCGAGGGCTCCACGGGCGTCTCGCCGGCCTGGATGATCGCCGCCCGAGCCAAGCACCCCAACTGCATGTACCGCTGGCTCAACCGCGTGCTGGACCCGGCCGTCAACGCCCGCATGGCCCAGCGGGTCGCGATCGCCCCGGCCAACCGGCGCTCCTGCGACGTCCTCGCCGCCGCCGGCGACGAGGAGCACTGCCAGCTCTACCATGCCGACGACGACGGCTACTACCAGAACGTCCTCTTTCGCACGACCCCGTCGCGCGACTGCGGCGACGCGCGGGGCCGGGTCTGCATGGGCTGGGACGCCTGGGTCAAGGCGTGGGCCTCGATCACGGAGTAGGGCTCTTCTAGAATCCGCCCGATGCGCGCCGTCGATGCCATCATGCACTGCCTCAAGGCCGAGGGCGTAGACGTGGTATTCGGCTACCCGGGCGGGGCGAACCTGCCGACCTACGACGCGCTGTATGACGCGGGCATCAAGCACGTGCTGGTGCGCCACGAGGCGGGCGGCGGCCATGCCGCCGAGGGCTACGCCAAGGCGTCCGGCAAGGTCGGGGTCTGCTTTGCGACCTCCGGCCCGGGCGCCACGAACATCGTCACCCCGCTCACCAACGCGATGATGGACTCCGTGCCGGTGGTCTTCTTCACGGGTCAGGTCCGCACGGACCTGCTCGGCACGGACGGCTTCCAGGAGGCCGACACCTTCGGCATGACCCTGCCGTCGGTCAAGCACTCCTTCATGATCCAGCACCCCGCGGAGATCCCGCGGGCGGTGCACGAGGCCTTCCACATCGCCCGCACCGGGCGCCCGGGCCCGGTGCTGGTCGACATGCCCACGGACTTGACGCGGGTGGACATCGACTACGAGCCGGTCACCGACGTGAGGCTGCCCGGCTACCAGCCGACCACGGACGGCAACCAGAAGCAGATCCGCCTCGCCGCCAAGGCGCTGGCCAACGCGCGGCGGCCGGTGATCTACGCGGGCGGAGGCGTCATCTCCGCCAACGCGTCGGAGGAGCTGCGCGCGCTCGTGCGAGCCGACCGCTTCCCGTGCACCTGCACCCTCATGGGCCTGGGCGCCTTCCCCGCGCCCGACGAGCAGTGGCTGGGCATGCTCGGCATGCACGGCACGCGCGCGGCCAACTACACGATGGACGAGGCCGACCTGATCGTGGCCTGCGGCGCGCGCTTCGACGATCGCATCACCGGCAAGCTCTCCGAGTTCGCGCCGCGGGCGAAGTTCATCCACATCGACATCGACCCCGCGGAGATCTCCAAGAACGTCCCGGCCCACATCCCGATCGTCGGCGACGCGAAGAACATCATGGCCCGGCTGGTCGAGGAGTACGCCAAGCTCGACACGGACCCGGCGCGGCTGACCGAGTGGTGGGAGCGCATCGAGCGCTGGCGCGGCCAGCACCCGCTGCGCTACGACGACTCGACGGACTGCGAGATCAAGCCGCAGCGCCTGATCGAGGCGCTCTACGAGGCGACCGGCGGCGAGGCGATCGTCACCTCCGACGTGGGCCAGCACCAGATGTGGTCGGCGCAGTACTACCACTTCAGCCGCCCGCGGACGTGGATCAACTCCGGCGGCCTGGGAACCATGGGCTTCGGCCTGCCGGCCGCGCTGGGCGCCCAGATGGCGTGCCCGGACCAGCTCGTCGTGTGCGTCTCCGGCGACGGCTCCATCCAGATGAACATCCAGGAGCTCGCAACGATCCGCGAGAATGACCTTCCGGTCAAGGTGGTGCTGATGAACAACGGCTTCCTCGGGATGGTCCGGCAGTGGCAGGAGCTCTTCTGGGACCGGCGCTACTCCGCCGTGGACACGGGCCAGTGGCCCGACTTCGTCAAGCTCGCCGAGGCCTATGGCATCGCCGGCCATCGCCTGACCAAGAAGGCCACCCTCGTCGAGGACCTGCGGACGATCCTGACCGCCGAGGGCCCCGCCTTCATCGACGTGCGCGTCACCAAGGAGGAGAACACCTACCCGATGATCTCGCCTGGTGCCGCCGCGCGGGACATGGTCGGCTGATGGGCGATCCCGGCACCAAGGCGGAGCTGCTGACCCTCGAGGACCTCGAGGCGACGACGGGCTTTCGCACCGGCCGCAAGCACATCCTCTCGATCCTGGTGGAGAACAAGCCCGGCGTGCTGACCCGGATCGCCGGGCTCTTCGCACGGCGCGGTTTCAACATAGACACGCTGGTGGTGGGCCCCACCGACGACCCGACACTGTCGCGCATCACGCTGACGCTCGACGGGGCCATGCACCCGATCGACCAGGTCACCAAGCAGCTGCACAAACTGGTCAACGTGCTCAAGATCCGCGACCTCGAGCCGCACGAGACCATCGCGCGCGAGCTCGCCGTCTTCAAGCTCTCCGCCGACGGCGCCGCCCGTCAGGAGATCATGCAGTTCGTGGAGATCTTCCAGGCGCGCATCATCGACGTCACCAAGCGCTCGGTCATCGTCGAGATCGTCGGCGAGGCGGAGAAGGTGGCCGCGTTCGAGAAGCTCGTCCGTCCGTTCGGGCTCGTCGAGATGGCCCAGACGGGCGAGATCGCGATCGCGCGGGGGCGGTCGGAGACCTGATCGAGCAGCGGGTCAGCCCTCGTGGCGGCGTTCGCCTCTCCGACGCGCAGCGGGCCGAGCTGCGCGCCCGGATCGAGCGCGCCCTCAAGCGCGCGCGGCGTCGGGGGAGCGCGCTGGCGGCGCTGACTGTGCGCCTCGAGGGCACGGCGGACCCGGCCGCGATCGTAGTCGCGTCCCGCCGCGCCGGCGAGCCGTACTTCTGCTTCGAGCAGCCCGACCGCGAGCGTTCGGCCGTCGCGGCGCTCGGCTGCGTGCACGCGATCGAGGATCACGGCCCGCAGCGCTTTCGCCGCGTCGCCGCGCAGTGGCGGGCGCTGGTTGCCCACGCGCAGGCGGACCCGCCCGACGGGCCGGCCGGAGCGGGGCTGATCGCGGTCGGCGGCTTCGCCTTCGCCGACGAGGGCGGCGCCGCGCCGCAATGGGCCGGCTTCGCCCCCGCCTCCATGCACGTCCCGGAGATCGCGATCGCCCGCGCCGGCGAGGACGTCCGGCTCACCGTCGCCGCCCTCGCCCGTCCCGACGACACCGCCGAGGAGCTTCTCGCCCGCGCCGAGCGGCGCCTCGCCGAGCTCGCCCAGCGGCCGCTGCCCATGCTCGACCCCGAGCCCGCGGGCCGCACGACGATCGCCTCCGTCGCCCCGCCCGAGCACTACGAGAGCGCGGTCGCGCGCGCCGTCGAGCGGATCCGCGCCGGGGACTTCGAGAAGATCGTCCTCGCGCGGGAGGTGGCCGTGCACACGGCGGTCGATCACGACGCACCCGCTGTCTTCGACGTCCTGCGTTCGGCCTTCCGCTCCTGCTACGTCTTCGTCGCCGGTCGGGGGGACGCCGCGTTCGTCGCCGCCTCCCCTGAGCTGCTGGTGCGCCGCGACGGGCTGCGCGCCCAGACGGTGGCGCTGGCGGGCTCCATCCGCCGCTCCGCCGACCCCGCCGTCGACGACCATCTCGGCGAGCAGCTGATGGGCTCGGCCAAGAACCGCGCGGAGCAGGCCATCGTCGTCCGCCGCATCGCGCGCGTTCTGCGCCGCCACGCGGTATGGGTCGCCGCTCCGGAGGACCCGGCGATCATCAAGGTGGCCAACATCCAGCACCTCGCGACGCCGATCCGCGCTCAGTTGCGCGACCCGGTCTCGGCGCTCGAGCTCGCCGGCCTGCTGCACCCGACCCCGGCGGTGGGCGGGGAGCCGCACGCCGCCGCCGCGCCCGTCATCCCGGCGCTGGAGGGCCTGGACCGCGGCTGGTACGCCGGCGTCGTGGGCTGGACGGACTCCAGCGAGGACGGTGAGTTCTGCGTCGCCCTGCGCTGCGCGCTGCTGCGCGGCCGCGAGGCGCGCTGCTACGCGGGCGTCGGCGTCATGATCGATTCCGATCCCGTGTCGGAGCTGGCGGAAACCGAGGTCAAGCTCGGCGCGCTGCTGCCGGTGCTCGCCAGCTAGGGGACACGCCCACTAGCAGACGGGCCGCGCCAGCGACAGCGCGAAGCGCTCCTCGGCGTCCGTGTACCAGCCGTCCAGGCGCAGGCCCGCCGACTCGTAGTCGGCCCCGAGCCGCTCCCGGGTGAATTTGGTCGAGAGCTCCGTCCGCATCTCCTCGCCGCGCCCGAACGGGACGTCGAAGTCGAGCGCCTCCAGGCGCACGGTGTGCTCTCGGCGAGCCCGCAGGCGCATCTCGATCCACTCGTTCTGGGGGTCGTAGAAGGCGACGTGCTCGAAGCTGTCGAGGTCGAAGTTCCCGCTGAGCTCGCGGTTGAGCACGGCCAGCAGGTTCAGGTTGAACGCGGCGGTGACGCCGGCGTCGTCGTCGTAGGCGGCCTCCATCGCGCCCACGTCGGTGATCAGGCCGGTGCCGAGCAGGAGCGCGTCGTCGGGCGCGAGGGCCCCGGCGAGCATGCGCAGGAAGGCCCGCCGCGCGCCGGGCAGGAAGTTGCCGATCGTTCCGCCCAGGAAGGCGAGCAGGCGCGGTTCGCCTGGTCTGCGCGGCGGGATCCGGTCGAGGTCGGTCCCGAAGTCGCCGGTCACCGGCACGACCTCCAGATCCGGGTACTCGCGCGCCAGCGTCTCGTCGAGTGCCGTCGGGGAGACGTCGAAGGGCACGTAGCGGCGGATGCGGCCGGTGTCCAGCAGCACGCGGGTCTTGGCCGCGGACCCGGCGCCGAGCTCGACCAGCTCGACCGCGTCGCCGACCAGTGCCCCGGCGTGGGCTTCGAGGATCCCGCGCTCGGTGCGCGTCGGGTAGTACTCGGGCAGTTCGCAGATCGCGTCGAAGAGCTCGGAGCCCCGCGCGTCGTAGAGATGCTTGGGCGACAGCTCCTTGAACGGGCGGGTGAGCCCGTCCAGGACGTCGTCGGCCAGCGTCGGCGTCGTCACGTGCTCCATGCCAGCCGTACCCCCGCGAAGATCTGCCGCCGCTGGGGAAGGTCCCAGTTGCGGAACGTCGGTGTGATGGCGTGCGCGCGGCTGGCCCAGGACCCGCCGCGCAGCACGTAGTAGCGCTGATCGAAGAAGACCTCGGAGTACTCCCGGTAGGGATGGGCCCGGAAGCCCGCGTAGCCGCCGAAGGTCGAGGCGGTCCACTCCCACGTGTCCCCGAGCATGCCGAGCGCGCCGCACGGCGCCGCCCCGGCGGGCAGCGAGCCCGCGGGCGCGGGGCCGGCGCAGTGGTGGTCGAGGTTCGCGCGCCCGTCGCCGGGGCGCGGCGGCTCGTCGCCCCAGGGAAACGCGCGGGTCCGGCCCGCCGCCTGGTCCCAGGTCGCTGCCTTCTCCCACTCGATCTCCGTCGGTAGGCGAGCCCCGTGGGCTCGTGCGAAGGCGTCGGCCTCGAACCAGGAGACGTGGACCACGGGCTCGTGGGGCTCCAGCTGCCGCATGCCGTCGACGCGGCGCTGCAGCCATTCCCCGCCCGGGCCACGGGCCCAGCCCTCAGGATGCGAGATGTCGTACTCCTCCTTCCAGTGCCACGCCTCCGCGGTCCACCACTCGCGGCGCTCGTAGCCGCCGCCCTCGACGAAGTGCAGATAGGTCGCGTTGGTGATCGGCACGTGGCCGATGCAGAAGCCGCGTACGTCGGTCTGGTGGCGTGGCCGCTCGTTGTCGTAGGCGAAGCCGAGGGCCGGCGCGCCAATCCAGCAGGGCCCGCCCTCCACCGCGACGCGCTCCAGGCCCGTCAGGCGCGGATTCCCGTTGAGCTCCGGACGGACGCCGGCCGGGAGGCCGGGCGCGGCCTGGAAGCCGGCGAGCTCGATGGCCTGAAGCATCGTCTCGCCGTGCTGATGCTCGTGGCGCAGCACGAGCTCGACGAGCACGCCGTCGCCGGCGCCCGCGCGCTCGAGGACCGCGAGGGAGCGGGCGCGGACCTCGTCGAGGTAGGCCAGGGCGCCCGTGCGGTCGAGGAGCGGAAGGTCACCCCGCTCGGAGCGCGGGGTCTCGAAGGCGTCATAGGTCTCGACCAGGTCGGGGCGCAGCAGGTCGAGGCCGCCGTGGCGATGACACAGCCACAGGTCCTCGTAGGCGGCGATGTGACCGAGGTCCCAGACGAGCGGGCTCAGGATCGGGTTGGTCACCCGCTCGAGGTCGTCGTCGGCGTACGGCGCGACCAGGGCCAGGGTGCGCTCGCGCGCCTCGGTCAGCGATTCCACCGGCATCAATGCGAAGTCTTCCCCGTTCGCCGGTCGTTACGCGGCCGGCTCAGCCCACCTTGGCGCGCCGCCACACCTCGACCACCTCGCGCACCGACGCGCTGCGATAGGAGATGCGCGCGTCGATGGGGCGCACGCACAGCTCGAAGCGGCCCGATTCCAGCTGCTCGAGCTCGGTGACCAGGGCGTGGAAGCGGCGGCCGCGCTTGTCCACCAGCACGATGTCCCCGGCGCCGATGCCCTTGGAGGTGGTCCGCACGGCCTCGGACGCTACGTCGCCTCCCGGACGGAGCGCGCCACCGCCGCCCAGACGCGGCGGTGGGTCTCGACGTTGGCCGCGCGGTCGGTTCGCACCTCGATGATCGTGCTGCCGCCGGCGGCCAGCGCGGCGTCGAAGTCCTCCGGGGTCGCGACCAGCCGGTGCCCGAAGCCGTACAGCGCCGCGGCCTGGGCGAAGTCGACGCCGTGCGGCGTGGCGACGTGCTCCTCGAAGAGGTCTCGCTCGCCGCTGACCGGCAGGAAGTGGAAGATGCCGCCGCCGTCGTTGTTGATCAGCACGACCGTGAGCTCGGTCCGGGTGCGCCGGGCGGCGAGCAGGCCGCCGAGGTCGTGCAGCAGCGCGACGTCGCCCGTGAGCAGAACCGTGCGACCCGGACTGGCCGCCGCGACCCCCAGGGCGGTCGAGGCGGTCCCGTCGATGCCGTTGGCGCCGCGGTTGGCGAGCACTCGGGCGCCGGTGACCGCGAAGGTCTCGAGGTCGCGGACCGGCATGGAGGAGGCGACGAACAGCGTGTCCCGGGCCTGCAGCCCGGCCGCCGTGCGCACGGCGACGGCCGGCTCGGAAAGGTCGCCGCCGAGCACCTGGCCCATCGCGGTGCGCGCCACCGCGTCGGCGCGGCGCCAGGCCTCGAGCCAGCTCCCGTCCAGCGGCTCTGCGCTCAGCGCCTCGGGGCCGGCGGCGTGCCGTTCCCCGACGCTCGCGTCGGGGTCCTGCCACGCGTGCTCGGGATCGAGCGCGATCTGGCGCACGCCGGGCAGCGCGGCCAGCCACTGGCGCAGCGGCTTGGAGGTCGGGAGGTCGCCGGCACGCACCACGAGGTCCGGTGCGAAGCCCTCACCCCACTTGGGGACGCGCAGCAGGGCGTCGTAGTGGGCGATCGCGGCCTCGCCGCGGCGGGCGCCGGAGAGCGGGTCGGCCAGCAGCGGCCAGCGCGCCCGCGCGGCGAAGGCCGCGACGGCGTCCCCGTCGCTCGGGCGCTCCATCCGGCCGGCGACCAGGACGGGGAAGCGGCCGCTCAGCCGGAGGTCGGGCGCGGAGGCGCGTGGCGCGTGGCGCTCGACCCACGCCTGCCCGTCGCGGCGTCCGCCGCCGCCGGGCTCGCGCCTGGGCAGGTCGTCGTCCGGTCCGAGGACCAGCGGCTCGCGCAGCGAGAAGTTCAGGTGGACCGGCCCGGGCCGCCCGCCGACCGCCGTCCACACCGCGCGGCAGGCCAGGCCGCGCAGAAAGCGCATGCGCGCCTCGGTGGCGGGAGCGTCGTCGATCTCGAGGTACCACTTCGCGGCGCGTCCGTAGAGCTTGACCTGGTCGATGGTCTGGCCCGCTCCGGCGTCGCGCAGCTCGGGCGGTCGGTCGGCGGTGAGCACGATCAGCGGCACGCGGGCCTCGTAGGCCTCGATCACGGCCGCCGCGTAGTGGGCGGCCGCGGTCCCGGAGGTGCAGGCGAGCACGGCGGGGCGGCCGCTGGCCTTGGCGAGGCCCAGGGCGAAGAACGCGCCGCTGCGCTCGTCGAGGTGGGAGGTCGCCCGCAGCCGCTCTTCGCGGGCGAGGGAGAGGACGAGCGGGGTCGAGCGCGAGCCGGGAGAAGTGCAGACGTGCTGCACCCCGCAGCGGGCCAGCTCGTCGGCGAAGGCGCGGAGCCCGAGGTAGGTGTCGGTCGGGGTCATGGCATCGTTGGAGGCTGTGCGCGGCGAACTCGTCCTCCTGCACGGCTTCACGCAGACCGGCCGCAGCTGGGCTCCGGTCGTCGCGGAGCTGGGCGAACGCTACCGGTGCTTCGCGCCCGACCTCCCGGGGCACGGCGACGCGGCCGAGCGCCGCCCGGCCACCGTCGACGCCGTCTGCGCGTACCTCGCGGCGCTGCGGATCGAGCGCTTCACCCTGTGCGGCTACTCCATGGGGGGCCGGCTGGCCCTGGCCGCGGCGCTGCGCCACCCGCAGCGCGTGGGCAGGCTCGTGTTGATCGGCGCCACCGCCGGCCTGGCGGAGCCGAGCGAGCGCGAGGCGCGACGCCGCGCCGACGCCGGGCTGGCCGCGCGGATCGAGGCGATCGGCCTGGCCGCCTTCGTCGACGAGTGGGGCGGGCAGCCGCTGTTGGCCTCGCAGCCGCGCGGCGTCGCGGAGGCTGCCCGCGAGGATCGCCTGCGCTCCAGCGCTCCCGGCCTGGCCGCCGCCCTGCGCGGCATGGGCACGGGCGCCATGGCTCCGCTCTGGGGTCGCCTCGGCGAGCTCCGGATGCCCGTCACGCTGCTCACCGGCGAGCACGACGAGAAGTTCCGCGCCATCGCCGAGCGCATGGCGGCCGCCCTGGCCGACGGCCGCGTCGTGATCGTCCCGGACGCCGGCCACGCGGCCCACCTCGAGGCCCCGCACGCGGTCGCCGAGGCGATCGGCTAGCGGCGGCCGCGATAGGCGCGCAGCAGCATCACGACGAAGACGATCAGCAGGATCAGCAGGATCAGGCTCCCGCCTCCTCCTCCGCCGAAGAAGAAGAAGTGCGTGTTCCCGAATCCGCGGCCGCGTCCACCCAAGCCGCCTCCGCCCCCGCCGAAGCCGCCTCCCCGGCCGCTGAAGCCGCTCGACCCGCCTCCCGCCCGGGCGAACGCCTCCACCGGCGCCAGCAGTCCGCAGGCCAGCAGGGTCACAAGAACGCGGCGCATGCTCGTCGCCCTACCCAGAGCAGGACGCCCACGATCCTGACCGCCGCTAGATTCGAACCGGTGCCCCGGACCACCACCCTCCTCGAGATCCCCGCCGACCTGCGCCCTGCGGACGGGCGCTTCGGCGCCGGCCCCTCGAAGGTCCGGCCCGAGCAGCTCGCGCGGCTCGCCGAGCGCGTGGATCTGATGGGCACGTCGCATCGCCAGGCGCCGGTGAAGGACCTCGTGGGCGAGGTGCAGGACGGGCTCCTCGAGCTCCTCTCGGCGCCCGCGGGGTACGAGATCGCGCTGGGCAACGGCGGGACGACGTGCTTCTGGGACGCGGCCGCCTTCGGGCTGGTGCGCGCGCGCGCGCTGCACCTGACCTTCGGAGAGTTCTCCGCGAAGTTCGCCGCAGTCACGCAGGGGGCGCCGTTCCTGGCCGACCCGGTCGTGGTCGCGGCCGAGCCGGGCACCGCGCCCCAGCCCCGCGGCGAGCCGGGTGCCGACGTGGTCGCGTGGGCTCACAACGAGACCTCGACGGGCGTGATGGTCCCGGTGCAGCGCCCGGATGGGGACGCGCTCGTGTTGATCGACGCGACCTCCGGGGCAGGCGGCCTGCCCGTCGACGGGGCCGAGGCCGACGCCTACTACTTCGCCCCGCAGAAGTGCTTCGCCGCCGACGGCGGGCTGTGGCTGGCGCTGCTGAGCCCAGCGGCGCAGGAGCGCATCGCCGAGCTGCACGCGAGCGACCGCTGGATCCCCGAGTTCCTGTCGCTGGCGACGGCGCTCGAGAACTCGCGCAAGCGCCAGACCTACAACACCCCGGCGCTGGCGACCCTGCTCCTGCTCGCCGACCAGATCCGCTGGATGCTCGATGGCGGCGGACTGGACTTCTGCGTGCGCCGCACCACCGAGTCCTCGTCGCACCTCTACGCCTGGGCCGAGGCCTCGCAGTACGCGACCCCGTTCGTGCAGGACCCGCCCGCCCGCTCGCTCGTGACCGGCACGATCGACTTCGCCGAGGACGTCGACGCCGCCGCGATCGCCGCCACCCTGCGCGCCAACGGGATCCTCGACACCGAGCCCTACCGCAAGCTCGGCCGCAACCAGTTGCGCATCGCGATGTTCCCGGCCGTCGATCCCGATGACGTCCGCGCGCTCACGGCCTGCATCGACTGGATCGTGGAGCAGACCTCCTAGAATCCCCCAACTAGTCCGGAAGTGGCGGGAAGCGCTCGTGCAGGACGTCCACGAGTCTCGAGACTTCGGCCACGACGGCGTCGGCGCCGAGTGCGGCCGCCGACGCGACCTCGCCTTCCAGCGCCTGCCCGCCCGCGATGAGGTACGGCCGCGGCTCGACGACGCTGAGCGCCGCCAGCAGCTCCACAGCGTCCTCCACCAGCCCGGGCAGCGTGATCGACACGGCGACCA
>JAABUS010007814.1_pt1 | contig 12031 bp, 14 predicted proteins | sample 5560161 | NCBI WGS metagenome assembly JAABUS01 (sample SAMN10711885, study PRJNA513376) | rock metagenome | isolation source: Antarctica rocks | place: Antarctica: Victoria Land, Trio Nunatak nord | collected 2016-01-04 | reverse complement strand
TGGGGGGGGGAAGAGTAGGGCGGCCGGTGGGGAGCGGAGCATACGGGGAAGGGGACTTGGATGTAGGTGGTGGGTGAGTGGGATGGACGGGAGGATGTTGGGAGACTGAGTGGAAGGGTCTGTGAAGGCCTGGTCGAGAGAAGTTAGAGGCTCTCGACTGAATGGTAGGCTCTACTGTTATTCTACCAACATTTTCCTAGGTTGGAAGGAAATCCGTCACATACTTACATATATCTAGGCTCGCGAGACATGTTTGTATTCTATGCATTATTCTTAGCGTATGTATACAAGAAGAGGTGCGCTTCGATCCGACGCCTTTTCCGCTCGCGCACTTTATCATAGCATCTGGGATGCGACGTCTCACCGCGTACACGCGATACACGCCAATCTTGAAGATATCCTAAGAAATTCACGAAGCAAGTCTACTCGAATCAATGCCACTTACTCGACGCACGCACATGGCCTTCCTCCATTGGATATTTTTACTGGTGCTTCAAGTCGCCGAAGGGCTCGTAGTCAACAACGCGCAGACTATTGCCTTAGCGAATTCTACCGTTGATATTTCTGCCCGAACAATTGCCTCAAACAGTTCGCTTGAGACCGCAGCAGACTCTCTTTGGAACTCAAGTGCATTCTCAAAATCACTCAATGGTTCAATAATAGTTACATACAGGTGTGACGGGGACGACTTCGGCTACAATATCCTGGGTGATAGTTGCTTCGATGCCATTACAAACTCACTCTTCGAGTGGGAAGATCCCACACCGAAGACGTGGGGACCGCGCCATACCCGCGTGCAGTATGACTTTCTTTTGCCTCAGCGGTTTATCAGTCGTGAGTGTTTCTAAAGACAAGAGCACTCAGCTTTCCTCCATTGATAAAGTCACAGGCGACGGAACTTGCAGTATCGAACCTTTTCCCAAACCAGAATTTATCTCTGCGCGGGCCAGTCAGAAGGAAATAACCACCGGGGCGTACGCTGTCATCGACAAGTGTGTCAGAGGAACACCTTCGCGGGGTGGGGTTGCGAAGAAACTTGGTGAGTGCCATAGATGTCGCATTTGGCCGTGAAAGCAGCCCAGAGTCAGTTTGAGCTGACCGACTTTAGGCGAAGGCGGTAAACTCGGGGTCCTCGTCTCCAAACAAGAACCCAATGTACGCTGTTACGGCGACGCCGACATTGTTGGAATCGTAAATTCTTGCCAAACGATCTTGGACCGTATGACTGTTAGCGATCAGATGCACAGCTTCGGGAGTGGTCCGGATGTAGATGTGCAGCTTCCGTACACATTGAGATCTTGTAAGAATCTCAAACTCCCTGGAGGTATCTGAATAGCTGATTGAACGCCCTGAAGTGGATCGAAAGTGTATAATAAAGCTCAGAAGTACTGGCCAAATGGATTGGGTTAGTTGGACGACTATATGGGGTAATGCAGCCACTTTTACGTCCATGTGCGCCACTCAAGGAAAGAAAGGCGTGTGGACTCAAATTGGTGTGTCCATGAGCTTGTTCTAATTTGCCTCCCATATTGATGATATATAGGACTTGATGAACGTCTTTACCTCGAGGTAGGTATCGAGACTATAGGCGGTGTCACCGTATCCTAGTTTTCGATTGGGTCACTACGAAATAGAGCTGGACCCTGTACTCACTTGAAGCATCGAGAGAAGCCGTTTCAAGAACGAGGACAGGCCGAGCTGGACAAATATATATGCAGGCTGGTAGCTGGACCGAGAAGAGCGTGAAGAAATTTGTGAGGAGATATTGACACGCGGAAGGTAGCAAGGGGGTAAAGATCGATATTAGGCTTTCACTTGGAATAACGATCGGATATGAGCTTACTACACTCCTGCTGCCTATCTATTTGCATCTGATTTAGACTCCGGAAACAGGACGCCAACGCCCTCTGACTAAAACAACGTCTCGTTACGAGGTTTGGCTGGCCACTCGTCATGATCCCAGCACGAATACTCACACATCGAATGAGCTTCAGAGGAAACTCAGGCCCAGCATCTCGAGAGGCTGGGTCCTGTGTGTCTGGCGAATCGTACAATGAAGCCGTCGCTCAATTGGCCGAGGTAATAGTAGCCTACACTGATATCACGCAGTCCTCTTAAAGTGGTTATGTGTGCTAGGAGAGGAAAGTCTCAAGTATACAATTTTCGGTTGTTCTTTATTTACGGGCTGATAGCCTGTGGTCATTCTTTCGAAATGCCTTGAATACAAAGAGTCACGAAGCATCATCTCGTTGCCACGCTGGAGGTAGACGGGGCTGGTGCCTAAGGCTTGCACGGCACAATACTCATCCTTCCCCAACCCACTCCTACTCCATCAACATCCATCTTAACACTCACTTCGCCAAATCGATGCTCTTGAAACATGTGCTCTGGAATTCGTACCAACGTTCTGATCAACCACTGATACTCCAGAAAAGGCGGACTAGTACGCTCAGGTATCATAGGAAAAATGCAGATTCGTGCCCGATGGCCTGCAAGAACCACGACTAATCCTGGCGCTATATAAGCGCTGGGCTTGGTTGCCAAGTCGCTTAATCCCATCATGATTGGAACGAAGACGTCGAAAATACTGAGAGTATTGCCAAAGTCGCCGAAGGACAGGGTAAGCCGGAATTCCTTCGTGTCGGCCAGGTCACTTGTGTCGACGACGTCAGTGATGTTGACTATATCCACTCCCATCGTGCTGTTTGAAGCCCGTGGTCCTACTACTCTCTTCTCGAAATCCAGAGTCCCATTGCTTTCACTTGCCCGGATTGTCGCCAAACCTAATGCTGGAGGATGATTGACAACGTGAACCCATCCGATGACTTCCCGGTCCCAAGTCATCTCAAACTGAGCAAATTCGAATTCTTTCTTAGCAATCATGTCATACACTCCGAGGGCAATAGCCCAAACCACAAAGCGTGCTTGGACATTGCTTTTTCGCTTCGGCGTTGTGACTATGATTCCGACCTCTGGATAGTCGTCCAGTCTATATTCTGTCCCGTCAACAATCTTGGCTAACCAGTCTCCCAGTGCTAATTCTTTCAATGCGGCTATTGTGTTCATGAGACATGGCGTCACTTTGAGCTTTGCTCCTCCAGTTTCGTATTCGATGTCAAAATCTGGTGGCGGTTCGGGAATACCGAGAGTTAAGTCCAAGAAGTCGGGATTCGGGCTGCTAGCACTGAATGTTTGGTTTTCCAAGACACGAGGGGTTGTGGTGGTCAAACTTTGGCTGATTGGAAGACAAAGAAGGACCCAACAGTAGGCGAAGAGCACCTGCATGATGAGGCAAATCTTTAATTATGGAGACACAAAAAAGAGTTGTATACCAAGAGATCTGAAGAATGGAAGGATGACGTTTGTAACGAAATCTGCCAAAGCGGATACTTCTTCCAATTGCGCAGATAAAAAAGCGATACGCGAGATCCATTCGTTGACAGCACGGGTGCGTAAGCGCCATTTTCTTCAGTAAGCCTCGAGAGAGAACGGTAAATACACTGAGATGCTCAGTACTACCCCCAGCGTTCCACCTAGGTATCAGTGACCTAATCTCAAGTGTGTGCCAATGTACCTGCATTCAAAGCGAAAGGGAGCTTCATAAGAATTGATCCTGTTTTATTTAGCCTCATTCCCACAGACTTTCGGTGCCTAGCACTTCTTCATAATGCATACTCTGGGTATGCCAAATATCCGCATTCCATAAAAGGCAGCATAGGGCATGAACATTTCGTAGTTCTGTTTTACTATTCACATGCATCTCGAAAGGGTATACCTTAATCAAAGCCATGACCAATTGTGCTGCACATGAGGCAGTCTGGGCGCCGGGCGCCAGGCGGACGTGGGTCTTAGACAAAGGTCACAAAGCTAGATTGTTGTACCTTGAAGATCGTCGCCGCTGGGTGAGGGATTCCCTCCACCATTGAACACTCCAACAGTGTAATCGCTACATGCACAGTCATCCAAATACATGTGGCCTAGCATTTGATAAAGTTTCATACCACATTTCTCGATACGAAGTCAAGGACACCATCTTACTCGCAGGCATGATACTAATTACTTATTAGCTGGTTGGCTGATGAGTATAACGGACTTCTACATTCTCTTCTGTGACTTCTTTGTCCAAAATGCATTGTCAGTATCTCAACCATTCTCGAACAACACCATTGTGTACCCAGGACATGAGTCTGGTCTTTGACATAATAATGAGTCACCTTTCAACACAAAGGCTCACAAAGGGTACAAACATCATTGTCAATGGAATCGCCCCATCTTCTTTGTTCACTCATCGAAGAAGAAAGTACATGAACCGGTAGCAGTCTGCGTCAAGTTGTTGGGATCAGAAGCATCAGTGAAAACAAGTATCTGGAATCAACTCAAAAATAATCACCACGCTGAGGGAAATCCAATCAGACTCCAAGGGCATATCATCGAACAAACAAGACTCCAACAATATGGCCGAAGAATTGTCCTGCTGCGCAGAGCATTTCCTTCGTGACTTACCCACAGTCCAAGACTATAAACTCCTCGAGGACAAGAGCTGCGTTGTATGCACAAGCGAGTTCGGCACTTCCAACAATGACCGAATAGAACTTCCTGTTCGACTGCCCTTTTGTGGTCATGTGGTGGGAGCCGAGGTAAGAACGCTCTCTAATCAATTCCCTTCTCAATTTTCCAGGAAAATGCTGACTCTGGATACTTGCAGTGCATGCGCACTTGGCTCTTGCCTGAAAGAGGAGTGAATAATACATGCCCATACGTATGTACCCCTTCTGCGTTCTTTTTTGCCATTCCATATTGGTATCCTGTTGATTCAAAATTGCTCTGAGAACAGAAAGGCTAACTCTTAAACTTGTGTAGTGCAGGAGGACCTTCTTTCCCAAGCAGCGAAACTGCGCAGACGGCTTCTCTGATCTCGAAAATCCTTTTGAAGCGTTCGGCCATTACCTCGAACGTTCTTTCGAAATACTCAACGAGTACATCATTGCCGAGAGCCTGCGAATTGAACGAATCCTCCATATAACTCCGTCCGTTCAGCGAGAAGGTCTGAATAGGCTCGTTCGTCGAGAGCGCGAATTATATGAAATTCTTGTCAGAGCCGGTGCTGACCTACCGAGCCTTGAGCCGATCGAGACCAGTCACAGCCAGAGGAACCTTCTTCTTGCAGAGCTTGTGAGGCGAGGCGCATTCAATATTCCACAATTGCGGGAAGGCAGAAGCAATGATCTGCCTCCAATGACTATCCTCGAGACCATGCGTCACCTCTTCGCGCAAGGCTACGTTTGGCAAGCCGGCAGCCAAGTCGATGGGACCGTTAGCGGCTGGTCATTGGGGACCATTACTCGAGGGCCACGTCGGGGACAATATCGTCACGATAGGTTTCTTCCTTCAATTGATACCGAGTAGTTCCAGCATAGTACGGAGGAACATATAAAAAGTATTCGTTTAGATTCCGGGGGGTCTACTGAACATAGCGCATGATAGCCACTTCGTTATACACGTGCATCTGAGCCCCACCAATTTATATTTCAAATTAATCTTCTTTCCGGCGAAATATGTGCAATATTTGGTCTTTGAGTCATGAATCAGCTTCTGGGTTACGTATCAAGCTCAGAAGCCATTTGACTATTGTACTGCCATGTGGAATAGTCAAGATTGACCTCAGCACGGCTTCTACGAATCCACATATGACATGGGAACCGAAGCGGCCATACGTGCTCAGTATTTCGGTTATGCCCAGATCTCAAGAGCGCACGGTTGGACTGGAGGCCACTTTTACCCAGTTCCAGGGAAACCCCAATACACCATTGGTCAGTCCCACTACCAAGGCTTTCAATGTAGTACCGCAGAAGTCTGCGATTATGGAGTGTATTTCACGCAATGATTTTCACAGCGTCCGAGGCCTGTTCGAATCGGCGCAGCTTCTCCTCTGGACGTCGATCCCAGCGGCTTTTCTCTACTATCAGTACTCTCTAGTGCTCTCTCCGTGTCATTCTTTCGAATTGCTAACATCTTTTCAGTACGCTAAACCAAACGGCTGTTCGGACGTATTTCTGATGCTCGTGCAAGGTGACGCGGGAATGCAGAATTGCGACCAGTCCAGTGTAGACCAATAACTCATATGATGGTTTCACTGATATCTCTGTTGGAATCCTGAATGGGTGCAAATTGTTCATTAAGAAGGTCTATGCTGTGGGAGCTATGTAGCGAGTATGCCAAGGCGCTAGGCCATATTCCAACAATCTTTTATGCTTGCTGGCTACGGGAGTACCTTCGACGTCGTCTAGAGCCTATGGTCTAAGTATGTCGATCGATTCGAACAAACCAAGTCTTTATCATACCGTGCCAAACACCGCATCCCGAATTTCGTGCAACGTGTCAAAATGACTGATGCTGTTCTGACTCAGGCTTATGATATCGAGAACTTCGTCTACTGTAATGAGAATAGGGCGGGCACCCTCTTCGATGTCATCCACTGCATGTCTTGCGATTTTGAAGTACCCAAAAGGGCTCTCGAATACATACTAAAGCTAGGGAACGATATTGAGAAGCGAGATGACGAGGGATCCACGCCGCTATTAGCAGCGGCATTGTCATTCAGGCCACACGCTTTCCGATGTCTCAAGGCGTTCATCAGATAAGGAGCGGACATCGAAGCTGTTAATTGGAAGGGACATGGTGCTCTTGATTGCGCTCTAGCAGGACCCTCAGAGCCTGTACAGATGGAGAAGCCTTCAACCGTATCTTCAGTGGAAGACGATATCGTTGAATGGCGTCTTCAGCTGGTCTATTAGACGAACGACGATAAATTTGCAGAAGATTATTATGGTGAGGGCGAATCAACATGGATTTATAAGTGGTCATTTCAATTCTGTACAAGTTTCCTGGCTTCGAAAATTCAACGACTGGGTTATGCTGGATCAAGACTATCAATTTGACATCGCCTCCAACTTCAACGACGCTGCTGACGCTCCTGTTGCCCATAAGATTTCAGATGCTGTAGAACTCCATCCGAGAGACGACAACGAACCAGAAGATATCCTCTGCAAAAACTTCGACGGCGTTGAAGGTAGAATCCAGAGTCCGATCCAAGTACTCACAGCCCGCTTGAAGTTCGTGCGGCTCATCCTCTTAAAAGATGGATGCGATCCAGATAGTACAGACGAGGAAAACCAAATACCGAGCGACTATGCGAGACAAAACGGCATATGGTCGCAATGGAGTTGGGCACTTGTGACCTGTGGCTTCTGCTATGATGCAGGAAATGACCGTTTGACTAGTGCATTGTGGATTCCGCAGAACTCATCTCTCGCTCACTTGTTGCCCCTGTGATTATCGCTGGCAAAACCCACTCTCATATGTTCGGCAATTTGGAGACGATAGTTGTCAAGGATGAGGGTAGGGTCCCTCGGGCGACAAGTTGAAGGGGCTTTAATCCATCAGCGTTGCCAAGCCTTAGCCCAATCTATTTTTGGCAGGTGCCAAGATCAATCTTGCTCAGCCACTCCCTCTCATGCATGCTCTAAAGACCATGAGCGCCTTGAAAGCAGATAGCATGGAGCGTGAGCCAAGTCTCGTTCGCGACAAGCAGAGAATTCTGCGAGTCAAAGCAGACGCCCCTCCACAAAGGCACGGAGTCGGCAGCAAGCGAGCTGCCCATGTATCACCAGCGCAGTCCGTGGTGACAAGTTCTCCGCGAAATGTCAGAAGCGGTTTCGTCTGATCATGTTTTCTCTGAGATCCTCAAGGTTCTGCAGCGAATCGAGGTCAGGTTGGATGGGCACGAAGAGCAGTTCAGAGATCTTGAAAATCATACCAAGCGCAGCCCAGGAAGAGTGGGGACCGAGCAGTCAGAGGATACCATCACTTTCGTGGACGGAGATGTATCCGTTGCTCAGACGAAAGGTCCTCCGCAAGACCGAGTCGATGCTATATGGCCGTCAAGGAAAGGGACTCCAACGAACGAGGACCTGACTGAAGATACTAAGGCATTGAATGTTCCCTACAGCCAATGGGGTGTCAATCAGTTGGACCGTTTCTTCAACCTGGAACTCTCGAAATTGCTCACGCAAAAGCTTGGGGACTGCTGGGGTATGCCTGACGACGATCGATTACCTCTGAAGTTTTTCAAGACCAACATCCTCCAGACCAACGCCCCTTGGGGCGCGCCCTGCGGCAGTTATCCTACTATCAGACAGCCTGTTGAGCGAGATTTAGAATTCCTCTGTCACTTCGACGAGCAGCTCAGGAAACAGCCAAACAATGACTTTGTCGTCGTGGATTTCGATCAAGCGGACAATACGAGGATATACCGTCTTGGTGATGATGCAGTTGGGCTAGAGCTAGAGGTAGAGCCGCAAGGTTCGCAGACTGCTCCGTGGTCAAGGCTTGTGTTTGTTGCCTTGTTGAATCTTTCTGACCGAGACTGATCAATTCCAGACTCTACCAAGGCGCGACCACCGGAGACAGCATACCCTCTCAAAGAAAGAGCCTGCGGCAGCCTATACCTTACTTTACAAAAACATCCAAGATTATGGGCTTATGGGACCACCTAGATTATCACCTCCAAACAAAGCGAAGAGGCACGACCACAAATCCATACGCAAGTGCTTGGAATGGCTTCCATACCAACTTTTATGAAATACACGAAGTCACTGAATGGCAGGTGCGAGAGCTTTGGAAACATGGTCCACTCTATGGCCACCCTCTTGGCTGGCATTTCCGTAAATGCGCCTACACAGTTAGTCTAATCGCGCACCCAAAATGTGGATGGTCTTTCGCTGATTAGTACAAGATCTATACCCCTGTATCCGTAGAGGCTGTGGAACGATTTGGTCGTCCTTTAAGCAATGCAAATCGCCATTGGACCCTGCTTGTCCTTGCACCTGATCGATTTTTCGATGAGAAGAATATCTCGTTCCCGATGAACGCTTCGTCGCTTGGTCGAGCACAAGCTACAGGATATCCACTGGGTAGATTGAATCAGCTTGGGGCCGAATTACACATGATTGGCCAAGGGTTGGAAAGGATCACTGCGCGCTGGGCGGAGTTCTTGTCATACTTCGACTACGTGCTAGACGGAGGGGATTCTTTGATGAAGCCTGCTGAGCACGACAATCTTTTGTTCGATGATGGCGCCTTTTCACGTTCAAGACGATACTTTTGGGCTATTGACTGCTTGTCTGAATTCGAGCTCAGCATTACAGACAACATAAATCAGTGGAAGATGTACATGGTTGCTCGCGTGCCCTCGTCCACTGGCTTATCAGAGATGGACCAGCGGCAGCTAGCCTTCGCCGAGAGGCAGTATCGTGTACTACAAAATCAGAGGGAATCCTTCAGACAGAAACTTGTGTCGACGATAGCCTTGAGAGATGCTGTAGGTAGCCTCACCTAATTAAATAAATGCTAGCGCTGATGCGTGGTAGCTCTTCAATGCAAGTGCGGTTATCGAAAGCAGGGCGTCGACTAGACTGGGTGAGAACGTCAAGCTACTTACATTTGTCAGCATTTTCTTCCTTCCATTGGCGTTCACCACGGTAAGCCTGCAGACTCCCACATCTCGTCTGCCCTGGTCCGTGCCAGCACGCTTAGACTGTCTTGGTGGCGGCCGTATCGATTGCTTTAAGGTTATGAGAATTGATTGACAGCTGACAGTGGATAGTCTCTTTGGAGCGTCAACGATCGATTCAACATGACTGCGCTTATCTATGTCATCATCATTGTAGCTCTACTGACCTACTTCGTCACGTTCAACATCAACAGCCTAGCTCAAGGCTTTGGTCAAATTTACGATATCAAGAAGAAGCAAGTGGTAAGGGTAATGAAGAACGACGGCAAAGAGTCATGGAAGCTGCGCGGTGAAAGGTTCGAAGTTTTTCGACCTAAGCACGAAAACCCAGAGCTTTCTGAATGGTACATCGCTCTCTACGCACTAATGCACCCTACGGCCATACTTGGGCTCTATCGTGGGAAGCAGGCACAGGATCGGCTGAAGAAGACTAACAGCGAGAGTGTGCCACAGCCGGCCAAGTCAGCCGGCATCGCTAGCCTGTTTCGAACGAGAAATCAACCAGTGCACAAAGTTGAAGAGCCCGACTTCAGTGACCAGCCCTGGGTCATTCAGTCAAAACCACCGCACAGAGCTGCTGAAGTTTGAACAAGAAACCTCCGACTTTTGTCTGACTGTTTTCTATGGAAAGTGTGGCCAGGAGACCAAATTAAGTCTAGGCTTGACAAAACTGCGTATTCCCAGTCAAGGCTCATAGAATCCTCGTTGAGCGCTCGAGGTAAACAATAAGGCCGCAATCAGCCTGCGGATAATGCAGTGAGGCAGTCTAGTCTGCGCAGCTTAGGCTGCAAGAAGTCAACCCGAAAGCGTTGGCGGAGCCCTCCCGCTGTGGGGTGGCGTAGCAAAACCGCGCACTGCCGAGCTGCGCACCTCCGCCTTCGACCTTAGACGACCACGAGGTCTCTCATTTCCTCGCATGATGACGGAAAACATAGACTCTAAATTGCTCCAGTTCGTTACGATCATCCTGTTGTCTTCTTGTGGTCTTGTCGCTGGCCATTACGCATCTTTAGAGAACAGCAAGTACGCAACAGCTCACGTTGCACAGCAACTGATTGCTCTTTACTGAACAGTATCACGGTTCCTCGACTGTAATCCTTGCCTACTTTGAGAGAGTCATTCAAAAAGAATCTCGCATATTGACATCCTCCCTGGACGCACAAGATATCCTTCGACCGATGGACTCTTCATCCAACCCACCACCCTATCCTGGAGCAGTGCATCATTCCCCTGTCTACCCAAATACAGTGCATCTCTCCCCTAGGATTTCCGCAAACCCACCACCCTACGTTGATACCAACGACCTAGAAGCTCAACAAACACAAAATGACGGCTCTCCCCCACCATCATATTTACCACCTTTCCCAAAAGGGCCCAAGCCTAAATTCGCGACTGTCCCATATATCGCACCTATACAACGGCAAGGCCAATCAGGAAGGAGCCAGAGAAAGGGTCTGTGCTGCGGCTTGCTTATGGCGTTTCTGGTGGTCGCCATCTTCATAATCACTACTATTGTCGAGGTCGTTGCCAGGGTCAGTGCTTCGAGGACTAAATCAGAATGAGGGGCAGAGACGGAGTTTTTCGCGAGTGATATGACTAAGATTCTCTTGAACATATTCTACTACATCGACCATTCTACCCTTCTCAGTTCTACACATTTCTTTGGCTATGCGAAGGACCGAGCATCACTCTTGGCAGGCTCTCAAAGCTGCGCATCTGTTCGACGACTGCATTTCGAAAGGACCCTTGCTTCCAGCAGGCTCCTTCTCGTTGAATTCTAGAACAAATCCGTCCGTGTCTAATGCAGCGTTCGACCTTGATATTTGTGTCTCTATCATGATGTTCATTCATTGAATTATACAAGTGATGCGCCCGCCCGTATTGCAGTAGCGTATTATAGATACGCCTTCGTTTTTACAGCACCTGTTCTACGTTGTCAAATAGTTTCACTGTACTTTGGCGCTGGATGTTGTTTCAGGATGAAGGATTCGGAGCTGAGCCTTTGTTTGAGGCTAGTGAGTCCTACCGAAGGAACGCTAGCAAGGCGCAGCCAGAATCATCGTTTCACGTATCGCTCGGCAACATCTACGGAACGATAGTGACTTCTATACTTCAGTTCCATCGAATGTCTCTTTTATGATTATTGGTACCTCTCTTGACTTGTTACTTTGCACGAGCTCCGGATTACTCGAGGTCGTGCGGAAGTACGCGCTTTGCTTAACGAGTATCTTGCAAAACCCTTTCCTACGACCATCATACCCATTTCGCATTCTGCATTTTCCTCCTTCAAAACCATGGCATACTACCCTCTCCCATCAGGCGGCGCCACCGCTCCCCTCGAAGGCATCACCATCCCGCCCCCCTACAACCCCGCCTCCGCCGACGTACCACCACCAGCCTACCACCCACCCTCCCGCTCGCCATCCCCACCTCTCTACACCAACAACGAACTCTCCACAA
>JAABUS010007812.1_pt1 | contig 12035 bp, 14 predicted proteins | sample 5560161 | NCBI WGS metagenome assembly JAABUS01 (sample SAMN10711885, study PRJNA513376) | rock metagenome | isolation source: Antarctica rocks | place: Antarctica: Victoria Land, Trio Nunatak nord | collected 2016-01-04 | reverse complement strand
AGTGACGCCGCCGCGGTCGTGCTGCGTCCGGCGTCGTGCAGCAGCCCGCTCGCTCGCAGGATCAGGAGTGTGGTGGCGACGTTGCCCAGTTCGAACAAGGCCGGCGCCGCCAGCGCGCGGCCCAGGCCGGCGCGGCGCAGGTCGCGCAGCTTGAACGACAGCGTCCGCCGGCCGGCGGACGAGGCCACGGCGCGGCGGGCCTGCCGGGCGGCCACGGTGATCGCGACCGCGGCGAGGATGCCGGGTATGACGGCGAAGTAGATCGCCTCGCGGATCCCGACGGTGGCGACCAGGACGCTGGCCAGCAACGGCCCGAGTATGGCGCCGGCGTTGTCGCCGGCGCGTTCGACCCCGAACGCTCGCCCGTACGCGGCCGGTGGTGTCAGCGAGGTGAGCAGGGTGTCGCGGGCCGGGGAGCGCAGCCCGCGCGAGGCCCACGCCAGCCCGCGCAGCACGGCGACCTGCCACACCGCTGTGGCCAGCCCGATCGCTCCGGTCGCCAGCGCCGTGCCCAGATATCCGCCTGAGGCCAGCCGGGCCCGCTGGTTCGGGTTGTTCGACAGCGGCCCGCCGGCCAGCTTGGCCACGCCGACGAGCGCGTCGGAGACCCCCTCGATGACGCCCAGTGCCCCAGGGCCGGCGTGCAGGGTCGAGGTGAGGAAGCCCGGCAGCACCGAGGTCGCGATCTCGTGGCCGGCGTCGGAGAAGAAGCTGGCCGCGCCGACGCTGACTACGCCCGGGGTCAGCCATCCGGTCGGCCCCGGCGCGGGTGAGGCCGGGGCGGTCGGGGTCGTGTCGTCTGCGGGCACGCGGTTCCCTTCGGGCATGGTCGGGGCCATTCTCAGGCCGCCCGCACCGCCGCGTCGGTCCGGGCGGGGCCGGAACAACCAGCGCCTGCCGGGTGGCCACCGACACGCTGGTGCTTGCGGACCAGCCGACCGGGTCGGGCCTTCACGCACGGGCCGCAGGCGATGCAGCGGCCGCAGTCGACCCGCATGACGCCGGGGTCCGCGGCTGATGGCAACGCGCCGGTCAGTACGCGGCCCGGCGAGGCCTTCAGCTGAACGATCCAGAGCCGGCCGACCCAGTCGTCGTCGATGACCAGGTCGGCCAACACGGCGACCATCGCGCGGATGAGTCCTCCCTATCGTGCGAGAAGCTGGCATCACGACACCACCTACGTCGCTTCATCTCTTTGCGGGTCCGTGGTCACGCGGTTGTCGTCCGGTGAGTTCAGGTAGATGTCGGTACAGAGTGGAACGGCCCACGCCGAGCTGCCGGGCGACCGAGGCTACGGTGACCTCGGGATCGAGTAGCAGCCGTCGGGCCTGTGCGGCCTGCTCGGGCGTCAGTCTCGGCGGCCGGCCGAGTCGCTGTCCGCCGGCGCGTGCTGCGGTCCGGCCGTCACGCGCCGCTTCGGTCTCGGCTTCGTGGACGAAAACGGCGAGCGCGGCGAACACCGCGAGCACCGCCTGGCCGTCGCTGCCGGCGGTGTCCAGCGCTTCATGGAGCGACCGCAGTCCGACGCCGCAGTCGCGGAGGCCGCCGACAATGCGGATGAGTTCGTGGACTGACCGCGTCAACTGTTCAAGGCTCGGCACGACCAAGGTATCGCCAGGCTGAAGAGACGCCAGGCAAGCCGCCAATTCGGGTCGGCGAGCGGTTCTACCGACCACCGTGTCCGCGAACAGGATGGTGCAGCCGGCGGCGGCAAGAGCAGCCCGCTGCCGTTCGAGCAGTCGGTCACCGGACGTCACCCTGGTGTACCCGACCAGTGTTCCGGCGCGCCCCGCCGTACCGGCTAGCGTCGCTATGCCAGAAGCCCTGGCGGTACAGCCGACGCTGGTCAGCGCAGTAGGGCCGTCCGCTTCCGCGGCCGTCAGAGCCCACAGACCCGTCGGGGGGGACTGCTCCAAGACGGCCTCCTACACCAAAGGTGTAGGGACTGTTGTCGGCACCGTGCCGCGGTTATCGGCGAGCCCCACCGCCATCGGACCCGCATACGGTAGCTCACCCACGCAGGCGTTGGAATCCGGACGTGAGCGTGCCTCTATAGCTTGAACGAAACTTTGCCCGATCCGGACAGCAGTGATCAATCGACTGTCACGAGACGATAGGTCTTCGGTCGTGTCTCAATAATCCGAACTAAACTCAGCCGAGGCGATCAGTTGGACCAACTCCGACACCTCCGGACGGTGGTCGCGAACAGTGTCCGATAATCCGAGCCGATTGTGTTGCTGTCATATGTCGGGCCCCCTACGGTCATGGTCAAGTCGGTGAGCGGGCTCACACCGACGTCCTGAGTCGAGGAGGACGCATGCCGCAGGTGTCGAGGCTCGGCCCGGTCGGCGAACTGGCTGCCGAGTTCGCCGGCACGATGATCCTGATCCTGTTCGGGACCGGGGTCGTCGCTCAGGTTGTGGGCGGCGGGATCGGCGACCACGACAGCATCGCCTGGGCCTGGGGCCTGGGTGTGACGCTCGGGGTGTACGTCGCGGGACGGATCAGCGGTGCGCACCTCAACCCGGCGGTGACGATCGCCCTCGCGGTGTTCGCCGGCTTCTCCTGGCGGAAGGTCGCGCCGTACATCGGGGCCCAGTTCCTCGGCGCGTTCGTCGCCGCGCTGCTCGTCCGCTGGAACTACACCGAGGTCCTGGCGGCGGCCGACCCCGGCAACACGATCAAGACCCAGGGCGTGTTCTCGACCCTGCCCGGCAACGGCGCGCTGCCGGTGAGCGAGCTCGGCGCGCTGCGGGACCAGATCATCGGTACCGCGATCCTGCTGTTCCTGATCCTGGCGATCACCAACGTGCGGGCTACCCCGCCGGCCGCCAACCTGGCGCCGCTGCTCATCGGCCTGCTGGTGGTCGCGATCGGGATGGCCTGGGGCACCGACGCCGGCTACGCGATCAACCCGGCCCGCGACTTCGGCCCCCGGCTCGCGTCCTGGCTGACCGGATACGAGACCGCGTGGCGGGATCAATACGGCAACTTCTACTTCTGGGTCCCCATCGTCGGACCGATCATCGGCGGCCTGATCGGCGCCGGTCTCTACGAGGCCATCGTGGGGCGGTTCATGCCGCCGGAGGGCTCCGACGCGGAGCCGGAGGCCGGCCGGATTCCCACCGACAACGAGAAGCTGTGATCGAGCAGGTCCCCACCAACGAGAGGAACCTCTGATGGCTGAGTTCGTGGGCGCCGTCGATCAGGGCACCACCAGCACCCGCTTCATGATTTTCGACCACTCCGGCAACATGAAGGGCATCCACCAGCTGGAGCACGAACAGATCCTGCCGCAGGCCGGCTGGGTCGAGCACAACCCGACCGAGATCTGGTCCCGCACCGAAACGGTGATCAAGACCGCGCTGACCAAGGCCAACCTGACGTCGTCGGACCTGGCCGCGGTCGGCATCACCAACCAGCGCGAGACCGCGGTCGTGTGGAACAAGAACACCGGCCGGCCTTATTACAACGCGATCGTCTGGCAGGACACCCGGACCGACCGGATCGCCTCCGCGCTGGAGCGCGAGGGCAAGGGCGACGTCATCCGGCGCAAGGCCGGGTTGCCGCCGGCGACGTACTTCTCCGGCGGCAAGGTCCAGTGGATCCTGGAGAACGTCGACGGGGTCCGGGAGGCGGCCGAGCGCGGCGACGCCGTCTTCGGCAACACCGACTCCTGGGTGCTGTGGAACCTCACCGGCGGCACCGACGGCGGCGTGCACGTCACCGACGTGACCAACGCCAGCCGGACCATGCTGATGGACCTGGAGACGCTGGACTGGGACGACGAGCTGCTGTCGTTCTTCAACATCCCGCGGGCGATGCTGCCGAGCATCCGGCCCTCGTCCGACCCGAACGGGTACGGCACGACCCGGGCCAACGGCCCGCTCGGCGGTGAGATCCTGCTCACCGGCGACCTCGGTGACCAGCAGGCGGCCACCGTGGGTCAGGTCTGCTTCGCTCCCGGCGAGGCCAAGAACACCTACGGCACCGGCAACTTCATGCTGTTGAACACCGGCACCGAGCTCGTCCGGTCCAACAGTGGCCTGCTGTCGACGGTCTGCTACAAGTTCGGCGACCAGCCGGTGGTGTACGCGCTGGAGGGCTCGATCGCGGTCACCGGCTCGGCCGTGCAGTGGCTGCGCGACCAGCTTGGCATCATCCGCGGCGCTGAGGAGTCCGAGACGCTGGCCCGCTCGGTCGAGGACAACGGCGGGGTCTACTTCGTGCCCGCGTTCTCCGGCCTGTTCGCGCCGTACTGGCGGTCCGACGCCCGCGGCGCGATCGTCGGGCTGTCCCGGTTCAACACCAGTGCGCACATCGCCCGGGCGACCCTGGAAGCGATCTGCTACCAGAGCAAGGACGTCGTCGACGCCATGGCCAAGGACTCCGGGGTCAACCTGGAGGTGCTGAAGGTGGACGGCGGCGTGACCGCCAACGACCTGTGCATGCAGATCCAGGCGGACGTGCTGGGCGTTCCGGTGAGCAAGCCGGTGGTCGCGGAGACCACGGCGCTCGGCGCGGCGTACGCGGCCGGGCTCGCGGTGGGCTTCTGGAACAACACCGACGAGCTGCGCGAGAACTGGAACGAGGACAAGAACTGGCAGCCGGCCTGGACCGACGAGCAGCGCCGGGCGGGGTACGCCGGGTGGCAGAAGGCGGTGCAGCGCACACTGGACTGGGTGGAGGTCGACTGACCTCCGTCCGCCCTTCTGGCCCGCCAGCGCCCGACGTCTGCAGATAGCCGGACCCGAGGCAGGTACCTGCTCCGGCGCACTCTCAGCGAGGTCGCACGTGGTGCTCCCGCGGCGGTCGGAAGGCATGCCAGGTGACCGGCGTCCCGGCCCCTGCCCTCCGCGTCGCGGGCGTGCTATCTCTTGGCACGGGTCCGACGTAAGGGCGGAGGCCATGGACGAGACCGATGAGTCTGTAGTGCCCGCAGAACATGCCGGTAGCTGCGTCGTTACCGGGTTCCATCGCGGCCCGGACAGCCTGGTCGTGCTGGGCGAAGCGGTCGAGATCGCCAGCAAGCTGCACGCTCACCTGCATGTCGTGCATGTCATCGGCACGGAGGACTACCCCATTGATCCCGATGCCGCCGAGTGGGAATCGGTCGCCCAGCGGCACGTCGAGGACCTGCGTTCTTACGCGGCCGACGTCCTGGCGCTGACACCCGATCTCACCTGGTCGTGGCTGTGTCGCCGCGGCGCCGCGGGTCAGGTCCTCGAGGACGTCGCCCGCGCCCACCGGGCGGACATGATCGTGATCGGCACCCGCGGTAATGGGATGAGCGCGGCCGTGGGCAGGGTGCTGTCCGGCTCGGCGACCCACTGGCTGTGGCGTCACGGCACCCGTCCGGTGATGGTGGTGCCGGCCCGCACCCGGTGACCCGACAAGTCGTCTCACGCCGCGACTGACCGGCCCGATCGGCGCTGATCCTTTCGGTGGCGACTCCTGCGGCGACGGGTCGCGAAGACGTACAGTGTCTTTCGCATGCGGCGGTGGGGCTCGCCCTGAACCGTCGTCCCGGCCACGACGGCCCGGACGGCCAACGGTCCCTGAATCGGCCTGAGGCCGAGGTCGTCGCGTGCATGCGGTGGCACCTCGGCATGATGTATCGAGGAGACCGCATGGTGGAGGACCCTGGGGACACTCTCCGAAGTGTTGACGCGTCGGGACTACCCAGTGATCGTCGGCGGCTCTTTCTCGGATTAAGATCCGGTGCGGCCGCCAGCAACCTGCTGGGGAGGCAGAGGTGACTGCCGACCCCGAGCCGTCGTTCGGCCGCACGAAGATGGTCGGCGGCGTCTGGTCGGTCGTACCGGAGACATCCTCCGCAGCGCTGGGCTTCGACGACTGGAGCTTCGGGCCGGTCGAGTCCTCCGTCGGCCCGGTGAACGGGGCGCTCGTCGTCCCAGGTCTCTTCTTGACCGGCGTATCCGTGGCCCTCCTCTCGATCGATCTGCGCATGCTGGACACGGGCCACCCACGGCTCGACCGGAGGCTGCGGTCGGCGGAGTTCTTCACCGTCGAGGACACGCCTGAACTTCTGATCCGTGCTGCGTGGGTGCCGTAGGCAGATGGTCGGAGGCGATTGTCCATCGGAATGCTCCGGTTGGGCGTCGTGACCGACGCGGTCCGGATCCACGGGGGTCTGTCCTGCCATGCGCTGGACCGAGCGGTCGCCGTACTCGACCTCCGGGTTCCCCGGGCCGACTTCGGCCTGGGTCCGGCGGAGCCGGGTGGGACCGAAGTTCCGGCTGCACGTCGAGGCCACGTTGAGATGGACGGCGCCGTGAGCGACGCGAGAACAGCCGGCCCATCGCCCCCGGCACACAGCCTTCATAGGAGCCGCTACACCGATGGAGTTCGCATGACGTTCCGGTTCAACCGGGTAGCAGCACGTGAGGTACTCGACTCGCGTGGTCGTCCGACACCCGCGGTAGAGGTGCGGATCGGTGAGGGTGCCGTCGGGGGCCTCGACCGGTGCCCACGAGGCGGTGGAACTACCGGACCGGGATCTCACTCGGTTCGGCGGGGCCGGGGTGCGCTCCGCAGTTGCCATCCGACGGAGTAAAGATGCCACCATCGCACGGTCAAATGATTGCGAGGTCGTCATCGCGATGTGAGCCAGATCAAGCTCCGGCCGATCAACACCCGGCGTACCGTCACTTGCAGGACGGCGGAGGGGCTCGCCGACAACCGCGCAGCTGCGCCAACAGTCCCTACCTCGAGGTGACGGAGGTAGGGACGACATGAACACCGTCCGGCGTCCGTCCGGCAGCCGCCGCTCCGGTCTTGCTCGTCCGGCGCACACGGACTGCGCTCAATGCAGCGCAGCAGTTGTGGGGCCGGCTCGACCCCCCACCGGACGAGGTCGGCCAGGCCGACGTGGCCGGGTTGGCTCCCACACTGGTGCTGGCGCGTTCCATCGGATCGTCTCCAGCCCGCTCGGCCATGCCCTTCAGACCGCACAAGCGGTGTTCGGTCTGCGGCCAATCGTCGACGACAGTCTTCTCGACCGCGGCTACGGCCGATGGGCTGGACAGGAGTTCGCCGCTGTCCAACGGCAGTGGGGCAGCGTCGATGCCGCCCCAGGCGTCAAGGCCGCCGGCCTCGTCGCGAAACGGGCGCGCTCTGTCCTCGACGACCAAGTCGTCCATCTGGAACGGGTCCGGTCGTCCTCGTCAGCCACGACGCGGCCAACCGGGCATTGCTGCTGCTGGATTCTGAGCCGGAGGCCCCGGGCGGATCGGCCAGCACACCGCCTGCTGGAACCTCATCCCGCGCAGTCCGGCCGGCTGGCACATCCGCGAGGTCGACCGGATTCCCGCAGACGTCGACGGGCTGCGCTCGGCCTTGGCTGCCGCAGATCACGAGACCGCCGGGCGCCGACGTATTGTTGCCGTCCAGTGGCCGGACCCGTGACGGACAGCATCGGCCGTCCGCCGCGGCTGACAACTTCCGCGGCTGCCGGTTCCTGGAGGTTTCGTTCCGTGTCAGATGACGTCGGCGGCCGCCCCGGCGCGATCGACGCCGTTCCACAGCCCAACGAGTACGACCAGGTCGTCGACCCTGATGTCGACCTGCACGATCCCGGGCAACAACGCGAGACACGACCCCGGGAATGGGACCTCGTGCTGTCGATCTCTGCCGGCGGTGTCCTCGGGGCGCTCGCCCGCTACGGCGTCGGCACCGCGGTCCCCCATCGCGCGGATGCCTTTCCCTGGTCGACGGTGCTGATCAACGCCACCGGCTCGTTGCTGATCGGGGTCCTCATGGTCATCGTGCTGGACCTCACCTCCCCGCACCGGCTCGTCCGCCCGTTCCTCGGGGTCGGCGTCCTGGGCGGCTATACGACCTATTCAACGTTCGCGGTGGACGTGCAGCGGTTGGTGCTCGCTCACCGGCCGATGGTCGCCCTGGCTTACGTCCTGACCACCGTCCTCACCTGCGCGTTCGCGGTCTGGGCGGCAGTGGTCCTCACCCACGGTTCGGCTCGGCTGGTCGTCGGCGCTCGCGGGCGCCGGCGCAGGCACTCAAGGAGGCGACGATGAGCGCACCCGCCATCGCCCGCAGACTGATGATCATCGTGGGCGGGGATGCCATGATCGGCCGAAGCCCAGCGTTCGCCGAGATCGTCCGCCTGGCACGCGAGTCCGGCCTGGCCGGCGCGTCGGTGTTCCGCGGCATCGAGGGCTTCGGCTCCTCCGGCCGCGTGCACACGAGCCGGATTCTCGATCTCTCCGAGAACCTGCCCGCAATGATCGTGATCATCGACGCGGCCGAGAAGATTCACGGCTTCCTGCCGCGGCTCCAGGAACTCGGGGTCCGTGGCGTCGTCGCCCTGGATGATGTCGAGTTGGTGCACCCGGGATCCGAGCCGGCGGTGGCCCGCTCATGACGGTCCTCATGGTGATCCTAGGAGCGGCGGTGGGTGCCCCGGCCCGCTACCTGACCGACCGGGCGATCCAGTCCCGGCACGAGACCGTGTTCCCCTGGGGAACGCTGAGCGTGAACGTCATCGCATCCTTGGTCCTCGGTGCCGTGACCGGCCTGGGCGACGACCTCGCCCCCGACATCGCGATGCTCTTGGGCACCGGATTTTGCGCGACCTTGTCCACCTACTCGACCTTCAGCTTCGAGACGCTGCGCCTGGTTCAGGACGGCGCCCGGTTCCACGCCGCGGTCAACCTCGGTATCACCCTCGCTGCGGGCATCGGCGCCGCGGCGTTCGGATGGTCGATCGGACAGTCCCTGACCTGACCCCCATCCGCGCATACACCGAAATTACTTGACCCGGTTCCGGGCGGCCGTCGCCGCGACAGCGGCCGCCTTCCCCGGCAGCCGGCTATTGCACGTTCGCCGCGTGCCGGCATGGAGCTCCGCCTCCACCGGCGTCGACCGAGGCTGGGGTACGGCTCCTCCGGCTATGCCAACCCGATGCGTAAGGTGCTGGCCAACTTGCTGTTGACACGATCCGAGCTGCGCACCGAAGAGACGCTTGGCATCGGGGCCGCCGCTGCCGGGCGGGACGGGAGGCGCCCGGGGCCGGGCCCCGGCGTCGGTGGGTGCGCTGCTGTCGGTCGTCCGCGTCGCCAAACGCTTGCACTCCGGGCGGCTGGACGCGTACATGACCTACATGCTGATCGCTGTCGTTGCGGTCCTCGCCGTCGTAACCGCGGCCGGGTGACATCAATGGAGCAAGGGTCGGACGCATCGCTCCCGCTGACACCTGCCTGCCGGCTGTCCATCTACCTCGGCAACGCGGACACGTATCGGTACAGGGCTCTGTCAGCGGAGATCCTCCACCGGGCCCATCGAGCCGGCATCGCTGGAGCCACCACGCTGCTGGGCATCCAGGGATATGGACAGTCCACGACCATCCACACGACTCCCCGGTGGGCGATCATCGACCGCACGCCGGTCACCGTGCACCTCATCGATACACCGCAAAAGATCCGACACTTCCTTCCCTCCCTCGAGGACCTCTCGGACCAGTGCCTGATCGTGCTGGACGAGTTGAGGTCCTCCCCGGCGACGACTCGTTCGTTCCGGCTGAATGACCACTGGTCCTGTCGTCCGCCACGCGTCCGTGTCGTCCGCGCCGCCGATGCGCTCGGGCAGCGAGCGGTAGATCGCGGACCTGGCGATTCGGACCGCTCGGACGACGGACGACGCCGTGCTCTCGGGACGAAGCATCGCCCGGCGGCCCCGGGCCACGTCGCCTTCGGTGCCGAATATTTGACCACGGTGCGAGCGACGTCGGAATGAGAGGCGAGTAAACTAATCGGCAGGCGATGAGGCTCGCCTTTGCCCGCGGATCACCCGCTGATGGCCTCTACCACGACACCGTCGCAGACGCGTGACCGGCCGGTAGAGGAGGAACCAGCGTCGTCCGAGGAACGCCTCGCGCCCGTACGGCACGCGTCAGATGCGACCGGACACTGACCGGGAGCAACCCATGAACTGTCTCGACTGCACCATCAACCAACGGCCGTCCACAGCGGCGATTGGCATCTGCACCAACTGCGGCGCCGCTGTCTGCGTCAACTGTGCCCGGCTGGAGGAACGCCCCGTGCCACAGCCGGCCACTGTCGGGAACCCGCCCCGAGGCGGCCGCACGCGGGCGGTGTCCTGTGTGTCCTGCGACGCGACCCTGGACCACCGGCGCGGGATGGCGGTAGCCCCGGCCTGCGCCGTAGCGTAGTCGGCTGAACTGACGGCGGGCGGCTTCGAGCGGCGCTGTTGCGATCATCCGGCCGCGGACCGAGGCGTAAAGCTACGGTCTGTCAGGATCCGGAGACCCGGTCCCGGTATGGCTCGCAGACGCCATCAGGGCGCCGCCGGCGGCCGCTCCGCCGCTTTACCGCTGAACGTGGTGGCGAGGGCGTCGCCGACATCAGCGCCGCCGAGCACGACGACATCGCCGCCCGCTCGCAGGGTCGTCTCTGCGCGCACCGGGACGAGGGTGCTGTCACGCACGACGATGCTGATCCAGGCGTTCTGGAGATGGTCGGTGAGCCGGTCGATCGTGTGCATCCGTCCGCAGCGGACCCGGGCTGCACCCACAGCCGATGGACACCTTCCGGCTCGTTCCGCAGCCGTACTCCGATGGACCACGGTTCCGGTGGCCGGTGTGCGTCGGCAGTCGCAGCAGCTGGGCCGCCGCCGGGACCAGGCCGCCCTGGACGAGGACGGAGAAGACGACCACGACGATGACGATCCCGTACAGCCGTTCGGCCAGGGGAACGTTCGCGGCACGCAGGCCGATGATGACTTCTTGCATGCGGATATTCTTCGTCTTGATCCAGTCGCGGGTGCGGGCGCCGGGCCGGTAGGTGGAGCCCCGCCGTTTGGCGACGACGCCTTCGAGGCCGCGTTCTTGACTGGTGGCCAGGACGTCCGAGCCCCCGCCCAACCAGGCTGGCGGTGTCTGCTACGTGCGCCCGTGCGGGTTGAGCTCGTCGAGCAGCGCGCGACGGTCCCGGTAGGCGCGGGTCAGGCCACAGGGACTGGCCGTCGTGGTGCAGGACGTCAAACACGAAGTACACGACTGGCACGGCCCTGACGAGGTCGGTGGTGGGGAATGGACCTGCATGCGCTGCTGCAGGAGACTGAAGCTCGGCTTCCCGTCGAGCAGCGCGACCAGCTCGCCGTCGAGGACCAGTTCCTGGTCGCGGTAGGCGTCGGCGAGGGGCGAGTTCGGGGTAGCGGCTGGTCATGTCCTGGTCGGTGCGCGACAGGAGCCGGTAGGGGCGAGCGCCGAGGTAGGCGACGGCGCGGACGCCGTCCCACTTCAGCTCATAGGCCCACTCGGCATCGTCGCCGGGAGGCGGCGGCAGCGGCCCGGCGGTCGCCAGCATCGGACGGATCAGCGGGGTCGCCCGGCGTTGCGTGGTGGCCATCCGATGATCGTGACTCGCCACGGTTGCAGCCCCTGCGGTGTCGCGGACGGAACCTTCATGACTGTCGGCTGATCGGCAGACTGTCCGGTTAGGACGGTGGGTGCAGGGCCAGTTTTGGTGCCTGAGATGGAGTGGTGACCGTCGTTCGCGGGACGCCGCTGGTGCAGGCGGTCAATGGGTCGCCCGGAGGACGCTCCTATGGTTCGTCAAGTGCTGGCGGCTGCCGTCTCGGGGATTGTCTCGAGCTGTCGGTAGAGCTGGCGGGCGATGTAGCGCTTGAGGCAGCGTTGGATTTCTCGGTTGGTCTTGCCTTCGGCGCGGCGGCGTTCGGTGTAGGCGCGGGTGTCGGGGTCGTAGCGCATGCGGCTGAGGGCGATGGTGTGCAGGGCCCGGTTGAGCTGGCGGTCGCCGGAGCGGTTGAGCCGGTGGCGGACGGTTTTGCCGGAGGAGGCGGGGATTGGGGCGGCGCCGGCGAGCATGGCGAAGGCGGCGTCGCTGCGGCAGCGGCCGGGGTGTGAACCGTCCCGGTTTTCATGCCGTCTTCTTGTTGGCGGCGGCACCGGACGGTGAGCCGGTTTGGTGAGCGTAGTAGGCCTGTTCGAACTCCTCGGGGGTGGTGAGGTCGAG